>Ga0206860_10001_pt2 | contig 221814 bp, 221 predicted proteins | sample Alteio_BWOrgCont_44_FD_152624 | JGI IMG/M metagenome (GOLD analysis project Ga0206860, IMG submission 152624) | Enriched cells from forest soil in Barre Woods Harvard Forest LTER site, Petersham, Massachusetts, United States -... | ecosystem: Environmental > Terrestrial > Soil > Temperate forest...
TATTCCACCGGTTATGTCCAGTGTGTGCGATGCTTGTCCAGCCACTAAAGAATATTTTATAGATGGCCTACAACGTTTTGCCTATAATCTGGCAAAAGGTAGTGCATTACTAGTGGTAGCAATAGCCATTACTGGAATAACAGTGAATGCTTTTATCTCTCTTGAAAACGAACTTTATGCAAGTGGAATATTTGGTGATGATTTTACTCCTGGTCAGGATTGTTCTTCTATTACGATTGGAGCATTTTTAACAACCACTCTCTTTTTTAACTGCGTAGTCAATCATAAAATGAATATGCCTTACCCTAATCTTTCTGGTTTTGTTTTTACTGCCTTATCTGTAGGTTTTTTATATATATAGGACTGACTATCATCTCTAAAAGAGAATAAGAATATTTTAAATATTAATATTTAGATTAAAAAATCTATTTTAAGGAACTTTTCATGACCAACACTCTTCCATCCGCTATACCCAGTGTGTTTGATGCTTGCCCAGCCACTAAAGAATGTTTTATAGATAGCCTACAACGTTTTGCCTATAATCTGGTAAAAGGTAGTGCATTACTAGTGGTAGCAATAGCCATTACTGGAATAACAGGGTGTGTTTTTGCTAATCTTAGAGAGCAAATTAATTCGACTGGACTATTTGGTGATCTTTTTATTAGTAACGATTCTCCTGGTACGATGGGGGCATTTTTAACAACTAGTCTCTTTTTTAACTGTATAGTCAATCATAAAATGAATATGCCTTACCCTAATCTTTCTGGTTTTGTATTCACAGCCCTGTCTGTAGGTTTTTTTAATTCATTGGACTGACTATCCTCTCTAAAAGAGAATAAGAATATTTTAAATATTAATATTTAGATAAAAAAAAACACATTTTAACATATTTTAAGGAGTTTTTCATGTTTAACATTTCGTCCACCCAACATAGTGCTTATGACGCTTACCAAGTCACTAGAGATTATCTTATGAATGGCCTACAACGCCTTAGCGATAATGTAGTGATAAAAGGAGTCGCACTAATTGGAATATCGACAACTATCATGGGGTTAGCAGCTGTAGCTTTCCATACTCTAAATGAAAATCTTAAATCTATTGACTTGTTTAGTGGTTTTCTTGCTTCTCAAGACACTAGCGTGATTATTGTACTTGTAGAAACTTTAACAAGTAGTCTCTTTTTTAACTGCGTAGTCAATCACAAGATGAATATGCCCTACCCTAATCTTTCTGGTTTTGCTTTTACTGGCTTGTCTGCAGGTCTTTTGTTGGGCTTCATAGAATGTAGTGGTTAAATATAAATAAATTTATTTAAAAATGGGTGAAAATTAAAAATAGTTTTAATAGCCTGAGTTTTGAGTTTTTTTGTCATTTAGTGCATTCCAAAGGACAAAAAAAACTCAAAACTCAGGGGTTATTAGCGCATTGCATAAAAAATTGTCGATAAGAATATTTTAAATATTAATATTTAGATAAAAAAAAACACATTTTAACATATTTTAAGGAGTTTTTCATGTTTAACATTACTTCCCCCACCCAACATAGTGCTTATGACGCTTACCAAATCACTAGAGATTATCTTATGAATGGCCTACAACGCCTTAGCGATAATGTAGTGATAAAAGGAGTCGCACTAATTGGAATATCGACAATTATCATGGGGTTTGCAGCCGCAGCTTTCCATACTCTAAATGACAATCTTAAATCTATTGACTTGTTTAGTGATTTTCTTGCTTCTCAAGACACTAGAGCGAATATTGTACTTGTACAAACTTTAACAAGTAATCTCTTTTTTAACTGCGTAGTCAATCACAAGATGAATATGCCCTACCCTAATCTTTCTGCTTTTGCTTTTACTGCCTTGTCTGTAGGTTTTTTGACGTGCTTGATAGGATGTATTGAAGATTGAATATAAATAAATTTATTTAAAAATGGGTGAAAATTAAAAATAGTTTTAATAGCCTGAGTTTTGAGTTTTTTTGTCATTTAGCGCAGTCCAAAGGACAAAAAAAAACTCAAAACTCAGGGATTATTAGCGCATTGCATAAAAAATTGTCGAATTGTTATAATTACAAACATTCTTTTATTGATACTTGGCTTTTAATATAAGAAGGGCTTTCAATTAATGTAGACAATTGGTCTAAATTTGATTTAGAAATATATTTTAAAAATATTTAAGGAGTTTGTTCATGTTTAATTTACCACAAATACCGTCAGAACTTTCGCAAGCCTGGAGCATTGCTGAAAATTATTTCATCGATAGTGTTCAATATGTAGCCAATAGCGACTTAGTTACCAAAGGCGCTTCAGTATTCGCTACCGCTTTGATTGTACTACCTGTGGCCACCAAATCTTTTGAATTGTTTGGTAGTATATTTAGCTATATCCCTTTGATTGGAGGTCGTTTCGAAACCGGCGGATATAAGGACACTATTACACCATTATCAGCCATACTTGTGACAGCGCTAGCTAACAAAGTGCTGTGCGATAATATTCGTATGCCGCGTCCAAATATTTCAGCTTGTGTATTCACAATCCTTTCTATGACATACTGGGCCAAATAAGGGTTGTTTTCCACTTTAGGATTATCTACTCACCTTAAGCATAATCTGAAGAGTGCTTTTAGTACCTATCCAAAGCCTTTTATAAGCAGACACATTTTGCAAAGAGCTTAGATTATTTGCTATAATGTGTCTCCTTATATACTACTATAGGCTATGCCAAAAAAGGCAATTTTTCCAAAAAAAGCCAGTTTCTAAAAAAGTATAGCAAATGCAGTTTCGAAAAAAGTGTAGTATAAGGCATAATTTTTTAAACTTAACTTTATCGAATTTATGGTCTTTTAACCTGAGTTTTGAGATTTTTAGTCCTTTGTTGAGACAAAGCTTGAATCAATATTTTGGTGTTTAACATGTTTAGATTTTCTGATTGGTCATCTAGTTTCTTCCAAATGTTATTACCCACCTCTTTATCGGCACAATTGCGCAAAGTAGTTGATCCTAATTATCAATATCATCGCCAAGCACAAGCGTTTATGTTTGGTGGTATTGCTTATGTGGTAACTACTTTACATAACACTACCGCTTTATATTTTAATTCAATTAAGACTATTATACCTGAACATGCAGCTCTTTTAATGAGCACAGCCTGCCTTGTGCAACACTACGTCACCGTCCCTCTTTTTGGCAATTTACTTGAAAATTACCGTCAAACAGCTTTAGTGCCACTGACAGGCCAATGTCTGCAAGTTGGCTGCTCTCTGAGTATCGCGCAAGTCATTGTCGGAATATTTGGCTGTGTATTCTCTACACGAGAAGTAGGCAAAATAGGTACATTGTGTTATATTGGCGTACACATTATCCGCATCAGCAGTCAGATTGTATAAAAAAATCTAAGTGCAATATCAATGTCTTAATGCCATCACACAAGCAATTCAATACAAGGTTATATATGTCAAAATTGCCAAAAGCTTATGAAGCAAAAAACATCGATACAAAATGGTATCAATTTTGGGAATGCTGTCACTTTTTCACTGCCGATGCTCATTCAGATAAGCCTGCTTATTGTATAGTCATGCCGCCGCCCAATATTACAGGCGCGCTACACATGGGACATGCCCTTGTAAATACCCTACAGGACGTTTTAATTCGTTGGAAAAGGATGCTTGGTTTTGAAGTACTATGGTTAGTGGGCACTGATCATGCAGGTATCGCCACGCAAACTGTTGTTGAACGACACCTTATGGCTACGCAAGGAAAAAAAAGGACTGATTTTGAGCGGAGCGAATTTCTTGAGCACGTTTGGCAATGGAAAAAAGTCAATGAATCGCGCATTTTAGATCAAATTAAACGTTTAGGCTGTTCCTGTGATTGGTCACGTCTGCGCTTTACTATGGATGAGGGTAATAATCAAGCTGTACGTGTTATGTTTAAAAAACTCTACGATCAAAACTTGATTTATCAAGGAGACTATTTAGTAAATTGGGACCCAGTAACACAAACGGCATTGGCAGACGATGAGGTTGAACATGAAGAGCGACACTCTTTTCTTTGGCATATTAAGTATCCGCTCTCTGATGATTCAGGCTTTGTGATTGTAGCCACCACTCGTCCAGAAACCATGTGTGGTGATGTGGCCGTAGCAGTCTCCGCAAGTGATGAACGCTATGCCCATTTAATCGGTAAACAACTACGTTTACCTATATTTAATCGACTCATCCCTATTGTGGCACATCACAGCGTAGATCCTTTATTTGGTACTGGTGCTGTAAAAGTAACCCCCGCGCATGACCCCAATGATTATCAGATTGGACTTAGCCTACAACTACCCATGATTACCATGATGACGCCCGATGGCCGTGTCAATGCACAAGGTGGTGAGTTTGAGGGAATGTTAATGAGTGAAGCACGTGCAGCTATTATTGAACGATTAAAAAAAGAAAATTTTTTAGAAAAAACAGAACCACATATTAATCGCGTAGGGCTCTCCTATCGTTCAAAAGCTGTCATTGAGCCACGACTTTCAAAACAATGGTTTGTGCGTATGCAAGGATTTGGCAAAAATTTAAAAGCGATGATTAGCGATGAAACATTAACACTAATTCCAGCACGCTGGAAAAATACATATTTACATTGGGTCGACAATTTACGTGACTGGTGCATTAGTCGTCAACTGTGGTGGGGACATCGCATTCCAGTTTGGCATCATAAAGAAAATCCCGATCTAATGATTTGCCACGATGGTACAGACATTCCTACAGAAGTTGCTATTAATAGTGCAGACTGGATACAAGAAACCGACGTTTTAGACACATGGTTTTCATCCGCACTTTGGCCTTTCTCAGCACTAGGATGGCCTGAAGAGACACCAGAGTTCGCTAAATTTTACCCAAATTCAACTTTAATTACCGGACACGACATTTTATTTTTCTGGGTAGCGCGCATGCTTGCCATGGGACAATATGCGACTCTAAAAATGCCATTTTCTATCTGTTTCTTACATGGATTAATTTACGGTAAATCATATTGGCGGCAAGATCCTGCTAAAGGAGTTGCCTACGTTACATCTGAAGAACGTTTAGCCTATGATTTAGGAAAAGCAGTGCCAACAGATGTTTTTTCAAAATGGGAAAAAATGTCTAAAAGTAAAGGCAATATCATCGATCCAATAGAGATGATTGATACTTATGGCACCGATGCCGTAAGGATGACCCTCTGTGCTAGTGCTACTGATGCTGCACAAATTGATCTTGATCGACGCAGATTTGAAGATTTTAAAAACTTTGCCAATAAAATTTGGAATGGCGCCAGGTTTGTAATTTTACATCTGCAATCTGATGAATTACAGGGCAGCGGTGGACTACAAGCATCTCAATTTGCACAAGGTCTTGACACTACGCTACTGACTTTGGAAGATCATTGGATTTTAGCCACTATGACGCAGGTGGTGAAAGATGTCAATGGTCATCTTGAGCTCTATGAGTTTAATCAAGCTACCCACAAAGCCTATGACTTTTTTTGGCGTGAATTTTGCGCTTATTATTTAGAAATAGTTAAACCCATTTTATTTAGCAAGGTGGGTACTGCAGCGGAAAGGACAAATAAACAAAAAATATTGTTAATTATCCTCTCGCAAAGTATTCGCCTAATGCATCCGATGGCCCCTTTTATTACCGAGGAAATTTTTCATCTGCTCAAAGAATTTGCCACAAATGAATGCGCTAAGCAGTGCGATGTTTATACACAAGAGTGCACGATGGCTTTACAAAAAGCGGCTTGTTGCATTGCCCCTTACCCTCAACCTTTAGCTAATTTTGAAAACAAAAAAGATGCATTGGAATCTTTTAATACTATCCAAGAAGTCATTTATACCATTCGCAATATCCGCGGCGAAATGCAAATCGCACCGGCAATTGCTTCTGATATCTATGTTGTCGGTGATGCAAATGATGTTGATTGGCAACTAATTGAACGTAATCAAACCATTATTACAGCTTTAGTACGCACGCAAAAAATTGCAGTACAGACAACAGAACCAGAGTTGCATTTTGCTTGTATGGGTACTTGTAGAAAACTAAAGATTTACTTAGCAATGCCCAAAGAATTATTGCAACAGGAATACAGCCGATTAGTCAAAGAACAAGAAAAATTGACACAAGTTTGCCTCAAATTAACGGCGCAATTAGCTAATGCCGAATTTGTGTCTCGTGCACCATCTTCACTAGTTCAACAACAGCGTAGTCAATTAAAAAATACACAAGAGGAACTTACAGCTATAAAAAATAAATTGGATGTACTTAAAGAAGATCGTGCAGAATAATTTTGATCTTTATAGTCTGTTCTTGATTTACTAAAAACTTGAGCTTTGATTTTTACCCTTTCGATTGGCGTGAAAGATCGAAAGAAGTCTAGTCAAAGTTCATGTTAAAAAACTCAAAATTCAGGTGAAAGGGAAAAGGTTTGAAAAGATCATATGCAGCATCTCCCCTCTTATAATCAATTAAAGAACAGTTTGCCATTATCGCCCTCGCAAAACGAATTTATTAAAGAAAGTCGGCAAATAATTGGCGATATTATCAATGGACGCGATGAGCGTTTATTATTGATCGTTGGACCCTGTTCTATTCATGATAAAGGTTCGGCACGCGATTTTGCAGCGCGCCTAAAACAATTATCTATGGATGTGGCTTCACATTTTTATTTGGTAATGCGCGTTTTCTGTGAAAAGCCACGCACTAGTAGTGGTTGGAAAGGATTTTTATATGATCCATATTTAAACAATAGCCATGCGCTATTAACTGGATTGGAGTGGACCAGAGCCCTTTTGCTTGATATTATAACACTAAAACTTCCTACCGCCGTAGAATTTTTAGATCCTCTGGCAGCACCATACTATGCAGATTTGGTAAGTTGGGGTTCAATCGGTGCACGCACTTCATCTTCGCAAATACATCGACAATTAGCTTCAGGACTAGCTATGCCAATTGGCTTTAAAAATAGTGTAGCTGGTGATATATCAGACGCCATTTATGGTGTATCTTCTGCACGTCTACCACATTCTCACATAGGTATGTCAGATGATGGTAGACTTATTTCTGTAGCTACTAAAGGGAATCAAGATACACATGTTGTTTTACGCGGTGGCAAAGATGGGCCCAATTTTGATAAATATAGCATTGCTAATACAATACAACAATTAAAGCAATTGCAACTGCCAGCGCGAATATGTGTTGACTGCGCCCATCATAATTCTGAAAAACAATATAGACGGCAAATAGAAGTTTTTAAAGCAGTATTGGAGCAGGTAATAGATGGAAATGAATGTATTTGCGGTCTTATGCTTGAGAGTCATATTCATGCTGGAAACCAACCTTTCACACCTGGCAATGCCAATTTAAAATATGGTGTGTCGCTTACTGACGCATGCTTGGATTGGGAGATAACGGCAGAATTAATTCAATGGGGCGCAGAGCGCCTGCAACAGCAACATGTCATCAAGGAATCTCGTGAAATAGATTGTATCTACACCTAAGATAAACGTTTATCCACAACACTATTTGACGACAAAATAAAATTTAGGTTCTGCTCATATGCGCTATTTTTTGCTAATTTTACTTTTATGTTTAAACAGCTGTTTAGGGTATCGCTTGCAAGTACAAACACAATATTTAGATCAAGAGAATCTAGCCAGTTATCAAGTTGGCACCCCAGATCCTAATCTTGATTGTCCAAAAATTGGACAAAGATTGTTAATTCAGTGGAAACTTCACAAGTGTTTTGCAAAACAACCGCTTTGGTTACATATCCAAGTACGTTTTTTTAATAGACAGATCGACGATTTAAAAATACCATTAGATGAGAAAAGTGGAACATATCTCTACGATGTGATCAACGAACAATATCGCATAACACGTGGCATATTAACCTATAAGGTTGATATATATGCTGATGAGGAGATAATTGATTCATGGCAGCATCCATTGTGGGCAAATTTAATTAATTTTGCTCAATAGACTTCTTTTACAAAGAAGTCTAATAACTAGCTCACCTTAGAACCTGTTCAAAATCTTTTTAAAAGAGTATAAAGTTTATGTTCAACAATCCATTGGAGATAACCTTGACTCATTGCTACCCAAGCAATATCAATCCCGAACAATTTGATAAGATTAAGCCTACTCTTGAGTCTGCGCGCAAAAAAAACTCGACCTCAAAGCATTGATTTGTATGATGTGTTCTGCGGAGTTTTGTATGTTTTAAAAAGTGGGTGTCAATGGCGAATGTTGCCAAAAGAGTTTCCTAAATGGCCTACTTGTCACTATTATTTTAGCATCTGGAGTGAAAAGAAAAATGTTTGCATTGCATAAAGACATTTTATCGGATGTGGAAAACGTTCTTGTAGGCTGTTCTGCTTATGAAAAAAAACTACCACAGAGCCCACAGAGCCCACAGAGGGGGTATGAAGGTCCAGTTCACCCACATAGGTAACACTTTGATTCACCCACATAGGTAACACTTTTCAGTTAAAAAAATGTTTGCTTTGTAGGTCTAACATCCAGTTTTTGGGCTCTGTGGTAGTTTTTATTTTTGAAATTTATTTTTTTATACAAGAAGAATTTCAAGAGAGATGATACATCAAAAAAGATTCTGAACAGGTTCTTAAGAAGTCTAATTATGACACACACCAAATATATTTGTCCGATGCACCCAGAGGTGGAACTAGAATATCCTGCGGACTGTCCTATTTGTGGCATGGCACTTGAGGCTAAAAACGTTGCGCAAGAGAATGATTTGACACAATATCAAACTATGTTACGTCGTTTCTGGTTAGGGCTGCTGTGCACAATACCGGTACTAGTTCTAGCTATGAGAGAGATGTTGATAAGCAGCGATAATTTCATATCTTCCAATCTTATGCGCATTTTACAATTTATTTTCACCATTCCAGTTGTATTTTGGGCTGGTTGGCCTTTTTTTGTGAAAGGTTGGCAAGCAGCATTAAGAAGACAGCTTAATATGTTTAGTTTAGTTTCTTTAGGGATAGGAGCTGCTTATAGCTATAGCATTGTGGCCTTATTTTTCCCGCAATTTTTTCCAGCCTATTTATTAAATAACGGAGTGGCACCACTCTATTTTGAATCAGCAGCCGTCATTACGGTATTAGTTTTGCTTGGTCAAGTGCTAGAACTTAAAGCACGTCAGCAAACTAATAAATCGATGCAAGCATTACTGAGCAGAGCCGCTAAAACGGCTTGTATTGTGAAAAATGGGGTAGAAAGCGACATTCCAATTGAACTAGTACAGGTGGCTGACATTTTGCGCATTCGACCGGGGGAAAAGATTCCCGTCGATGGTAAAATAGTAAATGGCCATAGTTATGTTGATGAATCGATGTTAACTGGTGAAACAGTGGCGGTAGCAAAAAACGAAGGCGATACTGTAATTGGTGGCACTATCAATCAAACCGGCAGTTTTTTGATGCAAGCTCAAAAGGTGGGTAGTGACACCCTTTTAGCACGCATTATACAAATGATAGCAGAGGCGCAACGCAGCCGCGCTGCTATTCAGAATTTAGTAGATCAAGTGGCTACCTATTTTATCCCACTTGTTATGTTAATTTCCCTCTTGACCTTTGTAATCTGGTGGTTAGTGGGTCCTTCTCCTGCTTTTACCAATGCATTAATCAATGCCATAGCAGTGCTAATTATTGCCTGTCCCTGTGCTTTAGGATTAGCCACACCCATGTCCATTATGGTCGGCATAGGTAGAGGAGCGCAAGAAGGTATTTTAATTAAACAAGCAGCAGTGTTAGAAAAATTAGAGCAGGTCAAAATTATTGTAATTGATAAAACGGGCACATTGACCGAAGGAAGGCCAAAGATTGTGCAATTGGTGGCAAAAGAAACTCTGACAAATGACACATTATTGCGTTATGCAGCCGCTGTGGAACTGCCTAGCGAACATCCTTTAGCTGCAACGATTGTACAGGAAGCACGCGCACGTTCTATAAACATACCTGTAATTGAAAATTTTGTAGCGTTTGCTGGTGGTGGCGTAACAGGCAATCTTGAGAATCACGCTGTAGTAGTTGGAAAGGAACAATTTTTGCAAAGCAAACAAATTAAGGAGATGGAATCTTTACAATCGTATGCCCAAGTCTTGCTAAAAGAAGCTAATAGTGTCATATGGGTAGCTCTGGATGGCAAAGCCATAGGTCTAATCGCCTTGCGCGACGTTATTAAACCAACAAGTGCGCAAGCCGTGGCCCAATTGCATAAAATGGGCAAAAAAGTTATTGTCCTCTCTGGTGATCACAAACAGAGTGTGCAGATTGTCGCAAAGCAATTAGGTATCGATGAAGCATTGGCGGATTGCTCACCACAAGATAAGCAGTTATATATTCAAGATCTCAAATCAAAGCATCAGTTTGTAGCCCTGGCTGGTGATGGCATTAATGATGCAGCGGCGTTAGCTACGGCTGATGTTGGTATCGCTATGGGCACAGGAACAGATGTGGCTATGGAAAGTGCCGATATTACTTTAATAAATGGAGATTTGCATGGTATTGTGCAAGCGATACATTTAAGCCAAGCTACCATGAAGAATATTCGCCAAAATCTATTTTTTGCCTTTATCTACAATATCTGCGGTGTTTGTATTGCCAGTGGCCTGCTCTATCCCTGGACAGGATGGTTGCTCAACCCTATGCTAGCAGCTCTAGCTATGAGTTTGAGCTCCGTTTCAGTCATTGCCAATGCTCTAAGGCTGCGTAAGGCAAGTTTCTAAACTTGGCGAGGTATTATCGGAGATTTAAAAGATATAGAGGCTTTACTCAAACACAGAGAATTATCACACAAATATTCCTTTAAAAAGTGATATGTCCCTATTCCTAGATGCTCCACTATACCTAAACGTTGCGCCATGGTAGCGATATGGGCAAGGCCCAAATCACTTTCAAAGCTACTACTTAAAATCAAAGAAATATCTTTATGATGCGCCCATTGAAGCAGTGGCAAACAGTTTGTCATACCACCCTGTATGGTAGGTTTGTAAATCAAAGCCTTTAGTGTGGGCAATTGCGCCAACTCTGCTAAAGAGAGATCTGCTGGAAAAGATTCATCAACAGCTAATGGATGAGTGAATTGCGCTAAGTCGTATGGGTTAGCAAAAGGCTCTTCCACATAATCAAAAGTATCGGTTGGGAATTGGGAAAAAAATCGCAGCGCATTCTTAGTGCTCCAAGCACGATTTACATCGATTCTTAAACGAAATTTGCTTTTCAATTTTTCAATTAATACTAATGCTTCTGAGCAGTCAAGGTGGCCAACTTTAAGTTTAGCACAAGTAAATCCTTGTGAAAGGCGCAATTGTGCTTGCGCTAATATTTCCGTCGATGATCCCATTAGAAGTGCGCAAGAATAGACTATCACTTTAGGAAGTGGGGCAACTTGAGAAAGGATAGCCGACTCCAACCCAAACAAGGCTGAAGGTAATAAATTTAAATTTTTGAGTTCTTGAAAACAGTTTTGCACAGTCCAATTAATAGCAACGATTTGCGATTCTTTTTCCCTTAAGCAACGGCAAGCTTCTTCTAACGACTCCCCGCTCCATTTAGGGAGAGGTGCTATATCTCCCCAAGTACAATTGCCGTTCTTATCAATAACATTAATTTGCACACCATGGCGCACACCATTATTGTGCATAGCTAATGTGTAAGGATATAAATTAAATCTTTCTATCTGCATATCTGTAATCAAAAGGATCTATATAAAAAGCTGTGTCACCCTCTTTCCAGGTGACTCGATAAATCATCTCCATTTTTAACTCTCCAATTGATTTTGAGATTATAGCACAGACTCAAAATAGGGCTTACTACTTTTTCAACATGTTTTTGTGCATGTGATAATCGATTCTCTGCACAAAAGCTACCAAAATGGCAACAAATTAGGGAAGTTTAGTTTCTAATGACAAAAAAACTCTCAATCAAATCATATCGAAAACCTGATAATCGCTATTTGCCTCTTGATTTAGTCGTCTGTGAAGGGGAAACAGAAGTCGATTATTTTAGTGAGCTTGCAAGAAATTTGCACATGTTCATATCTGCAAATGTGATGGAACTGATCCTAAAAGGATTGTAAATGCTGCTAAGCGAAAAGCAAGGGAAGATGGCGTGCAAATTTTCAACGCGACTTTTCCTCTGATTGAAATAGGGCTTTTTAGTAATCACCCGTCAAATGAAATACTAAGAAAACAACCCAGAAAATATTGACTTCTTAGTTTTTCCGGGTTATTTTCTGGGTAATCGATAAAAGGATGACTATGTTAGAAGAACTGCTAGCCAAAGAAGAGGGTAAAATCCTTGAATTTAAAGAGAATACTAAATCTCTTTCTAAAATCATTCAAACTATTGTGGCTTTTGCAAATACGGCAGAAGGCACTCTAGTTATTGGTATTAAAGATAAAATCAAAGAGATCGTTGGCCTAAGGAATCTCTCCTCCAAAATTTGAAGAATTAGGAAATTTTTTTCGCACTACTTTATATCAAGGGATTAACACATTTGCTGTGATTGAAGAATGGCAAAAGCAAATCATAGCGTATTTAAAAGCTCACAAAGAAATATTGCCTAAAAAAGCACAAGTGTTATGGGGCGTTACTTCAAGAACTACAAGCTCAAGATTGAAGAAAATGTGCGAACAAGGAATACTCGTTGAAATTTCTACAGGGCCTTTCGATCCTCAAAAAAAATTCAGTCTAAGAACATGAAAATTATAATCTCAGTATAACTCAATGTATTTATGAAATGTATGGTGATAATGGCTGCAGTCATTCTGGCTTTTTCGAACGTTTTAAACGCTCATACTCAGAGAGAGCTATCCTTTATGGACAAATTAAACGAGCTGGAATCAAATTCTGAAAGGCGTGTAGGAATCTTTGCTGTCAACACAAAATCATCATCTCCATCAAATCCATATTAGACATCTTTCAAAATTACATTTATTTGTTAAAATTGCCTTTTTTGGCATCTTTAATCCTAAATTTTTCGGGCCTAATTGCCAATATGCTCTTAAAATTTGGAATCAAATCTGCTCAAAAAACATCAATTTTTCCAAAAAAAGCCAGTTTCGAAAGAAATCTATTTTAGTTCGATGCAGTAGACGTAAGGCAACACAAGATTTGTTCTATCCAATCAGGGCTTGAAAGAATCTCTTTAATTTTACGGCTTTGCAAAAGATATTTTTTTTCCAATAAGATGGATTCTGGGTGAAGGTTATCTGAAACATATTGTGGGATACAGCGCATCATAAGTCCGAAACGGCAATAATCATTACATCTCTGGAGAATATTCCAAATACAATCTATTTTTTTATTAATTTTTACAATCTCCTGATAATCCCTCACATAATCAAGAGAATTTAGCGCGCAATACAAATCATCTCTCTCCTGAAATAACTCAGAATTATGTTTACCAAAACCAAGCAATATGCCAAGTAATGTTTGATTTGCTTTTAGTAATGCATGTAAATCGGTGTCTGAATGTTCAAGTTCATGAAAAAAAAACTCTGAGGAAAATTCCGTTCCAAGGATAGATTGAAAAAGATCGAGATGTTTTGCTATTTGATGCTTTACAGCCAGCTTATTGATAAGCAATAGAGTTGAACTTTTTCTAAGAAATAGAAATAGTTCTTTGTTGAAGAATTGACAATATTTATTAAATGTTTCCCAAGACTTCTTAAATTCATAACAATATTGGCGTTGCTCTATTAATGTTGTATTTACAAAAATTTCAAGTCCATATAGTTGGCGTTTTAGGACTAACGTCGGAATTTTAAGAATTTCTGGTCCACCGATTACGTATTGTCCACTCAGTGTCTTTCCTATGAAAACTTCAAATTCATCTAGTTTTAGGAGTGGAATTGAAGGTTCAGTCGTATCGCTTATAGTCGCAAATGAAATAGGCTTGTCGCCAAACAAAGTATACGCAAATGGGTATGTTTTAAAGCACAAATCACAAATCAACTGAACGTCATTTCGATCGTTTACATCAATACCATTATAGTGAATTTCAGTCTTACAAGAAGACCGATCTTTGAGATTTAGATGCGAAACGGTGAGATCCGTACACCTAACATCCGAAATGATAAATATTAAATTTATGATTCCCAATATAAATGATAGATATATATTTCTCACCGTTAACCTCAACGTCAATTAAATTTTTTATGATTTGTGTAAAATTTTCTATTTGTTTTTATCTAGGACGATTTGGGCATTTTTGAATGTGTTGCCCATATGAACCTTCATAATCCATACCACATCTAAAACAATGTCCGCCTTTCGTAACACCAGCAGTAATTAATTCACTCTCATCAACAAATACCCCGCCCTCATCGACAGAAACTCTCTTTACAGGGATAAATTGTCCATCGACATGCCTATATATCGCATCCTCTCGTCCGGTGCTAATCCATGTGAATGGATTGGAGGAAAGTGTTTTAGATGAGGGTTATTTCGACAAAGTGATCGATTTTGGCCAGTACAGCCCTCAAAATTCAATTTAAATAATTCCTTTAAGGTACAGGGGAATGCTGTTGAAGCAAATTCTGCTGCAATCAATTTGAAGGGGCTTCTTTGCTCGTATTTTGTAAATTACTAATTAGCGGAACCTCTTCTTTAACGAATCGATAGTGACAGCACGCATTGTATACTTTAATGATATTTTCGCATTGTTTGAAACTGATAGCTTCACTAGAAATGGAAAGCCTGTGGAAGTTGGACAAAAAATGATCTCAATAATAAAGTGGCTTAAGCTAAATAAAAACTTAAGCCCTTTAAGAAAGAAGGTGACTAAGTCTTGTTCAAGGACTTACCTTCTTGCGGTTTGGCATGCTCGGAGCCGGACTCGAACCGGCACAGTATTGCTACCGAGGGATTTTAAGTCCCTTGTGTCTACCATTTCACCATCCGAGCAAAAAACTTTAGCTTAGAATAAAATTTCTAGTAAAATTATTTGATACTAAAAAATGATCTTAAAGATATGCTTGCAATACTATTGCTCTTGATTGGCAAATAGTTTTTGCAAAATCTTGATGGTATGCTATCATTTTGGCAGTGAATAAGTCAATACTAGACTTACGGCAGAAACAATCGCCCTGTTGTAAATGAGTTTTAACATCATGAAAAACACGCTCAAAGTTTATTTTGGAAGCGATTTAAAAAACGTATTAGCAAATAAGCGTTATTAAATGATAAGTGACGATCTAACGATTTTTTGGCATAGGTTTTACTAAAATGAAGTTAGCTCCTGCAGCAATCGCCATTATTCTCAATGAAGATCGCTCGCAAATACTACTAGTGCAAAGAGGCGATGTACCCATTTGGGTACTCCCAGGTGGAGGGATAGAAACTACAGAAACCGCACAAGAGGCATTGGTGCGCGAAGTATGGGAAGAAACTGGTTTTGTAGTAGACATCGTGCGCAAATGTGCTGAATATACGCCTGTTAATCGATTAGCTGCCTTTACGACAATTTTTCAGTGTAAAATTGTAGGTGGAAAACATACTTTATCAGCTGAAAGTAAAGCTGTGGCTTTCTTTCCACTGCTGGGCGTAACTAAAGTTTTACTGCCTCTACATATGCAATGGTTGCAAGAGTGCCTGACACACACTACCCTTATCAAAAGAAAATTAACAGAAGTTTCTTACATAGCCGTTGTTAAATTTCTAATTATGCACCCCTATCACTCATTGCGATATCTATGGACTCGTTTTTCAAAAAAATAGCCAAAACTATACTGCAAAGGATATATCTATTTTGTAAATGGATTTATCACACCTTATTTTACCATGCTTGGTGGGTATTTGTGTTTTTATTTGCTTGCTTGATTTTTTATGAGCGTTCGCTGCAAGAACGGGAATTGCTTTATCAAAAGCTAACCGAGCAACTAGCTATGCTACAAGCCGACAAACAAAAAGCTTTATTCACGCAACAAAATTTGCGTATGCAAATTGATAGTCAAAACGATCCAGTTTGGCTTGAGCTAACACTATTGCGTGTACTTGGATTAGTGCCTGAAGACCAACAAAAAATTTATTTTAGTAGCTCACCTGACACAGAACTTGAAAATTAAGAGTCGAATGCTTGTGCTATTGATTAGATAATAGACTTCTTTCGAAAGAAGTCTAATGAATAACTTAAAACTGTAATTTATGTACTACCGCTACTACACGATCGATCGCTTCCATAATATCTTTTTCCGTCGTCATGTGGCCAAGTGAAAAGCGAAGCGATGAGCGCACTAACGCTTGTGGTAAGCCCATTGCCAAAAGAACCCGAGAAGGCTCAAGAGCACCAGCTGCACAGGCTGAACCATGACTCACTGATATGCCTGCGGCATCCAAACCAATTAACAAAGACTCGCCATCAACTCCACCAAATGCTAAATTTGAAGTATTGCAAATACGTGGACCAGCACCATTCACACTTACATTTGGTAAACGTTGCTTAAGTTCTCTTTCTAAAAGATCACGCATAGCTTGCATGTGGATGATCATCTGCGCTTGTTCATTTTTTAAAATGCAAATAGCTTTGGCTAAGGCGATAATTCCTAATAAATTTTCTGTACCACCTCTTCGATTAAATTCTTGTCCCCCACCAATCCATAGAGGATTATATTTAAGATTTGAACGGCAAATATAACAGCCAATTCCTTTAGGAGCATATATTTTATGACCACTAAAAAATAGAGCACTGACCCCTTTTGGTAATGTAATAACCTCTTTACCGATCCAAGCTGTTCCATCAACCACAAAGGGTATATTTTTAGATTGTGCAATCGCTGCAATAGCTTCTACATCAGTTTTTACACCAGTTTCATGATTTACCGCTGTGATGGTGATTAATTTGGTATCAGGACGTATGGCGGCCTTGACTGCTTCTGGCAGAGGTGCTCCCCAAGCATCGATGGGCAAAAAAGTAACTTCTATATTTTGTTGGCTGAGCTCTTGTAAAGTTTGATAAACACATGCATGTTCACCCTTAGATGAAATAATGTGCCCCGCACCTTTTTTTTGCATGATACCACGCAATAGCGTTACTGCTCCTTCCGTAGCCCCTGAAGTAAAAAAAACCTCTTGAGGTTTAACATCAAAAAATTGAGCGATGCTCTGGCGGCTTTCTTCTAATTGACGACGACAAAGCTTACCATGCAGATGCACGCTAGATGGATTGCCTAATTCTTCGGCCATGTGCTGCATAATTACTTGCTGCACTGCCGGTGCAATAGGTGTGCTAGCGTTATAATCTAAATAAATTCTCTGCATAGGTTATTATTGTCCCAATATAGATCTCCGATTCTGGAAATTTTGACTTGTCCAAAGTGGGGAAAATTTATTCAACTTTTATCAATACGACTGTAATATTGTCATGGCCACCTCGTTCCTTAGCTTTGGCTACTAAGTGTTGCACAATAAGCTGCTCTGGTGTATCAACCATAATTTGTTGTATTTCATCTTGCTTTACTAAATCCGATAGACCATCGGTACACATTAAAATCATATCACCTGCTTCCACTGTCATGCTACTAATAGATGGATCTACACAGCAAGCACTCCCAATAGCCTTTGTGATAATATTTTTATAGGCGAATTGTTCTTCTTGTTGTTTGTTAATTTGTCCCAAATCCATTAATTCACGTAATAATGAATGATCTTGAGTTATCTGTGTAAGCTTTTGTTTACGAAAATGGTAAATACGGCTATCGCCCACATGCGCATAAATCAATCCATCTTGATGAAAATAAACACAGCATAGTGTAGTGCCCATACCGCGTAATTTTTGATTCTCATCATGACCCATCTGATAAATAGTTTTATTGACCTTTTGAATCATTTGCACAAGCAATTCTTTGGTGCTAGGCAGGTCATGCGCTTTTATGGCGTGTGCGCGCGCATTAAAATGCATATGAAATAAAAAACAAAGTCGTTGCACAGTTTCGCGTGAGGCAATCTCGCCAGCTTGATGCCCCCCCATTCCATCGGCTAAAACAAAGAATTGTTCTTCTGGTAACTGCTGCCAAAAATCTTCATTGTTCTGACGCACAAGGCCAATATCAGAAATTGCGTACACAGACGTTTTGTATTGCATGGTTTGCCATACTTTAGTGAGAATAGACTAAAAACCAAACCCAAGAATTATCTTACAGAGATCTCAACAAAATCAATCGATCTATACAATGTTGTAAGAAAACCTGTTCTAGATGATATCAAACAACATAATTATTCGACAATTTAAATACTCATCTTACGCATAATTTGTTGACATAGCCACAAGCGCTTTTGTCTACTGAAAAACTATAAATATAATTGTCATAAAATTAAAAAAACTATGCAATCCTAATGAAGCCCATAACGATCTCTGCCGTTCATATAAATATCCTAACACACAAGATAAGAGAAAAATAGCACCCATTAATTCGATATTAGCATAACCCATTACTGGTGAATAGTGTACCAAGGCAAACACAATGGAAGTAGTTCCAATCGCCAAGAAACGGCCCATTCGTCGTCTAAACCATGACTGCAACAATCCCCTAAATAAAAATTCTTCTGTTAATGGAACTAATGTTACGGTCAAAAATACCATAATGGTAAACAACATTTTGTATGACATGGCCTGGCGCAAATTTTGTAACATGTCTTGTTCAATCCACGGGTGGGGGAAAATGTAATTTACTATGTGAGCTAATAGTTGACTGGCAATCATCATCACAGGATAGATTAAAAACCAACTTACCATGCCTAGTCTGAAATTATGCCAAGAGCTAACTTCAGTCGTATTCCATAAGCGTCGGCGCATTTCAGTTGTTAGGCATAGATAAGCGCATAAACAAGCTAGAAAACAACCCGCTACAATACAAGCATGCATGGTCAGAATTTCAATATTAGATAAAGTTGAGATTTTGCCATTTTTATTATGCAAAACAAAACGGACAAATACAAAAGGGACGAAAATAGCGGCCATAAAAATATACCCACCAAATCCCCTGAGTAAATCAATTGCTCTAATCTCAGGCAGTGGATGGAAAGAGTATTTATTAAAAAAACCACCCTTGCATGCCCTTTTAAAAACTACTAGAGCTATTACAAACCAAACAGCAAGATAGATGTAAGAAGGGTCTATATCCATGAATGTTTCTATTTAAAAATTTATAATCTCACACATCTATTTAAAAGTAGGGCATCAACAAGCACCAATGCAAGCATAGCCTCTACAATAGGCACGGCGCGAATAGCAACACACGGATCATGCTTAGAACCTTCTGGCAATTGCAGTGATGATTTTTCGCCAGCTATTGTAAGTGTATCTTGCACTTGTCTAATGCTAGCAGTGGGTTTAAATGCTACCCGTCCAAGCACAGGCATGCCGCTTGAAATACCACCCAAAGTGCCACCTGCATTATTCGTTAGGGTTTCAATTTTTTTTTCTTCACCATCACCAATTTTAACGAATAAATCATTATGTTGTGAACCATTCATCTCCACTGCCTTAAAGCCGGAGCCTAACTCAAAACCTTTGCTTGCCGGTAAACTAAGCATTGCACAAGCAAGATTAGCCTCTAATTTTTCATATACAGGATCACCAAGCCCACAAGGGACTGACAAAGCCTTAAATTCAACCACCCCTCCCAAAGAATTTCCCATCTGGCGCGCTTCATCAAGTAATTTTAACATAGCATCATTGGCAGCTGCATCTGGGCAAAAAATTGGGCTTTGTTTAGTAAGAGAGGTTAGTAAAGAAATATCATCATTACTTATATGGCTTTCAATTTTTCCTATTTGCTTAACGTAAGCCACAATCGCAATGCCATAAAGGGTCAATAGTTTTTTAGCAAGCGCACCTGCTGCTACGCGCCCTGCTGTTTCACGCGCCGAGGCCCTACCCCCTCCCCTGTAATCAAAAATGCCATATTTGGAAAGGTAGGTGTAATTAGCATGACCTGGTCGCAAAAGATCTTTGATGGGTTCATATTTACTGGAATCGGCATTATTGTTAGGAATAATGATACAAATAGGAGCGCCAGTAGTTTTCCCTTCAAAAACGCCTGATAAAATTTCACCTTGATCTGTTTCCATACGCGGAGAGGTGTAATTATTTCTTCCTGGGGCTCGCCATGACAAGGCTGCATTGATCTCATGATCGCTAATCTCCAAACCAGCCGGACAGCCATCGATGACTACACCAATGGCTTTGCCATGCGATTCACCCCAGGTGGTAATTTTAAAAATATTGCCAAAAGAATTGCTAGCCATGCACGATTCTCCTCATAATTAAAATCCCCTCAAGCACTGCTTGCATAGACATACGGCTAGTTTCAATAATTAAATTAGCTGCTGCTAAATATAAAGGAACTCTTGTTTGTGTTAATTGATAAAAACTCATTTTAGGATCATTATGATTTAAATAAGCTGGTATGGTGTTACTTTGAGACATTTTTTCCCAAATGATTTGCCATGGTGTTTGTAAATAAACAATATCGCCTATGGATTGCAACATAGCAGCATTAACAGAACTCTGCAAAGAGCCACCACCAAGGGCTATCACTGTATGTGTTGATTTTTTTAAAGAAATAATTTGCTCTAACTCTAATTTTCTAAAATTAGCTTCTCCGACCTGCACATAAATTTGCCGACAAGTGTATTTTTTGCTAGTTTCGGCAGCATAGGCCTGCTCAATGCAGTGATCAGTATCGATAAAAGGCCAGTTGAGTTCTTTTGCTAACATCTTTCCTAGCGTAGTTTTACCACTCATGGGTAAACCACACAGTATAATATTCATTTGATTTTGGCTCCCAAGACATTAAAATCATTTAAAAAAGTAGGAAAAGTTTTAGCAATACACTCTACTGGACCAACTATAGTCTCCCCTTGCGCACCTAATCCTGCTACAATTAAAGACATAGCCATACGATGATCTCCATAAGAACAAACAGTAGCTCCTTTAAGTTGTGAAGGATTTATTATAAGACCATCATCAGTTTGCATGATATCAGCCCCCATTTTACGCAATTCAGTGGCAATGCTATTTATGCGATTGCATTCTTTTTGTTTAGCGATAGCGGCATTGTAAATATTAGTAGGAGTGCTAGCAAAACAGGCCACGACTGCTAAAATGGTAATAGCATCAATAAAGTCATTAATATCTACGGTAATGCCCATTAAAGTAGCCGTTTCTTTTACCTTGAGCGTTCTTGAGTAATCGTCGACCTCAATTTGTCCACCCATCCGTTGCAAAACCGCAATCAAAGCTTTATCTCCTTGCACATCGCTCGTATCGACATTTTTTAAAACAATTTCCGACTTGGTAATCAGAGCCGCTGCAATAGGAAATGCTGCCGAACTAAAATCGCCTGGCACACTATATTTAAATCCACAATAACGACTATTGCCCGTCAACTTATATTTGGTAAAGTTTTCATTTGTATAGGTAATTCCTAAACGTTCAAACCAAGCCAAAGTCATGCCCACCCATGGTTTTTCACCTGGATTTTGCACTGTTAATTCAATGGGATGAGTAGCAAAAGCACTAGCAATTAATAAGGCTGAAACCGGTTGTGAATCAGCCCCACAGAGGGTCGCTTTAGCTGCTTTGATAGGTCCTTGAATGATAACTGGGGCATAACCGTCACCGCGCATCGATATTGCAGAGAGACCTAACTGCGATAAGGCATCAAGAAGTGTTTGCATGGGACGCTGGTAGCGAATTGACTCATCACCTGTAACAACCACAGGGCGACTAGCTAAAGCGCCAATGGCACTACAAAAACGGAGGACTAGGCCGGAATTTCCAGCATCGATAACATCATCAGTGTGCGTTACATGCCCATCTAGACCATCAATTTCTAGTTTTTGCTCAAACAATTTTATTTTAGCTCCAAATAACTGACAAGCCTTAATCATCGCTGCAGTGTCTTTAGATGGCAAATAATTAAAAATAACGCTTTTACCACTCCCCAAAGCTCCAAAAAGGAGAGCTCGTAGCGTGTGTGATTTAGAAGATGGGATTTCTATTTCACCATGCAATTTGGATGACTTGACGTGATATTGTTGCATTACTCTATTTCTCTAAGTGAAATCTTAAGATAAAGTAATTCTACGTTTTTTAGTTTTTTGCGCCAACAAGTAACAACTGTCTACCTACCTGTAGACAAATAATCCTCTGTGGCCATTTTAGATTGTTATTATTAAACCTAATTTGAAGATGATGGGTGTGCCTATCAATGTAACTAGTGAAACAATTGGTGGAATGCCACCTTTTGCTAAAGCTATAAAGTCATGACCTGGAAAACTAGTAAAAAAGGCCGAAGCTGCATAGAAGGTTACATTCAGCAATGTTACTGCAGCCATCATGTTTAAGTAACGACTTAAATCTGGATATTTTTTTTGAATTTTATGCGCTACTCCTATGAACACTAGAGAAGAAATCAGATCTATGGCAGGGCCAGCTGCCGAGATAATCAAATTAGAGTAACTATGTCCAAAGTAATTTCCTAAATCGCTAAGCACACTACGATTAGACTTCATCATCCCCCCCTCAAAGGGAAATATTTCTATTTTTACAGGTGTGAGATAAAGAGCTTGTGCAGCTATGGCATGACCCATTTCGTGAGATAAAACCGAGCGCGAACATAAATCAGTAACCGCAAATAAATAAGGACCTAAACAAGCATATATTTCTTTTAAAATCGCTTCTTGATCATCGATTAACGGTAACATAAGGTAACGCATGAAAGCCGCGGAGACAATCATAGCCATGTTACCAGCGCAAAGCGCAAGCATACTAAACGGGGTAGCTACAAAGACACAGGACGCTGCTGAAAACAACAATGAGACAGCACATTCTTGCAAAGCGGTAAAAGCAATTTTTTTGATAGCCGCATCTTGCAAATCTTGCATAGAAGGCAAGGTATTAAGTTCTATTGTTTCAAAACCATCTTCAATTATAACATTTAAACCTTGCATTTACTTCCTGCTTAAATTATTAATAATACAACTATTATACTAATAAATAATTTAAAAGTAAATTAATGTTTACAAAAAACAAACAACTAAATAAAAAAAAGCTAATTAATCTTCTTTTATTTAGCTTAACAACTCACATTGCGTATAATAATCTAAACTAACCTGCTCGCTCAATTTCCAACTGATCATCAATCAAAAATGGCCTGATGATTGCGCACAGTTCGGCTTGTTTAGTTTTAATATTTTTAATATCCTGCATACCAATCAAAATAATCATACTGTCAATGACCGCAAAGGCTGCTAGCATAGCATCTGCTGAAGCATTTTCTGTGGAAGCCGGTATAAATTGTTCAGTAAAGATTTTTTTAGCCAGTTTATAGTATTCTATAAAAAATTTCTTATCTAAATTATTATCTTCTTTTAAATGCTCATCATTTATTTCTTGTGCAAAAAAGTTACATACTCGTCTTTTCCAATCTTGTTCATTTTCTTCATCACCTCTTTTCAGCTCCATAAATATTTGATTGAAGCTCTGGGCGCTAGTGGGATTCATATCGCGAATTGTTTGCTGTAATATTTTTACCATTTCATGGCTAGAAATCATATCAAAGCTAAATTCCAGATTATCATCTAGAAATACTTCGTCAAAACTAGCTTTAAATTTATTCAAAGTATTCATTGCAAGAGTTTCGCGAAACCAAACTATTTTATCATTTCTTTTTACATTTTCTGCCATATCTGATAAAAGACGACAAAAAATAACTTTTTTAGGATCGTCTTCTTGAAGCTTTAGCCCATCTATAAAATCTGAAAGCTCCGCCGTTTTACACATCCGATAATCGGAAAAATATTTAAAATTAGTCAAACCAACAAGATTAGCTAAATAAACGGACCATTTGGCATTGTGTATATCGGCTTTATTTTTAAGATAAGTCAAGTTATGCACCAATATTTTAAAGCTATCTTGCTCTAATGCAGTTTTTTTAAATGCCGTCTCAGCAATTTGATGAGCTGAGTCAATAACTACATCTGTAACATTTGCTATGCCTATATTCCTCTGACTTTTTGGTTTAATTTCGACGTCATCTCCAGATAAAGCAAGGTTAAAAACTTGACCTTCATTGATTTTGTCCATTGAAAAATGCATACTCACCTCTCCTCACAATATTTAATTAAATGACTTAGTAACTTGATTTTACTTGAAACAGAATTATTTTATTACTATTTTAATTTGATTATAGATGAATAAATTAAAAAAAACAATTAGTGATCATCATAAGCAACTATAATGCAACATATAAATTGACATATATTAAATAATATATTAAGATCGAGTGCGTTATTGTAAGTGGGTGATAATCATGTTTTTAGAAGATAAAAGTTTCTCTATAGAGATGAAATTAAAGGAATTGGCCTATAAATTAGAGCGCTTTAACCGCGAATTACAAGAATTAATTGACGACCCCTCCTTCTCGATTGAACAAAGAGCCCTTTATTTAGAAGATCGGACTAATTTTTCGGCACAAGAATGGGCCAGATTAGAAGAAGAGAAGAGAAAACTACATGCAATGCTACAATTAGACTTAAGCCATCTTCACGATCCACAAAAAAGCAAGCAAACGACACAAGCCCAAAGTCAAATAAAATCACATTGGCTATTTGTTCGCTGATTAGACTATTTGCAAACCGCATTCTAATGAACAAATGAGGTTTTCAGTAGACTCCTTTCGAAATTGGCTTTTTTGGAAAAATTGATATTTTTTGAGTAGATTTGATCTCAAATTTTAAGAGCATATTGGCAAATAGGCCCGAAAAGTTTGAGATTAAAGATGCCAAAAAAGACAAGTTCGAAAGAAATCTATTGTAGCTTACGTCAATTTTAGCCTATAAAGTCTGCAAAAGCTAGTGCTCCATTCTTTAGGGCTGTGAGAATAGTTGATTCTAATACTTTATCAATTACCTTAAGCGCAAGCTCATCAGATACGCTTTTGTCCACTGAGCTTTCAATACATGATTCATCTTTATAAAAGTTAGCCCAAAATTTCTTATTTATTTCTCTTAGCTTAATTTCTTTATTGTATTCATCTATGAAGCTAGAATGATAATTGATAAAATTATTAGACATGGCGTAGGTATCATGCAATAGTACGCAAAATACCGCTGAGTTAAAAAAGTTGCGCTGTGTCATTTGTCCAGTTAAAAGAGCCACAGCAAATTGACCAATCGTCAAGAGGATCCCACAAGCCGAAAGGAGACGTACATGTCCACAGAGAGCGTAGCCATCACCCTGCTGCTGATTGGGCATATCACCTGAGATCCTATGTTTGGCATATTCGTAGCAATAGTGTATATCTTCTGGTATTGTGTAAAAACTATTAACATTCATATTACCACCTAGATTGCTATTATTTTAAATTTAAATATAACAATAATTATTACAAATAGTTTAATTTATGTCAAACAATTAAATAATATAATAATTATTAGATAAAAAACAGCAACAATAAGTCTATTGTAACAAACACTGTGATAAAAGTGCCAAAGCCACAATAGAAGCTGTTTCGGTGCGTAAAATGTTAGTATGTAATTTTACCCCCTGCACCCCTAAATTTTTTAACATTTCTTCCTCATGTTCGCTAAAGCCGCTTTCTGGCCCTGTCACAAACATAATAGATGAGCTTTTTGCTTGGGGTGCGGAACATATTTGCCATAGAGCAGGGGCTTGTGGTGCAAGGTGTCCAAAGAATGAGAGACCGTTTAAGGGCGGCCATAACTTTATTGGCGGTTTAATAGTTATGGTGGGTAAATCTAAGCGATCACATTGCTTCATGGCAGCAATCATCAATAAGTGTAAACGCTTAAGTTGGTTATCTGAATACTCCCCTTTTTCACTCTTCTCACCTGGAAATAACCAAAAATCAGTCACCCCTAGTTCGGTCCCCTTCTCAATAATAACTTCAAGGCGATTCGGGCGGACAAAAGCTTGCGCCAAAATTAGTGTTCGCACAGGCAGCTGTGCAGTAATCACATTAATGATTTTAAGTTGTACCTTAGACTTATCTATTTGCACCAACTGCGCCTGTGCTAATTCTCCTTGTCCATTCACAAGTTCCACTTGCTCACCTGGGCGCGTGCGCATGACATGCACGAGATGATGCCGTTCATTATCAGATAAAGTGACATAAGCACCCTCCTGCAATGCTACATCAGCATAGTATCGTTCACTTGACATAAAGAGCTTCTTGTGGCGTTAAAACTGGCATTGGATAAGGGATAAAATGCATTGTCGGATGTGGTACATAGGCTGAAATGTTTTTTTGCGTGACATAAATGTCTAATTCTAACTGTTGTTGCAATGAAAGATATAGCTTAAGTTGATTGGCATATTTTAAAAAACGTTGCTGATACAACTTTTGTTTTTCAAGATATCTATTTGCATCATATAAATGTTTACTATGGCTAAGCATCGAGGAAATATATTTATCAGATAAATAAGGTTGATCGACAATAACGGTATTCCACATTAATTTATCAACTTCAGGCGAACTATCCGCAATAATATTGATTTCTAAATTTTCTTTAATAATCTCCACAAAAAATTGACTGACATGTTGAATAAACAAAGGAATTTTTAATATTGGAATATCGTTTTTTAAACTCACAAAAGGGGTCATTTCCAAAGGACGAGTGTGAGGATTGAGCTCAGCACTTGATTTTAATGGATAAAAAATATGCAAAGGGATTTCATCACTAATGAAAATAAGACGCTGTCTTAAAAAATTAATCTGCAAAGCCTTGGCATCAGGATCGTTAATCATTTCTATTCCGCGCGTAGATAGCGGAATGGTAATTTTTTTCCATTGATCAGGCACATAAAATGATACCTCATCACGATACTGCCCTTCACTTTGCAGAGCATCTAGCTGCTCTTTTGAAATATCACTTAAATTAAATTGCAGCTTTATTCCTTCTTTTTTTAAAGCCCTCACCTGATCTTGTGGACCACTAACGGTTTGATAAAGATTGTAAGGCCAAATATCAATAAATTCGTAAGAGGTTGGTGGTTGACCCAATGGAGGCAAAATAATAATGGGAATTTTCTCAGTTAAGCGTGGGCTCATTTTAAGTACTAATTCAGGATGTGAAACTAACGTGATATGTTGAGGTAGATTAATGTTGGGGTTTAAACTTACCAAATTGTTTTTGGTAATTTGCGCTACAAAATCATGATTTTGATTGCCAACATCAATCACCACCTCTACATCACCAGGCTCCAATTGATCGATAATGTTCTTAGTACCACTTAAGGTAAGTGTGGTTCGTTTACTTAAAAAACCATTTGGCAATAATCCTGAGATAATTTTATCAGGCGGTAAATTAATAACTCTAATAGGGACAAATGGAATGATTTTATTTGCAGTAATAGTATGATTAACAAAAATCCAAATGGCAATAGCAATCAAAAAAGATACTAGCTTGCGCGGCCATTGATTCAAAAGTAAGCGCATAATACATCAATCCATTATTTAAATTTGTCCACAACTCTTTTGCATAAACTCTTCCAATACTCCCAAAAATTAAAGTGTACACTCATAGTAGTTTTTGGATGACTAAATATACTGCGAATTATCCCTTTAAAACGATCAATTTTTACTCCCCGCGTCATAATGCCATCACGTGCAATCGATACTTTACCAGTCTCCTCCGACACTACTATTACCAAGGCGTCTGTCAATTGACTAATCCCTAGACCGGCACGATGGCGCGTACCCATCGATTTTGATAAATGTGTGCTATCATCAGCTAACGGTAAAATAGTAGCGGCTGAAACAATAGTCGTACCACGAATAATGACAGCTCCATCATGTAATGGGGTAGTAGTAATGAATATCGATTCAAGTAGCTCAGGTGAAAAACGAGCGTTTACCAAAAGAGCCTTATTGGCTAAATCTTCTAGCGAATCTTGATTCTCCAACACCACTAAAGCTCCAATCCCTCGATCTGATAATCGGTAGATTGATTGCGCAATACTTTCCACAAAACGATCAAACTCGGTAATTTCTTGATATTTTTTACTTTTAAAATTTAAACGCGATAAGGCTAACCGAATTTCAGGCTGAAAAATAATCAACAAAGCAATCACCGACACATTTATCACATAAAGCAGTAGTTTTTCGACGACAGGAAAATTAAACCAACGTGAAGCAAAAAATAAAATTAAAAACAGCAGGCTACCATACATTAAATCCATGGCACGCGTATTCCAAAAAAACGAAAGTAAATAATAAATCATTATGGCAATGACCAATACCTCTGCAACTGGAATCAATAATTGCAACAAAGCTATCACAATAAAACCTTTTGGTTAATTTGGAAAAAAGTTAGGGTACTGCATCCTATTTATTTTGCGCAAAAACTTACATTTTGTTCGATCTATATGTCAATACATCGATAAGATCGCGATGTGCCATAATATCGTGCACCCGAATGATCTCTACTCCATTTAAAACTGCCATACCGTTCATAGCCAGGGTGGCATTTAATAATTCGGTAGCTGGTTTTTGCACTATTTTTCCTAAAAAAGATTTGCGCGAAACTCCTAGTAAGAGGGGGAAGCCTAATGCTTTAAACTTAGGGATGTTTTGCAATATTTGTAAATTATCCTCAACTGTCTTGCCAAAACCTATGCCCGGATCAAGAATAATATTTTCGCTCAATACCCCTGTCTCCAATAATAGTTCTATTTGTTTCACAAACCAATCCAGCAAAAAAGGGACCACCCCTTGAGGATAATAAGGGTTATTTTGCATAGTCGCTGGTGTCTCATAGCAATGCATCACGCAAATGGGTAATGCCGCTTCGGCCGCTATTTTTCGCATGCTCAGATGACGAAATCCTAAAATATCATTGAGAAACGTTGCCCCATGCGCAATAGCAGCTTGCGCTACAGCAGGTTTACTAGTATCAATAGAAAGGGGTGTGGTAATACCGCAGCTTTTTATTGCTTTTATCAAGGGAATAACTCTGCGCAATTCTTCAGCTTCATCCACAAAAGCGGCACCTGGACGAGTAGACTCACCGCCAATATCGATTATATCAGCCCCTTCTTGGCTAATTCTTAAAGCTCTTTGAACTGCTAAATCTAATGCAAACCATTGTCCCTGATCATAAAATGAATCTGGTGTGACATTTAAAATACCCATCAGTTGAGTTTTTGAAGGTTTTTTGTTTAATAGAGCATGCATAATAAATTAATGTTTTTTTGGAATTTTATGAAATTTTAGAAGTAAGTAAAAGGTATCAGCAGTGCTAAATTTCGTGTGCCGGTCGCAAAAAAATTGCGTGTTGAGCATAACAAATAGCTAAAGCTAGCGCATCAGCAGCATCATCAGGCTGTGGTATAGCACCTAAATTAAGGAGACGTTGCACCATACCTTGTACTTGAAACTTGCTGGCACTACCATGACCTACCACAGCTTTTTTAGCTTGCTTTGGTCCATATTCATAGATAGCAACGCCATTTTTTTTAGCTGCAATCATGATAATACCGCGTACCATGGTCAATTTCAGAATACTATTTACATTTTTACCAATAAATTGTGTTTCTATTACAAGTACTGTAGGACGATGTTTCTCTATTAATTGATTGACACTGTCATAAATAACCTCATAACGCTCTGATAGTTTAAATTTTGCAGGTGGTGTAATACAACCGTAATCTAGCGGAGTATATCTATTTCCATCAGCCAAAATGATCCCATAACCAGTTACCAATGTACCGGGGTCAATGCCCATAATGATTTCAGCGGAAGGATTCATGTCTATTGTGTATAATTAAGTTTTTCGATGCTCACTGGCAACCCACTCATCGTGATTTTCTGGAATCATATTTAACGAAGATGGTTCGTGGGCTACCGCCTCGCGTGACTCAATCGGTACACGATGTGCATGAGGAGGGGGTGCTTCTGGAGAGCTAAAAAAAGGTGAAGTATTTAATGAATTTCCCATAAAAGTGCCTAAATTTGCTAACAGGTTTTGCATATGATGGCACTTTTCTTCAAACTTTTTCATTTCTCTTATGTTTAATTCGCTGGATTGCCATTTATCATACATCGCAAAATATTTCTCTTCCCACTTGGCAACTTGATTCTCAGAGCTCTTTAGTGCATCATGTAGTTGTTCTTGCAAGCGTTTTTCTTGTTTTTGTGACAAATCGGCCGTTTCTTGCCATTGTAATAACTGATGATTTTGCCTCTCAATATTTTGGATAAATTCAGTTAAACTATTTTGCTGTTCTTCTACTTTAGCATTTAGTAAAGCAACCTCTTTTACTTTTTTTGCTAAATGTTGCTGTGCAATTTTGAAACGACTTTCCCCTTCCTCAATAAAAACTTTGAATTTTTGTTGTTCATTATACAAAACGTCGCGCTCTTCTTTGAGAATATTTAACTGTTGCGTATATTTTTGTATAAGTGCGCCATCTTCCTGACTCATTACTTTCAATTGCGCTAAAGAATTTTCGGCCAGTTTGCGCATTTCAACAGCATGCTCAAAATTTTCTTGTAATTGCGCCCATTCCTCACGCAATTGTTCATATTTTTCCTGAATCTGCACGCGCACTTGGTCCTGTATAGTTAATTCATCCACTTTTTGTTGTAAAATTGAACAGTTTAGTGAGAGTTGATGTAAAGTGCTTTCTTTTTCTTGCAATAGGGTAGTTAGATTTTTTTGTTTTTCATCGATTTGCTGATATTCTGCTTGGCAAGATTGTAAATGAGCCACATGTTGAGCACACTGTTGCTGCAATTGTTTATAATTCTGTTCCAAAGCTATTTTTTCATTCAAGACTTCTGCATAACGATTCTCTAACGTTTTGATTTCATTAATGTCTTTGGCCCAAGAGCGCTTGATATCATCGATTTCTTGTTTTAAATGATGTGAAGAGGTTGATGAAACAACTGTTTCAAAATCATGACAGCCTGATTTGGCAAGTTCAGTCTTCAATGACTCTAATTTTTCCTGCAATAATTGTAATTCCTGCTGGGCACTGTGCTGCTGCTGCACCAATTGTGTTTCAAGAGCGCTAACTTTGTTTTGGGCTACCACTAAAGACTCTTCTAAAGCTATTTTTGCGGCAGAGTTGTCCAATGTTTTCTCTTGCGCACTAACGTCAATATGGGCAGTGCAAGCTAATGCAGATGAAACGATCTCTTCGCGCGCTGCCGCTAATAATGTTTTCAAAGTGTTTTGCTGCGCGCGCAATGCATTGATTTCCTCTTCATGCGCTTGTTGATTCTGTTGCCATTTATCTTGAAAAGTCGCTAATTCTTTTTCTTGCGCACTACGTTGATTTTGTTCATCTTGTAACTTAATTTGTGCGACCTGCAGACTTTTTTCATAGTGTTGTTTTAGCGTGACTAATAATCGTTTAAGATGCAAAATTTGATCTTCGTGAGATAAGGCTTCATTAGGAGAATTCACTGGAAGGATACCTTCTTGTTATAAAGTATTTGCTTTAAAAGAAACAACTTATGCCCTAATCGATCGCTATAGAATTGATTTTTTTTCTCTAAATCTTTGACATACACGAATAATGTAGGCAAAAATTGCTTGCAAAATCAAGAAAAAAGATTTTTTTAGATTGCATTTGAGTAAGGTACAGCCTTGAATTAGAACCACCCTTGCTACCATAAACATAATGGTTTTCTGTTTTGCAGAGCAATAAAATTTTATTAGAAGAAATAGTCATGAGCAAAACTATTAGTTACGATGTGCCCACTCCACAAAACATTATTGTGCGTGTACCAAACTGGTTAGGTGACTTAGTCATGTGTACACCTACAATACACGATCTGAAGGCCCACTGGCCACAAGCCAAACTAACGGCCTTATGTCAAGGTCGTTTAGGTGAAATGTTATCACACGATCCTCATATTGATGAAATCGTCACATATAAAAATCCGCAACATTCCAACACTTTAAAAACTCACAAAGATGTAATTTTGCATCTCCAACAACATAAATACGATTTAGGTCTACTTTTAACAAATTCATTCTCATCGGCCTGGTGTTTCTGGCGCGGAAATGTCGCAAATCGCATCGGTTACGCTATGCATTGGCGTCAGTGGCTTTTAAATTACCCTGTAACTGTTTCCAAAAATATTAATCAGCAGCATTTAGTACAAACTTATAAAATGTTATTAGCACCGCTGCATATTCCAATCTCACCTACTCACCCTAAATTGTATCTTGCAGATAATGAACTTGAAGAAGCTAAAACTTTATTAGCCAAATATGGTGTTTTGAAAAGCGAATATCTTATCGGCATTAATCCTGGAGCGGCTTTTGGCTCAGCCAAGTGTTGGCTGCCAGAGCGTTTTAAAGAACTATCCCTCCGGTTGTTGCAAAATCCTAATATCAAAATCGTATTTTTTGGTGATCAAACTAATGCTGCTCTTATCCAGTCAATTGTGCAAGATTTAGCAACCACCAAAATCATAAACTTGGTTAACAAAACTTCTTTGCGTCAATTGATGTCTTTACTTAAACAGTGTTCAGTATTTTTAGGTAATGATAGTGGCCCAACACATGCTGCTTCAGCTTTAGGTGTCCCTTTGGTAGCTCTTTTTGGTCCTACTACTGAAGCCATTTCAGGACCTAATAGAGTCAACAATATTATCATTTCCGAACATGTGCCCTGTTCGCCTTGCTTTAGACGCACTTGTCCGATAGATTCACGCTGTATGCAGCGCATTACCGTAGAAAGAGTTTATCAAGCCATATTACAGCTACTCCCCTCTTAACCTGAGTTTTGAATATGTCTATACTATTACAACAGCAGTACCCACAGTTATTTCAGTTTTGGAATGAGCTTAATGTTAAGCAAAAAGATAGTTTGCTGTACGAAATTAAAAATATTGATCAAGCGTTACTTTTCAAACAACAACAATTACTCAAGCAACCCCAAATATTACCGCAAGAAGATTATGAAGCTTGCCAAGACTTTGCCTATAGTGGCTGCGTGACTGATCAGCTTACTGGCCAGCAGCTATTGTCGCAGGGTAAAGTAGGTTGTATAATTTTAGCAGGTGGACAAGGAACGCGCCTGCAATTTGACGGACCAAAAGGGGTTTACCCCATTTCGATAATTAAGAAAAAATCATTATTCCAATTATTTGCCGAAAAAACGGTCGCAGCCAGTGAGCTAGCCGGTCGACCACTGCCATTAGCCATTATGACCTCAGGTGAAAATGATCAAGCCACACGCCAATTTTTTGAAAAAAATTCTTATTTTGATTTAGAAGAAGGGCAGGTAGTGTTTTTCAAGCAGGCAGCATTACCATTCTTAAATGATACTGGCAATCTTTTTTTACATAGTCCTTATCAAATTGCATGTGGGCCAAACGGAAATGGACAATCTATCAGTGAATTTGTAAAAGCAGGCGTACATGCACAGTGGACTTTGCGTGGAGTTGAATATCTCAATGTCATATTAATTGACAATCCATTAGCTGATCCGTTTGATGCTGAATTAGTAGGGTTCCATCATCGTCAGCAAGTACAAATAACTTTAAAAGGATGCGAGCGCAAACAACCGTATGAGTCTGTAGGCATTATTGTAAAACAGCAATCTAAACATAAGGTAGTTGAATATTCAGAAATGTCTCAAAGCGAGCGTCTTGCTTGTCAACCCAATGGCCAGCTAAAGCACCTTGGCGCTAATCTGAGTCTCTTTTGTTTTTCAATGTCCTTTATTGCCCAAAATGCGCTCAATAATGCTGTCTCCTTACCACTACATAAAGCTTGGAAGAGTACCTGGCGAATCAATGCCGCCGCCCAAAAAGAAAGTCTAAATGCCTGGAAATTTGAATTCTTTATATTCGAATGGCTGGCTTTTGCACAGCGTGTTGCGGTATTGCTATATCCGCGCGCGCAATGTTTTGCACCTCTGAAAAATCTAGAAGGGCAAGACACCCCGTCCCACGTACAAAAAGCCCTACAAGAGGCCGATGTCCGTGCCCTTGCTTTAGTTTCAGGACAGCCTTCTCCAACCTTTCCCTTTGAGCTTGCTGCTGCCTTTCATTACCCAACGGCAGAACTAAAAGCACGCTGGCTAGGTAAAAAGATCGCTTCAGCCTATGTTGATAAATGACTCAGGTTATTCTCCCCATCTACCAATGCCAGGATCGTCGTGATTAGGTCCAATAGGTGGATTATAAGGTGATTCGGATGGTTCAGAAGGAAAATAAGGCACATCAGTTCGCGGTAAACTTAATTCAAGAAGCACATCGTTTTTTTGCTCTGGAGTTAAATTTAATGTATCTAAATAATCTTGCACTTTAACGGCATTATTTAATGGATCATTTTGCTCATTTAATCCAATGGTATCTTTATTATCTCTTACCAACTGTACAGCTTCAGACACAGTTGTCTGATTACCATCTTGGGTGGCTCTAGTCTTAGTTTCTATCGCCCTAGCCATATCAGCAGCGACATTGGGATCCATATTATTTGATGAACCTACTAAAAAACCCATAGTCAGCCTCCTGTTGATGTTATTATTATCAGCCAAGCTCTAACTTTAATTATACAACTAACAAATAATTATTAATACTTTAATTTAATAAACATTAAACTTCTTTCAAAATAAACTCTGATAATAATTTTAATTTTCTTCATTATCAACGATTGCATGTTCATGTCGTGCTTGCAATGTAGAAGGGTTTCCAGAATAAAAAATCTTACCAAATACTACGGAGGCAGGTACTTGATATTTAGCTTGTAGACAACTCCACCAAGAATCTTTAGCTGTTTTATCCCCTTTTTTAATGAACACCGGAATCACTGGGTAATTTTGACCACCTAAAATGGTATTAAAATGAGTTGAACTTTGTAAACGTGCTACCTCCGCTTGCACATCTTCATTTTCCACAAATATGCATACTGATATTCCTTTCTGCAAATCACGCAAAATTGCTTCCAAACACTGCTCATTTTTTTCTAATGGCTCAATGGATGGAATAAAAATAACGCGTAATAGTCTGTATAGCCAACTAAGCCAAGGTGTATGAGATTGTTCGCGTTCTATAAAAAAACGGATGCGCCTTCTTTGCGCACTCAATAAAAGCAAGGTATCGTTCCATGCTCTATGGCTGCATACATATAACACAGCACAATCAGGAATATTTTGACAGCCCTCTAAATGACTATTAAAATGAAATTTAGATAAAATAGTTGCAATTAATCGTGTCACATAATCAAAGAATTGAAAAGCAAATATTATCGCTACTATGGCGCTGAAAAAACCAACTAAAGCAAAACCTTGATTTGAAGCAATGCCAAAAACTTCAGTATTCAAATAGATCAATGCCGATGCTAGCAATACGCCAATAAAACTAATAAAATTAGCTGCTGCCACCATTTGACCACGTGATTTTTTAGGACTTATTACTTGAATGTATGAATCAAGTGGAATTTCAAAAATCCCACCAAATACCCCTAGCAGCGTGACACAAGGAATAACTGCCCATAAATTATCGGAAAAATAACTCAAAGCAACTGCACTAATAGCAATACCAATAGCCCCAAAAGGGACAAGTCCTAATTCGACAATTTTACCTGAAATTTTTCCAGCAAGCAATGCACCAGCTCCAATACCCAAAGCAGTTAGGAAGAATAAATATCCACCCTGAATGTCAGAAAGATTCAGCGAGTGCATGGCAAATGGAATAATATTAAGCTGCGTAAAGGCTCCTACAAACATGAAAAAAGCCGCTCCAAGTATCGCTGGTAATAAAGAAATTTCAGCGCGTGCAATTTTTAGTGAATGATAAATCTCACGCAAAAAGAACCATTCGAATTTCTTAGAACAACCTGCTGGTGGGGTCTGTTCGATATAAAAGCTGGCTACCATTCCTACCAGGGCTATAAATGTGCAGAAAATAGCGGAAACAACAAAATTACGCATTGTAATTTGTATGAGGAAAGAAGATAAAAATGTCCCTAAAATAATCGCCAAAAACGTACATGAGGTCATCAAACCATTAGCTTTAGTAATTTTTTCAGCCTTTATTAATTCTGGTACTATTCCATACTTAGAAGGACCAAAAATAGCGCTTTGAGTAGCCAATAAAAAGAGTACCACGTAAGAACCCCAGATACTTTGAAAAGCAAAAGCACATACTGCCAGCCCCATAATCACTACTTCTAAAATTTTAGTCATTACTATGATATCGCGCTTGCTAATACGATCGGCTAAAGTACCTGAAATGGCTGAAAATAATAAAAAAGGAATGACAAAGGTAGCGCCGGTACTAGCCAAAATTTCATGGCTATATTCTATCCCAAGCAATTGGATTAAAAAATAGACAATCAATAATTTATATATATTATCATTTAAAGCTCCCAAGAATTGGGTAATATTTAAATATGTAAAAGATGAAAAGCGATGTAAAAATGAAAACAACTGAACCTCTTAAAATTTCTTAAAAAATCTATTCAAAAATTGCCTATTTTTCCAAAAGCAAGTTTCAAAACTCAAGTTTTTATCTATAAAAGTAGGCAGATTTTGCAAAGAGCTTAGGTTATTTGTGCCTACTTATATATAGCTTTGGCTATGTCAAAAATCACTTATGCAAATTATGCGTAACATTGGTTAATAATTGCGTTGCCTGCAGACACATTTTTTTCCCTTCTGAAAAACTCATTAACGTGGGTGCTTTTTGCAAATCAATCCACTGGCTATCCTGAATTTCGCTAGCTTGCAGATTGAGATCACCTGCGATATATGCCAGAAAATATTCTACCTTCTTATGGATAAGTTTGCCTTGCCAATTAAAATAATAGTGTTCTGACAATGCTACCTCTGATAAATAACGTTGCACTGTTAAACCAGTTTCTTCAAACAATTCACGCTCAGCACATTCTTTAGGTAGTTCTCCAGGATTGGGATGCCCTTTAGGCAAACCCCAATGTCCGGCATTATGCTTAACCAATAAAACTTCCCAACATTTACCCACCAAATGAAGAGGCATAATGCCATAAGCGATATCTATTTTCATAATAGCAATTACAATAAAGTTTTATCTGGAGGCCCTAAAACAATTGTAGCATTATGACCACCAAAACCAAATGAATTAGAAATGCCTTTTTGCATAATAAAATCCTCAGCTTGTGTTGGTATATCAAAGCGCAAATCTGCCTCTCTATTATCTAAATTAATGGTTGGTGCTATACGTTTTGTGGTCATAGTTTGCACAGTAGCGATAGCCTCTACCGCACCTGACGCCCCTAATAAATGGCCAATCATCGATTTAGTAGCATTCATCTTAATCTTTTGCGGTTGTGTAAAAATTTGCTGTAGAGCGCGTACTTCAGTCATATCGCCCATGATAGTAGATGTAGCATGTGCATTAATGTAATTAATCTCATCGGCACTAACGCCAGCATCTTTAAGAGCATTTTGAATACATAAAACTACACCAGCACCATCTGCACGGGGATCCGTTAAATGATAGGCATCACAGGAGACACCGCCACCTAGATACTCTGCTAAAATAGTAGCACCGCGCTTCTGCGCATGCTCTAGACTTTCCAACACTAATACGCCCGCACCCTCTCCAAGGACAAAACCATCACGATCACGATCCCAGGGACGTGAAGCACGTGTAGGCTCGTCATTACGCTGCGATAAAGCTTTACACGCACAAAAACCAGCTAAGCCCATCCTAATTACAGCAGCCTCTACACCCCCAGCTAACATCAAATCAGCTTCATTGTTGCGAATGTGATTGGCAGCAGCAATGATAGAATAATTAGCTGTAGCACAAGCCGTGGAAATAGAATAATTTGGTCCCATAAAGCCCAAATCCATTCCCAAAATGGCACCGCTCATATTTGTTAAGATATAGGGAACAAAAAAAGGTGATACTTTGCGTTGCCCTTTCTCTAAAAGTGTTTGCACTCCATCGGTAAAGACCTCCATACCGCCCATCCCTGAGCCAATCAAAATACCGCAACGTTGTTTATTGAGGTTCTCAAAGGCCTGCTCTTGTAATTTGGCATGCTCTAAAGCTTTTTTACCAGCTACCATAGTATAAGCAATAGATTTATCGACTCGTCGTGCTTGTTTTTTGTCCATATAGATACCTGGATCAAAATTTTTAATCGATCCAGCTATTTGAGTAGGAAAATCTACACAGTCAAATTCTGTAATCGTCGATATGCCACTACGACCTTGTAATAGATTTTTATAAAACTCATCGATATCATTGCCAAAGCATGAAACAATGCCCATTCCTGTAATGACTATCCGTTTTTTTTGCATATATCCTCTTTGAAGTTAAAAATATGACACGAAAAAAGCATTTGTAATTTTTTATTTTCACTACACACCCTAAATACCTGAGTTTTTTAGTTTATGTAGACATGTCTGGGATATCTATTATGCTTCCTTTTTGCCACAACCTTTCCAAAGCATATTTTTCCCTTAATTCTGCCACAAATAAGTGCACTACAAAATTGACATAATCTATTACTACCCAATCTCCTTCCCTTTCTCCTTCCATCCGATCAGGGTGAAAATTATGTTTTGCAAGCTCTTCTACTATAGTATCACCTATAGCTTTGACATGCCGATCAACTGTCCCTTCAGCAATTACTACATAATCTGTCATAGAACAAACACCCACGACATCTAACACAATCACATTATAGCCCTTTTTATCATAAACAGCTTGTACTGCATATTTTAAGTATTTTAATATTTCATCACTCATATGTTATAAAACATCCACAATTAATTTTTTCATAATAATGTAACTTTATGCAAAGCAGGATTTTAACATATTTTAAAGCTTAAAAACCACCAATTTATCGATATAAGTCATTTTTATGGATATAATCCAACACCGCTTCTGCAGTTAAATGTCCGCAGAATAATTTTTGTTTAAGGCGCGCTCTAATATCGCTACTGGCTATATCCATCAATTTTGTTTTGATAAGCCCTGATTTAATAGCACTTTGTAAAACATTGCTTAAATCATTGGGAAACTCTTTTGTCTTCATACTGCGTGTCCCTATTAACAAAGGTAACAATGCTACAATCCCCTCTGGATTGCGCCATTGTGCAAAACGGGTTAACGTGTCTTCACCCATTAATAAATAAAATCGCATTGACTTATTTTGATTTTCATTTTGGGCAATTAAAGTCTTTAACATATCGAATGTATAGGATGGGGTCGGCAACTTTTTTTCAAAATCTTTAAGATGAAAATATGGAATTTTTTCGATCGCACAGTTAATCATGGCGCAACGATGCTCAAATGAAGCTGGTGGATAATCAACCTTATGAGGATTGATTTTAGCAGGTACAAACCATACTTCTGTTAAGTTTTCCTTTTCTAATAATTCGAGTGCTAAATTTAAATGCCCATAATGAATCGGATCAAAAGAACCTCCTAATATTCCTATTTTTTGCACGCTGCCCATAATTTTTACCATTTGCTGATTAACTCACCTTACGCATAATTTGAAGAGTGCCTTTATTACCTATCCGCAGCCATCTGTAAAGCTGACACATTAGACTTCTTTGGAAACTACATTTATAGGAATAATAAAAGAAATGGCAGCCTGTAGGGCTGCCATAACTATCAATCCCACACATAATTTTTCGACCATATTGCCAATATGTTCTTAAAATTTGGAATCAAATCTACTCAAAAAATATCAAAAGCCAGTTTCCAAAGAAGTCTGTTGAGTTTCAATGAAACCAGCGTGAAAAAATACGGGTTAAATCGTGATAAGTCAGAAATATAAAAAATCCAATTAATATCAAAGCAAAGGGAATAATCAATTTTTCTAAAGTGCGTGGACGTAAGCGTTTGCCGGTGATAATTTCATAGAGCGCAAAACAAATAGTTCCGCCATCTAATACTGGTAAAGGCAAAAGATTAAATATACCTAAATTCAAACTAATAGCCCCCAACCAAAATAAAGCCTCTTTAAGACTAACCATCGAATTATCATGCACAACGTGAACAATGCCAATAGGCCCGCTCATCCATTTAGGATTTAATGCTCCAGTAAATAAAGCTTTTAAAGTATACCAAATTTCAGCCAGCACATTATCAAATATAGTGATTGGATCGGGATTGTACTGCACGGTTTCATCTTGCAAGGCTGGCAAACCTAAAAGCAATTGTTTTTCATGTGCTTCTAAAAGATCGCGCACACGTGCACGCTTATCTGGATCATCAATTTCATCAATTTCTTTTTTTTGCGTCATTAATTCTGCTGCTGCAAGAGCTTGATTGTCGACATCTAACTGAAATTGTTTGCGTGTTTTGGGTACTACGGCGTCTAATAATTCTAAGTGGCCTACCTTATGAGCATCATTTGAAAGTCCAATCGTTACAATTAATCTTTTCAAATCTTCTGGTGAATAACGATGATCAAAGCGCTCATCAGCATTCTTCCAATTAGTTACTGTATGAGCCACAGTTTGCTTGTGCTCTACAATAATATTGATATGGCGTTGTTGTAAGTGCATCATAATTTCATAGGAATGTGCTACTTCGATTCCATCTACTGCTAGTATTTTGTCACCTTTCTCCAATGGTTTTTCAATGCTTGAAAATGAATGGGCTGGAAATATTTCATTTTTTTTGTCGTTATCGATAAAATCAGCCACCCCTTCGACTACACATTCATTGTTTAGATTATATGGAATAATATAAAGCTTTTGCAGCTTGATGTTATTTAATTCTGCTTCAAATTGCCAATCACTCAATTCTTCTTTAAAGGCTGGTTCTAGCTTCAATTCCTCTACCATCACGCGTGGTACGCGACGCAAAAAAGTATCACCATCTCTTTGAATTGTCAGCAAAGCTTTGTTTTCATTTACAATATGTGTCAGCTGCGGAACAGAATAAACCAGTGAACCATCCACCCAGATGATATTATCGCCATCTTGAATGCCGCTATTGCGCATGGGCGAGCCTTCTGGCAAATCAGAATCAACTTTATTATTATTGCCAGTGCGATAGATTAAATAACTAGCAGGCTGAAAAACACCAATAGTGAATAAATCTTTATCTAAAACTTCAGGATGGGGATAGGTTTTTACTAGATATTCAAATGGCTTTTTCTCCATCGTGTTGCCGTTAACTTTAAAACCACTCACAAGGACGTGACCATCAGAGGTCATAGGAATAGTCAAATGGTCTTTGGCGCTTTTAAACAAACGATGATTATAGGCCGTAATTTCATCACCAGGCCTAACACCTTTGGCATACAGCTCCGAATGTTGGTCTAGCCAGCCGATTTTATGAGTGTACTCATTAAATTTTTTTTCGCGCCCTCCAAGCATCCAAAGAGCAAGAAAAGCTAAAAAAGCAAAAACGATATTTACCAGTGGCCCCATAAATGCCACTTTAATCCGATCCCATGGAGATTTACCAAAAAAACCATCTTTCACATCATATATGTTGCGCTGATCGGTAGTATCCATACCGGCAATTTTGACATAACCACCAAACAACAACCAACCAATCTGCCAACGCACACCATCTTTTTCCCATGTATAAATAGGCTTTCCAAATCCAATCGAGAAAGTCTCAACTTTCATACCGGTACGACGTGCCATAAAATAATGGCCCAGTTCATGAATAAACACCAAGAAACTCAAACCCAAGATAGACAACAGGATGTATAAAAAACTCATCAAAGTCATGTTTAAAACCTTATATTAACAAGCGATTATTTAACATTAGTTGCCTCTTGGCGCGCTTGACGATCGATAGCTAGAATATTTTCTAATGTATCTATTGCTTGAACTTGATGTCGACACATTAATTTTTCTAAAAAACCTGCAATATCTAGCCATTCTATAGAACCTGCTAAAAATCGCTCCACTAGCACTTCATTAGCCGCGTTTAAGTAACACGGGAAGCTGCCACCTTTTTTAATTGCTTCATAAGCCAAACCAAGGCATCTAAATTGTGCCTGATTTGGAGGATAAAATTCTAATTTAGAATTTTTTATAAAATCAAAATAATTTAACATCCCTTGTTTTCGTTGTGGATATGTTAAAGCGTATTGAATGGGAGTAATCATGTTAGGCTCACCCATTTGTGCTAATACAGAAGCGTCAGTAAACTCTACCAAACTATGAATGATACTTTGTGGATGAATTATTACGTCAATTTTATCAGGCTGCAGATTAAACAGCCAGTGTGCTTCAATTACCTCTAACCCTTTATTCATTAAAGTAGATGAGTCAATGGTAACTTTGGCACCCATAGTCCACGTCGGATGTTTTAAAGCCTGCGCGACACTCACATGTTTTAATTGTTCAGCCGTCCAAGTACGAAAAGGACCACCTGATGAAGTAAGGACAATGCGATGTATTTGCGAGTGCCCCCCTTCTGGCAAGCCTTGCAAACATTGAAAAATAGCACTATGTTCACTATCAATAGGAATTAATTGAACATTATGTTTAGCCACCAAACTCATAATTAAAGCACCACCAGACACTAATGCTTCTTTATTGGCTAAAGCTACATTTTTGCTAGCCATAATCGCTGTAATAGTCGGTTGTAATCCTATTGTACCGGAAAGCGCCGATACCACCATTTGTGCTTGATTTATAGAGGCCACAGCATTCAATCCCTCTAAACCAGCACAAACTTCAATTTGCGGTAAACGCTTTTGCAATTCTAAAGCTTTAGTAGGATTAAAGACGGCAATCAAGCTAGGCTTAAATTCACGCGCTTGTTGTTCTAATAAATCGATGTTTTCGCGCGCAGCTAATGCCACGACCTGTAAATCAGAATGGAGATGACGTGCAACAGAGAGCACATTTTTACCAATTGACCCTGTACTTCCTAAAACAGCGATTTGTCTCATAAAATCATATATGTGCAAATATTTTGGAATTATTGTTCGCTTATGTGCTTTTTTTTTGAAAATGGAGAGGGTGGGATTCGAACCCACGGTACGTGTTAACGTACACACGCTTTCCAAGCGTGCTCCTTAAGCCACTCGGACACCTATCCAAAAAAAACAATATCGAAATTCTATCGCCTAGGCATTTATCGTGCAAGGTTATTTTGTGTACCTAAAACTCAGGCTAAAAACCACTATCAGTCATTATTTCAGCTAATTCAGAGTCGGTCAGTCCATCATTGCTATATATACCAGACTTATAAGGTTGTGCAACTTCAGGAACTTCGATAAGATTTATAAAGTATTCTGATGTGAGAAAACTTAAACTTGTTTTTTCATTTTTTACAAGTGTTACATCTTCACCCTCTAAATTCGCGCCACTCTTATCTTGCATAACTATTTTCGTTAACTGCACTTTAATAAAGTCATTTTCTAATATTTTTTCATCTACAGTTAGTTGCTCTTTTAAATATATCTTAACAGAAAGAGTTTCTAAAGAATTATTGTATATTATTCGTGGAATGCAAGTACATAGGCGAATTGGCAAAGTCAACACATCTAAAAATAATGCCCCTAGCACTGCCAAAATTTTTGTCACTAGAAAATTTATTTTAATAGCATGATTGCAAATAGTCGGAAAAAGAGCGTCTTGCGCCAGATTTTGCCAATTATTAGTACGTACTGGAATAAGTAAAGCCGAAAACAAACCAACGATTTCCCTCCCCCTCATTTGGTTCATATCTGAATAATTTTTAGCTGTTATTTCTTTCCAAAATAATCTTTTGTTTTGGTAATCAGAGATTATTATACTATATCTATCGTTAGAATATACAGCCATTGATTTCTCTTTTTTAATTAAATTAAAAGACAACTTTACTACTTAATGGAAAACAAATCAACTAATATATAGCTTTATTGCATAGTTTAGAAATAAATAGATCGACCAAGATTATCTTGAGGGGCTACACAAGTATCTACCTGCATACCATGCGCGGCAAGTATACTAGATACTACCCCTAAAGCTGTTGCATGTGTATTGCATTCACTTGATAAATGGGCAAGATGCACATGTTTAAGTTTGGTATGGAAAACAGCTGCTAACAAGTGTCCACAGGCTTCATTTGATAAATGACCACTTCTACTTAATACGCGCTGTTTATAGACCAATGGGCGAGCAGAAGCATGTACCATCGAAATTTCGTGATTGGATTCAATATACAAATAGTCACACTCTTGCAAGTGATTTCTAACTAAATTAGTCACAAAACCTAAATCGGTGCAAAAACCTAGCTTTAAACCATCCACACGTATAATAAATGCGACAGGATCCAAAGTATCATGTTGAATGCTAAAAGGGTGAATGCTTAAATCACCAAACTCAAATGTTTCTCCGGTAGTGAAGATCTTGAATTTGGGACATTTAGGCAAAATATGAGCAATTCCCTTGGCTGTTTCTCTATTCGCTAATACTGGGATGCCCAATTTACAGCTTAGCACTTGCAGTGCTTGAATATGATCAGTGTGTTCGTGGGAAATTAATATGGCATCTATATCAGCAATATCGACATTAATGGCCGCTAAACGCAATTTAATAGATTTAGCACTCATGCCTGCATCAATTAAAATCTTAACTTTAGGAGTGCCCAGGTAAATACAATTGCCTTTAGAGCCAGAACCTAGTGGACAAAATCCTAACATATTGCTACCCTGTACTAAAAATTATACAAATCAAACCGAAAATGCGATGTACTATACGTGGCGGAGTATAACAAAAAAAAAGCATTTTAACTCAAGCATAAATGTGCGCATTTAAGAGAGCCGTTGGATAAAGATGGTAAATTAATTAAGCCACCCGCTCTCTTTAGCTTTGATTTTGAGAATAGTTGTTTTTAGTTATAATTTATATGTTTAAAAATGATAGAATGTTTGCATATAAAAACAAACAGCTTCTATTTACTTAATTTTTATTAATTATTTTTGTTATAAGTATTTAAACCCTAAGGAGAATGCATATGTTACAATGCATGAGCAAATTAACTTTATGCCTATATTTAATAACTGGTTTTTCACTGCACGCCCAGACTACACCTAATATACCACTTGTTTTTGATGATTATTTAGATAACGTTTTGCCACGCAAAATCAGGATAATGCATTCTGAAATGGGACAAAATGATCAAATTAATCAAGGCTTGGATCAACTTTTTGCTTCAGCTAGCAATCAATTTTCCGAAAAAGGTTTTTTAGCCCTCCAAGAACTGTTACAGAGTAGTGCTAGTTATAACGAATTAATTGTAATCGACCTGCGCGAGGAATCGCACGGTTTTTTTAATGGGTTTCCTGTCAGTTGGTATTGTGGATTAAATAACGATGGGAATGCCAATAAAACGATAGAACAAATTGATTGCGATGAAAATGAACGCTTACAAAGTCTTGCATTACAACTAGACATAATTAACATTGGCACCTTCCGCGCCCATAATATATTAACTCCATACAACTTTATCTCCAGCCGTACAGAAAAAGATTTTATGGAAACACTAATAGGTACATCATATATTCGTTTACCTGTACCTGATCATAAACACCCTTCCGATGATATAGTTGATAAGTTTCTTAATATAGTAAATGAACGCAAACCCGGACAATGGTTACATTTACATTGTAGAGGTGGCAAAGGAAGGACGACAACATTCTTAGTATTACTTGATATCATCAAAAATGCAAATCAGGTAAGTTTAAACGATATTTTGCATAGACAATTTATTTTAGATGGTAGCAATTTACAAGCACCACACTTAAAAGAAGAAAGAAAAGAAGTGTCAGAAAATCGTTTAAAATTCATCGAACGCTTTTATGATTATTGTCGCCTACACCCAGATTTTGTCATCAAGTGGTCTGAATGGAATAAGCAAAACCATTATTAAAGACGAAAATTATCGATCTGAATTTTGTTTTTGCTATAGTACACAAAAACAAAATTCAGTAGACTTCTTTCTAAAAATTATGAATAAATATTGGTTCAGAATAGTTTTATTCTATCTTCCGCTTATCTCTATTTTGCCTGGCTGTTCAAAAACGACCAATACTTCGCACAAAAACCTAGCAGTAAAAGGCGAGTATATTTTTAGACAGCATGATGACCCTCCTATTGCTATAGAACCCACAGTAATGCAAGAGCCTTTTAATTATCCATGGGAAACTTTAGATACGCAAATCAGCTCGGAAAATCGGCAAGAAAAAACAAGCACAAACAATACAACACAGGATTTAACAAAAATAAATAAGTATTCTTTCCGTTGTAAAGGGAATTTACTTAATCCGCTGCGTCCTTTAAGTGAACACAATGAGATTATGTACGCCTTTGATTGTGGTGGTTCACAAAGACATAAATTGCCATTAAAAGACAATAAAGAATTCATCTATCCTATCTTGATTGATTTATTAAATTATTTACAGCAAAAAACCAAAAAACCTATTATCATTACCTGTGGACACTGTTGTTGTGAACATTTTATATATGCCGGTCTTCGTAAAAGTGCCCATAACTCTAAACATCTAATTGGTGCAGAGGTTGATTTTTATGTGCGTGGTATGGAATACTCCCCTGAAATTATTGTAGAGCATATTTTTTCTTACTATAAAGAAAATTTACTATATAAAAACATGAAAGAATTCATTAATTTTGAGCGACACATTAAAAACGAGAATAATTTAAAGATAATTCCGTGGTACAACAAAGAGATTTTCGTTAAAATATTACAAACAAATGAAGGTCGCGATTTTGACAATTCTCATGCCTATCCTTATATTAATATACAAGTGCGCTTTGATCGTGATTTGCAAATTAAAGTATCAAACCCCAATTAACGCTCAAGAATTATGAGTTAGAAAATGTTTCTAATATTTTATGAATTATTGCTTTGGTTATTGGCGCTACTTGCCCTACCAAAAATGATCTACGGCCTTATTTTTCAAAACAAGTATAGAAACAATTTATTGGAACGTTTTGGCTGTAATTTTCCAAAATTACACAAGACACAAAATCAATTTCCCATTTGGATTCATGCCGTTTCCGTCGGAGAAACTTTGGCAGTGGCCTCGCTAGCACGAGAACTAAAAAAACAACACCCGCAGGCCACACTAATCATTTCCTCAACTACTGAAACCGGTCATGCCGAAGCACAACGCAGCCTCCCTTTTGCCGATCATCACGTCTATCTACCCCTAGATTTTGCATGGCTGGTGCGAAAAATCTTAAAAGCCGTAGCACCAAAGTTAGTTGTAATTTGCGAATCTGATTTTTGGTTTAACTTCCTTTACTATGCCAAAAAAAATGGTGCCACATTAGCCCTAGTAAATGGCAAACTCTCTGAACGATCTATGCATCGATTACATTTTTTCTCTACCTTTTCAAAGCGATTGTTTGGTCTATTTGATCTAATGTGTGTGCAAAACGAACTTTATAGCGAGCGCTTTATTGTCGCCTATGCACCTAAAAATAAAATTGTGATTACTGGTAATCTAAAATTAGATGCTGACGTTAAGCCACTAGCAGCTAATGAAGAGGATTCGTGGCGTGCTAAGCTAGGTATACAAAATGATCACACTATTTTGACGATTGGATCTACACATAATCCTGAAGAAAAAGAAATCCTTGAGATTCTCAAGAATCTCTGGCAGAGCATACCCAATTTTCAGGTATTATTGGTGCCACGTCGCCCTGAAACTTTTAAAACTGTAGCTGCTTTATTAGATAAATCTGGTCTAGCGTGGGTCTCCTTTACTAATATTGAGCAACGCACTGGTAAAGAAAAAGTCGTGCTAATGGATACAATGGGTTTGTTGCGCACATGTTATCAAATTTCTGATATTGCAATTGTGGGTGGCAGTTTTATTAAACACGTTGGCGGACATAATATTTTAGAACCATCTTATTATGGAAGACCTGTTTTATTTGGACCACATATGGAATCTCAGCGCGAATTAGTGGATTTAGTAGTCAGTTATGGAGCCGGACAGCAAGTAAAGCATACCAGTGAGCTAGAAAAAATATTGGAACTCTGGTTACGCGATCCACACGCCCCTCAAAAAATAGGGGCGCAAGGTCGATTGCTAAGCTCTTCGCTCAAAGGTTCTAAGGGGCGAACTTTACAAGCTTTGGCCTCTATATCGCCACTTAACTCTATTTGAGATAAATTGATTTATTAAAATGGATTAATAACCTGAGTTAAATATGCCTGCTAAAGTACAGCTATTTCTTGGTTACATACAAAATACAGAGTTGAAAATCATCTTAAAAAAAAATACAGCTTGGCAAACTGCTGACCTTTTAGGTACTACTGGTCTATGTAAATGCAGTTATCAACAAAAAGACTATTTAGGAATATTACTAGATATGCCCTTGACCTATGGACAACTAAAGCAACATGAAATTACATTGCAAGCGCAACTTGCGCAATATGGGATAGAGTTAGATGGCGATAAATATAAAGTATCGGCCTTTCCGCAAGTAATATTATTTTGAAACCGAATTTTGATTTCTTTCGTTCTTTGACGCCATCCAAAGGTCGAAAAACTCAAAACTCAGGTTCTAAAGGACGAAAGAGGTTCAAAGATTATATATGGAGAGATTAACGCAATGGATATGAAATCAAAAAATGAGATAAAAAAATTAGACACCAAAGAATTAGACGTCGCTGAAACAATGTTCGTATGCAATATTGAAAATAAAGTTTTTCAATCGATTGTTTTACATTGCCTATCTCAAATCGATGGCATTAGCCTTGGTGAGGGTAACTTTATAGATAATCTATTTGGAAGAAGTGCTGAGGGTGTAAAAGGTATCTATGCCGAGCAAGATGAAAAACACAACTCTATTAATATTAAAGTTGAAGTTAGCATTTATTACGGATTGCCCATACCTCTTAAAGCAGAAGAAATACAAACTAAAGTTTCACAAACCATTACACAATTAACTGGTCTGCACGTCGCTTCTGTACATGTCATCATTACAAATGTTATTGCCATTGAAGAGGCTGAAATCTCTTCCCAATCAACACCTGTGCAAAACAATGTTCGGAATGTTCATGAACATATTGATGCCGCCTATTCCGATGAATTTTAAAATAAAGCGATTATTTGTAATTACTAGCCATGTGCTTGTCGGCTTTTTTTTAATCTTTCTAGGAATATTTACAATAGCTTCGTCATGGTCTTCTTTTTTGCAAAATGCAACAATCAATTTGCTGCGTAGCGAAGGCAAACTATTGTTTATTTCTGGTTTAGTGTTTAGTGTGATTGGCCTTGCCACAATAAATTTAGCATATCAAAAAATAAGTCAACGCCAAGTTTTTATCTGCTTAGGTCCCTATGCAGTAGCTTTAAATAAAAAATTGATTGAAAAGTACCTTGCCATAATATGGAAGCAGCATTTTCCTAAACACAAATTATCTTATGATGTGATTCTAAAAACAAAATGTATTCAAATTTTAGTAGATTTCCCTGAATCAATAGAAGATGAGCGAGCAGATATCTTAGCCTCCGTACAAACTAATCTTGAAAATCTTTTTAGAAATACATTAGGATACTCACAGGAGGTTCATTTAATAGCCAACTTCTATAGTCATTCCAGCACTCCTCTGAATGGCAAAAACAAAATTTGATGACTATAATAAAATTTTATTTTTTTGGTGATTCAAAGTCTATACCATATTTTAAGTATTCATGTAGCACACTTATTATCAAATATTAATGATAGGCAATCGATGTTATCACAGCATGAAGTTCGTCCATGCACCATTATTGGCAATTGGAAAATGCATAAAACTATTGAAGAAGCGCGTACTTTTGTAGCGCAATTAATTTCTTCCCAACCCAACGTTAAATGCAACATTGGTTTAGCCGTTCCATTTACTATGATTTATCCTATCGCACAAGAATGTGCCCATAGTATTGTAACGATTGGTGCTCAAACAATGAACGATGTTTCGCAAGGCGCATTTACTGGTGAAATCGCTGGAAAAATGTTAATCGATGCTGGTGCTAAATTTGTCATCCTCGGTCATTCAGAGCGGCGCCTTTTGTACGGGGAAGATGATGCCTTAATTAATCGCAAAATTAAACGTGCCATTGAAATCGGCTTGCAACCACTACTATGCATTGGGGAAACAAAAGAGGAGTATGAGAAAGGTACAACTCAACAAGTAATTGAAAAGCAATTGCAAGAAGATTTAAAAGATATACCTGCAGAACAATTAGCAAATTTAATCATCGCTTATGAGCCAATATGGGCGATTGGTAGTGGTCAAAGCGCTTCTCCGGAAATTGCACAATCTGTGCATGCTTACTGTCGGGAACTATTAGCTAAAATGTATAATCAGATATTAGCACAACGCATTGTTATTCAATATGGTGGTTCAGTTGATCCAGAAAACGCACCTACTCTATTATCTAAACCAGATATTGATGGATTACTGATTGGAGGAGCATCGCTTTCCCTTGAATCTTTTTTAAAAATAGTAAATAATGACACCTAATTCACCACAATGGTGTAAGTATTTAAAATATCTAACCCCAGTTTAGACTATGATGACGTTTTTATATTTCTTTGCGCTAACACTATTCATGTTTGTCTGCTTTTTATTATGCGTCGTCATCTTGATGCAAGAAAGTAAAAGCTCAGGTTTAGGCACTTCCTTTGGTGGCGAGGCTAGTCAATCCCTATTTGGTACATCAACTGCCGACGTACTAAAAAAATTTACAGCTTGGCTTGCGGTAATATTTTTATTATCGTGTATTATTTTGTCACTTTGGACTAATAAGCTTAGCTATACCAAAATGAGTAGTGCAGCCTTTAATGTTGACCAAATTGAAGCCGATTAAAATTTAACCAGTATTTCTTGATTTTATTATCAGTAAAAAGAAATCTATTCATTAATGACTATATTAAGTTGCATTCCGGGGCGAATTGTATTAGCTTCTAATTTGTTCATTTTTTTTAAGGCATTGACACTAATTTTATAGCGATTAGCTATCTTCCACAATGAATCGCCGGTTTGCACAGTATGAACGATTGCTTTTTTTCTTTTGTTAACGTTAGCTGACTCAACGACCTTTTTAGTAATTGCTGGAGAAACAGCTAGAGCAATGTTTTTTTCAGCATGGAGCAGCGGTTTGATAGCTATATCTTCAGTAAATTTTGGAAGATCATCGACAGCCAAACTATTCTTAGTATTTTGCAAATTAAAGCGCTGGAGTGCAGCTTGATAATTCCATTCCTCAGGCACAGGTTCGCCAAAGCGGGCATATAACCATCTTTGAGCCTGTTGTTGCACTACTGTTTTGGGATGGGAGAAAAGGATAGTTTTAGCAAAATGCTCTCCCTGTGTGGAGTATGAGGGTGTTAATCGCAGCATCATTGCCACTTGGGAATCAGATAGTCTTTTTATGGAATAGTCCCATTCATTTTCAAGTAAATAACGGGCCGCTACAGTTGAACCCACTTCCAAACAGTCTAACAAAAATTTTTGCCTTCTGCTTTCGGATCGATCATGCAATTGCTGCTGCTGTGCTACAAAGATTTGAATCATTTGCCAATCGATCTCAAGCAATAAAGTTAAAACATCATCCTTATTAGGTCCAACTCCATTATGATTGAATAACAATTCCACCATCCGAAATTCGGGAGTTAGTATAAAAGTTTCTCGTAAATCCAAGGCCTGTGGATTATTTTTGAGATGTAAAAACAACCCTTGTGCTGTTAATGGCCAGCGCTCGACTTTGGCAAATTCTTGTAAAACGCTAAATGCCGGTGTTTCAAGATCTGGATAAATACTCAGGGTAACAAAAGAAGATGAATTAGCGGGTTGCCATTTAATAAAGCGCTTTTTTTTTATATTTGTTTCATTAGGCAATGCGCGTGTTATATCAAAGTTATGAATCGATACAAGTAGAGCCAAAGCTAAGTCTCTTTCCATCAAACCATTTTCAATCAATAGATTTTGCGATAAACGCTCCACTAATTGCGGAAAGGAAAGTGGCGCTAACTGAGCGAGAACATCCACACAACCACCTTGATGAGCTTCTATGGCTAGTTGTTGCTCTAAGTTAGCCGGTTTAAGTGTACAATAAGGTGTAGGTGGATATTCGTGCATTGCCCAATATGAGAGCAAAGCCAAAACAACAATATTTAAAAGACCACTAATTACCAATGCAATAGTGAGATGGCGCAATCTACAAGAAAATTGCGGAGGTTGCTCAGACATAGCGTAAATTAATACCAGGGTTGAAATTGTCTAAAAGGAACGTCTTTTTTTGAACTTATCCAAGTACTCCAACGCTTTGCCTGTACCTAGACAAACTGCTAAAAGTGGATTTGGCGCTACAATTACAGGCAAACCAGTAGCTTTAATCAGAGCCTTGTCTAAACCTTGAATGAGTGCACCACCACCAGCCATTACCAATCCTCGTTCAACTAAATCGGCGGCAAGTTCTGGGGGACATTTTTCCAATGTTAGCTTCACGCTTTCGATAATCTGTTGAATTGGTTCAGCTAAACATTCTCTAATTTCGACTGAATTAATTCGCTTGGTAACTGGCAAACCAGCTACCTGATCGCGCCCACGCACTTCCATTTCCAATTCGTTGCTACCTAAACTGTAGGCAGAACCAATGGTGATTTTAATTTCCTCAGCCGTTCGAGGACCGATCATTAAATTATAGGTGCGGCGCATATAGTTAATTATGCATTCATCAAATTCATCGCCTGCTATACGCAAAGAGCGTGATTCCACGATACCACCCAACGAAATAATGGCAATTTCAGTAGTACCACCACCAATATCGACAATCATGCTGGCATATGGCTCATGTACAGGCAGTTCTGCACCAATTGCAGCTGCCATAGGCTCTTCAATAAGAAAAACCTCTTGAGCACCTGCATGTAAAGCTGAATCTTCAACTGCCCGTTTTTCTACCCCTGTAATACCAGAAGGTACAGCAATCAAAATTTTTGGCCTAAAAAGGCTGCGAGATGGGGTTACACGCTTAATAATTGCTTTTAACATTCCTTCGGCGATTTCAAAATCGGCAATTACACCATCTTTCATGGGTCTAACGGCATGGATCTTTCGGGGCGTTTTTCCAAGCATTGCCTTAGCCTTATGCCCAATGGCTAATACTTCGTTGTTTGTGGAATCAACTGCTACGACTGATGGTTCGGCCAATACAATACCTTTTCCACGCACAAATACAAGTGTGTTTGCAGTTCCTAAATCAATGCCAATGTGGTTTGAAAATACACCTCGAAAGCGCGATAATTGGCCAATGGTCGCTCCAAATGCACGCGATGCTGAATTTCGAAAGTTACTTTGTGATTTTTTATTCATTAATATTATCCTTAATTGCCTATTATTCCAATCAAAGCAACTTTTGCAAGAAGTATATTTTTTCAAGCAATATTTTTGAACTCTATTGGCTTTGAGCGTGTGATTAAAATGAGCTTTTTTATATCTGATTAATTGCTTTTACAAAAAAATTAAAGTTTAAGTTTTTAATAATTCTAATACTTCTTCCCAAGTCAGTTTTGTCATCATATCTTCATCGTGACTGACAACATCTTTAACTAAACTATTTTTTCGTTTATGTAATTCTAAAATTTTTTCTTCAATAGTATTAAGTGTAATCAATTTATACGATGAAACTGATTGTGTTTGTCCTAAACGATGCACACGATCAGTTGCCTGATTGTCAACTGCTGGTGTCCACCACATATCATAGTGAATAACTGTATTAGCACCTACTAAATTTAATCCTGATCCACCAGCTTTTAAAGAAACTAAAAAAATAGGAATATTTGGATCTTCATTAAATTTTTTAACAATACTCAATCTATTTTTACTAGAACCATCCAAATATTCAAAATTAATGCCCTGTTTTTGCAAATCATCGCGCATAATACTGAGCATGCGCGTATATTGACTGAAAATAATAGTTTTATGACGCCCGGCAATTAATGTTTGCAATAACTCCTGTAATAAATCATATTTTGATGAATCGCCATGCTCAGCCTGATCTTTAGCAAAAATAGCAGGATGGCAACAAATTTGTTTTAGACGCGTTAAAGTAGCTAAGACATGTATTTGTACACGATCAAAACCCTCTTTTTGCACTAGTTGCGATAATTCAGCACGCGCTGAATTAGCATAGGCTCGATACAGTTCCCGTTGCACATCTGAGAGATGACAGTAATAAATCATTTCCGAGATGGGTGGCAAATCATGCAACACATCTTTTTTCATGCGACGCAAAATGAAGGGAGCAACCTTATTGCGTAAATTTTCTAAATGATTACCTGCTTCAGCATGAGTTTCAGGGTGGCGAATGTATTTTTCGACAAAACGATCATAAGTACTTAGCAAACCCGGCATTAAAAAATCAAACAAGCTCCATAATTCATCTAGTGAGTTTTCAATTGGAGTACCAGTTAAAATCAAACGATGCGCAGCTTGGATCATTTTTACTGATTGAGCGTTGCGCGTACTTCTGTTTTTAATATGCTGCGCTTCATCTAAAATAGCGTAACCAAAATTAATAGTTTTGTAAAACTCGATATCTTTTTGCAGAAGTGTATAAGAAGTAATAATAATATCACAATGTTCAATATCACTTAGAAGCTTTTTTCTTTGGCCAGGATTGCCATCGATCGCTAAAATCTTAAGCAAGGGATTAAATTTGGCAAATTCTTCTTTCCAATTATAGACTAATGATGTTGGACAGACGACAATAGATTTTTTTTCAGGGCTCTCATTTATATATTGCGTCAGTGTAGTAATGGCCTGTAAGGTTTTACCTAAGCCCATGTCATCGGCTAATATGCCATTTAAATGCATGCTACGCAAACGATCTAACCATGTAATACCGTCTAGTTGATAATTACGTAAAGAAGCTTGTATATCGGTGGGTATAGCGCGCGTAGTGAAAGGTACTTGTCCTCGTATTTGCTGTTGAATGTTTAACAGCCCCGGTGTAATGGTAATTTTAATAGCCGAATTATTAAATTGCGTACTATCAACACTAACTAAACTCCAAAGGGGGCGCTGTTCAACATGATTATCTAAAATTGTGATGCTCATCTCATCAAAGATTTGTACAATTGGCATGAGTTTGTCTAAATCAAGTACGATAATCTTATGCCCATTTTTGGCATCATCAGAGGGACAACGTCGTTTAATAAATTTCTTAATGTGCGATATTTCGATATACGAGCGTTTATAAGTAAGACAATCCCATAGTACATCTAGCGATATACCTTGTAAGTAACCATCTACAATTATCTCTACTTCATACATATCTACACGTGCGGATTCACGTAAATTTAATTGAAATGTGGTGTTATCGTAAATGAATTGATCAAGCAGATTTTTTGGACAATGAAATTTAATTTGATTCTGGTAAGTGGGAATAATTTCGGTCATAAATTCAACGATCTTTTTGTCGTTTTTAGTACTATAAACCCCTTGTATGGGGTCATAATTAAAATCATGAAAAAGATCTTCTAAAATCTTCTGTTCTTGCGTTAAGTTACGCGCTAAAATGCCCTGTGGCGAAACAAACGTTAAAATATGCTCTATGGCTAATTGAGAATGAGCTGCCGGTACTTTGACCTCACCATACACAAAATACAATACAGCTTCTAGTTGACCGTCGACAAAGTGTACATGACACTCCCCACTCACTTTTTCAACAAAAGGTAAAGTTACAAAACGTTGTACTATCTGGTGATTGGTGATTTGAGCAAAATGCATTAATTCAGGCATAGCATTTTGCACAAAACTACCAAAAAGGGGCTCAGGAATTGTCATTTTTCGAATAGCAGATAAACTTCGTAGATGTTTGCGTTTAATTGAGCTATGTAAACTATAGTAAGTGTTATTGTAAATCAAACCAGGCGCGGCACACTCAAATAACCAGGCCTCTTCGCAGGCGATAGCGGAGTTAGCTTGAACCATTATTTTGGGCTTTAGCAAAATTTTTGGTGCCGGAATTTCTAAATAATCAAGCTCGATACGCAATTTGGCACTTGTGGACGAAAAACGCAATGGCTCTTCTAGGCTGCCAATATAAATACTTGGCAGTGGCAAAAATAAAGGTTGTTCTTCACAGTCTCCTTCCAGTAGTGCTACATTTTTCTTAGCATAGTTATAAGCGGTTGCTAATAAATTTCCAAATGCCTCTATACCGATCAAAGCACTACGTAGTTGTTTGTCATTTTTTATCTCAGCAAATTGCGCAAAATCGGTAATTAATTTTAAAATTTGCGAGCTGGCTTCATCAAAAGAAGCTATAGAAAAAAAATAGCGCTTGCCACCAATTTGAATGGGTTCATTGTATCGTATAGCTTCCAGGAAAGATTGAATGTTGGCAATATTAAGTGGCTTGGAACGTTGTGGTAATCGCAAAGACAATTGAAATTCAAAATGTGGCATCTCAGTTGGTTTTGGTGGCATTAAAAAAATAGCTGCCAATTCAGCCTTATCTTGAGTACTTTCACCGGCTATGTAATTAAAAAATGGCGATTGACCAAGTAACTGGGCAGCGTAAACGTATTCTTGTAATAGTTCTCTTTGAAAAGTTTGACCTTGTTTGGCATTTTCATGATGCTTAGCTTCTTCAATCGTTTCTAATAAACGAGCTTGCGCCAGTTCATCAATGTTATTATCTGTCTCTAGCTCGGTTTGTTGAGAATAAGCGATAATTAATTCATTGTAATGTGATTCTAAATAAAACAACACAGAAGCCAGGTGCTGACAATCGTATTTATAAGAGCAATCACACTCAGAATCGACTATCATCGATTCGTGTAAATTTATTTCTAGATTTGATGTATAGCAATGTTCAAAATTACCTTTCACGCGGCAAGTAAAACGGATAAATTCGGCATTCAAATGAATGATTTTGATTTCTGCGACCATGTTTTTTTCATATAAAACCTTTCCTTCTTTCAAAATTGATGGGGAGAAATCATGTTTTAACTTACGAAAATTTAACATTTTGCTTGCCCTATTTACTGTGAAAAAATCTACCTCTAATCGCCACTAAAACTCATTTGATGCAAATCCTTTTGAGCCATAGTTTGATATGCGAACAAAAAATACACAAAAGTGGCAATAATTGGGAGAACAATTCTTACAAAAGTCATCTTGAGGTTCTGGCATGAGTACCTTTTGGTTTTTACTTTTGCTTAAAAAAATGGATTTTTTGTACAGATTGATTAAAAACAGATGCTTTTTTAATCAGTTTTTAAAAAAATATTTATTATCTATGACAATTAAAAATATTTTGCACGTGATAAATGAAAGAAGACTAATGGAAATATTTCAAAAAAATATAGTGTCCTCGGCGCGACTCGAACGCGCGGCCTGTTGCTTAGGAGGCAACCGCTCTATCCACCTGAGCTACGAGAACATAATAATCTGAAATTGGGGTCAAGGCAAAAAGCGCTCTTTATAATTTATTGCACGCCATTGACAGGTGGAAGGCGTAACAAATAGATGTCGATGCCGCGCTAATAATCGATAAGCCCAGTTAAACATCCAGCCAGGTAAGAATGACAGTATGCCAATTAGACACCACCGTCCCCCTAATAACCAGGCTATTTTCAAAACACTTTGCGCCAATATATATGTGCGAGGTAAAGTTTGATAGGCCTCAATCAAAACTAAACTATCAATACTTTGCTGCTGAGTTAAATAGTGCTTTGCAGTAATACCTTGCAAGGGTGCAAAAACAAATCGTTCTTTTAAATCGATTTGCAATAAATAATGCACAGACACTTGACACAGCCCACAAGAACCATCATAGAGCACTAAATCGGTCAATCTAGCCATGCTCAGCATCCAACTTCACACACGGTGCATTGCGCTGCAACGAATCAAACTGTTTAATAAGTACTACAGCTTCGTTTTCAGAACAATTTGGTTGATGCAACATTACTTTAATTTGTTCTTTTTTTTCCATCCAATTTCTATAAAGAATTTTTTGCACAGTTTCAACTAACTGGGCAGATGCTTTCTCTACATTAATTTTCTTTTTTAATAATTCGGACCTCAACAAATCAGCCTCAACCTCCCCTAAGCGATTTAGCAAGGTGTTTAAATCGCAAGAAAGATTGTTTTCTATGTTTTCAAAATAATATTTAAAAAAATCTCGACAGATGGTGGAGTGAATATCATCTTCTTTTAAATTAAGGCGCACAATTTTCATAAGGTCAGAGCGATTCTCCTGCCAAATAAAAAGCATCCAACGCAATAAATCGCTCTCGATAATCCTATCAGAATCAACTGAGGCCGCTACGGCTAAGTCTTGTTTTTTTATATATACATTTGGGGATATTGGTTCACGCCCAATGTTCATGTATTCTTCAGGAACCTGCAACAAGTGGGCTAATTTACGCAAAGTTTCATGAACCATTACTGGATAGTTCCAGGAACGGACCAATTTAGCTATTTCTTGAACCAATGCATTCTTAACAGCCGGTGAATCTAAAGGTTTATTCTTCGCTAAGTATTTAACTAAAAACGATAGGTAATCGATACTTTCTTGCACAAGACGCAAAAAACTATGCGGGCCATATGCGCGTAAAAATGAATCAGGGTCTTCGCCTGCAGGAAGCATAATGACAAAAACTTCCATACCGTCTTTCTGACAGAGATTGCCTATTTTATAAACTGCCTCTTGCCCTGCTTTATCTGAATCAAGGGCTAAAAACACTTGTTGTACTCCCATCTGCAAAAGTTGTTGTACATGCCCATCCCCAAAAGCCGTACCCTGTCCAGCAATGGTGCAATTAAAACCTTCTTGTATTAAGCGTAAAGCGTCGATCTGCCCTTCGACGATAATTACCCGTTTTTCTGAAATTATCCTTTTACGCGAATAATTTAGACCAAATAAGACTTGCGATTTTTTAAACAAAATTGTTTCTGGTGAATTTACATATTTTCCACCAGTGGTACTCTCTAAATATTTGCGCGCTGAAAAACCAATCACATTCCCACTAGCATTATGAATAGGAAACATAATGCGATTAACAAAAAAATCTTTAAGCGAGCCGTCGGCACGCTCATGCAATAAGCCAGCAGCAACCAATGCCTCATATTCTATGCCATTATGCTGCATAAATTTTTGCAGCAAACCATATTTTGATGGAGCCAATCCAATCTGAAAATGATGAATAAAGGCAAGGTCTATACCGCGCGCGTATAGGTATTTTAAAGCGCAATGTCCTTCTGCTGTGTGCAATAGCGAGAACTGAAAAAATTGATTAGCCTGTTCTAGGGCATTTTTAAGATTTGATTTATTGGGTCCACGCGGTTCCTCATGCTCATCTAAAGTTTCTAAAGTAATTTTAAAACGCTCAGCGAGAAGCTGAACAGCATCAGTAAAATTAATTTTTTGATGATTCATTAAAAAGGCAATAGCATCACCATGTGCTCCGCAACCAAAGCAATGGTAGTGCGTGTCCCCCTTTCTAATAGTAAAAGAAGGTGTTTTTTCATCATGAAAAGGGCACAAGCCTTTATATGTGCTGCCATTGCGTTTAAGTTCCATATAAGATGAGAGAAATTCAGCTAAATCGACTCTCTGACGTACTGATTCCAAACTGTTTTTGCTGAAAATGGCCATGATCTTCTCTTCTTACACATTGCTGACAAATTATATCAAAAGCTCTTTTTTATGAATATAATCCTGTGCTAAAACAATGATCTAAAACAGCTTGTTTACATTCTAACTTTCTATATAATAAACTAAATGAAAAATTAATTTGTTTTTTTTATTGAAAAGGATTTAGTAGATGATTAATGTGCTTACATCTGAAATAGATTATTTTTTATGTGAAGTCAAAGGAAGGCCTAGGCTAAACTGTTCTTCGCTAAATTTGGATGGTTAATAAAATAAATTTAACAATAGTTGTTATTTTTTGTTTTTTAGCCACAGTAGCAGCAACAAGCCGCTGATGGCGATATAAATTAATACAATTACTTTCATTGAAAGATTGGTTAACCATAGCGACAATCTATGTGTCCAAGTAGCATCTACAGCTTGTGCTGACCATAGTGGCATACTTTTAAGTATGTTTCCTTCATTGGATACTAAATGTATTTCACCAATTTTTTGATCTTGAGCCACAGGTAACTGTACTGGAGCCCAATGTACTAAGCATTTGGCATGTGGATCTTCGGCAGGATAAAATTCTAAAGTTAGTGCTTCTTTTAAATTAGCCTCAATGGGTTCTTGTGCATTGGCTAAATGATATTTAAAAGTTTGAATCCCTTTGGGAAGAAAAGCCGATTGCACTTTTGGTTGATTAAAAGCAGCTTCAAATAATAACTTAGCATCTTGAAACATTGCAGAGCGCTCTTGATAATCTAATAAAACTGCAATTAAAGTACGTCCATGATTACGTGCCGCCCCCATAAAAGTATGTTTAGCTTTGGCATGATGCCCTGTTTTCATACCACAAGCTTTATCATAATAAAGAGCACCCGGCCGTAGTAGGCGGTTAGTCTGCATGTAACTTGCAGCAGCTTGTTTATTGGTTTTAGGGCGTAAGAAACGAGTCTTAGTCATTATTTCACACAATACAGGATGCTTAAGGGCAGCTTTCCCCATTATAGCCAAATCATGAGCGGTACTCTGATGCTCAGGATCGTGTAAACCATGAGGATTGCAAAAGTTGGTCTGTTTGCACCCCAGCTTGGCAAGATGATCATTTAAACCAATCAAAAATTGTGGAATGGTCGGTCCTAATGCCTCCGCTATTACATTAGCGGCATCATTACCAGAAGGAATTAATAAACCTTCTAACAAAGTTTGCCACGATAATATTTCGCCAGCTTTAATACCAATATGCGAACCATCGGGTTCTAAACAATAGCGAGGTATCGCATTGGGCATGCGTCGTTTTTCCGCTTGAGTCGCTGTCCGTAACGACTTAATATCAACTGTAATGGTGTCTGTAAGAGCTGTTGCCTGCAAAAGTTGTAGGGCATAAATAGCTGTGGCTATTTTGGTAACACTAGCCGGATAGTAAAGTGTGTGAGCGTTGTGTTCAAACAAAACAGCACCACTATCGGCATTAATTAATAAAACGGCCCCTCCATTGGGAGAGAATTGCAGCTGCTCACTTGTGCATGGCAAAGGCAATAGAAAACTCAATAAAATTAGCACATAAAGAGAAAGTGAGCGCATATAATTATAAATTGTTAAAATTGACAAAGTAGTCTATTAATTAGCAGATATTATCATGAAAACCAAAGTATATCAAGAATATCAAAATGTTTGGATTAAAAGCATATATAGCGCAGATTGGCATTACTGTGTTACACTGAGAATTGAGCAAATTTATTTATTTTTTAAAACTAAAAGTTTTATTTATGACAAAGCACGATTTAAAACCACATCTGAGCAGCAACGATCGCAAAAACCAACTCATATTTAAAAATCTTTTACAGATTACCGAACAATTTGTATTAGGCAAAAAGTTTAAATCGTTGACCGAAACTGAATTTATCAAGCGTCTAGCCATAGCCCCACAGCATTATGAAATTTTTAATCAAATCCTCACTCATCTTGTAAAAAACGGTCTCTTAGAGTATTCAAACGATAATTACACCAAAAAAACTTCGCAAGAGCAAATTATTACCGGCATCCTCAGAATGCATCCGCGCGGTTTTGGCTTTGTACAACCTCATGATTCCATCAACTACACTCAAGACATTTTCATTCCAAAACATTGCACAAAAAATGGTGTAGATGGTGACGTAGTAGAAGTTGAAATTGCCAGCATAGTTTCTGAAAAAGGGCCGGAAGGAAAAATAACTTCCATTCTAACACGCGCACGTACACATTTAGCGGGCATAATTTTGCGTAAAAGTAACAAAAAAGGGCAATGGCTTGTGCATGTACCTATTTTGGGATCAGAGCAACAGGTTGTATTAAAAGCACCGCCACCAGGCACAAATCTCCATGTGGGTGATCGCATTGTAATGCAAGCATTAGAATGGGGATCTAAGGGAAGCGAAACAATTTGCTCGTTTTCCCATCATTTGGGCAATATTTCTGATCCATCTTGTGATATACATGCAGCGATTGAAGAATTTGAATTGCGTGCCGATTTCCCATCACATGTTATTGAAGAAGCTACTAGTTTAGGCACACGTATACCACTTAAAACAATAAAAACGCGCGAAGATTTACGCCATATTACAGCAGTTACCATTGATCCAGACACTGCCAAGGACTTTGACGACGCTTTAAGTTTAACCAAAGAAAATGGCATTTATCATTTAGTGGTGCACATAGCTGACGTTTCCCATTATGTTAGCCCAGGGACCGCATTAGATGATGAGGCTCGACTGCGTTGTAATTCTACTTACTTTCCTAACTTTTGTTTGCCGATGTTGCCAAGTGTTTTATCCGACAATCTATGTAGTTTAAAACCAAATGTGAATCGTTTAACAGTATCTGTAATCATGAATTTTGACGCTGATGGAGCTCTAATTGATCATCGCATCACTCGCTCTGTGATTCGTAGTGCCTATCGCTTTTCTTATCGTGAAGCCTTTCAAGTACTACAAGGTAAAAAAACTAATGTGCATTTACCTTTGCTACAATTAATGGTTGAGTTGTGCAACTTACTTAAAGCACAACGTTATCAGCGCGGTTGTGTCGAATTTTCATTACCTGAACTAGCTGTCATTGTCGATAAACAGGGCATGCCCTATAAGACTGATTATATTACCTATGATGTGACACATCAAATGGTGGAAGAGTTTATGTTAAAAGCTAATGAAATAGTAGCGCAAGAACTAAGTGCGCAAGGAAAAAATCTTACCTATCGTGTGCATGATGAACCAGCTGAAGAAAATTTACGCGATTTTGCTGTGCTAGCCTCCGCCTTTGGATTTAAAATACCTGATTACCCTAACCCACAAGATTTACAAAAATTTTTCAAAGAAGTCAGTGAAACTGGCTATGCCAATTATTTAGCTGCAAGTTATATACGACGCATGCGTCTAGCCATTTATTCCGCTGAAAATATCGGTCACTATGGTTTGAGTTTAACCCATTACTGCCATTTTACTAGCCCTATTCGCCGCTACATGGATTTGGTTGTCCATCGCATATTGTTTGGCGATGAGATTGAGCTTGTACAATTACAGGAGATGGCCGCTCGTTGCTCAGAGCAAGAGCGTATTAGCGCCAAAGCCGAACAAAATGTCAATACGCTCAAAAAACTGCGCTTATTACAAAAAATTTACCAAGAAGACCCCCATAAACAATTTAATGCTATTGTCACACGTGTGAAGAATCATGGCATTTATTTTGAAGTGCTGGAATTGATGCTTGAGGGATTTGTCCATATATCTGAGCTTCCTCAAGATTATTTTGTGTTAGATGAAAAATTAATGCGTTTGCGCGGAGTACGCAATGGCTATATCTATGCGGTGGGGGATACATTATCTGTCATGATTCAAAGCATTGAATTTATATTGCAAGAAACAAGATGGATGTTAGTAGCTCATCAGATGGCTCATCAGACTTTATTGAAACCTAATGAAAACAAATCTAAAGAGCATAAATCGGCTAAAGAAAAAAAAATAACGCGCTCAAGAAAAACAGCCCCATCGTCTAATGCTAAAGTAAGCTCTGCCCCTTCTAAGAGAGCAAACAAACAAAAAACAATAAAAAAATCACGCAAAAGCTAATTATCACCAATGAAAAAATATTTTGTAACGGGTCTAATCATTTTATTGCCTTTAACTTTTACTTTGGCAATAGTAATATTTTTATTTAATTTATTAACAACACCATTTTTAGGATTAGTAAAAGAGCTGTTTTTACATTATCATTTATTTGAAAGTGGTTTTCTTTTTTTTACCTCTAATCAAATTCAACATCTGATAGCCCGATTGTTAATTATAATTTTTCTTTTTTTGTTTGCTTGTGGATTAGGTTTAATAGGCCGTTGGTTCTTTTTTCACACTTTCATTAAATTTACTGATTATATCGTCAAAAAAATTCCTTTGGTTAGTTCAATTTATAAAACTTGCCAAGAGGTAATTAAAACGATTTTTACTACTTCAACCAAATCGTTTAAACAGGTGGTTTTAATACGTTTTCCTAATCCAGAAACCTATTCATTAGGATTAATCACACGCGAGCATTTACCAGGGTTAGAAAATACGTCCCATGCCAGTGCAATAGCTGTTTTTGTACCAACCACACCCAATCCAACATCAGGTTTTTTGGTGATGTACAAGCCACAAGATGTCATTTATTTGGATATGAAAGTTGAAGAGGCCTTTAAATATATCATCTCTTGTGGTGTCATTACCCCACCCTTTAATGTCCTCAAGCCAGATGCAATCAAGAATGCTATTGATCCACTAACAGGAAATTAATTGCTATGCGCAAACATTTTACCACTGGTTTAGCTCTATTGCTACCGCTAGTTTTAACTGCATTGATTGTCATCTTTATCGTTAATTTTTTGACACAACCATTGTATCATTTAGTTGAGAATTGGATAATAGAGTGGAGTAAATATCACCCGGCCTTTGTTTCCATTACCCATCCCACCGCTTTAATTATAATTAGTAAAGTTTTAATTTTACTTTTTTTAATTACTATGATTTTCATTTTTGGCATTTTTGGTCGCATGCTATTTATGCGTACTGCTTTTGGTTTTGGTGATTATTTATTGCATCGTGTGCCATTTTTTAATAAATTATACAAAGCCTCGCAAGATGTCATTCATCATTTATTATCTGACTCTAGCAAAGCCTTTTCACAAGTTGTCTTGGTACCTTTTCCACATGCTAATAGTTTGAGCGTTGGTTTAGTGGTTTGCCATGCCATTAAGGTACATAAAGAAAGAGATGAAATGGATTTAATACCAGTATTTATCCCCGGTACCCCTAACCCTTCGGTAGGATTTTTATTAATGTTTTCATCCAATCAACTAATTGAATTAAATATGAAAGTCGATGAAGCGATGAAATTTATTGTCTCTTGTGCCGTTGTTATGCCTCCTTTTTCAATCGTTGCAAAAAGCCCTAAATCTAGCATAGAAAGCCCAGTTTGAAAATGCAGGCAAATTTTTATCATCTGAAAACTAATCAAGCTAAAGTAGGATGCATCATAGATATTGCCATGCATGCCATAGATACGGCCCAAAAATTACTGATCGTAGTATCTTCAGCTGAAGCTGCTCAATACATTGAAAATGCTTTGTGGAGTTTTAGGCACGAAAGTTTCTTGCCAAGCATAATCACCAATCAACCAAATACCAATGGGATTGTCATTACTACTCAGCAGCAAACCAACCTCAATAATGCCCATAATTTATTGAATCTGTGTCAATCCATATCACCTTTATATACACAGGTAAAAGTAATTCATGAAATATACGACTTATCTAATGATCAAAGAAAACAATCTTCGCAAACCCGATTGGACTTCTATATCTCTCAAAATATCACCATTGAGCACTCTTCAAATTATGCATAAGGTGAGTAACTCAGCTACGCATAATTTGAACAAGTGATTTTTGACATAGCCTAGAGCTATATATAAGGAGACACATTGCAGCAAATAGCCTAAGCTCTTTGCAAAATGTGTCTCCTTTATAGATGCTTTCGGATAGGTACTAAAGGCACTCTTCAAATTGTGCGTAAGGTGAGTTATATATGTAGCGCAGAGCAAACGGCGCAAAAAAAGTTGTTAGGAGAATGACTAATATCACAGCAGCATATAAATCATCATTAAAAACTCCCGCACTTAATGCAATGTTAGCAAAAATCAATCCTACTTCCCCTCTTGGAATCATAGCTGTACCGATTATAAACTTGCTTGCAAAAGTCTCACCCTTGAGCAAAAAGCCTGAGGCTAATTTTCCAATAACAGCAAAAACAAACAATAATCCAGTTATGGCCCAAATAAAGGACGACTGCCAATCAATGGTGTTGAGATTGAGTGACAAGCCAATTGCGATAAAGAAAATAGGTGTAAACAAATGGACAATAGGTTTTATTTGCTCCTCTACCCGATCGCTAAATTCAGGTGCTTGTTTTAATATGTTTTTAAAGGGGAAAACAAATTGTCGCGATAAGGCAAGACCGGCGGCAAAACCACCAAGTAACTCAGGGGCACCTAATTGATAGGCTATCCAGGCAAACAACAAAATTAGCGACACAATAATAGTTGGCAAAAGCCCTGGAATATTACTTCGCTCTTCCCATTTCATAATTGTCATCGATACACATTTAACGGCCAATGGAGCAATTAAGAAAAATAAAACAATAAAAATTAAAACTTTTGCCGCGTTCCAAAAATCAACTGACCCACTCATCGAAAATTCGTATAATAAGGCCAATAAAATTATCCCCACAATATCATCCAAAACAGCTGCACCTAAAATGATTTGAGCTTGTGGGCTATTTTGTTTTTGTAAATCGTGCAACACACGCAGTGTGATGCCAATGCTAGTAGCCGTTAATGTGCAGCCAATAAATAAGCTCGTCAATAGATTAAAATTAAACCAAAAATAACTGAGGCCAAAGCCTAGAATAAATGGTAAGACAACGCCACCAATGGCAACAATGCTAGCTTTAACACCAGCAGATTTGAGTTTTGCTATATCAGTTTCAATGCCAACTTCAAAAAGTAGTAATATAATACCTATCTGTGCTAATAGGTCGATCGGCAGACTCAACTCAACTAGACCAAGCACACTTGGACCAATTAAAATACCAGCAATTATTTCGCCAATAACGGAGGGAGCTTTAAAGTAAGCAGCTACTTCCCCTAATAAGCGTGCAGAAAAAAGTATAAGAACTAACTGTATCAAAAATGTATGTGCTTCCATAACGCCTTACCACCCTCTCTATAAATCTGAGTTTAGATTTTTCTAAAATTTAGTTTAAATCTTGCAGATAATGAAATCTTTTGCTATCGATTTCTATTTGCAACAAATAACATACAACCTAAAGTTAGATTTTTCTAAAATTTAGGTAAAACTCTAATCTTAATGAGATGAAAAGAATGATGCGCTTGAGATATTTTTTTGCCGGAATCTTATTTTTAACTTTGGGCAACGCCATGGCTTTGTCAGCTGACACTGATGAACCAACCGCAAATCCTTCACCGGAATGCCCAACTCCCGAATGTGAATGTCCTGAAGCAGTCGAAGACCACCTTTACGATAGCGACTGTTGGTATGTCACAGAACCCAATACCGATTCTGAATATGCTAGAGAAAACCATTTGTGGGGTATTTGGCTACCGGAAGATCCACCCCTATTTCGTCCTTTTATTGCCGATCCACGTCAAGTCACTTATTCAGTAGGCTGGCGTTTTAACGATCGGGCACTTGAAAAAAATATTATTCCAGTGTCGTTTGGTGATATTTTACCAATCTTTCGTTGGTGCGATATTTGGGCACTACGTGGTGATTTAGAATTAGGTTTAGAAGGAGCTGTATGGGCCGTATTTGATCCATTGCATGAATCTTCACCGTTAATCGACGCTGACTACTATGTTGGTTTTCCAATTACCTATGCATTTGGTCATTGGTCGTTTCGTTTACGCGGTTATCACATATCAACGCATCTAGGTGATGAATTTTTATTAAATCATCCTCATTTCCATCGACGAAATCCAAGTATTGAGGCTTTTGACCTCTTTGTTTCTAACCAATTTTCGCGAGATATTCGCCTTTATGCCGGTTTAGGATGGGTGCCATGCGAAGATGATTCGTTCCGAACAGGACAATTTTATTGCCAAGGCGGTATTGAGGTACGCTTATTTGCTTTAGGATATCGCGATTATAGTAACCGCCTATATGGTGTGCCATTTTTTGCCTTTGATCTTTTCTATCAAAGTCACATGAAGCACCATATTAATTCCACTTTCGCTTTGGGTTATGAATGGGGTAAAGTATCGGGATTGCGCCGTCGCTTTCGTATATTCTTTGAATATCACGATGGTTATTCAGTGGATGGGCAATTTGCAAAAACGCCTACTCATTATTGCGCCATACGCGGTACATACGGTTTTTAAATCAAAACTTAAAATCCTGTTTGTGCCCACTTAGCTTTAATATAAGCAAAAGTACAATCAGGATTTTAGCATCTCTCTCACACTCTTTGTCATAATAGGAGTATTTATTTCTATCGCGCTGCTGGCTTAATTTTAATAATAGATTTCTTTGGAAACAATCTTTTTTTTGGAAAAATTTAACAAACAAATGTAGTTTCCAAAGAAGTCTAATGAGTGTATACTCACTACTTTTATCATTAATGAAAAAAGAGTGCTGCCATGATTGGAAGAAATGATGAATGTTGGTGTGGAAGTAATAAAAAGTGGAAAAAATGCCATTATCCACATAGTGGCGAATTTAATTCCAATGACACACATAAAGGCAAAGACCTTGCGCAAGAATATTTGCAAAAATATGACATTTATGTAAAAAGCCAAGCACAAATTACCAAAATTAAAGCCGCTTGCAAGCTAGCCTCTAAGATTTTAGATCAAACCTGCGCACAAGCCCAAGCTGGAGTTTCTACACAATATTTAAATGATTTTGCCCATAATCTACATATAGAAGCTGGTGCTATTCCTGCCCCACTACATTACGGTAAGCCACCATATCCTAAAAGTATTTGCACCTCACTTAATGATGTGATATGTCATGGCATTCCTAATGACATCCCCCTAAAAGAGGGCGATATTTTAAACATTGACGTTACATGTATTTTGGATGGTTACTACGGTGATTGTAGTCGTATGGTAGCTATTGGACCAATTAATAAAGAACGTCAATTAGTCGTGGACGTCTCTTACGAATGTTTGATGCGTTCAATAGCGATCTTAAAACCAAATATTCCTGTTTGTGCCATTGGTGAGGTCATCGAAGATTATGCTGCAGCACATGGTTGTTCAGTCGTAAATCAATTTGTCGGTCATGGTGTGGGTTTAAAATTTCACGAAGGGCCACAAATTCCACATCACTTCAATAACAATCAAATTAAACTTATACCGGGCATGACATTTACTATTGAACCAATGATTAACGCTGGGGTGGTACAAGCTGTCATAGACCAACAAGATGGTTGGACCGCTCGTACAGCTGATCGCAAAGCTAGTGCACAATGGGAACATACGGTGTGCATCACCGAGCATGGCTACGAAATCCTCACAACTTGGACGCGTAGCATGTGACCTGTTTGGAGATCTTAGTCCGCTAATATTTTGATTGCAGCAGCAATATCAAGCGTGCTATATTTTTGATTAACGAATATGGTTCAAAAGAAGTCTAATGCAAAGTTCATGAAACATTTTGTCGTTTTTGACATTAGACTTCTTTCGAAACTGGCTTTTTTTGGAAAAATTGATGTTTTTTGAGCAGATTTGATTCCAAATTTTAAGAGCATATTGGCAATATGATCGAAAAATTTAGGATTAAAGATGCCAAAAAAGGCAATTTTAACAAATAAATGTAGTTTCGAAAGAAGTCTATTTATAAATAATTTGATTTTTTATTTTGGGAAGCTTCTATGCGCATCATTTTATCTTGGCTTAAAGAATTTATCGACGTGACCAACACACCTGATGAAATTGCCCGTTTATTGACTATGGCAGGCGTTGAAGTGGACAATTGGACCACTTTTGGTGCTCTATCATCAGAAATTGTGGTAGCCACTGTCCTTGAATCACATAAACATCCCAATGCTGACAAACTAAACATAGCTCTAGTCTTTGATGGGCAGAACAATTATCAAGTTGTTTGTGGCGCACCGAATTGTCGCGCTGGGATAAAAACTGCTTTTGCACGTGTGGGAGCTACCTTAAAAGACGCGCAAGGAGAATTTACGATCAAACAAAGCCAGCTGCGTGGTGTTACATCAAATGGCATGTTATGCTCTGCGCATGAGTTAGGTCTGTCTGAGGATGCCAATCAGATCATTGAATTATCGCTGGATTCTGTAGAAGGCACACGTTTAAAAGATATGTATGCTGACGTTATCTTTGACATATCGCTAACACCTAATCTTAACTATTGTGGCAGCGTTATGGGAATAGCGCGCGAATTGGCTTGCCAAATCAATAAATCAATGCACTTACCTTCTATTAATCTGCAGACTACTTCTATTAAAACGGAGAAAACGCTAGCAATAAAGGTGCTTGATCCTCAAGCTTGTCCTCGCTACACCTGCCGACGGCTACAAAATGTTACAGTTAAGCAATCCCCAGAGTGGTTAAGAAGAAGATTGGAAATGAGTGGTCTACGCTCAATCAACCATGTAGTAGATGTTACCAATTATGTTCTTTTAGAAATGGGCCACCCCCTACACGCTTTTGACTATGCTAAAATACAAGGAGCTATTTGCGTACGATCTGCCCAGAATAATGAGGTGTTGCAAACTTTAGATGGCAAAAATAGGATACTTGATGACTCTATGCTCGTTATTAGTGATAATGAAAAAGCACTAGCCATAGCTGGTGTAATGGGTGGTATTGAAAGTGCCGTCAACGATAATACACATGATATTATCCTTGAGGCAGCTTATTTTGATTCCACCTCTATCCGCCGCACTAGCAAAAAATTAGCCTTACAAACAGATGCTTCTAAAAGATTTGAGCGTGGCACTGATCCCAACCAATTAAAATTAGCGCTGGATCGCGCCGCGCAGTTAATTCAAGAAATTGGTGGTGGCCAAATTTTAGAAGAGATTTACGAAAATGCCACTCGCCAATTCCCCCAATTAATCACCACCTGTCGTTTGAGTCGTATTAATCGACTGCTGGGCATTACATTTAGCCGCGATGAGGTAGAAAATATTTTTTCAAAGCTTGATTTTAAACATGCTTGGGATGGCAACGATATATTTACTGTACATGTGCCCACTTATCGCAATGATATAATTGGCGAGGTAGACTTAATTGAAGAGATAGCTCGTATTTATGGTTATGAAAACATAGCCAAACAAAAAAATATCCGCTATCAGGCTTCTTTATTACCTAATGCGCCTATTTATCAATTTGAGGCGTTTGTGCGCACACAAGCAGTGGCAGCAGGTTTGCAAGAATTTGTCACCTGTGACCTGGTTGGACCGCTTACTTTGGATGTTGTTTATGATTCGGCCACTCTCAAAGATGATTTTATAAAAATCCTAAACCCAACCTCTGTAGAACAATCCATTTTACGCACCTCATTACTGCCCTCTTTGTTACAAGTGCTCAAACACAATTCAAATCATCAAATGCATGATATCAGCGGCTTTGAAATTGGCCATGTTCATTTTCGTGATGGGGAACAGTATAAAGAGCAATCGGTATTAGGATTAGTTTTGTGTGGTAAAGCTGCGGCGCCATATTGGGCTGATCACGACAGATGTTATGACTTTTTTGATTTAAAAGGGATTATTGAAAATCTACTGCGAGAATTAGGAATCGAACAGGTGATTTTTAAAAATCTAGATCTCCCTACTTTTCACTGTGGACGTCAAGCCTCTGTATATGTAGGGGCCTTGGAAATTGGTTCATTTGGAGAGGTTCATCCATCAATACAACGCCGCCTTGATGTACCACAGCGCATTTTATTTGGTGAATTTAATTTAAAAGATCTATCGGAGGTTGCTAAATCTTTACAACGTGTTGCCCCATTAACGCTATACCCAGCATCAGATCGCGATTGGACTTTTACTGTATCATCATTGGTAACGTTTGAGCAAATCAACAATGCCATCCCCTACAAGCAACTGCCATTGCTTGAAAATGTTTCACTCAAAGCTGTTTATCAGAGTGACAAACTAGATATGAATTCCAAAAACATTACACTGCATTGCATCTATCGCGATCACCATAAAACAATTTTGCAAGCAGATGTCGAAGCGCAACATGCCCTTTTACAAGAAGTAGTGCTTAAGGAATTGAGCAAGATGCTCAAGCAAACGGCTTGAGCAAAGTATGTGAATAGCTTGACACTAAAAGATCCAAACCCATTATTTTAAAAAGAGATTGTACAAACCCTTGCAGATTTCTAAGAGAACATATATTCTTTTCTCTGAGGATAAGCATCATTAGTATTGCTTCATCAGAATATTTTGCAGGCCTGCCAGCTCGACAAGTATGATGCGAAGAAATCCAGTTTTTTATGGTTTTTTCTTCAATCCAAACAGTTATACTCCCTCTCTTAATGAGAGCTTTGTTGTATTCTGACCAATTTCGGATGCGATAAGTCGATTCTTGCATGGGTAGTCCCTCTTTTCTTTTGTCAGAAATAGACTACTCCATGCATTTTTTATTTACATACTATTTCAAATTAGACTTGAAGGTCTTTGTGCAACAAGGCCAATCTAATAACCAATTTATGTCTTTTTGCCCTAGATAAAAGGGTTTTCCTTTGCAAGAGCTTTCAATATGATCAAGTTCAACAAAAAAATCAGCGATGTTTTTCGGTTTCCACTCATGTTTATGTTCTATTACGATAGTACTACGACAAAAAGGCTTAATCGATTTCATGTGTAAAAACATATTTTATTATGCTAATTTAAATCGTTTTCCATCTTCATGCTTAGGAGTAAAAATGATCTGATAACCTACCGCATCCAAAATTTTTGATAAGGTATCAACCGTAATATTTGCCCTCGATCCAGATCTTAGCCCTTGAATGATCGTGGGAGAAACTCCAGCAGCTGATGCTAATTTTCTTACAGAAATATGATCATGCTCCATTGCTGCAATTAGTAACTCGGACAAGAGAAGTTCTTTATATTCTTTGTCGAGTAAGTCCCTTTGTTCATCGTCTTCAATAAATTCTTCATAGGTAGACTTAGCTTTCTTTTTCATAATAGTCTCCTTCTTTTATTCTTTTTTCGTTAACGCCTGATTTTTTTCACCCTGTGGGAGCTTCTGCGTTTTCTTAATAAAAGCGTTTGTGACAATAATTTTCATTCCTTTAAAGAAAAAGCAAAGGTAACGATCAGGTTGAGGTTTAAAAGCGTAAATTCCAGCCCCTTCATTTCTGAACTTAGTTTCATCAAAAATTTTACCCTGCTATGCCATTAAGCGAAAAAGATTGAGTAGCTTCCTCTGCTTATCTTTTGGCTGCTCTTGAAAGTAATCGAGGGCTTGGCTATGTCCTTTGGTGTCGTAATACCATTCGATGGTGAATTCATGCCCCTCATAGGCCACTCGCTGTTTCATTATCGCCCCCTTATATCTATAATCGTATCATTTTTATGATACACTGTCAAGATGGAGATTTTTTGGATTTTATGAGGGTTGCTATGACATTCAACCAGTGCAGAGGAAAGTCTTGCAAAGATATAATACGTATACGTATTATATCTGATATCAGATGGATTTAACTTTACAGGAGGGGTTAATGTTTACAGCCAATTTAGGTTTTGTGCTGCTCTTTGTGGCAAATCCTCAAAAAAGCAGTCTCTTTTATCAGGACCTTTTTGAAATAAAGCCAATTGAGGAATCGGCAACATTTGTCATGTTTGCACTAAAAAATGGTGTAATGTTTGGTTTATGGTCCAAATATACAGCTGAACCACGAGTAGAAGCTCCCGCTGGGGCTCTAGAAGTATGCTTCCCAACCCCAGATGTAGATCTGCTTTATGAGGCTTGGAGTAAAAAACATGTCACTGTAGCACAAAAACCGACAGATATGGATTTTGGTCGTACATTCGTAGTCTTGGATCCAGACAGTCATAGAATAAGAATTTACAAGTTATTTGAAGGCAAATAATGACACGATATTGGATAGGCGTTGCTTCTCTTGAACATGTTTTGAGAGGAGTGGCGGGAGGATTTGCACAAGTCTGTCATGGGAAACCAGGGCCTTTGAGGTCGATGAAGGGAGACGATTGGATCATTTACTATTCTCCTACTACTCAATTTGGCGGTAAAGAATCTTGTCAATCATTCACTGCTGTAGGCAAGATTAGTCCAGGAGACCCATACACGTTCGCTATGAGCAACAATTTTATTCCATGGCGTCGAAATGTGAGTTTCTTACCATCAAAGCAAATCCCTATTCAACCTTTATTGGAAAAACTAACTTTTATAAAAGATAAAAAGAAGTGGGGGTTTCCTTTACGACGAGGTTGTTTTGAAATACCAGAGGAAGATTTTCTACTGATCGCAAAGCATATGGGAGTTATCTAAATGGGAAAAATGTAGATTTCAAACAAATCAGCGTTCATCAAACTCCTGAACGTAGCCCTGGATTTCTCCTTTGGCACATTAGCACTTCGTGGCGTACTTCAATCGAAAGTATCCTGAAGCCTATGAATTTAACCCATCCTCAATTCGTTGTTCTTGCCACTTTAGGGTGGCTGACACGAACTGGAGATCGTGTTACTCAGGCGGCCGTTGGGAAAATGGCAGGGCTTGATCCTAATACAACCTCCCAAATTTTAAAAGGACTTGAGCAGAAGGGCCTAATCGAGCATGATCCCTCTATGCTGGTTTGTGGAAGGAGTACGGACTCGTAACCCGCTGGTCCTTGGTTCAAGTCCAAGTTGCCCCATCCTTTTGGACTCTTCTTATAGTCCACTAGGGTAGTAAATGGTTCACATGTGTCTATGGAAAGATTTTTACCGTCTAATTTTAAGTTCTGAAACACAAAATTCAAAAGTTGACGTTTTTCATCCACTTCAGAACTTTCGAAGATTTCTCTAGCGCGAGCGGCCAAGTTCATAACCATATTAGCAGTGACGTAAAAATTTTGGTCTGCCTTTTCATGCCGAGTCATCTGTTCTGTGATTTCAATTTGGCGAGCTTTGTAGTCTTTTATCTTGTCGAGATACATCTTCTCATCAATAAGACCGTCTAGCTTATCATCGTATATTTGGTTAATTCGCTTCTGAATTTTATCTTGCTCTTTTCGCAGAGCTGCTAAACTTTCAGTATGGAAAAGGCTCTCTGATTCATGAATTTTCTTGAGATAGTTCGTCACTTCAGCAATCTGTTCTTCACTCAAGGCTATACTATCGAAATAATGTGATAAGGATTCAACCAGCGGTTCTTCACGAACATAAACTTTCTTACAAATACCCTTAGCATTTGTGCAGCTATAATAAATGTAACGCTTTTTATGGATTTCTGGGGTAACGGTACAGCCACAATGAGAGCATGTAATCATTCCTCGAAGAATAAATGGTTCACTAATCTTTTTGTGAGGCTTTTTGTGATACCCTGCAGCGACATTTTGCACTTGTTGATATAAAGATGTCGAGATAATAGGCTTATAGTGGTGCTCAACCAAACCATATTTTGTCCTCATCACTCCGCAGTAGAAAGGGTTTTTAAGAATGGAATCGATTTGTGATTTAGCTATCTTTTTTCCTTTCTTAGTCTGGAAACCGACTTTGGCAGCTTCTTCTGTTAATTTTAGAAGGGAATAGTTGCCTGTTGCATACAACTCAAATAGTTTAATGATGTGGAAAGCTCTTTCCGGGTCAGGAATAATGTTTTTTTCACCCTTCTCATCTACAACATGAATATAACCTAAAGGTGCAAGCCCAATCCATTTTCCACTTTTTACAGCTTGTTCCTTGCTGCGTTTAACGTTATCACTCAATTGAAGGACATAGCTGCGAGCAAACATAACCCCCATATCCCAACGAAGAATGTCAGCCGAATTAGATTTTAGGTTAAGTACAAGCCCCTCTCGCATGAAATGAATTTCGACCTTTCCTTCCTTTCTCAGCTCATCAAGAATCACAGATTCTTTAAAGCTACGCTGTACTCGGTCAATTGTATCTGCCACTAAGGCAATCGTTTCTTTAGATTTACCAATTTGTGCAATAATTTTTTCAAATTCTTTGCGAGTATCTTTGGTAGACGATTCTGTAATTTTATAAACCCGATTAACAATAAGGTTTTTTCTTTCGGCATACTCTATGAGACGACGTTCTTGAGCCGGAATGGATTGACCTTCTTCTTGCTCTTTACTGGAGACTCTAGCAAGCAATATCGCTTTCATACTTAAACCTTTATTACATCTTTATCGATAGAACAGTATATCAATTCTCTTCGACTTCTTCGATACAATTTTGCGAAACAAAGCCAATTTCTATTTCGGCATGAGAGATTCTTGTTGATTGTAAATCTCTTAGCTCAGCAAGGGAGCGAAAAAGAATCTTTTCAAGAGAAGTTTCATAACGGCAAAGCAGAGATAATTCATCTCCTTGCCTTCCACTTAAAACATCAGCAAGTCCTCTTCCAAAAGACTTTTTAGTCGCGTGATTCATCAAAATAGATTCTATTTGCATCATTCTCGACAATCTCCATGCGGCCGTTAATGCTCTTTCAAGAAATAACTTTTCTAATAATCCTTGAGGCTGAAATTGTGAATAAAATTCTTTCTTTAATTGTTCAAACTCATCAACAGATTCTTCCTTCAGGACAATTTGTTTACTGAAAATGCCATGTTTTATGGCGTTCTTAGCAATTAAGGCTTTCCCCGTTTCAGTTTTAGGTCCAGTAGAAAGTTTTGCATTCTTAATATTCGCTAAGATTTGTTTTTGCGTTGCCATCGCTCTCACCTCAACTTAAATTTTTTAGGTGAGAATTGTGAGAAAGTGAGATTTTTTCTCACATTATCACCAATATCACCGTTTATGTAGTCTCATACAAATTATTCTTTTCCGCCTGGAATCTTTTGAAATCTGTAACATCTTACAGGACCTATGCTTGGAAGGCTTTCTGTTCGAGTGGATTTGTGGTCAGTTGAAGGCTTCAGGTATCCTTTCTCTACCAAAATTTTCGCAGCACGTTTCCAGTCGTGACCCTGACAAAGTTCATTTTTAAAGACCTCTTCCAAAACATAATATTCTGTTCTATCTCCCTCAGTTTTTTTGAAGCCCGCTCTGTTATAAGTTTTTGTATCGAATTCGCTATACCAATTAGAGAAACGGCTATCTCCATGCATTTCAAAGAAGAGCTGAATTTTAGAAAGGATTTTCTTTTCTTCTATATTTTGGTCATCTCCTCGATGCTCTAGCCAGTCAGTAAAACATCTGCCAGCACCAGATTTGGCAAAGCCTTTTTCCCATGGAATAATCCCAAAATAAATAGCTAACTCTCCACCAGCAGCCACAAGTCCAAAACGACGTCCTACGCGTTTTACTTGTCCTGATGAACCCTTAGGAACATATTCTTGTACGAAAGTATCTATAGTAGCATCAACAGCTGACTTAACCATTTCATGATTTTCAGAAAGATAGGCGATGTATTCCCGTCCAGCGACTCCATGGCATTCTCTTGCTGCTTCAGCAATCGCATTAGCAAAACTTGCTCCATCAACATACTGGTGCAAAAACTCGAAAACCCCATAAGGACCTAAATCAGCTGGGATATCAGCTATTCGTGTTTCTTGACCCGCTTTAGCTTTTTTTCCGTCTTCAAGCATATGCTGAGCAAGACTGATTTCTCCGGTGGACAAAAAGAGGCACCGAAACTTTGCTTTATCTCTAGCTCCTCCTGTTTTATCGGCTCTCGCCTTTCCTGTGCCATTTCCAAGCATATAGGCAACTTCTCCTGCCTCTTTCGGATTAATTTCTCCCATTTCGTCTAGAGGCAATAAAAGGTCATTATACATTTTGGCCGTGGCTTCTAGTCCATTAGCTGTTGACCGCCAACGTTGGATGTAATCTTTTCCTCCAAATAAGGAAGCAGCCACGTAAAGAGAAGTCGTCTTGCCTGTGCTACTTGCTCCGCGAAGATGAAAACCGCCATTTTCTTCATGACAAATGCCTAAAAGAGGGCCTGCAAATGCTGCACTTAAAGAGAAAATTAAACGTGAATTGCCAATACAGGGAGTAGCAATGCGGGTTTGCCATTCCTTTAGACTTCCTAAAGAATGAAAGATGGGTTGTCCAACATGTGACCCCAAAAACAATACTTTTTCTTTTGATTGTTTGCCTATCGGACCTTCAGGTAGTATATAAGATTGACCATGCCATCCTGTTCTATCTATAGTTCTTACGCGGTCAATTGGGTCACATGATAAAAGATATCGAGTGAGAAGGTCTTTAGCTCTCCGCTCCTCTCCAATTTTTAATCCCATTGATAGCAGGGTTTTTCTTACTTCACTGCCATCGCCAGCAAGTAATTCTTGAGGCATGAGCCATTCATGTAAGTTATTATCCGGGTCATAAAACTGCAGTAGTTTGGAGTAATTTTCGTGACGCTCATTGCGCGCATATGCAAGAACGTATAAGGGAGCGCACACAAAAATTCTTTGAATTTCATTTCCCTGTGAGCTTAGATACCAAACACCTTCCTGGTTTAGCTCAAATCCCACTCCAAGTGGATAATTAATTTCTTTTAATTTTTCCTGTTTTGAAGACATAAACTCTTACCTTTTTGTTACTTTTTTCTTAATATTCATAGACCCATTAGTTCTTCTGCTTTGCTGCAAATAGCTTGCTCCATCTCTTTGCTGAAACTCGGTTCTGTGGGATGGAAAATCGTTTGATTCTGGTCACCTACTTTTTTAGTAGGGTAAGTGATTCTATAACCAATGCCATCACGTCTTTTGTGGACGCCGATTGAGCTAATGTAGAATTGGTTATTAATCTCCACGCACGCAAATGCCATCAAGCCGTTGTTTGGCTTGATTGGAAGAAGCTCCACTTTGATTGTGTTCATAAAGTTCCGGGTTGTTACGTTTATCAATTGTCATCAACAATTCAAAAAATCGAGCTAATCGCTGAGAGTCATTCAACGAAAGAACAGATTGAGTGGATTGACTTGATGATTTTTTGCTTTTCATACCCCGAATTATATCACATTTACCGCCTGTTTTCGGGCTATTGGGAGCATTCCCATGGCTCTCTAGGAAAGGTTTTTGACCGAGTGGTATAAAAAATGGAATTTGAGGCAAAAAATGCTTTTTCTTCGGTAAATGAGCTGATATGCTCTGCGACAAAGAAGTAGTAAAAAGGTAATCATGACTCGAACTCAGGTCTTAAAATCCAGTATTAAACTTCCCAAAAGCTTTGAACCTATACAAAGCCTTGTTGAGTCTGCTTACAAGCAAAAAGACGAATCTGAGTTCTTTAAGCTATTATGTGAAAGTATCATGTCTTTATTGCAAACGTATCCTCTTCTAGGCACATTGAGAGCTAAATGGCAAGAGGAAGAGAGGGCATTCGAAAATGAGCTTCGCTCGACTGAGGATTTAGCTAAAAGGCAAGTAAGGAAAACGTATGCATTTTTCTTGGAATTGCTCAAAAATGAAGATATTGGGTCCATTTCTGGCTTTCAGGATGAACTAAAGCGAGCTGATGACCTTCTAGAAAACCGTGAAATCCATCATGACGGTAGAGAATATGAAAAAGCTTATGATGTTCTTTGCAAGCTTTGCTCTATTCTTTTAAAACATGGAAAATCAGAGAGCATAACTGGTTTAGTCACAATTGAATCAAGAGAGCAATATGTTTTAAGCAGTGGCTCATATCAGCCAAAATCAGTTCCATTCATTTCAGGTTTTTGTTTTGGAGCTGCTGTTCGTAAAATGCAAGCAATGTTAGCTTCCTGGAATCAAAATAATTCGCCTGACTGGATGATTTGGAAACGTCTTTGTAATGCTACATGGGCATGGAATGCTTCCATGGATATTTTTGAGGATAAAGAACTTAATTTCTCTACTCCTATTCTGCGAAAAAGGTCGAATCGTGCAAGAGGTATAAGCATCGATATTAAAAAAATGCATGCTTTAAAAAATGAAAAGATTCAAAATCCTAATCCAGACCGCTATTTTAGCAAAGATAGATTTCAGCTGTTTCTAAAAACAATCATAGAACGAATAGCTGCTGAATTAGCTCAAAAGCACGCTGAAGTTTATGACAACGATGAGATTGATGTTCATGCTATGGAATTAGAGAAGACTGGTAACGAATTGTGGATTAAAATTGAATGGAAAGAGGGACTACCTATCGAACAATTTTGCTTAAAATCCAACATCCAAACTGGGAAGATAACAGACCAATTTATTGATATATTAATGAAAGCTGCTCCTAATTCCACCTTTGCTGTACCTGACCGTTCTCCAGCTGACCTCATTCAACGTTGTCATTTAAGAGATGCTGGGCTTAAAGAATTATTTTTTGGAGAATGCACAAAAAAACATCTTACTTTCAAAGGAATCAGGATTGAAAAACAATCTATAAAGAATGAAAAGCTTGCTGAGCTGCTAATCTATCTTCAAAAATGTCATGCAGCTTCTGGGTCTCCAATTCGGTTTAATTGAGAATACAGGACTAAACATTTAAGTAGATTTTTTCAAAAATTTTTGGTAACCTCGCATCTCTTTATAATGTATGAACAAAGCAGGCTTTTATACTTTTGGGACGATATGAACAAGAAAAATTTATTGATTTGGAGAATAATTTTAGGAGTAGGACTAATGTCTTTTTGTAATCATAGCCATGCAGAAAACGTACAAATTGTTACTATAGATAGCCCCTTAAGCCATATCTTAAAAACCAAAACAGAAGATATCCAAATTGATGAATTAACCTTAGCTCAAGAAATTCTTGACAAGTTATTTCTAGCTCTCAAACCTTATTTGCCCGCCGCAGGATTAGCGGCTCCTCAGATTGGCATAAGTAAATCTATATTTATATTTAGTTTTGACCGCAATCCAAATAATCTTGAAGGAGTAATTAACCCATCTTTCATTCCGATAGGAGATACAAAAATAGAAGGATGGGAAGGGTGTTTTTCAGTCATGTTAAGTAATGGGATGTGGAAGCTGGCAAAAATTCCTCGTTATGAAAAAATTCAAGTTAAATATTTAAATATAAAAGGTGAAAAAGTAGAAAAATTCCTTGAAGGATTTGCAGCGAAAGTATTTCAACATGAATATGACCATTTACAGGGAATTGAAAATATTGACCGAGAAGATGCTATTGTGTTGGATTTTACTACTCAAGAAGAAATGCTAAGCTTTATGCAGGAGGTTAAAAAAGAAGATTCTGTTCATTATAAAAAACCAAATTAATATCACATAAAAATTAACTTAATTGAATGGGATTATTTTTTTTGCGATTATTTTCCAATCCAAAGTTCTGAATCCGTCCAACCGCCCCCACTTTTTATCCAGTGCCCACAAGCGCCTACAAGCACGATTCAGCTTGATTCAATAATATTGTTTAAGCTAAATAGAAATGCTTGCGGTGCAAATTCGGTGCAGTAAAGAACAATCTTAACAAGCACTATCCAGCCGCTCGAACCATAAACACTATGAGGTTTGAGTATGGCATCTATTTATAGACGTAAAGACAGAGAAGGTAAACCCTGCGGATGGAGAGCTGTCGTTCGCATCAAGGGTCACCCTTCCGTTTGCAATCAATTCGAAAGAAAGCAAGAGGCTGAAGATTGGGCTCTTTCGGTTGAGCGACAGATCAAGCAAGGACAATTTAAATTCGAAAGGCATAAAGTTCAACGCACATTTTCTGAACTGGTTGATCACTTTGTGCAAAGCGGTGCATTGGAACATCACCGCTCAGCCAAAGATACTGTTCGACATCTTGAGTATTGGAAAAGTCGTATCGGGGATTATGCCCTTGTTCACTTAACTCCTGAACGTTTGGGTAAGGAAAGACAATTCCTTATTGATACCCCGACACATAAAAGCACTAAGCGATCATCTGCTACAGTCAATCGCTACATTGCTTCGCTATCAGCCGCATTGACTTATGCCTGTCGTCAATTACGTTGGATCGATGATAACCCCTGTTTCAATCTAATCAAGCTTAAAGAAGCTCCTGGAAGAGATCGAGTGCTGAATGAAGATGAGACTGTCAGGCTTCTTGAAGTCTGCCGTAAAAGTCGATGTGATTATCTTTATTGCATCGTACTCATGGCCTTCACTACAGGCATGAGACAAGGTGAAATTTTAGGTCTTACATGGAATCAGGTCGATTTTGAAAATCAAATGGCGCACCTCAAAGAAACGAAAAATGGAACGCCTAGAAGTGTTCATTTAATTGACGCAGTCGTCCAAGAATTGAAGGTGTTAGTCGAAAATCGCAATCCCGCTAAATCATTCGTATTTGCAAGTAAAACGGCTTTTGGAGCGCTAGACATCAACAAGCCCTGGAAAGAGGCTCTTAAGCTGGCTAATATTGAAAATTTCGTCTTCCACAGCATTCGTCATCATTTTGCTACTCTTGCAGCTCGATCAGGGGCAAGTAATCTTCAACTTAAGGCAGCATTAGGTCACAAGACATTGCAAATGCTCGAGCGCTATACCCATTTAGATGTCCAAACAACCCGTCTTTTAAGTCAGCAAGTCTCCCAAAAAATTTTAGGTGAAAAAAATGAGTAAAGAATTAGAGGAAGCAAAAAGCATGCTAAATGACCTTGAAAATGATCTAAAAGAATTGGAAGCCTTTTATAATCAAGTTAGAATTGACAATCCCTGTTTTTCCCCAGTTTCAAATCAAGAATGGGAGAGAAAGAAAGCCTATTGTTGGATACATGGGGCTACTGAATTACATGAAACCAATGAGTTAGAACGATGGTTATTCGACCATCCTCCACTTTCGGATTTTGCCAAAGAAAACGCAACTGAATGTGTTAGATGTTGGCGTGAATGGCTAGAAATGAAAGATGCCTATTATGAACCTTTTGAAGCTTTTGAATTTGAAAAACCTCTTGAAGAAGAAACCTTAAGGGAATTTCTGATCAGGATGGCTAGAAAAGTTCAAGAAGAAGGAAAAGGAGCACGCTTAGAATGGCGTGCTCTTAAAAGCTTTTTGTCCTATTTGCGTAAGATGCCTCAAGAATGGATTGCGTTTATTGAGCAAATTTTCCCGCAAAAAATGGGATTTTCAGGCGATCAAATCATTAGAAAAATTTCCCCTGAAGTATATCCTATCCCTTATGAAATTGCCGCTCGCATTCTTTTAGAATTAGCCCGACAGTGTCGGTTTAGTCGAACTAATGCTCAACTAGCTGCGGCAGAAAGTTTAGGACTTTGTTGGATATGCTTAAGCGCCTCTCGTCTTCGCTTGCCTATCCATTTGGAGTCAATTCAACCTATCGAAACCAAAGCGATTCAATTGGATAATGATTTTCCCCTGCTTAAAGTACCAACATTGTTTGGTGATCGAACAGTTCGAATATCAACACGGGTTGCTGAATATCTCGATCGCCTTTCCCGTATTCCATCAAAAAAGTCTAGAACAACTATTTTACAAAGCCCAGTCCGTACGCTAGCTCGAACTTTGGATAGAGCTTTAGCGAATCTTGAGTTAGAATCTTTGGGCAATATTACATATGTGACTTTCCTTAGCTATCCGCACCATTTTGGCAATCATCGATACCAACCTAAATAACTGATAAACAAACAGTTATCGATTAAGAAAAAAGTGTCCACCACCGTGCCGACATGATTCAGGAGTAATAAATTACAATAAGCGCAAACCCTTTTTAAACAACAGGAGGAGGCGTTTATGAGTGATTATCAATACTTATCAATCAAACAAATAACTGACAGATATCCATTCACGGCTGGGCAAGTTAGGCATTTTCTTACTATGCGGCATCGTAATGGCTTGGAAGGTGCGATTCGCAAAATAGGAAAACGGGTTTACATCCGTTTAGACCTTTTTCAAAGTTGGATTGAATCTCAAGGTTCAAAAGGAGGTGTATCATGAAACGATACCCTCGCTTTGACATAAGCGAAATGAAGCGGCAGATTCGCCCTTATGACTTTTATCTCAAAGAACAAGGCTTAAATCGATTTGCTCACCGTTCTCGTCAATGGGCTACGGCAGGTCTGTGTCCCTTTCATGAAGATAGTTCGGCTGGATCATTTAAAATCCATGAGGAATCAGGAGCTTATATCTGCTTTTCCTGTGGAGCTAAGGGCGGAGACATTATCGATTTTTTACAAAAAAAATATCACCTCTCATTTAAAGAAGCCATCGCAAAACTTAAAGATGAATGGAGGATTGTATGAACTTACCTCCTATCGTCAAAAGAGAGCACTTAACCTTCCATTGGTATTACAGAAATGAAAGGGATGACATTACCGCATTAGTTGCAAGGTATGACAACCCTATTCAATCCAAGCAAAAGAAATGGTTTCATCAGTATTACATCGATAAAAATAGAAATTGGGTAGAAGGAGCTGTCACTCCTTCGCCCCTATTTGGAATTGATACGCTTCCTAAAAATGATTCTGATCAAATGGTCTATATTTTTGAAGGAGAAAAATGTACACAGGCTGCGCATCATTTAAATTTACCTGCACTTACTTCAATGATGGGGTCTAATCAATCCCATCTTGCAGATTGGGCTGTATTAGCTCGTTATCGGCATCTCAAAGGTTTTGTTTTGATTCCTGATAATGATGCTGCAGGAAAGAAATACATTAGGTCTATTTACGATGAAATCCAAAAGGCATGTCCCCATACCAGTATTTGGGTCTTAACTCTTCCTAATCAAGAAAAAGGAGCTGACTTCGTTGATTGGATTCAATCTAATCCTTATTGTCCTCCAGAATGGAAGGGATTCGGCCCAATTGATGATCCAAATTGCCAATATCTAAAACAAGCTTTTGAATCCTATGTTAAAGAAAATTATACTTTGGCAAATGAGTATTTTTCCGATTCCGATGAAAATAATTTAACATTTGAAAATGATCCAGAACCACTTGAGGCAGATTTAAACAAAGTTTTGCCATGTCCTATTGAGACATTCCCCTATCAAGTTAAAGGCTGGATTCAAGCTTTGACCAATCAGATGCAGATTTCCCCAGATTATATTGCAGCGGCGTTGATTGTTCATATTGGGAGCTTGATTGGAAGAAAACGAGGTCTTGAGCTTAGACCTAGAACGAATTGGATTGAATTCCCCAATTTATGGGGAATGCTTATTGGCAGACCCTCTTCTATGAAAAGTGTTGCCTTACAATCAGTCATCAAACCTCTTATAGCTTTAGGAGATCAAGCAAGATCCAAATATAAGCAGGATATGAAACGCTTTGAAATTGAATTGGAAGCCTGGGAAATGCAGAAAAAAGCACATCAGGAAAAATACAAGAATTCTTTCAAAGAGTCCAAGTTAAAAGAATTTTCTACTACCGAATATAACCCGACCGATCCTCCAGAAAAACCTAAGCAGAAACGATATAAATCTGATGATCCGACAGTTGAAAAATTGGGGGTTATATTGGCAGAAAATCCTCAAGGCATCTTACTTTATCGAGATGAGCTTGCTGGATGGCTAAATAGTTTTCAAAAAAAGGGAAGAAAATGACTGACCATTTTTTCTAGAAGGATGGAGCGCTAAACAGGGTTTTGAGATTGATCGAATAGGGCGGGAAGCTCCTCACATTGAAGCGGTCTGTATTTCGATTTTAGGAGGCATACAACCAGGTCCAATTTCGCAACATGTTCATTCTGCCATTAATGGCGGAATGGGTGATGATGGACTCATTCAACGTTTCCAAATCACGGTATGGCCAGATAGCAAACCCGTTTGGGAACTTGTTGAAAATATTGATCTAGGGATTTGGGAGCCATGGATTTATCAGATTTTCAATAATTTGGATCAAATGCAATTCCATAGCGGACAACCGATTATTTTGTCATTTAATAGAGAAGCTCAAGCTTTGTTTGATCAATGGCAAAAAGAACTGGAAAATAGACTACGCAAGGGAAACTTGCCTCCGCATATGGAAGCCCATCTTGGTAAGTACAAAAAGCTACTACCTGCCCTATGCTTGATATTTGAACATATGCAATCGGCTTTAGATAACGAATATCCACAGCATATCACACCTCAATGCGTACAAAAGGCAATCATTTGGTTAAAATATTTCGGAAGCCATGCAGAGCGTATTTATGGAAGCTCTGCTCATGCAATTCCTCAAGCTGCCACTAATCTTATTCGTCGCATTCAACAGAAAGAAGTCAAGATCCCATTCACAGCTAGAGATGTTTATCATGGCCGTCATTGGGCTGGGCTATCAAATGCCGATGAAGTGGAAGAGGTTTTAGAATATCTAATCGAAAAGAACTGCATAAAATGTTCTACCCTACAGACGTCTGGTAGGCCAACCAAGAAATATTGGGTGCATCCCAAAATTTTGGAACAAAATGATCAATAAACAAAAGTTCAAAAGGTCCAAAAGGGTGCTTATGAACCTTTTGAACTTTTGAAAAAGGAGACAGTATGAATAATAAAGCCATAACTAACCGAACGAATGCTCTTAAATCTACGGGACCTAAAACGAAAAAAGGCAAAGCCATTGCCAGCCAAAACGCCATGAAGCATGGCCTACTTTCACAAAAATTGATTCTCGAAGAAGAAAGCCATCAGGAATTTGATTGTTTTAGACAAAAGCTTTATCAAGCCCTACTCCCAATCGGTGCTTTAGAAGAAATCTTAGTCGAAAAAATTGTCAGCTCAGGATGGCGATTTCGACGCCTTATCAAAGTTGAGAAAAGTTTTTTCGAAGAAGAAGACGAGTATGCTCTACGTCCGCCAGAATTTTGCGATGCCTTTAAAAAGTCTGGGGGTAATTACATGCAAATTTTATCTAGATATGAATCAGCCATAGAGAAAAGCTTTTATAAAGCAATTCATGAACTTCAGCGAGTTCAGGGTATGCGATTGGGTCAGCCAGTACTTGCTCCGATCGCATTAGACATTAATGTAAGCGATATCAATGAAGTTGGCTTCGTTTCGTAAAATGAATCTTGTTAGAGATAAAAATTCTATGCGGGAGTTCATTTCAAAAGTTCAAAAGGTTCATAAGCCCTAGTTCTTATTCAATAAAATCGTTCATAACTTGGAGAAGTGTCCATGATTGACTTATTTACGGCGATACGGTATTATATAGGAAAAGGAGATTGTTTATGAAACAGCAACAGCAACATCATCAAAAACAGGATACCGTTCGTTTAACGATCGATTTCCCTGTAGATCAACATACATACATTAAGATGTTAGCGGCCAAAGAAGGTGTCAGCTTAAGGCAATTCGTTATTGAGCACTTACCAAGTCTTGAAAAAAGCAAGGAAAAGCATAAAGACATCGAAAAAGATGAATTTGATGAATTGTTAAAAGAATTACTCGTAGAAAAAGCTGATGTATTGAAGAGATTATCCAAGAAATGATTAAATACCTAGCTCTCGAGCAAGTTATCAAAATGCATGATGCGTTTATCGAAAAATTTGGCGGGCTTCAAGGGATTAGAGACATGAATCTTTTATTGTCTGCCATCGAAACACCTAAAGCGGCTATGTTTGGTACCGACCTATACCACACTATTTATGATAAGGCCGCCGCTTACTTGTATCATATTGTGCAAAATCATCCATTTAATGATGCAAATAAGCGCACTGGTTTCGGTGCAACTTATTTATTTCTGAAAGCAAATAATGTAAATTTTTTATTTGATGATGCATCATTCGAAAACTTAATAATAGAGGTTGCAAAAGGGAAAAAAACAAAAAAAGAAATTTCTCATTTTTTTGAGCATGGCCAGAATGAGTGAGGTTATCCGTATCGGCAATTTCATCTACCGTAAATCAGGTCCCTGGTCACAACAAGTCCAGCAATTTCTTCGGCACCTTCACACCCAAGGATTTCATAGGGTTCCAGAGCCTTTTGGCTTTGATGAAGATGGTCGAGAGATCGTAAGTTACATAGAGGGAGAAACATTTGATTATCCCTTAACAGAAAAAGCTAAAGCCGTGAATGTCTTATTATCTGCAGCACAACTTTTACGTGTTTACCATGACGCATCAATTAATTTTTTAAATTCGAATCTTTACTCTCAAAATTGGATGTTCCCTTGTAAAGAGCCGCAAGAAGTGATGTGTCACAATGATTTTGCCCCATACAACATTGTCTTTCAAGGAGAGCAGGCTATTGGCATTATTGATTTTGAAACTATTCATCCAGGACCTCGTAAATGGGATATTGCTTATGCCCTTTATCGTTTTGCACCTTTTACAAGTAAAGACGATGAGGATGGCGTGGAAGGCATAGAAAATCAAATTAAAAGGGCTCGTTTGTTTTGCCAAGCCTATGGATTAGTTGAAGAGGATAAGAAGGGAATGGCTGACTTAATGATTGAAAGACTGCAAGAGCTACTGAATTTTTTAATAAAATCTGCTAATGAAGGAAACAAGAAGTATGTATTGAATTTTCAAGCTAAACATCATATAAAATATATGAATGATTTGGAATATATAAAATCAAATAAGTTTTTAATAGAAAAAATGCTATAAAATCAATTTTCCATTAATTATAATAACGTTGTCATATTATTATTCTTTTAAAAAAAGATAACTTATTTCTTTTTTAAAACCAGATAGTGCATTCCCAAAACAGTCCAAGCATTTTCGTCTTCTAAGTATTCTATTAGTTCATTATAGGCTTTGTTTATATCTATTTGAACTTGATAAGTTCTGTGCAGTAGGGTCAAAAACAAAAGATTATGATTAAAGTAACGTTTTCTAACTTGTTCCCCTTCTAAACGAATATTTTCATATAAAACTTTTCCTGTGACATCTAAATTGCTAGAAATCACTTCATACAACTCACTGAGTTGAGACTGTGGGTTTTCTAACATTTGTAATATTTCAAGGGTGATCTTACGATTTCCTATCCCATTATTACGTTGAGATTCTGCGACTAATGCTAAAGCTTTATCGATAGCAGTAATTGGATGCGAGGTTTTTTAGCTGAATCACAGGAATCGATGATGAGAACATATCCATTTGATAAAAGATAGTCCCAAGTATTTTGCAAAGCTAATAATGGCTTTTTAAGATGCTGTAAAGTTAAGCGAAACAAAACCACTTCAGCAGAATTGGTCAATTGCTCATTGAAAATTTCAGCATCACCTTCTTGAAATTCTACCCTATCTCTTGCGTAGCGCTCATTTGCTTGCCTTACCGATAAAGGCAGCTTTTCTACTCCTAAAAAAATTTTATCCTGAAATTGATCTGCAAGCCTGGAAAGGTATGCACCATTTCCACTTCCAATTTCTAAAATGCTTTTTACCTCTTTCCACCAATCTTGGGTCGCAATCCAATGAAACTCAGGTTCAAAAAAAAGTTCAGCTTGTCCTTGAAGAAAAGCGTCCCATAATTCTTCAGTAGTCGCTTGTTCTAATCTTTCCAAACATATTTCTTTATCGTATTGGAGAAGATGCCTCAGAGAGACTTCTGCATTCAAAGAGGACGTAGATATGATTAAAGAGAAAAAGAGCATTAGGATTTTTTTCATACACAGTCCTTACATAAGTTTTGAAGAACCTAGTTCCTCAGATAATCTGCGGTGCACTAGTGGTGCAGCGAAAGGCATATTCTGCCAGTCAAATTCAATAAAATCCAGTAGCATTTTAGACATAAACCCTTTATCATCTTGTTCATAGCGGTTGGATGGTAATGGGTAATATGAAAGGCGACCGCCCTCATAATCCGTGCACCACCAATGTACCGTGATTAAGCTATTTTTTCACTTGATAAATCGAATTATGATTAGGATCCTCATTTCCCGCAAAAATTGTAATTAGGTCTAGGCCGGCAACGTAATTTTGAGCCCCTCTAAAATTTCTCGCTGTGGTTTCGTCACATCAATGAGGATATTGTGGTTTAAAATTTAATTAATAATTTGGTAGACTCACTCCTTTTAAAAAATTGGGAGAGAATACACGTGTGATACAGCTCTATTCAAAGTCTGGTTACAGCAAGAACTGCTTCCAAACTTAACTTCCGGACAAGTATTGATTCTCGACAATGCAAGTTTTCACAAGTCAATCGAGGTTCGGAGACTGGTAGAGTCCTATGGGTGCGAAATACTTTATCTGCCGCCTTACTCACCTGATCTAAATCCTATCGAAAAATATTGGGCAAAAATACGAGAGATACTGCCTACTGTAGCCACTTTATCGGCAGCTATTGACTTAGTAGTTTTATCAATGTCAATTTAAACTACTATATATAGCAAATAAACTAATGAAATAGTGCTTTGAAGAGGTATGAAGCAGGGTAATTAGCATTAATTATTATTCTGAATTTGTAATATTGTGCAAAATTTTGATTCCATAATGCATAAACACTGAGTCCGCATTCGCTGAAAAAACAAGCTAGTAATCGTAGCGGGATTTCTACAGCGAGTAAAACCATCATCAAAGAGTGTAGCCCTCTTGAACATAAATCGTCTTTATCATGCATTTCTTGAGCAATTTTTAAGGCAAATGAATCTGGAATAATTGGAGAAAATACCAGATCACAAAAAGTATGATGGACTAAGGTCGTATTTGGATAATTATAGGCGCTGATAGGTAATTCAGTATGTAGCTGTCGTAGTGCGAGCCAGATAGCGTAGATTCTTTCAGGTGGCACATCATAAGTGCTTAAACCATATTGAGTGGTATTCAATACTTCGGTTATTACCCTAAATGTTTGATTAGCATTTTGGCGCGGTGCATTCACATTAATTGTGTCATATGTACCTAAAATATATCTAATGAAGTCGTAGGCTGCTATGTATTCTTTAATAGAACAATGGTGGTCATAATTTGATACTACCATCCATGGTGGGTTTGCTAGTGAGGCCTGCATATACATATCATCCTTATAATAAAGGTTTAATTTTAATTATTTTATTCTATCATAACAATTGATTAAAAGTAAACGTGTTTTATAATTTTTGTTTTATAATTTTTTTAAATTATTTGTTAAATAATGTAATTGATACGCTACTAATGATAAACAATCTAAGTTGTTCTTTTAGGCAGAGACCTTTTGTTGTTGTTAGCTAATCAAGTAAATTATTTATATGTTCAGCCCGTTCATGAGCATAATTTTTTGCTTTCTTGGGCGCCCTATAATTCTTTTCATTTTAGGTGCAGGTTTTAATGTTCGCTAACCGCCTCAGTAACTCACCTTACGCATAACTTGAACAAGTGATTTTTGACATAGCCTAGAGCTATATATAAGGAGACACATTGCAGCAAATAGCCTAAGCTCTTTGCAAAATGTGTCTACTCTATAGATGCTTTCGGATAGGTACTAAAGGCACTCTTCAAATTATGCGTAAGGTGAGTCAGTAAGGTGATACATAGGTAAAAAATGGTGATAATCCAATTAACGCTCGGCATGTATTTCGCTTTGGAGGCTTTCTCCATTCCGGTCTTGGGCAAAAGTCTTCATAATCTTTATCCCCTTATACCATTACACTGGATAACAACAGCGCACTGTAAATTGCTACATGAAATGCAGGCTGTTTATTTACTGACTCAGCTTAAGCATAATTTGAAGAGTGCCTTTAGTACCTATCCGCAGCCATCTATCTAAATAGCTAAATTGAAAAATTGTTATTAAATTTATTTTAATTTACGTATATTTTCAGCTACTATGCGATGATTAATGTTTGGTATAACTAAATAGTTTACACCAGCAAGAGTTATTGTCTTGCTCAGTATCTTAACTTTTTTTAATGTTTGGACAATCTGCTCTTTTAGCGTATTACTCTCCACTTGCCAAAGAGCATCGGCTTGAAAGCCGGGACGGATAAAAGCTCTAAAATTTAATTTAAAAAATTCGTTTAACCAATGGCTATGGCTGATACCTTGGGACACCTCTTCTTTATATTGCAAATTTTTGCGCTTAATATCGCTTAAAATGCGATTCATCAGGCGAATTTGAGCATCTGGCTCATTTAAACAAAAAGTATGTCCCTCTAAGACTTTAGAAGCAAAACACTTGCTAATATCGTCACAGCGCGTATCGTAGCGTTTTGGGCTATGTGGAAAATAATACACTACGTGCTCGCTCATGTTGTGCTTTGTTAGTTTTTCCATTAAATTATTGGCATGCGCAGCTCCACAAATAAATACCACCCCTTTACCTTGTGCATGCAATTTTAACAAATTTTCTGTCATAATTGCTATGCGCGCCTTCTCATTTTTATCTATGAGCACATGTCTTTGTGTGATGTCCAGAGCCATCATTTTTTCATGTTTATTACTTTCAATATCAACAGCTTTTATATTGATTGCCCATTTAAGAGCATTTTCAAAAAGGGCTTTACAAGCAATGGCTGCAGGCAGCTCTTTTATTTTCTCGGCTATTTTAATATAATCTTGGCTGCTGACTTTTTGCTGCATTAAATTGAAGAGTTTAAAAAAACACATATCAAATAAATTAGCATTTTTAATGCCTGCCTTAACTAATAGTGCTTGTGCTTGTTCATGATACTGTTGTGTCTGAGCAATGTCTAGTGTAATAGACGAGAAAATTCTTCCTTCATCAAAGTCACAGGGAGCTTCCGTACAAATATAGTCGTAACCTTGCTCAAATAACTGTGGTAGCATGTCGTTTAAAATTGTCTTTGGTTCTACTTCCCAATGTCTTTCAAACATAACGACAATAGGAGGAGCAGCCTTTGGATTAATCATTTTTTTACCTTATTTCAAATTTTAAAAAATTATTTAATTATATATTTTTATATTAATTGGACATATAAACTTGAGTTTTGCTTTAAAATTAGTATAAAAGACATTTTAGTAGCTAAACTAGAAAGTGACAACACATAAAATTTTGTCGTTATAAAGAAATTATAAATAACATTGTTCTTCACAAATCACAACAAACTATTACGCAGTCTTATTATAATTATAAATTATAATAATTCATGTCAATGTTTATTCTATAATTGTATCACCTAAAATCGCACACTGACATGCCAAGCGATGCTGTTCCAATTTTAAGCGAGCTAAGGTTTCCTTTTCTTGCTTTGTTTTAGGTGAGAGATTATTAGCTTCTATCCGTATTTTTATAACGCAAGCGCCGCAAAGACCTTGACAACAGCCAAACTTAATAGGTGTTTTTAAGGGTAAATGGGCAAGTTGTCTTAGTTCAGTCCCTTCTTTTAATGGGCATATAGAACCATCTTTTGCAAAAATCAATTTAGCCATGTCCATTTATCCCTTATATCCTTATTAATCTTAGTTTTGAATCCACAATTGACAATAAGCAATTTTTAATATATATTTAATTACATCATTTTAGCTAACTAAAAAACAAACATAATAAGCAGAGGATAATAATATGTTGTATTTATCAGTACCAATCACTTACGCTTGCGTGGAAGGTGGTGCCCAGCTATGGATCACTAAAGACAAACAGATCAGTGCCACTTGTGCGGCACTTACTGCTATAGACGCAATTATCCAAATTTCCGCTCACCATTTTTTTTCAGAATACTTTCCTCCAGAGAGATCGATGGATGATGAGATATCTCTTTGCTCTAAAGCTATCATCTTACTTGCCGCAAAAAATGTTGGTAATGATTATGTTTTTTATAATAGTTGTGCAACAATGGTTAACAAAATCATTCAAATTGCTATTACAAATTTATTTGAGAAATGTGATGAGTATTTCCCAGAATTTAATGAACCCTTAAACTATTTACCTAACGTGGCACGCGATACTTTAAGTGGATTTTTAAATGGTGTTGTCATGGATCTGATTGCTAACAATGGCAGATTAATGTGGCATAGAGGAACTTATAACGGATTGACAGCTGGTTTTACTCGTTGTGTTCACGTCATTTATACCGAATTGACAAGCCTTATAAATCTAGAATTACTTAAGGATGGCGGTAATTACAATATGCAGCGTGTAGCCACTATTTTGACTCAGTTTGTTCCCGAATTACTAGCCAGCATATTTTTAGGCGCACACGCACGCTTTGAAGCACTAGCTGAAACTACAATTCATACTTATCTCTATGATGAAGATTCACAGGAGAATTATGGCAAACCTATATCAGTAAGCTCCAGCAGAGTACCATTTAACTTTTACAACGATTTCTGTAAATGAATAATAGACTTCTTTAGAAAGAAGTCTATTATTCTTATAAAGATATATATTGATGGTCATGCTATGCATAAATTTTTATAGACAAGAATTTTTTAAAGGAAAGTAATTACGCTTACACTATCCAATCTATCTATGCGCTTTGGCGCTAAAATTCTTTTCGATGATGTCTCGTTGCAATTCCACCATAATCAACGTTATGGTTTGGTAGGGGCCAATGGTTCAGGCAAATCTACCCTTATTAAAATTCTCAGCGGTGAACTCACATCAGAGAAAGGGCAACTACATGCTCCACAACGACAGACAATTGGCACTTTGCAACAAGATCATTATGCTTATGAAAATAGAATCATCTGTGACATTGTTGTAGAAGGCAATAAACAGCTCTACGCCGCTTTGCATAAAAAAAATCTGCTTTTAAACGAGAGCTCTTTTGCTGCGCATCATTGTGAAGATTTAGCTGAGGCAGAAAAGATTATTCATGCTCAGGGTGGTTATGTCGCCTATAGTGAGGCGGCTAAGCTTTTAGAGGGTTTAGGGATTGCCCAAAAACAACACGAGCAACCCTTGCATACTTTGTCAGGTGGTTATAAGCTACGCGTTTTATTAGCGCGCGTATTATTTGCCAAACCCGATCTATTAATTCTCGATGAGCCGACCAACCACTTAGATTTATATTCCATTCGTTGGCTAGAAAACTATTTACGTAATTATAGTGGTACGATAATTTTGACATCACATGATCGCGATTTTTTAAATGGCGTTTGTACACAAATAGCTGACATCGATTACGGAACCATCAAAATCTATAGCGGTAATTACAATGCCTTCCTAGAGCGCAAGAAATTAGATCGGATCGAAAAAGAACACCTCTTACAAAAACATGAAGAAAGGCGCTCGGATTTACAAGAATTTATCGATCGTTTTGGCGCCAAAGCCTCTAAAGCCCGTCAAGCTAAATCAAAAGGGCATTTAGTGGAACGCTTAGAAGAACAAATGGCTGTATTAAATTGCAAGCCCACCACACATGTAGCACCTAAGTTAGAATTTATCCCCTTGCGCCCATCTGGCGCACATGTATTAGAAGTCAAAACATTAGCTAAATCTTATCAAGAACGACAAGTTTTAAATGATATCTCCTTTGCAATAGAGCGCGGTGAGCGCATTGCTATTATTGGTGCAAATGGCATGGGTAAATCAACATTGTTAAAGATATTAATGCAGCGCATTACCCCTGATCAAGGTAGCTTTACTTGGGGTTTTGCTGCTCACTTAGCTTACTTTCCACAAGATTTATCCACTGAAATAGCAGGTGATTTTTCGCTATTAGAGTGGTTAGGACAGTGGGATAGTAATGTAGCGCAGGAAAAGTTGCGCGATTTATTAGGGCGCGTTTTGTTTTCAGGCGATGTCGTCCATCAAAAAGTCAATACTCTTAGTGGCGGAGAAATGGCGCGCCTGGTGCTGGCCAAAATTATTTTACAAAAACCTAACGTATTATTACTAGATGAGCCAACTAATCATCTTGATATGGAAGCTATCGAAGAATTAGCCAGAGCACTAGAAGCCTTTGAAGGCACTTTGTTATTAGTAAGCCATAATCGCTACTTTGTCTCTCGTCTGGCACAACGCATTTTAGAAATCGGTAGCGATGGCATCAATGATTTTCGCGGGACCTACGATGAATTTTTGATCAGAGAAGGTCATAACGATCATTTAGATCGCAAAGCTAATTTACAGACACGGCGTACACAGGATCAAAATAGTGTAGTAGCTTATGCTTCATATGCCACTCAGAAAAAAGCTAAAAATGAAAAAGAGCAATTAAAAAAGCGTATTGCGCAAATTGAAAAAACTTGTGCTCATTTAGAAGAGCAAATTGCCAAGATTCACACGCTAATGGAGCGTGATGATTTTTACAGCCAGCACGATGCTGCACAACAACAACATTTTATCGCAAAATGCGCTGAATTGCAAAAGGAACTAGAATCATTGCTAATCCAATGGGAAAACAGTTCTCTGACTTTACAGGCTTTAGAGCATGAATGAAGCTAAAACTCATATAATTGTTGGTGGTGGTGCCGCCGGTTTTTTTGGCGCTATTGCTTGCGCGCAACATCACCCTTGCGATCGCGTTATTATCGTTGAAAAATCAGCACAGGTATTATCTAAAGTACGCATCTCAGGCGGTGGGCGCTGTAATGTCACTCATGCTTGTTTTGATCCAGCCGCTTTAATTACTTATTATCCACGCGGTGCCAAAGAGTTACGTGGTCCTTTTAGTCGCTTTCAGCCTCTTGACACTATTGCCTGGTTTGAAAGTCGCGGCGTTACTTTAAAGACCGAAGAAGACGGGCGTATGTTTCCGACTACTGATGATTCAGGAACAATCATCAATTGTCTGCAGCAAGAAGCAAAACGATTAAAGGTGGAAGTTTTATTACAACATGCACTGCAAGAGATAAAAATTAAAGGTTCAGGCTTTGATTTGCATTTTGCAAACGAAAAAATAGTTTTTTGTGATCGTTTGTTATTGACTACTGGTAGTGCCCCCAAAATACATGCGATGTTAGCACAATTAGGACATAAAATCGTGCCACCCGTACCATCGCTATTCACCTTTAATATACCTGACTCACCGCTACTTGATTTGGCTGGTATAGCTGTTGATGCGGTTAAAGTTGCTCTGCCTGCTTGTGGCTGCCAACAAAATGGCCCCATACTATTGACTCATTGGGGATTAAGCGGTCCTTCTGTACTAAAAGCTTCTGCTTGGGCAGCCCGTGAATTATGCGATTTGAATTATAAGACAGAGCTTATTGTTAATTGGATACCTAAATACACTCCTGAAGAGCTTAAACAAAGCATACTAAAGCACAAACAGGCAACAAGCCTACGGCAAATTAGCGCTGACCCCCTATTTAATCTTCCTAAACAACTATGGAAACGGCTAGTAACTTTAGCAGGGTTTGAATCTACCCAAAAGTGGTCTAATCTATCGCACTTGCAACTACAGAATTTAGCACAAAATTTGCAAGCTACCACTTTGCAGATCGCCGGCAAAACCACCTATAAACAAGAATTTGTGACCTGTGGTGGTATAGCCCTTGATGAGGTAAACTTTAAAACTATGAGCAGTCGCCAAATACCAAATTTATTTTTTGCTGGTGAAATTTTAAATATCGATGGCGTGACGGGTGGCTTTAATTTTCAAAATGCTTGGACGACTAGTTGGATTGCTGGGCAAGCGATGAACTAAACTATTCGCCTTAAGCATAATTTGAAGACTCTCTTTAGTACCTATCCGCAGCCATCTATAAAGGAGACTCATTTTGCAAAGAGCTTAAGGCTATTTGCTGCAATGTGTTTCCTCATATATAGCTATAGGCTATGTCAAAAAACGCATTCTTAAAGTTCTGCGTAAGGTGAGTTTTTAAGATGTGTTTTTAAATTTATACAACTGCGTAACACCTCAGCAATGCTCCAGGCTTGCGCAAAGCATCCCCTTACATTGTAAGGAGCATGTGCATCAAAAATCTCGCCAATGGTACCGATGCAAAACTTATTGAGCAACTCTTCAAAAACAAACAAAATATCATAAATCTGTTTGGTCTCATTCGGATATACTTTTAACCACACATCAATATAGGGACCAATCAACCATGGCCAAACCGTCCCTTGATGATAGGCCCCATCACGAGTGCGTAAATCGCCATCATAGCTACTTTTAAAATCAGGATGTGTGGGAGACAATGTTCTCAAACCGTAAGGGGTCAACAATTCTTTTTCTACAATATCAAGTACAGCCTTCCAGTGTTTTTTATCTAGAACCGGAAAGGTTAGTGAAATAGCAAAAAGTTGATTGGGTCGCAGAGCATCATCATTGCCATTTTTTCCTTCAATCACATCGTAAAGACAATTTGTTTTGGCATTCCAAAACTTCTGATTAAAGGAATCATAACATTTTTTAGCAATATCCAAAGGTTGCTTTGTCCATTTTTCAAATAGTCTAAGGGCGTTATACCAAAGTGCGTTTATTTCGACAGCTTTTCCTCTTCGCGGTGTAACGATCCAATCACCCATTTTGGCATCCATCCAAGTTAAGGCATAACCCTCTTGACCTTGCATGAGTAGCCCATCATCATCCATTTTAATTCCAAAGCGCGTCCCTTTAATATGTTGATTGATAATTTCTTGCAATTTAGGTAAAAGGAAATCCAAGATTTCCCCATCCCCTGTTATGTCAATGTAGCGATCAATAGCATGAAAGAACCACAATGTAGCATCAGCAGTATTATAAATACCAAGCACTTCCCCATCAGGGAACATGTTTGGAATCAAGCCATCTTGAATATAATAAGCAAATGTATGCAAAATAGAGTGTGCTTCTCGAGAACGACCAGTTAATAAAGTTAACCCCTCCAAAGAGATCATCGTATCGCGTCCCCAATCGGTAAACCAGGGGTAACCGGCGATAACCGTTCTAACACTTTCTCCAAAAGCTTGTAATCTAACCATATCATTAAAACGAGTACGCGGTGAGATAATGAATTGATCAGCCGCTAGCACTAATTTAGCTAAAAATGGACTTTTACTAATCTCACCGGCAGTCCTGAGCAGATTCTTTTTTCTAATACGCTCAACATGCCAAGCCTCATTATGCGATAAAGCAAAAATCGTTTCCCAAGATTCGACTGAGACTACAAAAGATATTCTTTTATTGGGAGTTAAGGTGACAATGAAAGCGCCAGGACTTTTTAGCGAGCCGACTGATTCATAACCTCTTTCAGCTTCAGTTTGATAAAAAACGTTTGGCAATTCTTCGGATACTAAAAGTAATTCTGTGGGCGCATTGCTGTGGATACGCAAAGTGGGAAAATGGGGACATTGAATTTCATATTGAAAATCTCTAGCCTGCACCGTATAGCTTTCATTTGGAATCTCAACATTTACTGCTTCTTCATTTCGCCTAAAGTGAAAAAATGGACGCCATTGCAAAAAAGCATTTTCGATATTAGAAAGCAATTTATAGCTTATGTGTAGCGTATTTTGATTGTAAACAAGAAACAGACTTTTTTCAAACAGTAGGCCGTTAATTTCATATTTCCAAATCGGTATACCATCTTCTATACGAAATTCTACCAAATGAGTAGAGAGAAATGGTTCTTCCCCCACTAATCTGACATTAGATAATGCTATAGGAGGTTGATTAGCTATTATAATGCTTTCATGAATGTAGTTGAGCATTATGGTTCGACCATAAGGGGCAGGAAGTGCTGCATTTAAAAAAGAATGATATTTTCGCATTGGAATGCCAGAAATAGAACCACAAGCAAAACCGCCAATACCATTTGTGACAAGCCACTCATGGAAAGCTGCTTCTGGAGTCTTTAAATCAATTTTAGTGGCTGTCTTCATAAACTAAACAACTTTTTTTGTTTTTAATAAAATGGCCGAATGTCCCAATAATTTCCAAGAGGGCTTATTAATCGGTGGGGTGCCGCCTCCACCATAAATAGTTGATTCACTTGACCATTGCAGCTGTAATGGATCATTGAGCGCTGTACCTAAAAGAGGCTCTGGAGAGGGTAAAAAATAGTAGTCTGGACCAAAATTTACAATCAATACACGATCACCATCCTCTTCCCCAAAGTAACGCAATACCAAGCAATCGGTCCCTAAAACGGCACCATCAATTTTTATGTTTTGTATTTTTTTAAACACTTCATCTGTTTTTCTCAAGTTAATTAAGTCTCGATAAAGAGTATATATTTTTGATCCTTCTCTATCTTTTGCATTTAATTTACTTTTTATAAAAGTGAGTGGGTTTTCCGGATCTGGCAGTGTTTTTTTAATTTCTGCTGTGGCACAGCGTGGAAATTGTCCCATTTCCTTTCTTCGTCCTTTGCGGACTATGGGAGCAAGATCGGGCGCATGATCGGCAAAATAATAAAAAGGCTGCATCGAATTGTACTCTTGCCCTTGGAATAGCATGGGTGTGTTTGGACTTAATAAAAATAGAGCTGTTAGAGCTTTGTAATTGCCTTGATCAGCTTTTTCATGCAGCCTCAGTCCTCCTAAATTAGCCACCTGGTCATGATTTTCTAAAAAAATCACCATGGATTCAGGTTTAATAGAAAAATATGGAACGCCACGGGATTTGGCTTGCCAACTATAATATTGTCCTTGATAAAGAAACCCATATTTTATTGCCGAAATAAACTCTTGGGGTGTTCCTAGATAATCAAAGCAATAAGCTTCACGCTTTCCAGTTAAACGCACTACGGAGGCATGGTGAAAATCATCATTCCAAAGCATATCATATCCATAACCACCTTCCTCATATGGTCTAAGCAACTTGGTGTTTTGCGGTTCATTTTCCCCAATAATTATAGTTTTGCGCTCGCCACCACTAGTTTTAACTACCCTGCTCAGTTCTTCTAAAATATGCATGGGTGTGGAGGAAAATAACCAAGGGGTAGCGTCGATGCGCAAGCCATCAAAATGATACTCTTCAATCCAATAACGAGCATTGGTTAAAAAAAAATCACGCGAACCTTGTAAATCAAAATTAATGGCGTTTCCCCAATCAGTAGTAAAATGATCGCTCAGATATCCTTTAGCAAATTGTATCATCTGATTCCCCTCTGGTCCCAGATGATTGTAAACGACATCCAAAATCACCCCCATCCCCAAGCGATGGGCTGTATTGATAAAACATTTAAGCTCTTTAGGAGTGCCATATAAATGGGTGGGTGCAAAAATATTAACACCATCATATCCCCACCCAAAATGCCCTGGAAAATCATTCAGTGGTAATATTTCAATGAGTGTGATCCCTAATTCGGCTAATCTTTTTAATTCTTTGGTGGCAGCATGATATGTGCCGGCTTCGGTAAAAGTGCCAATATGCATCTCATATATTATGTGACCTTGCGTGCCAACACCATGCCAATGTTGATCACTCCATTCATAATTGCTATTTACTACACAAGAAGGTCCTTGTGGCCCTTTTGGTTGATAACGCGAAGCTGGATCGGCTAGCCATTGAATTGAATTTGCAAAATGAAAATAATAAAAACTATTTTCACCAATATCTTTGATGAAAATAGAAAAATAACCATCTTTTTCTTTTTTCATCTCATGACTTATGCTTTCAGGATCTCCTGCAATCACTAAAAAAACTTTATTATGATCCGGTGCCCACACTCTAAAATCTACCCCTTTACCAGATATAATTTCTGCTCCAATGTGATATTTGCGCTTATGCATTATAATTTTTCCTTAGATGGTATATATCGCAACATATGCAAAAACAATTTTTCAGCAAAGAAAAAATAGACATAGCACTCTCACTTGACCTATATGCAGTGAGGAAATAACATAATTAAAAACAAAAGATTTCTAAAGTAATCCTATGAAAGCAAGTTTACAGTTTTTGGGAACGGGTGCCTCAGCAGGCGTGCCGTTAATTGGATGTGACTGTGCAGTGTGTCTTTCAACAGCAAGCTTTAATAATCGAATGCGTTCATCGGCTTTATTACGTATAAATGAGAAACAGTTATTGATAGATATTGGACCTGATTTCCGCACACAAGCACTGCGCAATAAAATTTCGCATTTAGATGGTGTATTGCTAACACACGCCCATTATGATCATGTGGCAGGTATTGACGATCTACGCCCTATTTTTTTTCATCGCACCACACCTCTACCGATTCTACTTTCACAAGAAACTGCTAATGAATTAGCTGTTCGTTATAGCTATCTTTTGCATTCCAAACATATTGATGATCAAATTGCATTACACATATTGCCAAAAACAGACGGGGAAATATTATTTGCTGATGTTTTGATTAAATATGTCTCATATAAGCAAGCCAATATGCAGGTAAACGGCTATCGCTTTGGTAATCTTGCTTATGTATCTGACATTAGAGAATTTCCAAATTCCATTTTTGAGCAGTTAGAAGGTGTACAATACCTCATTATCAGCGCACTACGCCTGACACCATCTTTAATGCATTTATCGGTGCAAGAAGCCATCGATTTTGCCACAAAGTTAAATGTTAAATATGTTTGGCTAACCCATCTCTCTCATGATCTAGATTATGCCAGCACTAATGCTATGCTTCCCAATTATATTCGTTTAGCTTATGATGGATTGGAAATTGAATTTGAATAACTAACTCACCTTAAAAGGCAACAAAAGGTGCTTAAATAAGGAATAATACCGTGTCAGATTTTGCCCCACATCATCGTGAAGATCTACTAAGCACATCTAAAAAAATTCCTAGAGCCATTTTGGTATCGACTTATCAAGGAACAACGCAAATTGCCAACTGTCAAGAACATTTACGCGAATTGGCTTTGTTGACAAGCACTTATGGCGTAGCTGCTGTGCAGCAAATTCCTTGCACAATGCGCAAATGCGATCCAGCTACATATATAGGCAAAGGAAAGCTCACAGAACTTGTGCAAATAGCACAAGCTGAAGCAGCAGATATGATCATTTTTGATGATGAGATTACACCGGCACAGCAACGCAATTTACAAAAAGTTTTTCAACTTCCCGTATTAGATCGCACCGAAGTGATCTTAGGGGTCTTTGCACAACGTGCGCAAACTAAAGAAGCACATTTGCAAATTGAATTAGCAAAAGTAAAGTATGAGGCACCTCGTCTTAAGAGTATGTGGAATCATCTATCGCGTCAATCGGGCACATCAGGAGGTGGCGGCGGTGGCGCTTATTTAAAAGGCGAAGGTGAAAAGCAAATCGAGATTGATCGTCGCATTTTAAAACGTAAAATAGATCAATTACAAAAAGAAATTGAAGAGGTGCGCAAGCATCGTCATATTCAACGCTCCAATCGCCAAAAAACACAAATACCAGTATTTGCTATTGTCGGTTACACCAATGCCGGTAAATCAACATTACTTAATGCATTAACTGATGCAGGAGTGTTTGTAGAAGATAAATTATTTGCCACGCTTGATACAATTACCCGCAAGTTTACTTTGAACAATCATCAAGATATCTTGCTAATCGATACAGTCGGTTTCATCCGTAAACTACCACACTTACTGATTGCAGCTTTTAAAAGCACCTTGGAAGAATCATTGGCCGCTGATATTTTATTACATTTGATTGACGTTAGTCATCCAATGGCTGAAGAACAAGCTAAAACCACGTATGAAGTGTTAAAAGAGTTGGGGGCCCAGCAAAAAAACATTATCACAGTATTTAATAAAATCGATCTGCCTCATGATGAAGCTATGTTATTACGTCTACGCATGAGTTATCCTAAAAATGTGCAGATTTCAGCAAAAACACAGGCAGGCTTTGCGGAACTGCAAGAAATGATGATCTATGAAATAAGTCAGCAACGGCATATGATTTACCTGAGCATTCCGCAAAGTGACTATGCCATGGTCAGCGCAATCATCCGTTCTGGTGAAATTCTAAAACAAGAATATGAAGAAAACAATATTTTATTAGCTGTTAATATTCCATTAACTTTGCTGTATAAACTAGCCGATTATCAAATTGAATCTTTTTAAATTTTTTCTTCACTAGATTTCTTTTCAAATCAGGTTGCTATTCGCATTTAGCCAAATAGCACAATAAATCTAATACACGAGCCGCATAACCCATTTCATTGTCATACCAGGCTACTAACTTATAAAAATGATGATTTAATGCTATCCCCGCATGTACATCAAAAATGGCTGAATGCTTATCACCAATAAAATCACTAGAAACCAAAGAGCGATCACAATAAGATAAAATGCCTTTTAAAGAATTATTAGCAGCATGTTTCATAGCTTCGCAAATGTTAAGATAATTAGTTTCAGTCGACAAACGTACGGTTAAATCTACAGCAGAAACGTTTAAAACCGGAACGCGAAAAGACATCCCCGTTAATTTACCTTTAATTTGTGGTAAACATAACGCTACAGCATGGGCCGCTCCTGTCGAAGAAGGAATAATATTATGGCCCGCTGCGCGCCCACCGCGCCAATCTTTTTTGACATGACCATCTACCGTTGGTTGCGATGCCGTCATAGCATGAATAGTGGTCATTAAACCTTCTTCAATACCAAATTCATCTAATAGAACCTTGGCTATCGGCGCTAAACAATTAGTAGTACATGAAGCATTTGAAACAATATAATCATGCACCGGATCGTAACTTGTTTCATTAACACCCATAACCAAAGTTTTGATATTGTCTTTAGCAGGGGCCGATATGACAACACGCTTAGCACCTGCTTTCAAATGTTTACCAGCTGTTTCAAGGGTTGTAAATATACCTGTTGATTCAACTACATAGTCTACGTTTAATCTTTTCCAAGGTAGTTTTTCAGGATCTTTTTCGGCAAAAGTGGCCACCATATGATCATCTATACTAATACAATGTTCGTGTGCAACAATATTTTGCGGGTTAGTTTGATGAACAGAATCATACTTTAATAAATAGGCCAAATTATCTGTAGGCACCAGATCATTAATGGCTACAAGCTTCATGTGAGATTGCTGACAAAGGAGACGGCAGACCAAGCGGCCAATCCTACCAAAACCATTGATTGCGATATTCATAACAGCCTCATTAGACTTCTTTCGAAATTACTTTTACTTGTTAAAATCGTCTTTTTGGCATAACTTATTCACCTTAAACATAATTTGAAGAGTGCTTTTAGTACCTATCCGCAGCGATCTTTTTGCAAAGAGCTTAGGCTATTTGCTGCAATGTGTCTCCTTATATATAGCTCTAGGCTATGTCAAAAATCACTTGTTCAAATTATGCGTAAGGTGAGTAAGCGATAGGTACTAAAAGCACTCTTTAAATTCGACATAAGATGAGTTATTAATGGCTTTAGAAATTTAAAGAAAGCTCATATTGTCTATTTAAGTTGAGTTTTGCGTTTTTTTGTTCTTTCGACTAACGCGAAAGGGCAAAAAAATGAAAAACCTAACTTATTTATGACACAATGAGCTTTCTTAATAAACTGAATTTTTAATAAATCCAAAACTATATAAGTTTTAAATATATTCGATTAAACAAGTTTGGGCATTATCGCCTTTGCGATGTTCACTTTGTTTAATAATGCGTGTATAACCACCTTGACGTTCGCCAAAACGATTAGCTAATTCACCAAATAAAATATTAATGACATTACGGTCATCATTATAACTTTCAGTATTACCTTGTCGTACTTGTCTTTGCTCTTTAGCAGTCAATGGATTAAAACGAATCATTAACTCAGCTATTGCCTGACGTCTTGAAGACAAAGTATTTTTCTTTGCCAAAGTAATCATATGATCAGCATAGCGTCTTAAAGCTTTTGCTTTAGGAATCGTAGTTTGAATACGTCCATGCGTAATTAATGACTTTAACATATTTGCAAACATACAGCGCCGATGGGCAGTCGTACGATTAAGTTTACACGTCTGATTGAGATGTCTCATAGCTTTCCTGCTTTAAAACTTGTTTTTTCTTTTTATGTTTTTCGCGATATTGCTGAATTTTCTCTTTCACGTTCTCAGGTGCTAAACCAAACCGACTCAGATCCATACCGAGATAGAGATCCATTTCATGCAATTTTGCTTTAATTTCATTAAGCGATTTTTTACCAAAATTGCGAAACTCTAACATGCGTCGCTCTGGTATACACACCAGTTCCGCCAATGTTTCAATATTGGCGCCAGTGAGGCAATTAGCGGAACGCACTGATAGTTCAATTTCATCAATTCCTAATGATAATTTGTCAAATAGCTCGTCAAAATCAGCTGTTTGATCGCCTTCTTGCTCATCAAAAGAAATTGGGAAATGTTTAAAGCGATCAAAAACCTCAAAATGCTTTAAACCAATCTGCACGGCAAAACTTAAAGCTTCACCTGGTTTAATGCGTCCGTCAGTCGTAACCTCAATAATCAAACGATCAAAATCCGTATCCTGTCCAACGCGCGCATATTCAACGTAATATCTAACTAAACGCACTGGCGAAAAAGAAGAATCTATTACAATTTCATCAGCAGTTTTATCTCTAATCACATGTCTCTCAGAAGGTACATAGCCTCTACCATAAGCAATTCTTAAGGCTATTTGACGTCTCATCGGCTTAGTGACAGTGAACAAATGTAATGAAGGATTAATTAATTCAATATCATCATCATCTATAACATCTCTTAAGGTAACAGCATATTGCCCATTATTGCGATCTAAATCATCCTGGGTTACTTCAACCAAATGTGTTAAAATACGACTATCCCGTGATCCTACCTCTTCATCAGATGGTAGTTTGCGCAACAACGCCCCCTTAAAATTGAGGATAATATTAATCATGTCTTCAATAATACCATCAAGGGCCATATATTCATGAGGAACTCCCTCTTGCAATACCCCTTCGATGCGAACAGATATGATCGCTAAAGTTTCCAAAGAAGACAACATCATACGACGCAAGGCGTTACCGATCGTGTGCCCAAACCCACGTTCAAATGGTTCAGCAATATAGCGGGCAAAATTAGATTCAGGCGACTCTTGGTCTACAATGATCCTTTGTGGCATTTCAAATTTGCCATACTTAACTGACATGAAGCAGCTCCTAAAATAATAGTTAAAATCTCTCAGAGATTGATTAGTCTATACTGCGAGCAATTCATTACTAGTATATGCTAAACGCGACGTCGCTTCCTAGCTCGGCAGCCATTGTGCGCTACTGGTGTTGTATCTCTGATGGCAGTAATTATTAAACCGGCACTTTGCAATCCGCGCACTGCTGATTCACGCCCTGCTCCAGGCCCCTTCAAATTAACTTCAACTTCTTTCATTCCAAAAGAATTTGCTGTTTTAGCAGCATCTTGAGCTGCTACTGTGGCAGCAAAAGCAGATGATTTGCGCGATCCCGAGAAATTTACTTTACCTGCCGAAGCCCAAGCTATGACTTTTCCAGATGGATCGGTAATAACAACAATCGTATTATTAAATGTTGCCTTAACATGCGCTATTCCAACAGGAACATTATGCGCTACTTTTCTTTTTACTTTGGTCTTTACAGACTTTTTACTACTACTAGCGGGTTGCTTACTCAAAGTCAGAGACTCCTCTAATTAATCTTATTTTTTCTTATTAGCAACTGTTTTGCGTCGTCCTTTGCGCGTTCTGGCATTGGTCTTTGTGCGTTGTCCACGAACGGGCAGCCCTTGACGATGGCGCAATCCTCGATAAGAATGAATGCTAATAAGTCTCTTAATATTATTTTGCACTTGCCGACGAAGATCACCTTCAACAACATATTCTGCTTGCAACAACATATTAAGACGTGCGATGTCATCCTGAGTCAATTGGTGCGCCCGCATGTCTGGATTAAGGTTCAAACGAGCAATAATCTCTTTCGATAAACGAAGACCAATCCCATACAGATATGTTAAACTGATCTCTAATCTTTTGTCTGGTGGTATGTCTATACCGATTACACGAGGCATCCTAACTCTCCTAATTTTTCTCAAAACCGCGTACGGATTTTATAGCCTTTTTCTTTTTATTTCAATTTAAAAACTTGCAATTTTCAAAATCACTCTAAGAGAAACTAGAAAAATGACCTTTAAATATCTTTTAGTCTAGTTTAAACACCAAACTTATGAAAAAAGCCACTTATTCTTGCCTACCTAAATAATCATCTTTATGTTGGTTATCAAAATTGATAAACAGCATTAAGGCAATTATCCATAACTTTTAAAAACCTCTTGCACGTCCTTTTTTCATAAAGCCATCATATTTTTTCATGAGCAAATGCGATTCAATTTGTTTCATAGTATCCAATACTACACCAACTAAAATGAGTAGCGCAGTTCCTCCAAAAAAGTAACTAATCGTTTGTGATACTCCCAATATTCGCCCAACCATAGTTGGTAGAACAGCGATTAGAGCTAAAAATACAGCACCTAAAAGAGTAATGCGATTCATGGTACTTTCCAAATATTCTTGTGTAGGCTTGCCTTGTCTTACACCAGGAATAAAAGCCCCATTCTTTTTCATATCTGAAGCTATTTGATCAGGGCGAAATTGTGTGGCCGTCCAAAAATAGGTGAAAAAAATAATCAAAGCAATAAATAAAATCAGGTGCAAAGCACTACCTGGTGATAACCAATTAGCTACTTCGCCCAACCAATTACCTTTGCCAACAAAAGTACCCAAAGTTGCCGGAAACATTAAGAGCGCAGTGGCAAAAATTACTGGGATCACACCAGCATAATTAACTTTTAATGGGATATAAGAAGTCCCCCCTTGCACTTCTCGCCGGCCAACAACCCGTCTAGCATGTTGCAATGGTATACGACGATGACCTTGGATTACCAAAATCGTAGCGATGGTTACAAAGACAAAAATAGTCATTAAAACTAAGATCGATGAAAAATTCATTTGTCCAGCTTCTTGCGAATCCAAATTAAGTTGTTGTACAACCAAACCCATAGCAGTCGGTATTTGAGATAAAATTCCCAAACAGATAATCAAACTAATACCGTTACCAATCCCTTTTTCGGTAATTTGCTCGCCAATCCACATTAAAAACATAGTACCTGTTGTCATAGCGAAAATAGTCACTAGATAAAAAAGCCAAGGTACTCCAAACATAGTAATATCAAGCAATTCACTTGCCACAATGCCTGGTCGTGATAGGTTGATTTGCAATGCATATTTAGCAAATAAAGCGGATTGTAAAAAAGACAAAATAACAGTTAAGAAACGTGTCCAACGATTTATTTTGCGCTTACCAATATCGCCATTTTCTTTCATTTCCCTTTGCAAGCTTGGCATCAATGCCACTAAAAGCTGCATGATAATCGAAGCAGAAATATATGGAGTGACTCCTAACGCAATGACAGTCATTTGCGAAAAGGCGCCACCAGAAAAAATGTCGACCATTTGAAATAAATTTTGGCTTCCTCCAGTCGCATGACGGAAAAAACTCACTGCAATCTCGCCATTAATGCCAGGAACAGGAATAAAACTTCCAATTCGGCATACAGCTAAAAGGAGGATAGTCAAAAAAATCTTCGACTTAAGCTCCGGTATTTGAAACACGCGTCTTAATCCGTTCAGCATCTCTATACTATTTTGGTTATAGGTTGCTTAGCTTAATTTAATTTTCAATCTCAAAGGAAAGCTTAGCTTGCGTTAATTTAGTGCGCACCGACTCAGAAAGCGCATGCACACGAAATTTGAGTTTTTTATGCAAGTCACCAGTACCTAGAATTTTGATACCGTGTGTTGGACCGCTCACAAACCCACGTTCCTTCAAAGTTTGCACGTTAACTTCTTCACCATCTTCAAATACAGCGTTTATTTGCTGTAGATTGATTACATGAAATTCACGCCTGAAACGAGCATGGCTAAAACCACGTGCAGGGATTTTCATAAATAGCGGCATGTTACCACCTTCTTTACCCCAGCGTCGCTTGTAACCTGATCGTGCTCCAGCACCTTTTTCACCACGACCGCAAGTTCTACCATTTTTAGAACCAACTCCACGTCCAACGCGTTTGCGATTTTTATGAGGACGGGTGATATTTGTTAATTCATTCAACGTAATCATATGGCTTGTTCCACCCCTCTGCGTTCTTTAATTTCTTGCCGAGTGCTCAATTTAGCAATTGCTCTAAAAAGGGCTTGCACTTGGTTAATCGGGTTGCGAGCACCCAAATTTTTAACTAATACATCTTTAATGCCGGCTAATTCAAATACAGGGCGTACTTTTGCACCAGCAATTACACCAGTTCCAGCAGGAGCAGGTTTTAATAACATAGTAGCACCATCCCAATGAATCAATACTTCGTGTGGAATAGTTGTACCTTCTGTAGGACAACGCACCATATTCTTGCGCGCAGCTTCGCCAGCTTTACGTATAGCATCTGTCAATTCATTAGCCTTAGCAAATCCAAAACCGACTTCCCCTTTGCCATTGCCTGCTAAAATTAGAGCTGAAAAACTAAATTTACGCCCACCTTTCACAACTTTAGAACAGCGGTTAATACATAAGACTTTTTCTTTGACATCGCCATCGACTTTTTCTTTTTTGGGAGAATCGCTATGTTTTGCCATGTTTTATCCTTAATTCCTTTTTATCTCTGCTACCTAAAACTGCAGCCCACCTGCGCGCGCTGCATTAGCTAGCTCCGCTAATATGCCATTTCCCTTATAAGTAGATGACCCGCGGTCAAAAACTACTTCTTTAATATTTTTGCTTTTAGCAATTTCAGCAATGCGTTCTCCAAGCTTACGCGCGGATGCTTTATTCTTTTTATTAAATTCAGTATCGCGCAATTCTTTAGCAAAAGTAGCTATGCTGCCTAAAGTGACACCTAAATCATCATCGATTAATTGTGCTTGAATGTGCATGTTGCTTTTAACTACACAAAGACGTGGCCTTAAGCTTGTACCTTTAAGATGCTTGCGCACTCTAAGAGCCCGTTTCTTTCGCAGTTTTTCATTTTTTTGTGTTTGATTAATCATAAAACTCTATTTACCCTTAGTTGCAGTTTTACCAGCTTTTTTGCGTACAAATTCACCTAAGTAGCGTATACCTTTTCCTTCTTGATAAGGAACTGGTGGTCGCTTGCTACGTATAATGGCAGCAAACTGGCCAACAAGATGTTTATCAAAGCCTGATATAATGAGCACAGAGTTTTTGCTAGTCTTTTCGACATTTACCGACAAACCTTTTGGTATTGGCAGTTGCATTGGATGAGAAAAGCCAAGCTGCAGGTCAAGAATACTACCTTGTACAGTAGCACGATATCCAACCCCAATTAACTCTAACTTTTTCTCAAAACCAGTCGATGTCCCAATAACCATGTTTTGAATAAGAGCTCTGTATAGACCATGAAAATGGTCCAAACGGGATTCTTCATCTAACTTGGCAACTGTTACTTGACCGTTTTCAACGTTGACTTTGATGCCATCAATCAATTTTTGCTGTAAAGAGCCTTTTGGACCTTTAACCGAAATACTATTTTCCAGTACCTTAACCTCTACCCCTTTGGGGAGAGGAATAGGTAATTTTCCTTTACGAGACATTACCGTTTTCTCCTATCCTCTTTACCAAACCAAACACAAAAGTTCGCCACCAATTCTCTTTTGCCTCGCTTCGCCCCCATGCATCACACCTTGAGAAGTAGATACAATAGAAACCCCCATATTCCCATAAAAGGAAGGGATATCTTGATGGCCAATATATTTTCGCAATCCCGGCTTAGAGACTCTTTTCAATCCCTGAATAACGGAAGATCGATTGCTAGTATACTTCAAAAATAATCTAATCGTTCCACGCTGTGATTCATCCATTTTTACTAAGTAATTTTCAATGAATCCCTGATTCTTGAGAATTTCAGCAAGAGCTTGCTTCATTTTACTCCAGCCAATATCGACATAGCGATGTTGCGCTTTGATTGCATTGCGAATCCTCGTGAGGAAATCGGCTAAAGGGTCACTAACTGCCATGATTTCTTCTCCTATTTCTTAAGCTGCTACCGAAATCGGTAAGTTTTTAAACGGAACGCCAAGCAATCTTAATAGTTCTACACACTCTTCATCTGTTTTTGCTGTTGTAACAAATGTAATGTGCATACCTTGCGTTCTTTTTACTTCATCTAAATTGATTTCTGGAAAAATCTGTTGATCTGTTAAACCTAAAGTATAATTTCCACTACCGTCACACTTAGATGCAAAACCTCTAAAGTCGCGAATACGCGGACAGACGATATTATTAAAGCGATCTAGAAAATCAAACATTCTTGGACCGCGTAGTGTCACTTTGACTCCAATAGGCTGCTTTTCACGAAGTTTAAAATTCGAAATGGCTTTTTTCGCCTTAGTTATAATAGGCTTTTGTCCAGATAACTGAGTCATTTCTTTTACACAATCTTGAATAGAATTTTTATCCTTGGACGCTTCTGCAATGCCCATATTGATGACAATTTTTAGCAGACAAGGTATTTGCATAGCATTTGCATAGCCAAATTTTTCTTGCAGCTTCGACTTTATTTCAGCTTGATATCTCTTTTTTAACCTAGACATTCTCTTATACTCACTTAGGTTTTTTTATTGAGCGATAAACAGTCTCTTGTTCACCGCTTTTGTAAACTAATTGACGCTCACCTTCACTAGTCGAGCGAACTTTTAATTTCACTGCTACATTGTCATCTACCAAAATCTTGAGATTGGAAATATGTATTGGTTTTTCAATATCAATAATTCTGCCACGTGGATGCTGTTCACTGCGTTTTATGTGTTTTTTTACCAAATTGAGACCTTCAACAATTACACGATCCCCATTCACACAACCTTTAACAGTGCCAAATAGTCCCTTATGATTGCCCGCAATAGCGACTACTCTGTCTCCATTACGAATTTTCTTAGATCTTACTTGTTTATTTTTTATTTTCACTTTTTACCCCTTCTTTAAATCACTTCAGGAGCTAGTGAGCTGATTTTCAAAAAATCCCTTTCTCTAACTTCTCGTGCGACTGGTCCAAATATGCGCGTTCCACGCGGGTTTTTCTTGTCGTCAATTAAGACACAACTATTAGTATCAAAACGCAATTTCGAGCCATCTTTTCGTTTGATATAAGCTTTAGTTCTTACAATCACAACTTTGACTACATCGCCTTTTTTAACACCACCATCAGGAGTAGCATCTTGCACAGAGGCAACCACAATGTCACCTACTTGCGCATAACGACGTTTTGACCCACCCAATACTTTAAAGCATTTTACTCGTTTAGCTCCCGAGTTGTCAGCTACATCAAGCTCACTTTCTTGTTGAATCATACTCTCTCTCCAACCATCATTTTCATTTTAATTAGGTTCATAAGCTAAACATCATCACTCTATTTTAATAATAATGCTAAGCAACAACCCGCCATCGCTTTAACTTTGATAGTGGACGAGTTTCAACTATTTCCACTTCATCACCTATTTGCAAATTCGGTATGTCAGTGTGAGCATAAAACTTTTTTGCACGTGTGACTATCTTGCCATATTGTGCATGACTAAAAGTTCGCTTGACTTTGACTACTACAGTTTTTTGCATTTTGTTAGAAACAACAATACCTTTCTTGCGCTTCCTCTTTGCACTTATCTCTAAGCTATCCATACCCATCACCATCCTTTTTCCTAAGAAATCTTGCTTTGACGCTGTTTTTCAGTGATCACTGTTAATAAGCGTGCAATATCTTTACGAACATGCTTATATTCATGTGGTGCTGGTCGATTTTTGTCTACATGCGCTTGACTTTTCAAATTAAAAAGCTTGCGACAAGAATCTTCATATGCTGACTCTAGTTCTTGTAATGACTGATCTCTATACTCTTTTGCTTTAGGCATAATTTTTAAACCTGTTCTACGCGTTCGACAAAACGTGTTTTTAATCCTAATTTAGCTGCAGCACGCCTTAATGCGCTTTGTGCCATATCCTTAGGCACATTAGCCACTTCAAATAAAATTTTTCCTGGACGCACTACTGCTACCCAGTGGTCTAATCCACCCTTACCTTTACCCATACGCACTTCAGCTGGTTTTTTTGTAATTGGTTTGTCTGGAAATATTCGAATCCACACTTTACCACGTCTTTCAAAAAAACGATTGATAGCTACACGACAGGCTTCTATTTGTTGATTAGTAATCCAACCTCTTTGCAACACCTGGATTCCAAAATCTCCAAAATGGACAAAATTAGCCCCTTTACTCAAACCGGCATAATTGCCTTTGTGCATCTTGCGATGTTTAGTTCTTTTTGGCATTAAAGGCATTTTAGGCCTCCTTCTTCACTAAATAGTCTTCACCACGATACAACCATACTTTTACGCCGATACTTCCATAAGTAGTTTCAGCTCTTCCCATGCCATAATCGATGTCAGCACGTAGCGTATGTAATGGTGTCTTACCTTCTTTATACCATTCTGTGCGTGCTATTTCTGCACCACCAATGCGTCCTGAAAGTTGTACTTTTATACCATGAGCACCAGCATCCATTGCTGATTGCATAGCTTTTTTCATAGCTCTTCTGAAAGGAATTCTACGCGTTAATTGAGCAGCAATTCCATCAGCAACTATTTTGGCTTCTAAATCTGGTCGCTTGATCTCTTCGATCGCAACCCAAATTTCTTTTTTTGTTAAATCTTGTAAGGCTGTTTTCAACTGGTCAATTTCGGAACCTTTCTTACCGATTACTAAGCCAGGACGAGCCGTCACAATTGTTACTTCCACCTTACCACTCATTCGCTTAATACGAATGGCAGCAATTCCGGCAGCATTTAATTTTTTCTGTAAGAAAGAGCGAATTTGCCAATCTTCTATTAGCAATTCACCAAATTCTTTTTTATTTGCAAACCACTTAGAGCGCCAGTCTTTTGTGCGCACCAATCTAAAACTAATTGGATTTACTTTTTGTCCCATTCCATTACTCCTTTGATTGGCTGACTACAACAGTGAAATGGCTGGTTCGCTTCATTATCGGATGACGTCCACCGCGATTTTTCGGTTTTGCCCTTTTAAGAGTTGGACCAGCATCTACGCGTACTTCAAATATTTTCAAATCTTCGCGACGCACTTCCAGTTGACTCTCAGCATTGGCAACAGCACTATCTAATGTTTTCTTAAGCAAACGACCGGCCTTGAGGTTGCTAAACTTCAATTGGACGGAAGCTTCTGAAACCGATAGTCCGCGAATTAGACCAGCCGCTAAACGAGCTTTGCGTGGACTAATGCGCACATATTTGGTTATAGCTTGAGCATAATTCATTTTGGCAACCTCTATTTCTTAATTGGATGACCTTTAAAAGTTCGTGTTGGTGAAAATTCACCCAAACGATGACCCACCATATTGTCCGTCACAAACACAGTAATATGTTTTCGTCCATTGTGCACTTCAAAAGTCAACCCAACCATATCAGGAGTTATCATCGATCTTCTAGACCAAGTCTTAATCGATTCTTTTGATCCCTTTTTATTATTATTGTCTACTTTTTTTTGTAGATGGTGATCAACAAAAGGACCTTTTTTTAAGGATCTTGCCATATCTACTTCTTCCTTCGACGTTTAACGATCATCTTGTTGGATTTCTTGTTTGATCTCGTAACCAATCCTTTTGTGTAGAGACCCCAAGGTGATTGCGGTATATTACCTTTATGCTTACCTTCTCCACCACCGTGCGGATGGTCGACAGGGTTCATAGCTGTACCGCGTACAGTAGGACGAACCCCTTTCCATCGCATACGACCAGCTTTACCTTCCATACGCAAATTGCGTTGAGGGTTAGAAACTGCTCCAAAAGTAGCACGACAATCTTCGTTAATTAGTCTAACTTCACCTGAAGGCATGCGAATGGTTGCATAACCATTACTACGAGCCATAAGTTGAGCCGACAAACCAGCTGATCGTACTAATTTACCACCACGCCCTGGATATAATTCAATATTATTGATGACTGATCCAAGCGGCATGCGCTTAATTTTCATGCAACAGCCAACACGAAATGGTGGCTCATCACTTGTTTGCACTACATCGCCTGCTTTCAGACCCTGAGGCGCAAGAATATACCGTTTTTCGCCATCAGCATAATTGATTAATGCAATATATGCAGTTCGGTTAGGATCGTATTCAATCGAAGCAACACGACCTGGAATATTTTCTTTATCGCGCTTAAAATCGATAATTCGATAATGTTGCTTATGCCCACCACCTTTATGACGACAAGTAATATGACCGTTATTGTTACGTCCATTTGTTCGTCTTTTAGGTAAAAGCAGAGATTTTTCTGGTTCAACGGTAGCACGTTGACTGTCACCTACGCGTGTAAGTTGCTCATGAACGGGTAGTACTAACTGACGCGTTCCAGGTGTAATCGGTCGATATTTTTTAAACATCTCCTATCAAAGCTCCTTTACATTATCAAGGCTGTCGTTAGGACGCAATGTAACGATCGCCTTTTTGAAAGCCTTTTTAAATCCCGCTCTACCACGCACACGTCTGGGCTTGGGTTTCACGTTGATGGTGTTTACAGAAATTACCTTAACACCTTGATCACTATAAATTTCTTCTATCGCGCGAGCAATAAGATTTTTATTAGCCAAAACATCTACTATAAAAACATATTTTGGTGATTGGCAGCGGCGCACAGATGGATTACTATCCGCTGTCGCAAGTTGCTGTAAAGTGATGGACTTCTCCGTCACGTAGCGATTTTTTACAATCTTATATGGACTTTTTTTGCTCATCCTTTCTCCCTTCAGCTCAACCACTGATTCAGCTCATTTAAAGCTGACTCGGTAAGCACAATTTCTTTGGCAACAGCTACATCATAACCGCTAATATTTGTAGCCAATTTTAACTGTGTCTTAGGTATGTTGCGCATACTTTTCATAAAATTTTTATGACTATCACTACTCACTGAAATGCGTTGTACTTTATCTTCAGTGTGAATTTCTTGATAAGAGGTTGGCACTAAAAATAAAACGCGTCCTGTAACACCAATCGATTGCAAAAAATTAACTACTGTTTTTGTTCTAGGTGCATCCATGCTAATATCATCGATCAGATGCACATTGTTATTTTTGAACTTTTCAGCCAATAAATGACGAATTGCAGCTTGACGTTCCTTTTGATTTATGCGCACATGCTGGTCAAATTTTGGTTTTGGACCAAATACGCGACCACCACCTCGATATTGTGGTGCAACCAACGAACCTTGACGTGCACGACCTTGTCCTTTTTGAGGATGTGGTTTTTTTGTTGTATGCTTGACTTCAGCGCGCGTCTTAGTATTAGCTGACCATTGTCTTGCGTTTGCACGCAAAGCAACGATATAATCTTTAATCATCTGACCGTTAGCTTCAAAATCAACCAATCGCTCATCTAGAGCAACTTCTTTTAATTCTTGTCCAGCAAGAGTATACTTTTTAAGAGTGGCCACAATTTAACTCCGCAAGAGTTTGTTACTTAACTTTCTTCTTTTGCACTTTTTTTACCGCTGGGCTTAGATAAACTAAACCGTTGCGAGGCCCAGGCACTTGCCCTTTTACCAAAATCAAGTTGTTTTCAAGATCTACTTTAACTACTGCCAAATTTTGTACAGTTACACGCTCATTACCCATTTGACCAGCTTTTTTTCCACCTGGCAGTCCACGACCCGGCGTAGAACGCATACCAGTTGAACCAGCATGTCTATGAAAACTAGAACCGTGTGCTGCAGGCCCGCCGGCAAAACCATGACGTTTAATAACGCCTTGATATCCTTTACCCTTAGATATTGCAGTAGCATCAACAAATTGTATATCATTAAACACATCGACGCCAATCTCTTGGCCAAGTGTATATCCATCAACTGAATCGAGACGCGTTTCTAACAAATAACGTCTAGGTTCAACTCCAGCTTTTTTAAAGTGACCTAAACGAGGTTTTTTGGTTCTCGATTCAATGGTGTATGACGTTTTTCCACGCACTTTATCAAAGCCTAATTGCACAGCTGAATATCCATCAATATCAACAGTTTTGAGCTGCGTGATCACATTTGGATCAATAGCAATTACCGTACACACAACGAGTGCCCCTTTATCATTAAAAAGCTGCATCATGCCATGTTTTTTACCCATCATCGTCAACGCCATATAGTCAATCCTTAATCAAATTAATGACCTGCTATGTTTCAATAAAATAGAGCCTTTTTGCTCTTCCACAATTAACACATTTGCGGCTTTACCTCACGTGATAAGTTACACACGAAATGCGTTCTCATCAGAGTAAGCAAAGCAATTATGAATTGATTAACTTCCAAACAGAAAGCTAAAACCAGAAGATTAGCAAAATGTGACTATTTATTGCAATGGTAATTATTGGAAACATTCCTGTCTAGCACTTTTTTCAGAGCTTAATTTTTCAATAAAGTCCTTAAAAAACAGCTCAAAACCAACTTCATTAATTTGTAAATAATACTTCTTAAAATCAAAACTCCACCTATTAATTTGCAAAACATGCTTTAAACAAGCTTAGAAGTTGATTTTTTTGTCGTTTTGCGAGCTTTAAGCAATTTTTTCGTAGGGACGTGTAAATGCTCACCCTCTTTTAAAAACCTTTTTCTTTTTTGCAACAAACTAATGTCAGCCTCAGGTAATACTTCTAACTTAGCGACAAATTCACTTAAACGTGTCCCTTTGCGTATACTAACAGCCCCCACCTCTTTTACCGCACCATTCAAATATATAGTCATCATTTTACCATGGGGCACCTGCACTGTTTGTTTGTCATAAAGGCGACGACGTTCCCTTATCTCGCTTAAATCGGCACTTTCTAATGGTTGCGCTAAAGCTAGCAAATGTTTGATTGTGGCCGTTGATGGCAATTCATAATTACCAGGTTTAAGAACAGCACCCTCAATCGACACATTAACCAATGCTGCTTTTGATGTATTAGTTGGCAAAAGTTCATTTTGTGGCCTAGTCCAGCCTAAAGCAACCATTGTAAACAATATCAAACTAAATAAAATCACAATACACCATTCGTGAAATGGCAAACGCGCCGACATAACTTACACCTAAAAAAGAATTTTTAACTCACCTTGCACAGAATTTCAACCAGTGATTTTTTAATATGATAAGCAAGTTGGATATATTTAAAAATAATTATTTGCTTTTATTGTTATAGACAATGAAATCCATATATAAAATTTCAAAAAATTTAAATGGTTATTGCTTTTTTATATGATTTTGATTATAATAGTCTTTAATTATTCAAGATTAATACGCTTAACAAAAAAATTAATAATTTTAAAATAAACTTAATATAAAATAAAAAATATAGCTAAGGATACAAAATGCCTTTAACACCATTGTCATCGGCCAGTGAATGTGCCGAATATATATATGAAAAATTTAACACTGGCGATATTCAAAGTGCACGGATAGCTGCACTCGCCACTCCGTACTTTGAGCTAACTGCTGCCGTTGCTGCTACTATTGAATTAGCCGCTAACGCTCCTTTTTGTTTATTGAACATTTTTTGCACAGCTTCGATGGTTCTTCTACCACCACAATCACCAGCATCGGAGGCCTGCAAATTAGTTATTAACGAATTGCCTAATATTGGCAAAATTGCCGCCTTGATTTGCCAAATTGTTGCTAATTTATTTTTAATAATTACTGGTCCTATTATTGGTAATATTCACCCACCGGCTTTGCATTATATACACAATCCATTAAATTCTTTAAGAACCTGGGTAAATCAATCCGATATTAATGCACTAGCACTTTCATCAAGCAATGCCTTGTGCGCTGGTGGAGGTTTAGAAGATGTAGTGGGTTTAGAAGATATTAAAGCTGAACTAAAATCTATAATAAACCAATTTAGACCAGAAAATAAAACATTTGCATTGGAATGTGGTGTGACACCGCCTAATGGTATTTTATTGCATGGAAAACCAGGTTGCGGAAAAACATACATAGTGGAAAAATTTGTTGAGCAAATGATAAAAGATCTAGGCAAACCTATTTTTTTTGGCTCCTATAAAGCTTCCGATGGAAGCACACTTTTACACGGTACAGCTATAGCTGTTAAAGAGCTTTTTAAAAGTGCCGCTGAGGCAACCAAAACAAATAAAGTTCCTTCTGTTATTTTTATTGATGAAATTGACACAGTTTTAGCTAATCGAAAAACTATGTTACAGTCGCACAGTGAACAAGCTCGAGCCGAAGAATTGGGAACATTTTTAGATTTATTTAACAACGCTGGTCAGAAAAACATCATAGTAATCTGCGCCACCAACGACTTTAACAAATTGGATGAGGCCTTAATTCGCGATGGAAGAATGGACACCATTTTTCATATAAAAACTCCCAGTGAAGGCTCATTAATTAATCAGTTTGTGCAATTGTTTGAAAAGTTAACTGTCAGTATAGCAAAAGAACAAAACTTATCTTTTGAAGGGATTAGCCAAAAATTAGTACGAGCTAATAAATCGATGAGTTCGGTTCATAAGACAGTAAAAATTTTGCAAAAAAACTTATTTGATGCCAAAACGGCTAATAAAGCTAATGCAGCAAACATTATACTGACACAGGCCATGATAAATTCAATTAATATCTAAGTATGCCCTTAAAGTTATGTGTAAGGTGAGTTTTTAAGTGCTATTTCAAAAAATCCACCTTAAGTTGTATAAATAACTCACCTTACACCGCAGCTTGACAAATTAAACGGCTAATTATGCGAAAAATAGTAAACATTTTTTGGCTAACTATTGTTTTTGTAAGCATTATTTTTTTTTATAATGAATTAAACGACGATTTTTCTTTAAAGAACATTTCGATTGTGGGCAAAGAAAATGTTGCCTGGCAGATTACTACGCCTTCTGAAGTTGATTTACAAAATTTAGAAAATATTCTTGCGCAACCTTTTACATATCTTGGAAAGGGTCATCAAACATACGCCTTTGTCAGTCAAGATCAGCAGTATGTTTTAAAGTTTATCAAGTACACTTATCTTAAATCACCCTTTTATCTTGCATGGCTGCCCAATTTTGGTTTGGTACAATCTTATCGGCAAAATCTACTACAACATCAAGCCATGCGCATAAATAGAATTTTTCAAGGTTATCATTTAGCCTATACTAAGAACAAAGACAATACTGGCATGCTGTACGTGCACTTACTAAAAACAGATAATTTACACAAACCAATAACGTTAACTAGTCGCTATGGCTTTAATTATAACGTAAATTTGGATGAAGTTTCCTTTATGCTCCAACGAAAAGCACAAACCACTAAAAACACCTTAACTACATTGTTACAGAATAACGAGGTAGAGAAGGCAAAAAAGCAAATCCGCAAAATACTAAATTTATATACATCTGAATATCTTTTATCGCTTCATGATGATGATCACAATATTATTCACAATACTGGCTTTGTTGATGATATAGCAATACGGATCGATGTGGGTAGACTAATGATAAAATCACACAAAGATCCGCTTACATTTAAGACTGAATTAGAAAGATTGGCTAATAAAAGATTAAGCAAATGGCTGTCAGCACACTATCCGCAGTATCACTCAGTGCTTTTTGAGGACATGCACACAGCCATTAATGATATCTATCAACTTCTATTAGCTTTTAATACTAATGAAGCAAAAACTGCTAAGTTAGTAACAACTTCGCCATAAAAAAAGGTGTTAGTGTTTTGCAAATGACGATTAGCAATGAGCAATACCTTACCAATATTTTTAGTAACATTTAAAGAGCATTCTGCGCAATTGGCAATTTGCGTTTGCACTGAAAGATTATCTTTTTGAAAATCTCTAACCCCTTTTTGCAGTGCTAAAATAGCATTAAGGCTAAAAGCTGTCATGACGCAAAAGCTGGGCACATCCAAGACTTCGGGCTTTTTAGCTACAATATCAGCTATGGTGGTATCTTTGTAGATGCGACATTGACCGAGCTTATCTAAGCAATCTGCACAAAAAGACCACACATCTGTTTTTTGGCAATAAGAAACCAATGGCTCGAAAATTTTAGCTACATCAACACCAAGATAGGTTTTGAAAAAGTAAAGTGCATCGTAAGTCTGTGTTACTGTAATCAACATTGTTGCCCAATCAAGTGGAGCTTCCTCACCAGCAGTGGGCGGTTGGCGATGAGGCAGCTTTAATACACCTTGTGGATCAACATAACTGCCCAATGTAACGGCCAACTTAGTTTTTACTAGCAATTCTTTTAAAGGCTTAAAAGTATGCTTAATTAAGACACCATCGATATTTCCAAACGGTTGATCTGGTATTAATATAGCTAATTTGCTAATTGCCTCTAAACCATCAGAAGTATAAATGGCTGTTGTTGTTGTTTTTACACTCAATGATATCGATTGCAGCCAAGCTTGCGCATCTATTGAAAGCATCTTATCCTCTCATTATTGTATTGCTATGGTAATATAAAGAAACGCCTCGATAGACACATCCAAGTGCAAGCAAACCATCTGAAGCTGCTGGTTGTCCTTGGAACCAAAAAAGGGCACCAAAATAAACGCTGGAAGCTACATTATGTAAAGCTGTCAATTGCAATTCTTGTACCTCATGATCTTCACATTTTTTAAAAGCAGCTACAGAAGCTTTTAGTAATGAATCAGCTGAAATAAGAGCGTACAGTTTTCTATCAAATGCTATTTTTTGCATTTCTAAACTAACGTATGCACTGCTATTTTGCACTACTGTCACCGCATAACCAACATTATAAATGGCCGTCTGAGCCACAACTATGCCGCAGTTGGTAACAAGTGTTACAGTTTTTGATATAAACATTAAAACATTTACTGGGGTGTCTTTGGTGAAAATGGTATTAACATCAATTTCAAAAATTTTATCAGTCTTAATTGCACACACAGCTACTACCGCTGCATTGCATTCACTAGCGATAGATTTTATGGCACAAATAGCCGAAATCACTTGGGTACTTTCTAAAAGTACACTTAATTTAAGATGGCTTGAAGGGGCAATTACTGCTTGCGATCGCAATAATTCCAAAAAATCAAAAGCTCCTAATGCAATATCTTGAATAATACCCGGATTTTTACGACATGTATTAATTTGCGTAAAAGACCATGCCAAACCATGTTCTATTTGCTGGATTGTAGACATTCATACCTCGCTCTACTTTTTAAAATAAATGCAGTATGCCAACTACGTCCATATAATAGCAACGATAATTTAATTTTAAATTAGATAGTTTTCTGTCAATAGAAAAAATTATAGTTTAAATATGGTTTTCGCATTTTGTGCCGAAGATGTGGCGATTTCCTGTATGGAGCATTGTTTAATTTGGGCAATGCATTGTGCTGTTTTTATTACAAAGGCAGGTTCATTTCTTTTTCCACGATATCCCTCAGGAGCTAAATAAGGTGCGTCAGTTTCAATCAAAAGCTGATTTAAAGGAGTCATATGGGCCACGGCTTGTAATTGCACACTTTTTTTAAATGTTACAATACCGCTCAGCGATAACATCCAACCACGCTCAAGCACCTGCTCCGCCTCTTTAATTGTGCCAGTAAAGCAATGCAAAATTCCGGGAGCGTAACCGCCGTTTAAACGATACTCACAATCGATAATTTCAAATAAATCTTTAAACGCCTCGCGACAATGAATAATTATCGGTAGCTCACACTCCAATGCTAATTGCAAAAAACGACTTAACATTTTTTTTTGTGCAGCAGGCAAGCTATAGTCGTAGTGATAGTCTAAACCAGTCTCCCCAATAGCCTTAAGCTTTTTATTTCGCGCTCTATCAGCCATAATATCAAAGACGTTTTTATCCATCTTATCAATATCATGTGGTGTAATGGCTGCTGATTGATAAATCCAATTATGTTGCTCTGAGAGCTCTAACCCTTTTTGTAATGAAGGCAGATCGGTACAAATATTCATGATATTATGTACCCCAGCAAATCGGGCTCGCTCCAAAACAGCTGATAAATCTGCAAAAGTTTCGGAACCTGTCAAGTGAGCATGTGAATCAAAAAACATTTACAACTTGATTTTTTGGTTTATATAATTTGTTTTTGGTCAGGTAAATGTTCTAGATATGAGGTGACAATTTCAGGCGTTAATACTTGTGGTAAAATCATAGGCTCTTGCCCTGCCACGTGCAATACATATAGCGGAACACTGTTTCTTCCAAATTGACTCAAGGCCTGTGTAATGGCAGGATCATTCTTTGTCCAGTCCGCCTTTAGTGCCACAACCCCTTTTTCTTGAAAAGATTTTTGTACTTGGCTTGAATTTAAAACTATGTGATTAGCCTGGCAAATTAAACACCATTTAGCGGTAAAATCAATAAAAACAGGTTTACCATCACGATGTGAGTCGACCACTTTGTTTGTAGAAAAACTTTCCCACTTTTTGTTACTAGCTTGTGCTATTTGAACAGCATTATCTTCTTGCTCCAAATGCCAACTTGACTTTGGCAACAACATGATTTGAATACCACCTAGTGCCCAGAGCGTTATCAAGGCATATGACACTATTAAACGAGAACGGCTCATAATCCTCAAACCAGCGCGTCCATAAATCCAGCAGCTGATAGTAAAGCATAATAAACAACTCAACAAGCAAATCACTGCAAATAAATTAGTTTGAGACCCAAACACCCATAGTAACCATAAAATAGTAGCACACAACAAAAAGCCCATTAGTTGTTTAAATGTTTCCATCCAAGATCCTGGCTTTGGTAAGAAACGCAAACAAGATGGAAAAAAAGCTAATAATAAATAAGGACTACTCATACCTAGAGCTACAAAGGTGAAAATTGATAGTGATTGCCAAAAAGGCAATATGACTGCTATACCGACGGCTGATCCTAAAAATGGACCAGTGCATGGCGTGGCTACAGCTGTGGCTAATACACCGCTTAAAAACGAGCGTGTAATACCTGTTGTTTTGGCGGCATCAACCTCTTTTTGACCAGCCCAGGCCGCCATCGATAAGCCCCACTCAAAGAGACCAAATAAATTAAGAGCTAATACGAATAGTATAATTGTCAAAGTGGCTACAAAAAGCGGCTCTTGTAATTGAAACCCCCAACCCACACTTTGGCCATAAGTGCGCAATAATAACATTAAAGAAGCTAATAGCCAAAAAGAGCAAACTACACCACCGGTGAATGCCAAGCCATGTCGCCAAATCAACGCACGACTTTGACCAGCCATTTTAACAAAACTCATAATTTTTAAAGACATCACAGGCAAGACACAAGGCATACAATTTAGTATTAATCCGCCTATAAATGCTAAAAATAAAAGCACTAATAGATTTTCAGTGCTACTCTCATTAACTTGTATTGAGTCGGCATTTTGACTTGCTACATCAAAATTATTTTTTACAGGCGATAGGACCGCAATATCAGTAGCAGATCCTGCACTAATTTTTGGCAAACGCTCGCGAGCTTTAATGAAAGCATCTTTAACATTATCATTAATAATAGGTTCTTGAGCGGAGAGCTTTAAGGGAAAGGATAGCGTCATATTACCTGGTTGACAAGCTTCTTCCGAACAAATTAAATATTCCACGGATGCTTTTAATGTGGCGCTTTGTTGTTCTGTAGGGTTGTTAGAGGGTCTAATGCGACTCAGTACATAAATTTCACCCTCATACCCAAAAGATTCTATCCCCGCGGTATTAAATAATTGCGAAGTAGGCCATTGCGTTGATTCCAGCACATAATTTTCTGGCAACTCCCATTCAATTTGTAAGGGTACACCAACTTCACCGCAATCTTTACTATAAGCATGCCAACCATCTGGAATGTGCAAACGCGCAGCCACGTTAAATGGACGCCCCGCCATAACACTCTCTTCTTCACAAATAATTTCGGCTTTTATATTTGGGGAAATAGCACTTAAAGTAAAACAGTGCGATAAAATTAGCAAATACGATAGGCTGATTATGTATAACTGATTAATCATGCAATGTCTCTCTCTTGACAAAATAGCTATTATTGACTATTTTTTGTTATATTTTATGTATTTAATAAAATTAAGCAATGTGATCTTCACAAAATATTAATGGATAATATAATGATTGTCAAACTTTTTTTGTTAAGTTCTAATCCTTTTTTTGAATCTTATATACAATCAGATATATTAGGAAAACTAATTTTTATTGGACTTTATCTTATTTCAATATGCAGTTGGTCTATTTTATTATATAAAATATGGACCACTTATCAAGCTAAGAAAAATGCTTTTCGTTTTTATGAAGCTTTCCAACTTCACAAAATGAATCCTACTACTATTGATTACGAACGGCTCAATCAAAAAAAAACCATCAACCCTTTTTTGGCACTTTATATTACCTTACATAAACAATGTGCAGAATTGTTAACTTATGAAAAAAACCTACATAGCCAAAGCGTTGCCCATCCAAAGCAAGGGCTAACAACACAAGAGATTGATTATTTAGCTTCACATTTAACTACACAAATCGCCCATCAAGTCAAAAATCTTGAGAAAAACTTATATATTCTTGCAACTACTGTCAGCCTAGCTCCTTTTTTAGGACTTTTAGGAACAGTTTGGGGTATTTTAACCACTTTTTCAGCACTGCAAACACAAGGAGTTAGTGGCACACATCAAATGGTATTAAGCGGCCTTTCACTTGCTCTAGCTACCACCGTAATTGGACTTTTAGATGCTATCCCGGCGTTAGTTGGATATAATTATTTAAAGAACAATATTCGTGACTTTTCCATCGAAATGGAAGGGTTTGCCAATGAAATATTGACCACTATGGAACTGCACTATCGCCGAGCTGTTATGACCATAAACAATAAAATAGATGAAAGTCAACAAAAGGCGCAGTGATGAGAAATGGTCGCTTGAGCTCACATAAAGCCACCTTTGTAGATGAACCCACTGTTAATTTAACACCATTAATTGACGTGGTTTTTGTCATTTTAATTACTTTTATTGTTATTGCCCCTTTATTAAATACCGATCGCGTAGCGCTGGCTTTTGCTCCTAATCAACCATCCAGCACTATAAGCTCTGCTCAAGAGGCCAGTGCTATAGCTATTCACGTGCATCACGACAATACCATTTGGCTAAACCAAGAGCAAATTGCTGCCGCTCAACTCCCCGAACAACTAGTACAAATAAAACAGAAATTTCCGACCTCTCATTTACAAGTATTTCATGATAAAAGAGCCCATTTTGGCATTTATCAATCAGTAAAGAATGCGGCACAAGAAGCCGGTTTTACTGAGATGGATGTTATTTTAACGCCCGCTTAAAAGCATTTTTATCACATGCAACACACCACCTCAACCTTTAACCACCACCAACGAACACTTCTGGCAAGTTTTTTATTTGTCATTCTCTTGCACGGTCTCTTATTAATTCTTCTCAGCACATGGGAGCAAAAAGAGGATATTAAATCGCAGCGCCAAAAAATAACGGTACGTATAATTTCTACACCAAAAAAAATTGCCATGGCTACAACAAGTATGGTGTTACCTTCCGAACAAACACAAACTGCACCAGAAATAGAACCAAAACCTGAATCAAAACCTGAATCAAAACCTGAATCAAAACCTGAATCAAAACCTGAATCAAAACCTGAATCAAAACCTGAATCAAAACCTGAACCAAAACCTGAATCAAAACCTGAATCAAAACCTGAATCAAAACCTGAATCAAAACCTGAACCAAAACCTGAACCAAAACCTGAACCAAAACCTGAACCAAAACCTGAACCAAAACCTGAACCAAAACCTGAACCAAAACCTGAACCAAAACCTGAACCAAAACCTGAACCAAAACCTGAACCAAAACCTGAACCAAAACCTGAACCAAAACCTGCAAAACCTAAAGCAGCACCCAAAGTGGCTGAAAAAGGAGCAACAAAATCGATACCAAAGCCTAAAACCGAAGGCAAAAACAGTGCGGTGCCAAAATCTAATGCCTCCAAAATTAATACGACCGCCGTCGAGGAAGCTGCCAAAAAACAAAAAATCTTAGATGAAAAACGTTTAGAAGAGAAACGATTGCAAGAAAAAAAACTAGAAGAGAAAAGGTTAGAAGAGAAAAGAATAGCCGATGAGAAAGCACGCCGCGCTCTACAAATCAAACAAGAAGAAGCCAAGGCTATTTTAAACAAACTCAATAATACTGAAATAAGCATGACAAACGCTAACTCCAGCAAATATAACGTTGAGCCCAGTGCTACATTGCCACTTGCTCTACCTACTGCAGTGCATGAATTAAATAGCGACAATTTAGCTGTAACTATTACTACTAGTGCCGATTTACCGATGTCTAGTAAAGAAGAACAATATGCTCAGCAGATGATTGCTAAGTTAGAGAAAATTAAAGCACTAGATATTGATGAACCAATAAGCTTGAGCATAAAAGTAAATAGGCAAGGAAAGATCCTAGCCATTGATATTAAAAATGGTAACAGCAAAAATCAAAGCTATCTCAAAAATAAAATAGAAGCGTTAAACTTTAGTAATTTTTATGAGGCTTTTGCTCACGAAAGCGAGCACACCTTTGTATTCACATTACACATCGGCAAGAAATAAATGTAGTTTCGAAAGAAGTCTACTAAGAAATGGCAGATTTTACTGGCAAAATAGCCGACAATGCCATATGATCAGCTACTTTTCTCCTGGTCAGCGATTGACCCAAGATTAGAATTTGAAATTAAACCACTATTGCTTGCACATCAAAGCATTTGTACAAACATAACAAGATTGTCACATTGATTAACTGATGGCAACAACTCGCAGAGGACATGTCAATGCGCATTTTTACTGGTGTTATATTAAATTTATTTTGTAATTTACTAAAATTTAAATTACCTTTTTCTCCTTTTAAATCGAATTATTATCAGACGCTTTTATTTGCATTTTCTTTAAGTATTTCTTTACCATCTGTTTTGGTGTATGGGCAGGGATTAGAGAATGAGAATCGTATTATTGAAGACATAAATATTACTGTGCATGGCGATGCAAGCTCAATTTGTGACACTAAAGCCATTGTCGCAAGATTGCATACACAGCCAAATGGGATGTTCTCACAAGGTGATTTTGATGAAGATCTTAAATTATTGGCACAAGATTTTGATAGAGTCGAACCACAAATAGAGACGGTAGATGAAAAATTAATTATCGGACTGCATTTGTGGACAAAGCCCATCATACGCACTATTAGTTGGTGTGGAAATCATGGCCTTAAAACAACTCGTTTACAAAAAGAACTCAACATCGCATGTTTTAGCCCCTTTGATAAACCAGCTTTTAATGAGGCTTTTCATAAAATCAAAGCTTACTACATTCAGGAAGGATTTTTTGAAGCCAATCTAACTTATCAAGTAGAGCTCAATGAAGAACTTAACGAAGTCTCTATCATCATCAATATTGATGAAGGGCGCGTTGGTAGAGTACAGGAAATTGTATTTGTCAATTTTACTGATAAAGAGAAGTGCGAAATCTTACTTGAAATGGTCACCAAGAAATACAACTTGTTCACAAGTTGGTACACACATGCCGGAACCTATAACGAAGATGCTGTGGAGCAAGACCGCATGGTCATTACTAATTACTTACAAAATCAAGGCTACGCTGACGCACAGGTTAGTGTTGAAGTATCTGAAGGAGCTAAGTCACATCGCATAATCGTTGTAATTACAGCCGATAAAGGCCAACTTTATACATTTGGGCAAGTTTCATTTGAAGGCAATAAAGTATTTGATGATGAGTGTATTACAGAATTATTTAGCGCTATCCCATGCCAACCATTTTCACTAGATAGCATTAGAGACACCATTGAAGCGATTACAGATAAATATGGCCGCTTAGGATATGTTGATACCAATGTCAATTTTGATCAAGAACTGATGGATTGCCAAACTGCTTATCGCGTTAACTTCAAAATTGAAGAAGGAGCTCAATATTCAGTTGGTTTGATTCGCATTTTTGGCAACACTGTGACAAAAGATTCAGTAATATTACATGAAACTTTGCTCACACCTGGTGAAATTTTCAATACTATAAAACTGAAAGCCACGCAAGCACGCTTAGCCAACATTGGTTATTTTAAGAGCGTTAATGTTTACATAGTCAAAGGAAGCGAGTCAAATTTAGGAAATGGTAATTATCGCGATGTGTATATTGAAGTAGAAGAAACCGATACTGGACAATTTAGCGCCTTTTTTGGATTCAGCACTGTTGAAGAGTTGTTTGGTGGTATGTCCATTACAGAGAAGAACTTCAATTATGCCGGCATCTCCCGCTCATGGAAAGAAGGGTTGCGTACATTGCGTGGAGGTGGTGAATATTTGCAATTGAATCTACAAATTGGTCAGAAAAGTCGTACCTATGGTTTGTCTTGGACAAAACCTCATTTTATGGACACACGTTGGTCGGTCGGTTTTGATTTGACCAATGCTACCACACGCTACATATCAAATAAATATGATTTAGAAACTTCTTCCTTAGTGTTGCGTGCACATTATGATTATAACCAATTTGTTCGCTTTGGACTGCAATATCGCTTAAAAAATGGTTTTGTCGATCTACAAGAAAATGCCAGCTGTATCTCCGAACTAGAGCACGATGCACATATTCATGGTTTAATTTCAGCGGTTGGCGGTTCTATTGGCTACGATTCCACTGATCATTCGATTAAAGCTTCAAGGGGTTTTCGCTCAAAATTACTATTGGAATATGCTGGTATTGGTGGCGATCATAAATTTTTCAACCTAGGTTATTTTAATAGCTATTATTTGCCAATTGGCAGTCGCCTTGTCGTCAAGTATCGAGCCGATTTTCGCTTTATCCAACCACTAGGAACCACTTCATATTATACTATGCCAATGGATGAGAGGATATTTTTAGGTGGTGATTTTTGTGTGCGTGGTTTTCGTCCATACCGCTTAGGTCCTCACTATCGCCATCATCCCCATATACCGCGCGGGGGGTTGTCTATGCAATTTTATTCAGTAGAGATGGTGCGCCGCATCATGCAAGATCTTGAAGTATACGCTTTTTTAGACGCTGGACACTTGTCAAAAGACACGTGGGAATTTGGTAGAATGAGTGTGTCAATTGGTTACGGCTGTCGTTTTAAACTTATCGATAGCATACCACCTGTGTCGCTTGGCATGGGTTACCCACTTAATGCACATAGTCACAGCGATGTAAAAAAGTTCTTTTTTTCTTTCGGTGGAAATTTTTAATTGGCATCATGAATCCGTCATTTAATCAAGGAGAAGTTATGAAAAATTTTAAAATATATGGATATAATATCATCTTCATATTTGCGTTGTATGCAAATCTGCAAGCACAGCAAGTTTCAAACTTTGAACAACCCCAACAATCTTTCCAATACTCTCAACCATCTAACGGAAAAGCAATCAATAGTCCATCCGTTCAGACTAGTGCACTAAAAATCGGTATTGTCAACACCAAACGTTGTTTAGAAGAATCAAAATTAGGCAAACAGGAACAAGCTAATTTTGAGAAAATGAAGACTCAAATGGAATCAGTATTGCGCGATAAAGAAACGCAATTAGAAGAGATTGAAACCAAACTAAATGATGAAGATTATTTAGATGGTATTTCGGAAGAAGCTGAAGGTGAACTGAAACGCAAAAAACGTACCATTCGCAATGAAGGTATGCAATTGCAAAATCAATATATGCAAACCCTACAGCAAGCTAACGTTAAAATTGTCCAAAAATTGACTGATTCTATCAGCAAAGCTTCTGCTGATGTGGCCAAAGATCCTGCTATGTCTCTGGATGCCATATTTAGTGATGATGCTGCCACTTTTTATGCTCCCCATTTAGATGTTTCTACACAAATAATTTCTAAAATGAATACACTATTTGATGAAGAAAAACAAGCAAAGTAATTTTAATTAGCCTTACTTTTAGACACTTGTGACAATTTATTTGCCACAGGTGTCATATCTGCATGATTTATAATACACATATTAAAATAGGGGCAGCACCCAAAGCCCACTTAGGCAGTGCTGTAACAAACAATGACAAAAAAGTTTGATTTAAAATTTTTGGCCGATTTAACGCATTGTAAATTAATCGGCGATCCATCTTATTTTATTTCAGGTGTAGCCGACTTAGAATCAGCCACGGCTGATGATGCTGCTTTTTTATCCAACGATCGATATTTAAGTGCTATGAAAAAGTCGCAAGCGGGCGTCATCTTTGTTTCTATTAATTCAAAACTAATTGAAGGTAAAAATTATTTACTTTCAGGGCAACCCTCAAAGGCCTTTCAACAATTAGTGGATATTTTACATCCAAATTCAGAATTTCACTCTGCCTTCACGGGTGTTCATAAAACGGCTGTTATTCACGAAAGTGTGCAATTAGGAAACGATGTAACAGTTGGCCCAAATGCAGTAATTGATGGCATGGTTAAAATTGGTGCAGGCACAATTATTGGAGCAGGTGTTTACATCGGATCACATAGTATAATTGGAGAGAATTGTCTCATTCATCCAAATGTTGTCGTTCGTGAAGAGTGCATCATTGGTAATCGCGTAATTCTCCAGCCTGGAGTGGTTATCGGAGGGTGTGGATTTGGTTACATCACAGATCGTTCAGGCAAGCACACTAAACTCAATCAAGTTGGACATGTCCACATCGAAGATGATGTAGAAGTTGGGGCAAACTCGACCATTGACCGCGCTCGTTTTAAAAGCACACATATAGGCAGAGGAAGCAAGATTGACAACTTGGTACAAATAGGTCATGGCGTTACATTAGGAGAAAACAACACCATTGTAGCCCAAACGGGCATTGCTGGATCAACGAAAACTGGTAAAAACGTCACTTTTGCAGGCCATGTGGCCGTATCTGGCCATATTCGTATTGGCGATGGGGTACGAGTAGCCGGTCAAAGTGGCATTAGCAAATCTTTGACAACCGGTGATTACGGAGGCTCGCCAGCTGTTCCGATGGCCCAATACAACCGCACAAGAGTATTTTTGCGACACATCGAGTCAATGTTCACACAACTAAAAGTGTTAACGAAAAGATTGACCGCCCTGGAAAAAAGAGAAGTACTAGAGAAAACTGAAAGGTCAGAACATTCAGAACTAGATTGAATACATTAATATTCATATAATTATTTTTAACCAAAGCTTCGCATGTCTGAGTCAAATCTTAAAATTTCACCAATGATGTTACAGTGGCAACAGTGTAAAGAAGCCGCTGGTGATGCTATTCTTTTATTTCGCATGGGCGATTTTTATGAAGCTTTTCATGAAGATGCGCACATCTTATCAAAAGAGCTTGATTTGACACTGACTCGCCGTCAGGAAATTCCGATGAGTGGTGTCCCTTATCACACTAGTGAAGGATATGTTGATAAGTTAGTGACCAAAGGATATCGGGTAGCCATAGCGGAACAGCTTGATGATCCTAAAAATTGTAAAGGGTTATTAAGACGTGCTATTGTTCGCATGGTCACTCCAGGAACATTAATATCATCTCAATTAATTTCTGAAAAAAAAAACAATTTTTTTGCCTGTCTCACAAAAAGCAGCGGCTGTGTTGGTCTAGCATTTTTAGATCTGACTACAAGTGAATTTTTCGTTTCCGAATTTGCGGAACCTGCTGAGATATCTAATCAAAATCAATTATTAAACAGTGAGTTATTAAACGAGATTTATCGTTTACAACCTGCTGAAATTTTGACTAGCGAAAAATTTTGCAACAACCATGCCAATTTATTTTCAGAAATGCGCCAATCATATCATTTTTTGTTAGATACTCAAGCAGATTGGTGTTTTGAAGGTGATGTCACCTATAATTTTCTTACACAACATTTTCAAACACAGAATTTAGAAGGTTTTGGATTAAAAGAAAAATCGGCCAGCGTACATGCTGCTGGTGCCTTATTAAAGTATTTGCAAGATAATCTTTGTTTGCCTATCAATCAAATTCAAACATTGCGTGTTCACACCAGTGCCAATTTCATGTCATTGGACCGCATAACGATGCGCCATTTAGAATTAACCACTTCGTTACGTGATGGGAGCCGCAAAAACACCTTAATTGATATTTTAGATTATACGCAAACTCCTATGGGCGGGCGTTTATTATATCAATGGATCAAACATCCACTCCTTGACATAGTGGAGATAGATCAAAGGCAAAATGGCATTGTAGCTCTTTTAAAAAACATAGAAACTTTTAAAGCTTTGCGCATTGAATTAGCACATGTCAAAGATTTAGAGCGTTTATTGATGAAAATTACCACTGGATTTGCCTCACCACGCGATTTAAATGCTTTAGCACATTCTTTTGCTCCGCTGGATTATATTAAAAAATTATTCAGCACACTGCCTGCCACGTGGATTACACAGGAAGCTGACAAAATAGACCCCCTCCCCCAAATGCGTCATAAAATCATGGAAGCCATTGTTGATGAACCACCTTTACGGATTAGTGATGGCAATATTTTTCGCGACGGCTTTCATCGCGAATTAGATGAATTGCGTACTATAAGTGCTGACAGTAAAGCTTGGATTATGCAATATCAAATGCGTTTACGTGAAGAAACCGGAATCAAAACATTAAAAGTGAGTTTTAATAAATTATTTGGCTACTATATCGAAGTAAGCCGCGGGCAAAGTGAAAAAATGCCGCCCATTTTTATTCGTAAACAAACTCTAGTTAATGCTGAGCGCTATATATCCCAAGATTTAAAAGACTATGAAAGCAAGGTTCTTACTGCACAAGAGCGAATACATGCAATAGAACATGCTCTTTTTGAAGAACTACGGCAAGAAATTAGTGGTTATGCCAAATCTATATCAAATACGGCGCAAGCCATCGCTTGCCTCGATTGTCTCAATGGGCTAGCTGAAGCAGCACTACAAAATCAATATTGCCGCCCATTAGTGGACCATGGAAATATACTTTCTATACAAGAAGGCCGTCACCCTGTAGTAGAACATGTCTGTAAAATGGAAAAGTTTGTATCAAACGATCTTTTTTTAGATCCACAGCAGCGCTTATTATTGATAACCGGACCAAATATGTCGGGAAAATCAACTTATTTGCGCCAAAATGCACTTATTGTCATCATGGCACATATTGGTTCATTTGTGCCCGCGCGCAGTGCACAGATTGGATTAACTGATAAAGTGTTTACACGTATTGGAGCTAGCGATGATCTAGCACGTGGTCAATCAACTTTTATGGTCGAAATGTTAGAAACGGCTGCAATATTAAACAGCGTAACACCACGCTCATTTGTCATTTTAGATGAAATTGGACGTGGTACTAGCACATATGATGGCATATCGATTGCCTGGTCGGTTGCCGAATATTTACTTACTAATCAACATAGCTGTGCCAAAACTCTTTTTGCTACCCATTATTGGGAGCTTACTAAATTGCAAGACAATATACCAGGAGCCATTAACTATCATGTGGCTGTCGATGAAACAGAAGCACAGATTACATTTTTGCGTAAAATCATTAAAGGAAGTACTGATAGAAGTTATGGTATTCATGTTGCTCGATTGGCGGGAATGCCGCAAAGTGTAGTTGAGCGTGCCAAAGAAATTCTGGCTCACTTAGAGGAAAATGCTCAGCGCAAAACAGCCTTTGAACCACCAAAAAAAAATCTCCTCAAGCATACTAAATCTAAAATGATCCGCTCCAATGCCACCTCTAATACAATTTATTCAGATAATCAACTTTCTCTTTTTTCAGCACAAATGTAACCTAAATGTTTAACTTATGTGTTTATCTGATTTTTATATTGTGCTATCAATTTAGTAGCTATGCTCAAGAGCCATTATATGAGCTTAAAATAGAAGAACTATCAGCTATCCCCTCTACTAGCCTACAGGGCAACATTGATTCGATCTGGAAATTTCATGGGCAAAAAGTTATTGTACGTGGTTTTTACTATGATGCCAACCCCCCTATTTTAGCCGCTCAACCAAATTTAAAAAGTTGCTGTGTCAATGATAGCAATAAAAAATTACCTAAAATTACTTTATTAAATGATCAAATTATTTTTGAAAAACCTACTAGCAATGTTAGCGTATGGCAAGGTATTTTTTACATTGATACAGTTTATGACAAAGAAGGGGCTCTGAATCAACTTTACAGTTTAAAAGAGGCACATCTCGTACCCAGCGCTTTGAGCTATATGCATTATGTATGGTGGTCAATTTTTGCCGTTATGATTTATATATTGATAAAGCGTTTAAACATTTATAAAAAAAATTAGTTTTATGTGGAACGCCTGCTATTTAAAGCGCTTGGACTTTAGAGTTATACCAGTCATTGTGAGTCTGATGATTATTAGTCTTTTGGTAATCTCCTCATACAGCCCAGTGGCAAATGCCGATTATCGCGAAGAGCAGTTTTGGACACCTCTAGTACGCACACAGCTGCAATGGTTTGCGATAGGAAGTGTTCTTTATATTATTTGTGCTTGTTTTGATTATAATAAATTACGCGAGTGGACCTGGATTTTGTATTTTTTAATGCTTTTAGCATTAATAGGGTTGTTTTTTACCGATTCTATCCAACGAGTACACCGTTGGTACCGTATTCCATTCATCAACATTAGTTTTCAGCCCTCCGAGCAAGCTAAATTCATTGTGGTTATTACATTAAGTTGGTTTTTAGAAAAACAAGGACAATTGACATCAAACTGGGGTGTGGTATTTTGTGCCTTAGCCATTGTCGCCATCCCATTTTTTCTGATTCTCAAGCAGCCTGATTTAGGTACAGCTTTAGTACTTTTTCCCATTAGTTTAGGAATGTTCTATTTTGGCAACTTGCGCCGTAGCGTTATAAAATGGATGTCGTTGATTGCTGGCTGCGCATTGATGTTAATTGCCCTTATTTTTTTAGGTATATTACCGCACGAAACTTTACGCCCTTATGCGACTAAAGTGGTTAAAGAATATCAATTTGATCGCTTAGATCCTAATACTCATCATCAAAAAGCAGCTGCCACAGCTATTGCTCTAGGTGGAATAGCTGGCACAGGTTGGCACAAAAGCGATTATAGTGGCAAAGGGTGGCTCCCCTATCCCTATACTGATTCTGTGTTTCCCGCTTTTGGGGAGGAATTTGGAATGATTGGTTTATTGATATTGATGATGTTATACTACGCCCTTATTTATTTTAGTTTTCAGGTAACAGCAGTGGCAAAAGATCCTTTTGGACGTTTACTAGCAGCCGGTGTGACCGTTTATTTAGCTACACACGTACTAATGAATAGCAGTATGATGTGTGGCTTTTTCCCCATAACAGGTGAGCCATTGATATTAGTTACTTATGGAGGATCTTCAATTATGTCTACGATGATTGCACTGGGAATTTTGCAAAGTATTTATAGTCGTCGATTTATGTTTTAATCTGAACTTTGGGTTTTAACTTGCCGAAAAAACTCTGTTCTCATTACAATCAGTTGTTGCCCAATAAATCGATAAGATAGAGAAATTCAAAAAGCACCATCTAGTTATACCTTAAAAAGCTATAAATTAAATAAACCTCATTTCTCTGCTATCTAAAAACTATTTTCAAATTATTGTCTGGCAACTTTTTTTTGTAATTTAACGAAAATTTGAATAATTATTGCCATTTTTAAATGTACTAAAAAGGAATATGTATGACGACTGAACCACAACAACAAGAGACATTTAATAACGAACATGTTGATTTAAAAGTGACTCGCCTTCCACAATGCGGCTTGAAACTCGACATCACCGTTTCACCTAAAACTGCTCAAGTTTGTCATGCTAAAGCCATCAAAATGGTTAGTCATGAAGTTGTCATACCAGGCTTTCGCAAAGGTAAAGCACCACAGGAAGTAATTAAAACGCGTTATGGTCAATTAATACAAAAAGAATTTGTCGATTTAGTATTAGACCTATCGCTAAGAGAAGCACTATCGTTGGCTAAACTGCAATGTATCAGAGAAAGTTTTACCAAAAAAGCACCTGTTATTTACTCATGTACTCCACAAAAAGTACATTTTATGGTGCAATGTGAAGCACAACCTCTTGTTCCGCATGTCAATGTTGATGATATATCATTATCTAAAGTTACAACTCGAGAGATAACAGAACGCGATTGTGAGCGCGCTATACAAAGCATGGTTGACAGCGTTACCACTTTTGAAAAAATAGAAGAGCAGCACCATGTACAGGAAGGCGATTATGTTGATTGCGAAATTACTGAAATCAGCAGCAACTCGTCTAATCCTTATAAACATTTAAATGTATCACCATTGTGTTTGCCATCATGGTTATACGATGCCTTATTGAATTTGACGGTTGGTGCACAAGTGGAAGGGACAACATCTGAAGATCACAATTTTTCCGAAGATGATGGTGAATTTAAAAAAGTAGACTACAAGCTTACTTTAAATGCCATCTGGAAAGGTACGTCTCCAGCACTAGATGATGCCTTAGCCAAAAAAATGGGTGCTGAATCTTTGGAAACACTCCGTTCAACTGTTCAACATCGTTTGCAACAACAAGCAGAAGAAACAGCAGCTCGTAAACAGTTAGTCATTTTAGACAATTTTTTATTACAACATTATCCGTTTGAAGTCCCCGGTTCATACCTTGAGGCTGAAAAAAAGACTCGTCTAGAAAGACATTTTACAGAAAGCAAAACCACTAAAAATAATTATTCAGAGCAAGAGTTCAAACATTTAGAAAGCGATATTGAAAATAGCTCTAGAATGGCGTTACAACTATTTTTCTTATACGGTAAAATTGCGGCTGATCATAAAATCGTCGCACAAACTGCCGATGTTGATGAAGAATTTGCACATTGGCAAATGCATATGCTTAAGTTAGGTCAAATGCCGCTTAAAAACCTCTCTAAAGATCACAAAGAACTTTATGATCGCTTAGCAGATGCTGCACTAAATCGTAAGCTTAGACAATTTATAATCAGTAAAGCAAAACTTGTTTGATTGCAAATTTAATTGATTACTTTTATTACCAACCTGAGGTTTTGAGTTTTTTAATCATTTGGATTGTTTCAAAGGAGAAAAAAAGCAAAGCTCAGGTTATCAAGACGCAAACTTTATCAAGAGTATTATTTAATACATATTTTGCGCCCTTTGATAAATTACGAGAAATTATACATTTCACAAAAAGTATTTTGTGTTACAATGAGCTTGATAGTCATAAAGACATTCAATAACATAAATTCAAAAACTATTCCATGTCTCTTAATCCTTTTAATATATTATCTATATGAGTAAAAAACCTACGAAAGATGTTGTAGCCTGTTCATTTTGTGGCAGAAGTGAAGAAGATGTAGAACGGCTAATCTCCAGCCCTGGCGTATACATCTGTGATAAGTGCGTACGTCTATGCACTTCAATTTTAGATAAAAAAACCACACCTGATCATGAATTTAAGATTCTTAAACCTAAAGAAATCAAACATAAATTAGATGAATATATTGTAGGGCAAGAAGAAGCCAAAAAAACTATTGCTGTAGCCGTTTACAATCACTATACGCGTATCAGCGCCAAACATCTTAAAGATGAACCGATCGAATTTAGCAAATCTAATGTTTTGTTACTGGGACCAACCGGTTCAGGCAAAACTTTGATAGCAAAGACCCTTGCCTCAATACTTGATGTTCCATTTACTATCGCTGACGCTACGACCCTTACTGAAGCTGGATACGTAGGCGAGGATGTAGAAAACATAATTCTGCGCCTTTTGCAAGCTGCCGATTATGATGTGGCTAAAGCTGAACAGGGTATTATATACATCGATGAGATCGACAAAATTAGTCGTACTACAGCCAATGTATCAATTACACGCGATGTTTCAGGTGAAGGGGTGCAACAAGCTTTGCTAAAGATAGTCGAAGGAACTATTGCTAATGTACCTCCCAAAGGTGGTCGTAAGCATCCCAATCAAGAATATATACGCGTTAACACCGAAAATATTCTCTTTATTGTCGGTGGGGCATTTGTCAATCTGGAAAAAATCGTCTCAAAACGTTTAGGTCGTGGCACTATTGGCTTTGATAGCACACATCGCGAAGTGATTGATTCAAGTCATAAAAGTTTATTACTTTCTAAAGTTGAGCCAGAGGATCTTGTGCAATTTGGGATGATTCCGGAATTCGTAGGCCGTTTTAACAGTATAGCCAATTGCAGTGAATTAGCTTTGCCTGATTTAGTTAGTATTTTAACCAAACCAAAAAATGCCATTATTAAGCAATTTGTCGCTATGTTTGCCTTAGAAGGGGTAAAACTAAATGTAACAGATGATGCCCTCTTGGCTATTGCCGAAAAGGCCATTACAGCTGGAACAGGAGCACGCGCCTTGCGCATGATTTTAGAAAATCTCATGCGTGATTTAATGTTTGAAGCACCTTCTGACGACACCATTAGCGAAATAACGCTAACTAAAGAATGTGTAATGGAGAGAAAGTCTCCACTTATCAAACGCTCCAACGAAAAAATCGCTTAACTTAAATAACTCGCCTTAAGCATAGTTTGAATAAGTGATTTTCGACATAGCCTAGAGCTATATAAGGATACACATTTTGCAAAGAACTTTTTCAGATCCTTGCAAAATGTATCTTTTTTAGTTTAATAGAGCTATGTTAAAAGCTGAGCTTTAAAGCACTAAAGATCCATTATCAATTTGGTGCAAATGACGATCGAGCTCTGCGCGATATTCCTCAAGATCTGTTAACAAGTACTTTTCTATGTTACTCTCTATTTGTCAAATCATAGGCTTTTGCTCCACAATATCTCTAAAATTAGCTTCCATAATTTCTTGAGCTAACTCTGTAATGGTGGTTTCTTTGTGTCGCTTATCAGTTATTCTGCAAAATCTATTGTCATTAAAATCAATATAAGATTTGTTTGGGTCCGACTCAGAATCTGACAATTCAATCTGTTGCATGACCTGCATAAAACTACTAAATTTATTTACATTCATAATACTATCAATATCATAAGATAATTCGATTATAACATGCTTTTATTTTTAAATTAAAAAACCATAAAAAGTAATTTAATTAATGCAACAAATGCACTTTATTTTTAAAAAGAAAGATATGATATTATAAAAGAGGCCTATCAATCATTTATTGATTATTTTCAGCAATTACAGGCAAAATAATCGCTCAATTTTTGAGCTCATCTTACAGATAATTTGACAACAAGCAAATTTAAAAAAACTTTTAACATATACAACTTTTCATTAAAGTGAATGAGCAGTGAGTAGGGAAATAACTTTTGGAGTTATGGACATTTTTAATTTTTATTTTCATATAAAAAATTAAAATCCTCAAAAATAAATCACTGTACCTACCAGTATATTTTCAAAAGGAGTTATTAATGCCATTGTCATTATTTAAAAAAATTATAAGTTTAAGTTGCTTAACTTTTTATTTACCATTTGCTAGTTTGGCAGCCGAAGAACTAATAAAAGCTCACAGTAGTCATGATTCACAATGTCACCCACATCATGATCGCAAACATAGAGGGCCAACGGGACCTACTGGGTCAACAGGTTTTTCTGGCCCTACTGGTGCTACTGGACCTATGGGTATATCTGTCACCGGCTCTACCGGCTTTACTGGAGCAACGGGAGCTACAGGGGCAGCTGGATTAAATGGTGCTACTGGTGCCACCGGAGCAGCTGGATTAAATGGTGCTACTGGTGCCACCGGAGCAGCTGGATTAAATGGTGCTACTGGTGCCACTGGAGCAGCTGGATTAAATGGTGCTACTGGTGCCACTGGAGCAGCTGGATTAAATGGTGCTACTGGCGCCACTGGGGCAGCTGGATTAAATGGTGCTACTGGTGCCACTGGGGCAGCTGGATTAAATGGTGCTACTGGTGCCACTGGAGCAGCTGGATTAAATGGTGCTACTGGCGCCACTGGGGCAGCTGGATTAAATGGTGCTACTGGTGCCACTGGGGCAGCTGGATTAAATGGTGCTACTGGTGCCACTGGAGCAGCTGGATTAAATGGTGCTACTGGCGCCACTGGGGCAGCTGGATTAAATGGTGCTACTGGTGCTACTGGAGCAGCTGGATTAAATGGTGCTACTGGCGCCACTGGGGCGGCTGGATTAAATGGTGCTACTGGTGCAACTGGCGCCACTGGTGTGGCTGGAACTCCCGGCGCAGTAGGTGCTACTGGAGCAGCTGGATTGAATGGCGCTACTGGTGCCACTGGAGCAGCTGGATTGAATGGCGCTACTGGTGTAACTGGTCCTACTGGATTAAATGGTAGCAATGGTGCTACTGGTCCGACTGGCTTTACAGGCACTACTGGTGCTACGGGCTTTACAGGCTTCACTGGAACAACTGGTCCGACTGGCTTTACAGGCACTACTGGTGCTACGGGCCCAAATGGTTCGCCAGGCACTTTGGGGGCTACAGGAGCAACCGGACCTACTGGTGCTGGAATTACTCTGACACCGGATACAGGAAATAGATTATCATTTAGTTATATTTTCAGTAATCAATCAGCGACTCTAAGTGTCACTATGATCGCTTATCTAGTTGCCCCTGATAATACAATAAGAGTTAGTTCGACACAAACTGTTCCACCACTTAGTATTGCTAGTGCATCAATAGGAGCAATAGATAATCCATTTTTTGGTAATTATGTAGCTGGTTTTCAAATATCTAATGTTGACGCACTAACAGCTAGTTCGGGGATAATAAGCGTTTCAAATACACGCTCAAGCAATACAGTAGAAATTTTAAATGAGTTTTTTCCTTCTCTGGTTGCGCTTACGCCTGCAAATCCAATTCAAATATCGAGAAACTTTACGTATAGCTCACTTGGTGTACCTTAAATAATAGATATATTTGGAAATTTGCTTGATGTCAAATTTGGCTAGAAGCTTTGATTAATTAACCGGTTAATTAGCTTGCCATAAAATAGAAAGAGACGTATTTAACAAATACTAAACATTATTTGTTAAATACATCTCTTTATGAAAATCTTGTCTCTGACATAACGCATAATACAATGTTGAATTAGCTCTAGCTAATGCGTGCTAACAATTCGCAAACGATTGGCAGATTAACTTCGATTGGCCAAGGCATTTGCTCGGTAGTTGGGTTAGCAAGCAATTGACCGCTAAAATGCTCTTTGTCCCAAGATAAGTATTCTGGAGCAGCACGAGAAGCACTATTCAACGCTTCATTAATAGCTTTATTGCTGCGTGATTTTTCTTTTATTGAGATGACCATACCAGGTTTAACTTGAAATGAACGACGGTCAACTTTTTTGCCATCTACCAAAACATGGCCATGTGAAACTAGCTGTTGCGCAGCAAAAATGGTGCTACCAAATTTTAAACGATATACAACTGTGTCAAGACGACATTCTAATATTTCAGCTAAGCGTTGTGCAGTATTGGACTTTGAATTAATAGCTTTTTTATAAGCAGCGACCAACTGTTTTTCAGTAATCATACCGTAAATAGCTTTTAACTTTTGTTTTTCTTCTAGCTGAACCCCAAAGTCTGACTTCTTACGCCGACGGGCACCATGAACACCAGGGGGATTTTGTTTATGAAGTAGTGGATTGCGTAACCTGCCAAATATGTTTACACCATAGCGTCGTGCAATGCGATTTTTATTACCTGTATAACGAACCATGTGATCTCCTAAAGATTTTTCTCAAGCGATCACTATTAATTGGATCGCAGAAATGGATTATGTCAAAAAAGCCATTTTTTGCGCAACATGAGGATGCAATTTCCCGTTAGAAATTAAGCACATGCTAATTGTCTTAAGCCTCTTGCTTTAAATTACCTCTTTCATTAGAATCAGCGCCATCTCTTCAAGTTATCTTATGCTACAATAGCATTAGTTATTTGCCGATGTGGTGAAATGGTAGACGCGGTAGACTCAAAATCTACTTCTAGCAATAGAGTGCTGGTTCGAGTCCGGCCATCGGCACATCCCCGGAGACATTTTCAGAAATGACAATGTTTCCGGTTTTTTCATTTTGTAACCCGTTGAATTTCTGTAAGATCCGTGATTCGTCAGCAAAAAAAGATAATTTTGATTTAACGCAATAAATCATTATTATTATCGCTATGAAATTAGCATCACAAAATATAGACAATTTAGGTCTCGTTGCAGGAATGTGCGATGAAATCGGTATCAGCGAAATTATAGATCAGGCTTGTGGAACACAAGCTAAAAATAAGAACCTTACGTTTGGGCAATGTGTCAAATGTATGATCCTCAATGGTCTTGGATTTGTTGGCCGTACTCTTTATCTGTATTCAGAATACTTTGAAGATAAGCCTGTAGATCATTTATTAGGTATTAGCATCGATCCAAATCAAATTGATGACAATGTGTTAGGCCGAACATTGGATAAGCTGTTTTCTCTCGGTGTGACAGAGTTGTATACGAAGATTGGCTTAAAAGCTATGCGTGCTCTTGGGATCAAAGTTAAAAGCTTGCATTTAGACTCTACTAGTTTTCATGTAGATGGAGAGTACTATAGTTTATTAGAACAAGGCGAGTCCAGGATTGAACTCACTCAAGGATATAGCCGAGATCATCGACCAGACTTGAATCAGGCTGTTTTACAGATGATCTCGTCTGGTCAAAGCAATATTCCTCTCTTTATGCAAGCTGCCAGTGGGAACAGTTCATATCAAACTGCTTTTTCTGAAATCATTTCAAAGCATATACAAAGCTTTCAAGCAGCTATAGAAAATCGCTATTTAGTAGGAGATAGCGCACTTTATACGCCGAATTCCATCAAATCACTGGATGCTGCTAAAGCTTTATTTATTACTCGAGTTCCAGCCAAGATAAACTTGACCCAAGAGTTAATCGAAAAGAGCTTTCCCAATGAAATGGAAGATTTAGGAGAAGGATATTTAGGAAAAGAATATAACACAAGCTATGCAGAAGTGGCTCAAAGATGGATGATTATTTTTAGTAAAGCTGCCTATCAAAGAGAGTGCAAGACCTTATTAAAAAAATATCAAAAAGAATCAGAAAAAGAGTTTAAAGAGTTTGAAAAGCTTTCAAAAGAGATTTTTTCATGTCCTGATGACGCTTTAAAGAATTGTAGAAAAAATATCTCTAGATATCAGTACATAGAAATTCAAGACTTAAAAATTATTGAAGTACAAAAATATTCAACGACTGGTCGCCCTAAGAAAGGAGTAAAACGCTCTACTATAGGCTATCAAGTTATCGGTTCTCCAGCTTGTTTATTACAAAGAAAAAAGGCTTTAGAAAATTCTAAGGGATACTTTGCCATTGCAACAAATGACATGTCACCGGAGTTGTCAATGAAAGAGGCTCTAGCCATTTATAAATCACAGCAAAGCGTTGAAAGAGGATTTCGATTCTTAAAAAGCCCAGATTTTCTGGTTTCTTCTTTTTTTTTGAAAAAGCCAGAGAGAATAGAGGCTCTTTTAATGGTAATGACCTTGTGTTTATTAGTCTATTCCGCACTAGAATACAAGGTTCGTAAAAAATTAAATGAAAATAGTGAGTACTTTCTCAATCAGAAGAAAAAACCTGCTCAAAATCCTACTAGCCGCTGGATTTTCTTTTGCTTTTTGGGCCTTCATCTTGTGTTTGTAAATGGAAAAAAGAGAGAGATTACAAATCTCAAAGAGCGTCATCGAATTATTCTTCGATGCCTCGGGCCTCCTTACCAAAAATTGTATTATTCTGAATTATGGTGATGAATCACGGTTATAAGGATAGTTTGAGATTACTCCTAATAATTGATATCGCGTATTGTCAGGATAAAAAGCTTCGATAGGCTGCTTAAGGAATTGAACGTGCCAGTCTTTAAACATTTTATGCCAATCAGGTAACTCAGCCTTTTCTCTGTAGTATCCAAAGTATTTATTTAGCTCTTCATCTAGTATATATTTAATTTCATTACGCACCTCGTAAGAAAGCTCTTCTAATTCATAGGCTGTTGGTAAAGGGGTTAAGCCTTCTCTTTCTGAAAAACTTAAATTTCGCTCTCTTGTCATAATTAACTTCCTTTTTATTAACGTAGGAATAGCACATAGAAACAATCGTTCTCTTAATACTTCTATGTCATTTTCTATGTTTTGCAAGAACAAACACTTTTTGAGGGTCTTTTGGACTTGTAGATATGTCTACAAGCAATCCCTGATTACACATTTCTTTAAGTCGAGTTGTTGTCGTACGACGAGTAACTTGCCAGATTTCTTGGGCTGATTTTGCGTTGATGTTCTCATGCTTTTTGAGGTATTCAAAAATTGGTTTTTGCCAAGAAGCAGAGGGGATGCTTTTTGTTGATTTCGGATAAAGAGTAATACGAAAAAAATTATCCAATTCTTCGAACTTTGGTAAGGGAATATTTTGTTCTTCACAAGCTTCTAGCATTCTTTTTAGACCAGATCCCCAGTGTTCTGTTAGCTTGAGCTCACGAAAAGTTCTCCCTAAAACCTTATTACGGAGTTGGGATACTCCCGAAATGGCAGTATCAAGACTTAAACCAAAGGGTAAAGCACCTGGATTGGTAATTTCCAAACGATCATCAAATATCGCAATTTGAATAGGAGAACGATGATTAGCATAGTCTGCATGAACCAATGCATTAATTGTTGCCTCACGAAGGATCATCGGTGAATACTGTGGAATCTCATCACGTTTTATTCCTTTGATAGACGCACCTACTGAAGTATGCCGACGAATAAAGACTAGGATTTCTTCCAATGCTTGTGGCAATGGATTTCTATTTTCTTGTTCATCAATAGCTGAGTTTTTATTAATTCCTTCAAAGCGGATCATTCTTGCAATGGGATCTGCGAAAAGTTTTTCTCTATCTTTACCAAAAAGTAATAGTCCTCCTTTTGTCGGATAAGTTTCGGATTGATAATCGACCAGAAGCTCTAGAGATTTAGCCTTAGCTTGATTAAACGTTTTTCCTGCATTAGCAAAAAGTTTGTGTGCTAGCTCAAAGTCAAAATCTGCAAGGGAATATTTGCAATCAGGAAGTTGGTCAAAAGAGGTATGCTCTTTTAGTCGTCTAATTTCAGCTATGATATGGGCATCTGCTAAGCGATTAGTTGATCCAAGACGTATATAAGTTCCAGCAACTTCGCCTTTAGACTTTAAATGGTAAAGACTTGGGCTGTAGGGAACTGTGATAATCAGTATATCCCGATCTCGAAAAGAGCAAAATTGCAGATTTGGAATAAGTAGTGGGGAGACCGAATCGGCAATCGAGTTAGCAATTTTCTCCTCTTCTTGTAAGATATTCGCTAACCCAACAATCTCTTTTGTTTCATTCTTAACTCCAATTAAGAGTATTCCTCCAGCTGTGTTAGCAAATGCAATGATCGTTTGAATAATTTTTTGTAGTGATTGCGAATTTTCTTTGAATTCGAGGGTTTTTCCCTCGTTTCTTGATAAAAGCTCCTCAAGCATGCTGCCTTCCCTTTAGCTGAAAAACATAGAAATTAACATAGAAAAACATGGAAGTCAAGGTTTTCTATGTTTGATTTTTATTTCACATTTCATCGAGTTGATTTTTCTTGGCATCTATTGAGAAGCGATGAATCTTGCCATCGCAAAGAAAAGGTCACTGAAAAGAGATGCCATTTCGGCCCATGTGAAGAAGACAGTCTGATTCATACATATTTTTTACCTCTTTAAAATTACACTATTGAGTAACCTGCAAACACCTCTTCTGCTTTCGAGCAAATAGCCGTTTCAAATTCTTTGCTGATCTCTAGCGTCATCGGATGATAGATGCAAAGATTGGCTTCTCCTACTTTTCTGGTTGGGAAAGTAATTCTGAAACCACCATCCAACTTCCGATGCACACCAATAGAGCCCAGATAAGGTCCTTCTTCCAGAATCACATTAGCAAAAGCAATAAGGCCTTCAAATGGGCGGATGGGAACGATTTCTACTCTTTTGATTTTCATAAAAGCTTGGGTTGTTACGTTTATCGATCTCCAAAAGGAATTTGAAAAAAGCACAGACATTATCCTTTGCCTCACTTGCAATTAAGATAGGCCTATTCTCATTGGAGTTTGTGCTTGTGCGTTTTCTTGCTTTCATACCCCCTAATTTTAGTTGTTTTTTAACCAAAGGCTAGGTTGTGGAGTCGTGTGGAAACTTTTCCCATTTCACTAAGAAGGGATATTTAGTCAATTTTGGGAACTAAGTGGGAAAAACAAGGGAATTTTTGGGAATTTTAATTGGGCCTTAAGCAAAGATGTGCTAAAATGCAGGGGAAAAATTAAGGATTGGCAAAGCTGTAGATATATGCAAAGTAGTTATATTTCACTTTTAGACGATAGATTAAAACCATTAGGTTACTTTGCAGACCAGACTTTACAATCAACCGCTGACTATGATGTCTTTCGTACTCTTTATGCAAACTGGACGCCATGCATCAAGCGAATTCAGCTCTTACTACCCATGAAAAAGGAATGGGATAAAGATCTTCAAGAATACCGCCAAGACTGGAAAAAAACAGAAAAGGAAGCTGTTAACCAAATTGCCAATGCATATGTCGAAATCAAACAGCGATTACAATCTAAGCGATTGCTTAAAAATCAAGAGATTGCAAATAGGCTGGCATTAGTAGAAAATACCTTAAGCGGTGCCGAAAAAATTTGTATCCAAACAAATTATGAAATCGCCTATGATCGAATAATAGATCTTTTGCGGTTTCTTCTTGATATAGGAAAAAAGAAGATTCTTATTGGACTGGCAAGTATCGCTTATCCAAGCAAAAACGATAAAAAAGCTAATCCAAAAGCAAAACCATATCTCCATTCATTTTCATTTTCGTCTGCTATTTTTGGACCTTTTTCATCTCAAAAAAAAGAAATCAAGAGAAAACTTCCATGATTCATGGGTGATCTGGGAAAACATTTGTTTAGCTCATTGGTGCTGGCAATATGGAAGAGAATACTTCCAGAGGCAAGAGCTGAATTATGACTCGATTAAAGCTTGTACACAGAGCAGTTTTTTACTAGAACTTCACAGCCGCTATTGTGAAATGAGCGCAATCAAAGAACAGATGAAAAGACCATCCAGTATTAATTTCTTTTCACAAGATCGATTCAAAAAATATTTAAAAGTGTTAATGAATGATGTTTTGCTTTTTCAAGAGGGATTAAGAGTCGAAATAAAGCAAAATAACAAAATCCATGCATTAGGACTAGAGCTTGATCATAATTCACTTTATCTAAATGTCGATTGGACGAAAGATAAAGAAGGCTCTCAGTATCTCTTACACACCTTCCAAGAAAATTCAGCACAGCGTGAAATTCTTCACTCTTTCTTGAAGGAAAAAGAAAACAACGTCGTAGATCTAAAAGATTCTACTTTGGGAAATAATTCAATAAAATTTCTGCAGCGAATCGGTTTGGTCGAAGAATTGAAATTGGTCTTCGTTGAAAAAACAACTACACACACTGTCACATTCCGAGGAGAGCGTGTAGAGCTAAATTCTCTTGCTTCGCTTGATCAAATTAAATTAATCCAACAAATAGAAACGCTCCCACCGAAAAGGTAGTCTATTATGAAAAAAGAAATGATAGCTAAGCTTACCAAAAGTTTTGAGGAATCAGCGCACACTGAACAAGGCATTGAATTTTGGATGGCTAGAGATATACAAGAACTCCTTGAATATAATGAATGGCGAAATTTCGTAAATGTCATCGATAAAGCTAAAAATGCATGCAAAAACTCTCAACAGCCTATTGAAAACCATTTTGTTGACGTCAACAAAATGGTCCAGTTGGGATCTGGAAGTGGCCGAGAAATCCCCGATATCATGTTATCCAGATATGCCTGTTATCTTATCGCTCAAAATGGAGATCCTAGGAAAGAATCGATAGCTTTTGCTCAAAGTTACTTTGCCCTACAAACCAGGAAACAAGAGCTCCTTGAGAAAAGAATAGAAATAGAAATGATGGAAAGGCTTGAGGCTCGACAAAAGCTGTCTCAAACAGAAAAAGAACTATCTGCTGCTATATACGAACATGGGGTTGACGACCAAGGATTTGCAAGAATAAGAAGTAAAGGTGACCAAGCGCTCTTCGGCGGTTTTACAACAATCCAAATGAAGCACAAGTTAGGCGTCCCAGAATCACGGCCTCTAGCAGATTTTTTACCTACTATTACGATCAAGGCTAAAGACTTTGCTGGGGAAATCACTCATTTTAACGTAAAAAAAGAAGGCCTGCTAGGGGAAGAAGAGATTACCGAAGAGCATGTAAAAAACAATCAGGATGTACGCAACTTACTAGCAAAGAGTCATATTTTTCCAGAAGATCTGCCCCCAGAGGAAGATATCAAGAAACTAGAGAGGCGAATCAACAAGGAAAATGAAAAATTAATAAACAACATCAAGGCGTTACCTGAAGGGGTAAAATAATATAGAATTTATTTAGGAATTTTCAATGAACATGAAATATAAAACTGCTTGGAAAGAAGGAGAGACGGCTCTTTATATAGACTTTTCAGATCGTAAATTTGCGGCAAAAATAGGAGTCGCTATACTTCTAAAAATAGGTGTTGATACCCCTATTGTCAAGAATGCGGTCCTATTCCTTCGACATTTACTTGCACTTTCCGAACAAAGAGATAACTCTCCAGTTATTGTATTCGCTCATAGCCAGGGAGCTGCTATTGTTGAACACGCTTTGATGTCTTTATCTAAAGATGAAAGAAAGAAAATTCGAATTTTTACTTTTGGAGGTTGGTCTTTTGTTGCTCCCGATGCCGCCCATCCAGAATCTCACAATTATGCAAGCGTTGGTGATCTCATTCCTCGAATGGGCTCTTTCAATCTGCAGTATCTTGCGATCAGAAGATATGAAGGCTTTAAAGAAGGTTTAAGTCTTGAAGAAATTATTTCACGATTGGCTTTTGGTGATGCGATTAAAGACCTTGATAACTTTGATGCTCGAATAATTGAAAAGTACGCACAAGACCGCTCCAAATACTATCGAGAGGAATTTAAGAAAATCAGCAATGTGACTGTCGTAGATTCAGGAAGTTTGTGGGAGCATTCTTTTAATAATGACAGTTATCAAGCTATCGTTCGCATGAAGATTGATCAATATCGGCCAAAAAAAGAGCCGAAAGCCGAATTGCTAGAGGCTAAAAATCTGCTTGTAGAATCCTTAGTGTAATGGAAAATATGACGAATGCATCTAGTTCCGAAAGAAAAAAGACAAAAATAGGGGCGTGGATAACAACCCTTGTCTACCTCATTTTGTTTCCTTTTCTACTCATGTTAGCATTTGCAAGCGTGATGGTTTTCGATCGCCCTAACACACCCATAGCCTTTGGTTTGGGACTTATATTTATGTATTTTTTGATGCCATTATCAATACCATGTGGTTTGTATCTTGTGTGGTCTCGGTATGTGCTAGGAGACTATAAGCAAAGTCGACGTTATTATTGGATACCCATGTATGTTATTGGAGCTGTGTTGATTAGCTTTGCCTTAATGGATGCTATTGAAGGTTTTTTCTAAAGAATTTTATGACAAAAAATATACCTAACGAATTATTGCCGTGGATCGAGGCAAAAAAGAAACACCGACTCTCTCAAAAGCATATACAAATGGCTAAGGAGCTGGGATTAAATCCAAAAGGATTTGGCAAATTAGATAACCATAAACAGGAAAGATGGAAGGCTCCATTACCTCAATTCATTGAAGATCTCTATTACAAACGATTCAATAAAGAAGCTCCTGATCAAGTATATTCCTTCGAACAACTCAGTGAAATGAAAAGCCAAAAAAAGACTGAAAAGAAGAAAAAAAAGGCGCTCAATCTAAGCCAGAGTGTGATATCTCATGGAATTTAAATTAATAGATATCTCTAAATGGGACCGCAGAGAGTATTTTGAACACTACCTGAATCAGGTCCCTTGCACGTATAGCATGACTTTAAACTTGGATTTGACGGTTCTTCCGATTCGATAAGAGATTAGTGGATGGGACGGGTCTTCATATCCAATAGCAATCTTACAAATAATATCCACATTATTGAGATTTAAAACTTCACGTATAACATCCGGATATTCAGCAAAAGCCGCCTGCGGACATGAAGCCAGGCCAACCTTTTGGACAATAAGCATAATCAGGATTTGGAGAAGTGCCGCTGGAATACTTTTAAACCAGAATTTTTGTTAATTTACTTTTTGTTTTTTTCCAAGTACAGCAATCTGAGCAGGTTGATGATTCACTCCTGAAGGTGCCCATCTCGCAGCATCCAATATCTGATAGATAGTACCTAAGTTTACGTATTGGTCTAGATAATCCATACAGGATTTTCTGCTTCTGATTGCTTCACATATGCCCAGTTGTTCAGATGAGTCTTTCATATTCCCTCAAATAGGCACATGTCTGTGGCAGATATTGCTTTTCCAAAGTGGCTAAATATTCGCTTGAACTCTTCGGAGGATTTTTAAGGCTTTTACGAGTCTCCTGAACCGTTGATATGACTTTAGCAGGTGCAAGGTCCAATAAGTGCCGCAAAAACTCATCGGGATGTTGAGTATCAATTTCATATTTTGAGAGAGCTGATGAAGGAAAATCGGATAGATTATAACTCACCTTACGCATAATTTGAACAAGTGAATTTTGGCATAGCCTAGAGCTATATATAAGGAGACACATTGCAGCAAATAGCCTAAGCTCTTTGCAAAATGTGTCTCCTTTATAGATGGCTGCGGATAGGTACTAAAGGCACTCTTCAAATTATGCGTAAGGTGAGTTATAAGTCACAATCGTCTGAGCATTAGCCTTAATTGCTGCAGCTAAGACATGACGATCATTAGGGTCGGGAAGTTTAATCCCGTCGATTAGCTCTTCATAACCTTCGACGAGGCCATCTCTAACATGTAGCCATCCTAGCCCTAACTGATTCTAAGCGTTCTAATGTCAAATCAGGGCGGTTCTTTAAAAGATTACGCATCCATTCCTTATGAATTTCTTGAGTCCATTTGGCATGATATAAATCTGTCAAAGCTAGGCGCATGAGCAGATCTCGAAGCGGAGCAGGATAGAGAACACAGGAATCGTAAATGACGATAAATTGAGCCATCAATATCCCATATCCAGTTCTTGCGCTTCATTGGCTAATTCATCTAAAGTTTTGCGACGAGCAGCGTCGATTTTAGCTTTGTAATCCATGAGATCTTGAAAGAGCACTCGTCTTCGTGTACCTACCTTACGGAAGGGAATCTTCTTTTCTTCTAGAAGACGAACTAGGAAAGGACGAGATACATTCAATAGAGCGGTCTAATACATCGACTAGCGTTCGTTCAAGAGAAGTGACAAACACTTCTTGACCAAGCCTATCAACTGATACGATTCCAAATCGTTTCTTGTTTTTCTTCTTTAGAGGGATTGGAATAGAAACCTTTCGATATTTTACATCTTGAAAGACATAGAGGCCTTTAGGAACAGAATAGTATAATCCCCATCGGATAGGGACAATATGCCCACGCTGGCGATGGTAAGCGAGTAAATTATGAAGGGTTGAAGAATTCACTTGCCGGTTTTTAGACAAAGCATTAAATATCTCTTCAAAAGTAAAGACGACATGCTGTGCAAAAATGACACCATAACAGAAGTATGTAGCTTCTAAAGACTGCAATTCTTCTGGTATCGATGTAGACTTAAAATCAATCCCAACATGATGGAGTTGTTCATGCGTAAATCGATCCACTCCCTAAATATCTGTTGTACACCATTGAGAGCGGTCTCCAGCTGTAAAAGCAAACACGGCATGCCCCTGGTTCTGTGAATCCGCAATTAAATCAGCTGTGGAGGGCTCAACGGTTTTATAAGGAGCTTCTTGGCTATGAAAAGAGTCAAAGCATCATACAAAACAAAGTTCGTGTTATAGTTAGAAAGTTTTGATTTTACCCAATTACGCCATGGAGGAGAACCCAGACTGAATGGGTTATCAATCAAAGTGTTATCAATATCGAAGAGATATAGAGCATTTTTGGTAACGTAAGGTCGGATTCGTTGATTTGGGAGATCTCAATTATCTCGGTTTGGAGAAATGAAGTTAAGAGGATCGAAGAGATTAAAAGCATTTTTTTGAGCATAAAATTTCTCTTTCATTCCTTATTCATTTTAGTTTTTGCATCATTAAGCACAGATTGAAGATAATATTCTGCATTTCTTTCCGGATATTGTTCAGCTATTGAGAGAGCTTTTTTATCAGAGATGATTCTCTTGCCATCAGATATCCAAAAATAATAAAGCTGAATGTTTGCAATCAACGGATCAAATTTGTTGGCCTTGTCATCTGTTGCGGTATACCAGTAGCACTCACAACTTATTCCCATCTGACGCATGGCTGAAGCAACGGACTCCACTTGACTTTGCTTATCATCGATAAAAATCACTTTTTCGGTTAGCTGTGAAGCATCTTTAAACAAATTCAATAAATATTCTCCTTTCGGTTCAATGTCAGCAAAGAAAATTCCTTCAAAATATTCAGGATTGGCTGCTAAGTTTGGATAAGCTTTAGCTTGCAATTCATTATTAAAACTTATTCCAACAGATTCGAGCTGAGAGACCGTTAACAAGTCAATATCATTCATTGGTGTATCATACCACATTTTGCGCTCTCTTGCGGTTAAGCCAAAAACCACATATCCCTTCATTTGTAATTCTCGCACAAATTTGCTAGTAAGAGTCTCTACCGTTTCCAAAGGGTGATTTCGTGCAATAAAAAGAGAAAAAAGATCATGCCAATTTTCCGTTAGGTCATCTTTGGTTGCTGAAGTAATGTATTTGCGCCAAGCTTTCGACCCAAGCATGTAAGGAGAATCAAATAATGTATCATCAATATCAAAGAAGTAAATGACTTGATTAGGCTCAGGATTAGCTATTTGATTCAAAGACTCAATTTTAAAGACACGAACATCGTGGCTGCTGTTTGCTGAAGCAACTGAGGCGAATAAATCTCTTTGAATTATTGTTGAACTAAATAAAAATAACGATACAAACAGAGATAGTATTAACGTCTTTTTGTTCATATTAAATTTAATCTAATCACTGTTTTATAGATATTAATAAATTGACTAAAAGATCAGTTATACAGAGAATTTGTGTTAAAATCAAGTCATAAATCGGGGAACTCAGGTCGCAAGAATCCCGGCTTACTGTCCTGTAGACTATTGATGGGAACAATGACGGAGTGTTTGCTAGCTAGGTTTTGATTGAAAACTTAGATAGTCTATCCTTGCAGCCATATGAAAGCAAAAATACGAGAGATATTACCTACTGTAGCCACTTTATCGGCAGCTATTGACTTAGTAGTTTTATCAATGTCAATTCAAACTACTATAAAAAATTAGTAAAGAATAGAAACAGTTTTTTCTTTCCGTAAAGTTTCATCGTCAAAAAAACTTTCTGTGATTCCTGTGTAGCACTCAATTCCCGACACGCTTTATTTTAACTTGCTTTCGATAGAAAATGCGATGGATACCAGATCTTTTGTGGTAACATTTTCAATTAATAGCATCAATATTAATAGCATTCGCTGATTGTATCGCTACTTTAGCAAGGTTACAGAAAAATTGACTGGAAAGATTTTCATCATTACTTGCAAAAGATTTAGCATAGTATGGCCACTCCTTAAGTTCATGTGAAGTATTGTCTTCTTCTTTTGCTATAGATAATTTATTGCCAACGTATAGACCTCCCAAAGCTAAACGACCAAAATTCATTTTCTTAGCAATTAGAAATCTCTTTTTTTCATAGGTTGTTGGCTGCCGAAGTAAGTAACTATTTAACAACAGATCATCTTCGCATGAATTATAATCCATGAGGATTGAAAAATAACCTAAATCCTGGAAAGGCTCTGTATACATCTCTTCGCTCCAATCAATAAAATAAAGTGTCTGAGATGTCATTAATACATTTCGGGGATTCAAGTCTCCATGGGTATTTACCGAAGGAGATTCCAATTTTTCCAGCTCTAGAGATCCCTCACGAATAATCGAAATAGCAGCTTCCCAAATTTCAAGATTTTTAGAGCCTTTGGAGTGCTCCAAATAGAATTTATCCATATGCTCTTTAAAAGCAGGGGCATTAAATGGATTCTTTGGTAAATTATGTACTTTACGCATAAGACTGGCAACATTTGCTATTATCTCAGGTTTTTTACTGCATTCGATGGTAAGAGTTGTTCCTTGGACATAATCCATAAGTATTAAGTGGCCATCATCGCTAATCCAATGAATTGGTGGAGCTACGCCAATCTTAGCAGCCTCCTTCATTGCATATAACTCTGTATTTACTCTGCATGGCGATTCTGATTCTTTGATGATTCGTAAAACGTAGCTTTTATTGGCAAAATCTATACGAATGCTAGTAGCAGAGTATCCACCGGTGAGGGGTTTAATCTGAAAATTTTCTTCTAAATCAGTCTTAAAGCATTCTTGTAGTGCAATTTTCACCTTTTGCATTGTTGAAGGGGAAATTTCTTCTACGCTAGTTTCTTTAGCATTTGAGAAAGCAGGAAAAATTGCTAAAAATACAGTCAGGAAGGCTAGTATGATTTTTAACTTAATTTTTTTATTAATCATTTTAATTTTCCAGGTAATATTCTACGTAATCAATTGACTTGGAGTCATTTGATCGCTATAATAGCACATACAATCAATTTAAGGAACACCAACCATGGAAAAGAAAAAAGTAGAGGTTCGTCCTTATAAGAGTAGTGATGCTCAAAATCTAGCTAGAATTTACTATAATACGATTCATCAAGTGAACGCCAAGGATTATTCTAAAATTCAACTTGATGCGTGGGCGCCTGAAAGCAGCGGACAGGCAGAATATTGGGTAAAAAAATTGGAAAAAACAAATCCATTAGTAGCTATTTCTAATGGTACTACAGTAGGTTTTGCAGAATTTGAACCAAATGGCCATATTGACTGTTTCTATTGTCATCATGAATGGGTTGGGATGGGTGTTGGCACAGCTTTAATGAATGCCATTCATGAAATTGCTCGTGACCAAAAAATTAATAAGATTTTTGTTGAAGTAAGTATTACAGCCCTTCCATTTTTTGAAAAACATGGATTTAAAATCCTTGAAAAACAAACAGTATTTATCAAAGATATCGGTCTTATAAATTTTAAAATGGAGAAATTTATTAATTAAGGTTCAACTCTTTCTTTCAAAATAATTTTGACCTTCTTTTAAATCATAAAACCTTTTAATAAGCAAATGAACATTCGTAAATGGATCTTCTTTAGGGTCATCATGTTGTTTTGAAACCAACTCTGAGGCTCGCTTAAAACCAGTTTCAATTAGAGGAAAAGTGGTGTTGAAAATTTGTACACCATCTTTGTCATAATCTTCAAATCCAGATAACTTTTTTAATGCTTTCATAGTCTGTTGAGGACTCCCAAAACCGGATTCACGCATTTGAAAGTGGAGGTAAGGCCACAACTCAAAACAAGGATTTGATACTATCGGAACAAATTTTTTTGATTTACACACATGGATAGCCTCTAGAAACGCTGAGGAATTATTATCGCGATCGAATACGCAAAATATTTGATCATACTTCACGCCATCTTCTTTTGCTTTTCGCTTAGCAGTATTTATAATACTTTTAGGATCAGTTCCATCACCTTTACCGATATGAACATGTACACGCAAATTCCTTGCAAACTCGCTAAAATAATCTACTTCTGTTTCCCCTTCACAGACCACTAAATCAAGAGGAGAATAGCGATTATCAGGTTTTCGATATGATTTGATTGAGAGTCTTTTTGTCATTAGAAACGAAATTTCCCTATATATGGTAGTGCTCCATAGCGTCCTTGTAGATAACCCTTACCGATTGCTTCTCCTTTGCGTGGCTTGAAATCAAGAAGAGAATAGAGACGCGATCTTTGATTATCGTCTTTTTGTACAAACCAAACTTGGTCTCGTCTAAATAGATCGCTATCTAGCAAAGAGGTGTCGTGGGTAGTAAAAATAAGCTGAGCATTTTTTTGATTGGTTTTAGGGCTATGAAAAAGCTCTATAAGATACCGAACAATGTTCGGATGTAGATGAAGGTCTAATTCATCCACAAAAAGCACCAAGCCTTCACGCAAGGCTTTTAACCACCCTCCGGCTTGCGAAAAGAGTCTCTGTATTCCATCTGACTCATCTAAAAATAGGTCGAAAAATACTTTTTGATCAGAATAAAGCATTTTGTGCTGCGTTCTAACAGCCACTTTTTTTACTGGAGGTGCTTCTTCTTCAATTAAGTGAAAGTTTTCGATTCCAATATCTGCACATTCCATGAATTTGTGAATCCATTGTGCTGTTTTGGGATCTTTTAGAAATTGAAATGTGAGATCAGGATTAAAATAAATTTCTTGCACAGGTCCATTTTTTAGCAAAATGACAAGTTGATCTCTAAACCAAAGAAAAATGGGTTTTAATTGTTCGCTATTGAATTGCACAGCAGTGGAAAGATAAAGAGCATTAGCTCGCGTCATTTGTTCCCAAACTTTATGTTCTCCTTTAAAGCTTGGACCTTGATACCAATCGTATGTTTTTGAAGATGTATTCCATTTTCTGGTAAACCACGTTTGACGATAGTTTTTAGGATATGCATAAAGCTCTTCACTCATGATTTGATCTTCGTTAAGAGCTACGTGATAAGTGAACCGAACATCATTACAAACGAAATCGATAGAAAATTCACTTGGTTCATTTTGAGATTTTGCATTAAGTCGAAACGGCTGCAGGGGGATTTTCTGCTTTTCTTGGTATGCTGTTGAAGAAGCGAGAACAAACTGCTGCAGGAAAAAAATCGCTCGGATCAAATTGCTTTTACCGCCTGCATTGGGACCATAAATCACCGCAGAGCAAACAAGATGCTGATTTTGAGAAGATTCAAATGTATTCGAATCCCGCAGCTCTGACCCTTTGCCTGCCGATAAATTCAAGACCTCTTCTTTCTCAAAAGACCGAAAGTTTCTGACTGAAAATTGCAATAACAAGTGATTTTCTCCTATATAAACATCTTATTTACTTCATTTTTGCATATTTTTCGCAAAATGTCTAGAAACTTCTCTGCTTTTATGCTATTTTTGGGATGTCTAACTGCTATTTTTGGGATGTCTAACTATGTTAAGTGGAGCGAACAAGGCGCTGACTTTGAGAAAATTCAAATGTGTTTGAATCCTTCAGCTCTGATCCTTTGCCTGCCGATTTAAGAGGTCTTCTTTCTCAAAAGACCGAAAGGTTTTGACTGAAAATTGCAATAACAAGGGATTTCTCCTATATATTTCTTGTGTTTTCATCATTTTTGCACATTCACTAATTAGCGAAAGACCTCTAAAGCATATTGACACACCGCTGAAATACGGCTTAAAACTCCACTCATTAATTCAATTGCTAAAATTGAACAGATTTTCATCCATAACCAAATTTTCCAATTAATAATAATTCCTAACTTAAAGCATGATTCTGTATGAACTCTGACAATTCCTTCGATAGCACTTTAATCTCCAGAACGCTGTCCAGCAATTAGAGGATTTTATTTTTCACAAAAAGCTTAAAAAAGAAATATCTATTGCTTATCTAAATTTTTTAGAGAAATTTGTTATTAACGTCCGAAGTTGTGGATTCTGCATTTGAAGTGTATTGATTTTTTTGGCCAGAAGATGGAGATTGAGAAGATGGAAATTAAGAGGAAGATTTAATTCATAAAACGACCTCTACTCATTTGGATCGTATTTGAGGTTAATCGAAAAGGCAAAAAAAACTCAAAATCCAGATTTCAATTAACTAAGGAGAGTATTTGATGAATCGCAAACCATTTTTATGTGGATTGACCTTATTTTTAAGTACTTTTGGAACAAGCTGTTATGCAATGGCAGAACCTGCACCGATACTATCTGCCAATACATCAGTCACAAATAATGTAGTACTAAAAGAAGACCTCAAAGCAGCTAAATGTAAAAGTCATGCTTCTAACAGGCATTCACAAAACGCCTGGCTGATCACAGGAAATAGAAATATAAATCCCAATATAAATTTTCTAGGTACAGTTGATGGAACTTCCATTAATATTTCGGCTAATGGAATTCCTAATAGCCTTCCTTATATTGGAGTAACAGCATTAGGTCAAATAGAGGTATTCAATTCACGGCATGGAGTGTTTATTGGAGAGGGATCAGGAGCATCTAATCTCGGTGAGCATAATACCTTTATTGGTTATCACTCAGGTTTTAACACTTCAATTGAACCCACCTTTAGGCAGCCTGGTGACAATACTGCGCTTGGTTATAATTCATTTTTTTCTAACACAATTGGCGAAGATAATACCGCCTTAGGAAGTTCAGCGTTGTTTAGTGCTGTTCAAGCCTCGCAAAATACTGCTGTAGGTTTCCAAGCCCTATTTGCAAGTGTTGATGGCGCCTTTAATACAGCTATTGGTGCTTCAGCACTTAATGCAGGCAACACCGGAAGTTTTAATACGGCCTTAGGATTCAGTGCGTTACACAACAATGTTCAAAATTTTAATACAGCTGTTGGTTTTCAGTGCATGGGTGGTAATGCGACTGGTCAGCTTAATACGGCTTTGGGAAGCAATTCTCTTTTAAATAATCTTTCAGGCAATATGAACACTGCAATTGGAATAAATGCCCTTGCTGGAAATAGTACAGGATCAAGAAATACGGCTTTGGGGGCTAATGCCGATGTAGCAATTTTTGCTGGAACGTTGACTAATGCCACTTCCATTGGTTATGGAGCTGTTTGCGATGCTAGCAATAAAGTGCGCATTGGGAATGCAGATGTAGAAGTCATTGAAGGAGAAGTCCCTTTTACAACCCCTTCAGATGGACGCTTTAAAATCAATGTACAAAACAATATTCCAGGGCTTGCTTTTATTATGAATCTTCGTCCAGTGACTTATCAAATTGATCCAGAGCAAATGGCCGTCTTGATGGGAATTTCGGAAGATAAAAAATCTAAGTATGAGGAAAACAAAAAAAGAGAAATCATCCGATCAGGTTTCATTGCGCAAGAAGTAGAAGTAGCAGCGCAAAAAGTTGGCTATGATTTTGATGGTTTAAACATACCAAAAAGTGCCGATGAAGGTTATTATGGATTAGCCTATTCTAGTTTCGTGGTCTCATTAGTTAAAGCCGTGCAAGAACAACAAGCGTTAATTATTGAGCTGCAACAAAATGTGAAGATGCTAACTGCTATCATGCAAAAGCAACAAACCACAGCCCAAGAATAACATATTTAGGTTAATAAAGAATTTTAGGATGGGTATTGAATGAGCAAAAATATGTTAGGCGTCTAGAACAATAGTACGAATAGTATCGATTAAAAAAAATTAAGTGAGGTTTTTTATGAAATTTGTATACGAATTTATTGGAACATTTTTCTTAATGTTGACAGTTGGCATGACCGTTATCAACACAAATCATCCTGAGATTTGGGCTCCTTTAGCCATTGGTTCTGCACTAGCAGTGATGGTTTTTGCCGGGGGACATGTTTCAGGAGGACATTACAATCCAGCCGTTTCGCTAGCCGTCTTTTTAAGAAAAAAAATATCTTTTGAAAATATGGTTGGCTATTGGGTTGCACAATTTTTAGGAGCCGCTGTAGCAGCTTTTATTACCATTTATCTTAAAGGTGAGGCTTCAACCAGCCCTTTGCAACCAGATGCATTGAAAGCGCTGTTAGCTGAATTTCTTTTTACTTTTGCCCTCTGCTATGTGGTATTAAACGTAGCTACAGTAAAAGCTACCACCGGCAACTCTTATTTTGGCTGGGCCATAGGTTTTACAGTTCTTGTTGGTGCTTATGCCGTAGGAGCTGTATCAGGGGGAGCTTTTAATCCTGCAGTGGCATTAGGGATAAGCATTCTCAATTTAAGCCTTTGGTCAAATATCTGGATTTTTATTGTAGCAAATTTCCTAGGAGCTGCCGTTGCTGCTCTTGTAGTAAATCAGGCCCATGAAAGAGATTCAAGAACTGAGTTTTGAGGACACTTCATTAGACTTCTTTCGAAACTAACTTTATTTGTTAAAATTGTCTTTTTTGGAATCAAGTTTACTCAAAAAATATCAATTTTTCTAAAAAAAACCAATTTCGAAAGAAGTCTATTGTAAGAAGTATCTTTTTTATCTCTAACTCACTCAACTCAAATTATCTCTAGATTCTCTATTCTTTAACTCTTGTTCGTGTAGCGCTTTGCGAATTCGTTCTACATTACTAAGAGCATTGGCAATTCTGCTTGTCTCAGCCAGCAATCGGCGCTCTTTTGGTCCAAATTTAACACCACATTCGATAGCTTTAAGAAGTACCCCTGTAACATTATTGGAAGGATTAGCATGTGCCAATAATTTTATTAATAGGCTGAGGTGATTAGAATTAATCGGTGTATTGTATTCAATCGCTCTCATTAAGATTTTGGCAGCACTGTCAGATGGATTGGCATGGTCTAAAATAATAATCAGAGAATTAAGATGATCGGCATTGATAGGCGTGCGATATTCTATAGCTTGAAGGATTACCTTTGTGACACTACTACGTGGATTGGCATGATCTAAAAGCGAAATCAATTTTGACATGTTTAAAGCATCAATAATATAGCCCTCTTCAATTAGACTAGTTAGCTCTCTTGTGGCACTATCACAAGTATTAGCAAAATCCAAATTATCAATATTTTCCTGTATTAGATAGAAAACTGCATCATCTTGTACCTCTACCAGAGACATCTGTAGATGATAATCTATGAACCCATCAGAAAATACTAAATTTTCAGTACCATCGGCACAACTCAGAGTAGAGAGCATCAACACAGCCAAACTATTTTTTATTTTATTAAAATTCACAACCATTCCCCCTTTTTAAGATTAGACAGTCTATTAATCACAATAAGGATGCATAAAACAGCATTTAATGAAATAGACGCTAAAAATTTTCTAATTAATTCAGCTTACACATAATTTGAACAAGTGATTTTTGACATAGCCTAGAGCTATATATAAGGAGACACATTATTTTAAGAGCATATTGGCAATAAGACCAGAAAAATTTGGGATTAAAGAGGCCAAAAAAGACAACTTTAACAAATAAATGTAGTTTCCAAAGAAGTCTATTAACGTTTATTTTAAAATTTGAGTAAATTCTGGTCTTTTTAACTTACAATCGGAGTTTTTTAATCAAGAAACACTTTTATACAATCCTGCAGGAAGCAAACACCAAATATACTGCCAAAGTAGAGGATTTACCTTTAAATTATTTATTTGGATAAAAAAATATGAGCAAAATTTTAGTAACCGGCGCGACTGGATTTGTCGGCAAGCGCTTGATTTTAGCACTTTTAGCTGCTGGGCATCAGGTTTATGCCAATTGTCGCATAAAAGGATCTCCTATTTTTACAGAAGAAAAATCTCATCTCTTTTATGTGTGGGGTGATTTGCGCAACAGCGAAACATTCGCAACGGTACCTGAGGATATAGATGCCGCCTATTATCTAGTACATTCCATGTCTGGTGTGGTTGCCAATTTGTCTAGTGCTGAGGAAGAGGTGGCTAATTCTTTTGTCAAAGGAATGGAACAAAAAAAGATTCGTCAACTTATCTATCTAGGTGGCATCATCAACGATGAACATGCTCTATCTCCCCATCTAGGCTCCAGACTGAAAGTAGAGAATATCCTCACGCATAGTGCCATTCCGACTACTATTTTGCGTGCCAGCATCATAATTGGGGCTGGAAGCGCCTCATTTGAAATCATTCGCGATTTATGTGAAAAATTACCGATAATGATTGCCCCCAAATGGGTCAACTCACAATGTCAACCGATAGCCATTAGCGATGTGTTATTTTATTTAGAGCAGGTTTTACTGAAGGAAGAGTGTTATAATAAAATTTTCGATATCGGCGGACCTGAAGTCTTATCTTTCAAACAGTTGATGCAAAATTATTCTTCTTTTCGCGGACTTAAAACCAAAATCTTCGAAGTCCCCTTTTTAACCCCCCGTCTTTCAAGCTTTTGGCTCTTTTTTATTACTTCCGTACGCTTTTCTATTTGTTATTATCTTGTGGAGAGTATGAAAAGCAATACTGTTGTAAAATTGGGAAATATCATGGAGCTCTTTCCACATACTTGTCTTAATTATCAGCAATCCTTGCAAAGTGCTTTTGATAATATTTCAAACAACGGTGTTGAATCTACTTGGATGGACTCTTGGGAAACAAACGAACTTAATCCTAACATCGAGGAATATCTTAAGATCGCTGAAAAAGGTGATAGTTTAAAAGACCAGCAACGCGTTCCAATTACTGCTTCTAAAGAGATCGTGATTGATAGAATTTTTAGAATTGGTGGAAAAACTGGTTATTATGCCTTTGATTGGGCTTGGAACTTGCGCGGACTCCTTGATAAAATGGTGGGTGGTATTGGACTTAATCGTGGGCGAAGAGATACTTCTAATATTCAAGTGGGCGAATCGATCGATTTTTGGCGTGTATTAGTGGCCGACAAACAAAAAGGACATTTAGTCCTTTTTTCAAGTATGAAAGTACCTGGCAATGCTTGGTTAACTTTCCAATTAACAGAAGAGGAGGAAAAAATTTTTCTGGTGCAAACCGCTATTTTTCAACCACGCGGTCTGTGGGGTCGTTTATATTGGTGTTTACTTTTTCCAATTCATTTTTTTCTTTTCAAAAGCATGGCCAAAAATATTGCCAAAGCTTAATTACTCACTTTACGCATAATTTGAATGGTGCTTTTAGTACCAATCCAAAGCCTAGGCTATTTAAAAAATCGCTTATTAAAATTATGCGTAAGGTAAATTAATTAAATATTTGAAGTAGAAAATAATAATTCAATTCTTTTACAATTATAATTCTAATTAAATAATTATCTAAATTATAGGAATAATTCTTGTGAAAAATTTTATAGTAGCTATCATTTTTTGTGTGCAAATTTGTTTTGTTGATTGCACAGAAGATCATTATTTAATTAATATTGAAAATGCATTAAACGCCTCTAGCATTGATGGCTTTAAACCATTAGAAGAGGCTAGTCTGGTAGAAGAAATAAATGCACTTTTTCTAAAAATTTATCATAATGAGAACAAATATCCCGATACTATCGCTTGTTTGACGGCTCAAGACTCCATTTTTTATGCTTATCAAGTGATCGCAAAAGAACTTTATATCCAGGTTTTTGGTGCACCACGCGAAGATTTTGAATTTCTGCGCTTCCCTACTCAAAAACTTTTAACCACCAAGGAAGATTTTTTTAACCACTTCCCGTCCCTTATTATTCCTGAAAATACCTCTGACGATCAATTAGATATCTCAAATGATAGTTTGTTAGCTTACTTTGATAAGCATGAAAAAGAAGAAGAGGCCGAATTTGTAAAAATTATAAACGGAGAGGAAATTTGTGGTGGGTGCGAAGAGGCAAAAGAGGCTGAAATAAATTTTGAATTTCAAATATGCGATACGGCACCTGAAATTAGCCGAGAACTTATTTCGGTAAATTTTAGTTTGGAAACATATCGACCATTAGATTCCGTTATGTTTGTCTTTCTCTCCGGTAAATCTGTGGCCCTGGTACATAATCAAGATGAATATAAACAAAAATTTATTAAAATTTTCTCTGAACTTTTTGAATACCTCTATATACCAAATGAAAAGCTTGTCGCATGCTTGGAGGAATTAATTGAAAAAGCGCCACGTTCTAAATTTGGTATCATTAACCAAATTTTCATTCCAAAAGATAGTGTAGAAAAATGTCTTTATCTCTCTTTTAGCGGTGGTTTTCTACATTCAGTGTACGATGCAAACTTTGATAAAGTTTTATTGGCGTTTCAAAATAGTAGAACAGAAAATCCATTTAGAACTTTTAGAGATTTTCAAGCGCGTATTATTGCCGGAGCACTTTTTGAAGATCCACAGGTCAAGATTTTACGCTATACGCTCTTTCCAAAGGAAATAGAACAAGAGTATGAGGCATTGGTGCGTGATTCCATCTTAAAACTCTTAACTAACTAATCTTACGAATTTGAATAAGTCTATTAATCTAATATACATTAGAGCCCACAGACTCGACTTCATGATCCTTTATTAGCTATCACTATGGTTATTGATAATGGTGAAAAATTGGTGGCCTTTTTAATGGATTTAATTTTCTCCACCTATTGGCTCACTCAAGACCTGCAAGTTCCCGCGATAATAAAGCAATCGCTGACCAGTCAAACTTCGCTCTATTCAGATTCATACTCACTATTAATTTTTCATGCAGTTCCGAAAGAAATGGCATTGGAACTTGTGCTTGATCTGAAAAATGTTCCAATAATCTTATATCTTTTAAACCTAGATGCAATTCAAAACCACCATCTGAGAAATTTCTTTTAGTTAGCATGGAGGAATAGGCATGCAATACGGGAGCATTAAAAAGGGAATTTCCAAATATATCTAGGGCAGCTTTTGAAGAAATGCCTTCTTTTTCAAGTACTGCCGCCGCTTCTGAAAATGCTTCAATAAAGCTCAAAATCATAAAATTGTTACACAATTTAAAAAGCGAGGCTTGGCATGGACGTTCCCCTAAATCGAAAATCTTGACACTCATAGCTTGTAAAATGGGGGCAGCTTTTTCCTTGGCGCTAAGGTGGCCTGCTAAAAAGATCCACAAAGCACCCTCTTTTGCTCGCTCTGGCCTTCCAGTGACAGGGGCTGCTAAAAAATGTACTCCTACCTCTTGATGCATTTTCTCCATCAAAGTACTTAAATCTGGAGACACAGTACTCATCGAAATATGTAGGGATGGTTTTTTAGATGCTTTTAAAATTCCAGAAGTTCCATTCACAATCTCATTTAACGCATCGTCATTTGAAATCATGCTTACTAAAACATCACAATGTTCTGCAAGCTCTAATGGTGAATTTGCCCTAGTAGCACCCTGTGTAAGAAGAGGCCTTGCTTTTTCTGCAGTACGATTAAAAACAATGATAGGGAAACCTGCTTTCATAATATTTTGTGCCATTGGCAGCCCCATATTCCCAAGTCCAATAAATCCAACTCGCGTTTCCATCACTTTCTCCATAGTTCCTCTTAAGATTAATAACCTGTTTTTGGAAAGTTTTCGTCCTTTCATTTTAGTCAAAACGTCAAAAAAACTACAAACACAGGTTAATAGTTCTGCGGATTAATAGCTATTTTCGAGCAACTCAATGATTTACACGTTTGCATGGCAAAAAGAGTTAAAAAGGTGCTAATCGTATATGACAATATGGCCCGAAAAATTTGGGATTAAAGATGCCAAAAAAAGACAATTTTAACAAATAAATGTAGTTTCTAAAGAAGTCTAATGTAATGCATCTAGCCATTAATTTTCCCAATAATCTTTTAGCCAAAGCTCGGCGTACTTAATTTTGCCAGCGAATTTACTTTTGTTTTTATGAAATAATTGTATAAGAACTCTTGTCCGAACGTTTTGTGAAAAAAAATCTCTGTGTAGCTCTATAAAACGCCAAAATAGACCATCCCAAATACCTGTCCATGCCCCTATTGGATAATTACTCATTTTTAAAATGTAATTAGAGCCGCAGATATAAGGTTTGGTCATAATCATTCCACCATCAGCATATTGTGACATTCCATACACATTTGGGACCATTACCCAATCGTAAGCATCTACAAAATTAGCCATAAACCACTGATAAACTTCATCTGGTGCACTTTGCGTTAACAATAAAAAATTGCCCAACACCATTAACCGCTCAATATGATTGCAATAACCAGTTTTAAGGACTTTTTTAACAATTGTATCGATAGGTAGTATGCCTGTAGAACCTTCCCAAAAACGCCTTGGTATTTTCTTGTAGTGTTTAAATAAATTAGCTGTACGTTGCTGTATTCCTTTTAATAGATAAGAGGCTCTGACAAACTCTCGCCAACCAATTATTTGCCTTAAAAAACCCTCCAAAGAGTTGATGGCAATTGAGTTCTTCTCAGAATATATCAATGTCTCTTTTATAACCTGTTCTGGAGTCAAAAGACCAATATTAAGTAACGGCGAGAGCACGCTATGAAAAAGAGTTGAGCTGTTCACATCCATAGCATCTTGATATGCGCCAAAATAGGCTAAACGCTCTTTTAAAAATAATCTCAGTGCTTTTTGCGCATCTTGATGTGTGCAGGGATATAAAAATGGCTCAGCTGAACCCCAATTTTTTGCAAATTGGCTATTTACATCAGCTGTTATTTGCTTAATGATTTGTTTTTTGTGGACAATGAAAACCCTAGGTATTGCCAGCCCTTTGGGGATTTTTTTTCTATTTTCAGTATCAAAGCTATATTTACCTCCTACAGGTTTTGCTCCTTCCATCAATATGTTGAAGTGCTTTCTTTGCTGGGCGTAAAAGTGGGACATAGAAAAATGTTTTTTGTTAGCAAAAAAAGTTTTCAAATCCTCTTGCGCGCACAGAAAAGCAGGTGAGGCCCAAAAGTGTATTTTCCAACCATATTCCTTGGCTGCCTTCTCTAAATCCTGATTTAACCAATAATCGGCAAATTCAGCTATGTGAATATCTTTTATCCCTTTTTTAGCCAATAACACAAAACAATCTCCACGCTTGTGAAGATCGCAAGCTGAAATATAGATAACTTCTTTTTTTCTTTTTAAAAGGAGCTGTGCATAGCTATGCATAGCTGCTTTTAACAAAATCAATCGTTGTTTATGAAAAGACTGTATTTTGTAGAAAAGAAACTCTTCTACCAAGTAAACGGGACGATTAACTTTTATTGCTGGGTGATCTTGAAATAACTGATCAGGGAAAATAAGAGTAATTTCAGACATCGTTTTTATTTATACTGCCAAAGAGCTCTGTATGGCTTCACTTTATAAGTAATCCATTCTCCCACATACATTTTTTCTCGGCCCTGCCGATGCTTAATTTTGAAAGCCAAAGTGAGAGGTTTAATTTTTTCAAGGTTGACTGGCGCTGAAAAAAAATCCCGCGCCTCTTCCAAGCTAATAGGAAGTTCTTGTATATAATCTAACTTATACATAACTCAACTTTGGTTACTTTCTCTTATTGTTAACACGAATTTAAAAGAACTGGAAGAAAAACAAACAAATAGGAAATTTGTGGAATTTTACAAAAAATTAGTTTTGTCTCTTTCATTGTGTGTGGGTGGTGGTTGGCTATGTGGCATTGTTACGCGTCAGGGAATAGCAGATTGGTATAGTCATTTGAATCAGCCACCTGGTACACCCCCTAATATAGTTTTCCCCATTGTATGGACAATTTTGTATACACTGATGGGAATAGCGTTGGCATTACTATGGTCTTCTAACTCATCAAATAAACAACTGTCTTTTGGCTTATTTGCATTGCAGCTAATTCTAAATTTCAACTGGTCGTGGATTTTTTTTGGTTTAAAGAACTCAGGATTAGCTCTTATTGATCTTATGTTGCTGTGGGTAGCAGTTTGTGGAACTATCTTTGCTCTTAAAAAACATACCGCCCTTGGTGCTTGGTTGCTACTACCATATTTAATTTGGACTACTTATGCTTTATATTTAAACTTATTTGTTTGGATTCTAAACTAAGCTTGGCACATTAGCCAATCAAAAGCACGGATCGAAATTTGCCAATAATTTTGCATAATTTGCTTAATAAGCGGCAGTCCGTTATCGCTGTTGGTAAATATAATCAATGCCCTACTACACTATTTAAGACTCATTAAAAACATTCGACACCTTTATTATCACCCCAATCCCAAAATGATGGGACTAATTTAGTTGCTTGTAGTCCCCCCGATGAAATCTGATAATCGAGCCGGAGCTTTAATTATTGAATCACTCACCTTACGCATAACTTGAACAAGTGATTTTTGACATAGCCTAGAGCTATATAAGGAGACACATTGCAGCAAATAGCCTAAGCTCTTTGCAAAATGTGTCTACTCTATAGATGCTTTCGGATAGGTACTAAAGGCACTCTTCAAATTATGCGTAAGGTGAGTGAATCATTAGACTTCTTTGTAAACTGGCTTTTTTTGGAAAAATTGATGTTTTTTGAGCAGATTTGATTCCAAATTTTAAGAGCATATTGGCAACTAGGCCCGAAAAATTTAGGATTAAAGATGCCAAAAAAGGCAATTTTAACAAATAAATGTAATTTCGAAAGAAGTCTATTATTTAATACAAATTTAGAGTGTTTTTACAAAGTATCTTCTGGAACAACCAATATCGCTATAACCTAAAGATTGATAAAAGGCATGCGCTCCTGCTCGCTGTACACCTGTCGCTAGCTCAATCTGCGCGCATTTGTGCTCAACAGCAAATTTTTCAGCCAAATGCATTAGCCGATTACCTAATCCCAGACGTTGATATTTTTCATTTACAATCAACACAATCACCCTTAGAAAAGAATCGGGCATATGAAAATAATTAACTACTTCTACTGCGATACAACCAATAACAAGACCATCTTTTTCAGCCACCCAAGATCTAAGATTTAGGCTGGAATTGTATTTTTGAATATTTTCTTGCATCGTATTCTCATCAATAGGATAGCCTAACTGATCCATTAACGGTAACAATGGCTTGGCATCACCTGCTTGAACGGTACGAAAAATTACACCATCGTCCCTCTTAACTGCTTTGAGAGGTTTAGGAGAATGATTTTTTTGCCATTGTTCATGTGTCAGCGCTGTCAAGATATGATCCTCCCAACAACCATTAATCAAAAGATAGTTCTTAGCATATCCTTCCCAGCTAAATCCTAAGCGCTGCAATAATTGTGCGCTTTTTAGGTTAGTTGGCATATAATTTGCCATTAATCGATGAAGACCCAACTCGGTAAAAACATAATTAATACAAAATTCTAGCGCTTCAAACATTCTGCCATTTCCAGCATAATCTTGATCGATTCTATAACCTAAATAGCAAGCTTTAAATGCTCCATAAAAAATCTGTGTAAAATGGCAAAAACCAATGATGTGGCCTGGTTCATCAATAGGCTTTAAACAAAAGCGAACAGCAGTCCCCTCATCATACTCTTGCTGCCAAGTTTCTAAACGTTTTTGCACCACTTGCGCAACAGAAGTGTTGTTAGGTAAATCTGCTAAAATGCTTGAGCCCCATTTCAGTAGATAATCTTTATTTTTACTTTCAAACTCTATTATGGCAGGAAGATCAGCCATAGTAGGCTGTGTTAAATGCAAATGAGATGTAGTAAAAGTTTTTAACATAAATTTATAGACCTTGCAAACTGCATCATAAATTATCTATCCTATTTTTAGGACAACTAAATTTTAGGTATTATGAAAATATACGTGTATTCCAAATGTTCGACCTGTAAAGAAGCTCTACGCTTTTTGAAAAAACAAGAGCTCAAAGTTACTGTTGTAGAGATCACAGAAACCCCACCTTCTTTGGATGAACTACAAACAATGTTACATTACCAAAAAAACAATTTAAAAAAATTATTCAACACTTCTGGCTCTCTTTATCGAGAATTACAGCTTGCCAGCAAACTAGAACAGCTCACTGTACTCCAAGCGCTAACATTACTCTCAAAGCATGGCATGCTAGTAAAGCGCCCTTTCTTAATAGGGGAAAATTTTGGCTTACTTGGGTTCAATGAAGCAGAATGGTCAAAATTAAATTCCAAGCACTAAAAATTAGTGACTTATAAAATAAAATATGCTAGCATTTTGATAAGACTTTTAATTAAAGGTATTTTTATGAAAATAATTAACAGAGTTTGTTTATTCTTAATTTTTATTACATTTCAATCATTACTTGGTGCTATTGAAAAAGAAGAAGTTATCACTGGTCAATATTTTGTATCGCAAGATATTGAAGATTTTGATTGTCATAGCTCTAGTCTAATAGCGTCTGCTCCTGGTAAATTATGTGCCGTTTGGAAGGGTGGTCCTGGAAAAGGATCTAGTAGCTTTGATATAAAAGAAAATGTCGGTATTTGGTTGTCTTTATTTGAGAACAACAATTGGAGCATTCCAAGGCAAATTGTAGAAGCTGCCGATTCGGTTTGTTGGTCACCAGTGTTAACAAAACACCCCAGTGGAAAATTAATATTATTCTATCGTATCGGTGCTGATCCACGCCATACAGTTTCTCTGTTTAAGACTTCGCATGATAATGGCTTGAACTGGTCGGCAGCGCAAATTCTGCCTGCTGGTATTGTAGGGCCTACCAAAACAAAGCCTGTTTTTGATGATCAAGGAAATATGCTCTGCGGTTCTTCTGTGGAAGTGGGTGAACCTGAAGATGAACTTAAAGCAACTGCCTGTTGGATTGAAATTTTAGGGCAAAATCAACGTTGGTCAAAGCATGGCCCTATTGCAATTAAAGAGCGTCCATTTGGTTGTATTGAGCCAGTTTTATTTTGGGGAAACAATGGCACTTTGAAAATGTTGTGTCGTGATCGCTCCCATAAAATGAATTTGGATGGCTGGATTAGAAGTGCTGAATCTCTTGATAAAGGCAAAACTTGGTCTGAATTAGAAAAAACAACTTTACCAAATCCCGATGCCGGTATTGACGCCCTAAACTGCATTGAAGGTGAAGTGGTCTTAATTTTTAATAACTCCCATACTGACCGTTATCCATTGACGTTGGCATTGTCCAAAGATTATGGTCAAACTTGGACTACTTTCTTTGATTTAGAAGAAGAGTCAGGGGAATTTCCATCAATCACTCAAGATGTGCAGGGTTTTCTACATGTTACTTACGCTTACAAACAAGCGGGGCAAACGCAAAGACGGATTAAACATGTGGTAATAGATCTTAAAAAATTATCTGGTTTAGACGACTTACAAGAAGATGCCTAAAGCTAAGCCTAATATTGAGCATATAGCGCCTGTATACTCAAGAGAGGTTGCTGAATTTCAGTATAAGTTTTTGGACAAAATTATGAGCAATGAAGCTGCTGCTGTGCTTATGGAACATGGATTAGAATAAGTTTCTTTGAAAACTGCGTTTATATTTGTTAAAATTGTCTTTTTTTGGAAAAATTGATGTTTTTTGAGCAGATTTGATTCCAAATTTTAAGAGCATATTGGCAACTAGGCCCGAAAAATTTAGGATTAAAGATGCCAAAAAAGGCAATTTTAACAAATAAATGTAATTTCGAAAGAAGTCTATTTGTAAAAAACTTGAAAAAATTCTTCAGGTAACTCTTCTGCGGAAGTAAACTTCGTCAGCAGTTGTGGATGTAAACATTTTATGCCATAGCCCCTTTCTTGATTAATTCTATTCCAATAATCTGATAAAAAATCACTATTTTTTAGATCGATTGGTTTATGTATCACAAGCCCCCAATTATCGTCGAAGTTTTCGACATACTGACCTAAATAATCATAATGTTCATAACAGGTAGTCTCTTTAGTAGTAGTAATTTTACGACCTTTCTTCTTTTCGGTGATGATGGAAACCAATAAAACAGATGGATTGTGCTTTAAAGTAACATCTAACGATGAGTAAGGCGAAAGTGTTGTTTTTTTGCAACAATAGCCTAGTGATTGTGGAGCACATAATTCACCGGGCTCTTTGGGTGCAGGTCGATAGGCCTCTTGAATCTCAATTACTTTAGAGGCATCAGTTTGATTGATAATGGTAAAAGCTAAGCCATAATTAGCAAAACCACATATTCCCACTAAAAAAAGATAGATTATTTTATTTAACATATATTAGTCCCTTTAATTACGTTTATAAACAAGGCAACTAAATTAACATTATCCAACTTTTGTGACAAGAAGTGGCATATCAAAAGTTAGTGGTGCAAAAAATCGCACCGCTAAACTCTAGGCAAAATTAGCTAGTCACGTGTTGCGGGCTGCACTGCAGATTCTGCAGAAACTTTAGCCGGAAGAAAAACAAAAGGCTTGGCCTCTGTAAAAGAGGTAGCTACATTGCCTGCATATATCTTACCTCCAGAGGTAGTTAGTTTTTTTACTGGAGCATCTTCTTTAAAATCAAGATCTGCTAGCGCTACCCAAAAAGTATTTGGACTAGTGGCTGAATCAAAAAAATAAAGTTTATTTTTTTGATCAGAAACTGTACGCCAAAGTGTCGAGGCAATATTTGGCTCGCCAGGGGTAGTAATACCCAGCGGTACACTAACGCTACGCATAATGCTAAGCACACTGGCAGTAGCTTGATTAGTAAAATCATGTTTTGGAACTGCGGTAATAAAAGCTGGTGCACTCTCTTTAGGTATGGCCCCTACAAAAAACGAAGCACGCGCAAAGCGATCGGCAGCTCTATTTGTACCGGGGAGAAATTTTAACCCACCCACCTCTTCCCAATATGAATTCAACGCCAATTGTTTAGAAAAAATAGGTGAATTAGTCATTATCGGATATTGTTTGCCATGATGAATAACCAGCTGGCCTTCCACATATTCAAAAATTGCCGAATCTCCATTTATATCAGAGATAGCCAAGTGTAGTTGTGCTGGTGAGCCATTAGGCAAAATTGGTGCTAATATAATAAAAGGTTCTTTACGCAACGCTTCTACGGCTTCAGAGACTAAACTAAAATTATCTAAAACATACTGCGCCCAAGCGGTTATAGACAATAGCGGCTTGTCAACAGCTGGTTTACCATAGTCAGATTCAGCCAAATACAACATATTAGCCACCAATCCCTTTTCATTCATACCATCGGCAGAACCGGCATTGTAGCCTGATACAACCAAACTACCATATTTGGAAGTCCATTTTATTGAATCAGGTCCAGCCGCCCCATCGCGTTTAATAGCTCTTGGAAATACCCATAGATCTGAATGCATATCCTCCATCCAATCCAGGGTCCTACCAGTAATGACTACAGAATCAGAACCAGTAAATAATACTCTAGTACAGGCTTGGCTTGCTTCAAAATAGGTCATTGCAAAACAAAAAAGCATCCCATTTAAAAAGTACTTTAATGAAAATCTGATCGTTCGCATACTTTTACTCTCCTGATTTGTTTAATTTTATATTAGACTTCTTTCGAAATTTTTCGGCCCTTGTTGCCAATATGCTCTTAAAATTTGGAATCAAATCTACTCAAAAAATATCAATATTTTCCAAAAAAAGCCAGTTTCGAAAGAAAACTATTATTTATTTGAAATTAATTTATCAATTAGATCCAATAACCTTAAAAACTCACCTTACGCATAATTTGAAGAGTGCCTTTAGTACCTATCCGAAAGCATCTATAAAGGAGACACATTTTGCAAAGAGCTTAGGCTATTTGCTGCAATGTGTCTCCTTATATATAGCTCTAGGCTATGTCAAAAATCACTTGTTCAAATTATGCGTAAGGTGAGTTAAAAACCTAAAATTTAAAAACCAAGGTGCGAGCATGAATATTTTTAAACTATTTTCTGTACTATTTTTTACACTTACCTCTGGACTGACGCAAATTTTGGCAGTCGAAGTAAGCCCTTCAAACAATCCTTTAGAACGATTGATACAGGGTAATAATCGCTATGTAACTTCAACTACAGTTTGTCACGAAGATTGGTCAGCAAAACGTTCAGCAGTTGTGGAATCGCAAAAACCATTTGCAATCATTGTGGCTTGTTCAGATTCGCGAGTGCCACCAGAGATCGTCTTTGATCAATCTCTAGGCAATCTCTTTGTAGTGCGAGTAGCCGGAAATGTCGTCGATGATTTTGCCATTGGCAGTATTGAATATGCCGTAAAAGTACTTGGAGCCGATTTGATATTAGTGCTTGGGCACTCTAATTGTGGTGCTGTCAACGCTGCTCTAAGTGGAATGAAATTTGACAATCATATTCAAGATGTTTTAAATGCCATTCAACCAGCTGTCAATATTACAAAAGGAGACACTGGCGATTTACTAGAAAAAACTACTAAAGCTAATGTAAAATTAGTTACAGAAAAGCTTAAAAATTCTAAAGCAATGCTTGCTAATTTAATCGATAAGGGCTCTTTACGCGTTTTAGGCGGTTATTACAACTTGACCACTGGCAAAGTCGAAATACTTGATAAAACTCAATAGCCTAAAAATAGTAACACCTATTTGATAATGGCTCATATCATTTATGAGCCTTTATTTTTCTATTTCGATAATTTGAAATTGCTGTATTAAACTTGGATTAGCAGGCGTTAAAGAAAAACAAACCTTTAAGTCTTTTTTCTCTCCACTTACTAAAAAATGACCACGTAATTGATTTTCAGCAATTAATTGTCCAATTTCTGTAATGGCACCAATATTAGCAAAAATATTTTTACTTTCTTTTTGCAAAGCCTGCAGCGGATAATCTAAAAAGAAATTATCAGCAAAAATGGCTGTTTGGCTGACATTTTTCCAATGTGGCAATAGTTGCACCAAATCTTTTTTTCTCTCTTGCAGAATTTTAGAAGGTGGAAGTTGCCAAGGTTTTAATTGCGCTGTTTTTATGAGCTTATCAAGTACCTCTAAGTTAATTTTATAGGCTGGGGCGTATGTTAGATTGGCTAATAAAACAACCCCAATGCCATATTCAGGCATTATATACCAGTTACTGCCAAAGCCTGGCAATCCACCGGAATGGCCAATAAATATGCGCCCCTGTGCATCACGTAAACAATTCAGTCCATAACCATAGCCATTGACAATGATGCTTTCTTCCCCTTCTGCACATTGATTAACACTTAGAGCTCTGAATTGCCAGGGTTGATGCATCTCACGTAGTGAGCTTCGTTTTAATGGACCGCTTTCTGGATCATCTCTGGGAGGCCACGCATATTGATGCATTGCGGCATATTGACTTAAGGTTTCAACTGAAGTGATCATTCCGCCCATAGCACCAAAAATGCCATTGCTTTGTAACTTTTCTTCTTGCCAGTTCCCATCCATCCAGCGGTAACCATGTGCTAAGAGAGCATCAGATATTTGTGAGCTTTCCCACTTTATCCCCTTTAAATCGACTGTTTGCTCAATAAATTTAGTATATGTGCTACCGCTTACCTTGCCAATAATATAACCCAGCAAGGTATAACCTAAATTACTATATTCAAAAGTGCAGCCAGGGGCATTGGAAAAATGGATTCCTTTTTTAAGCAATTCTATTAATTTTTCCTCTGATTCACCTAGCTTTCGATCAGCCCATGGATCATCGGTAGGAAAGCCAGCAGTATGTATTAATAAATCTCTTATCGTAATCGGCGGAGCGTCGCTTGTGATTTTCAACCCCTCTACTTCGGGGATATACTGACAAACTGGATCGTCTAATTTTAATTTATGTTCATCACGTAATCTCAATATGGCCATAGCCGTAAAACTTTTGGTAACCGAGGCAACACTGTACATAGAGTGCACAGTCGCTGGTATTTTTTGGGCCATGTCTATAAAACCATCGGCTCCAGAATAGACCAATTGACCATCTAAGATGATACCATAAGCATATGATGGAAAGTTGTGACTTTTAGCAAATGCTTTGTACATTTGATCGATCTGTGGGAAGGCGTCTTGCAGCTTAACAAGACGTCTGGGATCATTAAAATAGGGCGGGCTATATGATTGCATATACATCGCTTGCAAAAAGTTTTAATCAACAACCTGAATTTTTAACTCACCTTACGCATAATTTGAACAAGTGATTTTTGACATAGCCTAGAGCTATATATAAGGAGACACATTGCAGCAAATAGCCTAAGCTCTTTGCAAAATGTGTCTCCTTTATAGATGCTTTCGGATAGGTACTAAAGGCACTCTTCAAATTATGCGTAAGGTGAGTTTTTAATTCTATGCTAGCAATATATTAGTATGCAAGGTCCTAATAACCTAAAACTTTGAGTTTTTTATCCTTTAGGGCCCTTAAAAAGTCCAAAAAACTCAAAGTTCAGGTTAATACTCAGCTACGGCGATTCAATAAAGCTTCTCCTTTGATAGAAGGTAAACCATCTTCAATACTTAATCCTACTGCTATATTACCTGTAATAAATTCATAAAACGGTTTCCAATCCACCAAATTAGAGCTTAAAAACAAAGAACCATTCTGTCCACGGGCATAAAAAGACTGTTTAACTTCGATAGTGGCTAAAATATTTGTATTATCAATTAAGTTGAAGAGATCACCTTTTAAGAAAAAACTAATAGGCATTTTAGTACCTTTCAAAAACTCAATAGCAACTTCTGGCCGCTGCCCTTCTATTATTTCGCTTAATTCTACTTCCGTTAAATTTTCCACACTAATCACGCGCACATCGTGCAAAAGATGTGACGCAATCTTTAAATTAGCGCAAACAAAAGATGGCAAACAAAAGGTAACCAAACTCAAGCTTAAAAAAATAAACTTACGCATACACCCTCCTTACTACACATGTAGTATTTAAAATTAAAAAAAATTGCACAAAAACATTTCTAGTTCCTAACTCACCTTACCGCATAAAAGCTTGAGTTTCTAAACTAGAAAATCCAAAACCTTCCAAGCAACACTACAAAAAAAACAATCCCCACAGCGGAGACTAAAAAAAAAGCTCTTATTTTTTTAAAACGAAGCATCACAGGTTGCTCTAAAAACTTTAGTCGCTTATAAACAGTAGAGCTTGTGAGATGATTAGCAAAAATGTGAGGCACACATGATGCTCTACTAACAGCATAATTAATTGATTTAAAAATGGCGGTAGCTAGATCTTCTGGTTGAATATTGTATTTTCGGCATTTAAGATCGCAGTCAATTTCTTGATCTTCTTCAATGCGTTTATGTAACCAGTTAGTTGGAACCCACCAAAAAATAAATTCTATTAAATCCAATAACAAGCGCACTAAACTATCTTTATAGCGAATATGTTCTAGCTCATGTGCTAAGACAGCATCATATTCAGTGTTTGATAAAGTAGCAGCTAGTTGTTTGGGAATGTATATCTTGCTATGGAACAAACCAGCCACAAAGGGCGATTTTATAAAACTAGGCGCACTTAAAATCTTAAAATGGTATTTTCTCTGACAATTTATAAGCATTGCATTTGTACTTTTAAGACTTACACAACGGGCATTTTTATTAAGTGTCTGCAAAAATTTTAAGGCATGATAGTGACTAATTAGCCTTTTGCTCAAAATAATAATCGAGGCAATTATGAAAACGAGAGTTAATAAATTTAAACAGTACGATGGTATTGTGTAACCCAGTAGATCAGCTAAAGTAAAGGTCATGTTAGAGGGCGCCGTAAACTCGATAACTGAGGTAATTGGGCTAAAAAAATAATTAGCACCTTGTTTTGCCAAAATAACCATGGCAGACATTGTGCGTGTCCCCTCGGGACAATCAAGTGGATTGACCCCATGCATATAAGACCATCTTGAAAAATCGTACAGCCACAAATCAAAAGGGAGTTTAAGAATAGGAATCATGCGCATAAAAGCACTTGCGCGCCCTTTTGGAATTTGGAATAAAAAGATTATCCCCTCAATCAAAATCAGTGCTGTTAAAAAAGAAAGAAGGCTATTTATAAAAATATTTAAAACAAAAAAAGAAATGGTGTTCATATTTTTCTGCGTACTTCTTTAACCGTGATGCTCTAAATACAATGTTTGCATTCACTCGATCCAAACAGTTACGATCACAGTGATTAATCAGGAGTTTACTACAATTGTAGTATTTTAGTAAAGCAAAACATAAGCAACTCTAAAGAACATCTCTATTAATCGTCACCCAAACAACAATCACAAGCAGTAGCTGGTGGAATACTTTGTTCAAAACGAAACATATTATTTGGATCGTATTTCTTCTTGGTACACATAAGCCTTGCGACATTGCCACCAAAATAATCTTCTAGATAATTTTTTAATTCAGGGTCTGGATTGCCAATATAATCTCCTTTGGTATAGGCAAGGAGATTTTCGCGTAACCGCTCAAGCTCTATTATATTTTTTTTATCATCGTTATCCTGTAACCACTGACTTGAATAATTGATAAAAAATTTAGCATCTCTATAAAAATAAGCACTAGCCGTTGGTGCTATTTCCGCGCAAGCGCCTCCTAGAGAAAATAGCAATACATTTAAAAGTGGCGAATTGGACGCTTTAAGTGTTTTTTCAATGATATCAATACCCTCTGGTGGCAAAACCTCCATGGCAAAAGCACCAGTAGATTTATATTCAGGTTTGTTTGTTATAAATACAGCGGTAGTTTCTTCAATCAATTCAATGGCTTTTTTCCAATCTACTGCCTCTATTGCTACAGAGGAGGGTGCTCCAATCGCTAAAATGGGTGCTAGAAGTTCTCGAGCTTGCTTGGGGGTACCCCAATACATTCCAAAAATCCTTATCGGCTCTTTTTTAAATTCTTGTGCAGAAAAAGTTTTGGCCCACAAATCTAAATGTGAAAACCAAGCGCGATCATCTTTACCAAAAAAATCTTGCCAAGCGGCAAATATTTGTTTGATAGGTTGCCCCCAATTCCATCCAATATTAAACCATGTCACATTTTCAGCAGGATAGACTTTTATTTTCAGAGCGCTAATCACCCCAAAATTTCCCCCACCTCCACCACAAATGGCCCAAAATAAATCCTTATGTTCATTATCTTTAGTTGCGGTAATAATTTTTCCATAGGCATCGACCATTTCTACTTCAAGTAATGTATCGCACGTTAAGCCAATTTTACGTATTAGTGGACCCATGCCACCACTTGAAACCAAACCCGATAAGCCTACCGAAGAACAAGTCCCACCTACATGTGTTAAGCCATTTTTAAATAGCTCACTGTAAAGCTCGCTATTATTTATACCAGGTTGAATGGTGGCAATCTTTGTTGCCAGATCGATTTTTATCTCTTTCATTTCGCTGACATCAATCACAAGGACCCCATCACCTGTAGAATATCCTTCATGATTGTGCCCTCCACTACGAATACGTAGAGGAATTTTATTACAACGGGCCCACAAAATGGCATTTTGTATATCTTGCGCACTATGCACGTAAACAATGGCATGGGGGTATTTATTTTTTGAAGTGTAGTAATTAGAATCTAAACGGGCTTGCTCATATTTCTCTTCTCCTTGGGCAACAACCCGACCAGTGAGCTGTGGACAAGGTACTACTTCTTTAACCTCTGGCTCAGCCATGATATTCCACCAAAAAAGTGCTCCACCGGCTAGTAGCGCTACTAAACTCCATATTAAAGACTTAAACATAGCATTCCCTATGGTACAAAATAAAATTAATTAACAACGCACTTTGTATATAGGGCATTATAGAAATATATTCAATTTTTGCTAATAGGCTTTTTTTGAAATTACATTTACTTGTTAAAAGTGCTTTTTTGCCATCTTTAATCCCAAGTTTTTTTGACCATATTATCACTCACCTTATGCATAATTTGAAAATATGCCTTGCTAAAATGTAATTATTTAACAATAAAATATTAAGATATTGATCAAATTGTTAATTTACTATACAATAGTCGTAGTGCTTTTTATTATATAGTTTAAATAAATATCGCATATTTATACAAAAATCTAATTAAAGAGAGTTTTTATATGATTCGTTCTTTTTGTGCTTATTGCTGCTCTGCTTTTGATGCTTTTGAAATAAACCAAGAAGATTATTATGAACCTAACCGTGCTCATAGTCCAGAGCCTTCCACTTTAAAATCTACGGATATTTTGGATTTGCCTAATTTTGAAAAAAATGAAGCTCTTCCCCTAAAAACAATGAAGGAGCATGAACTTGACGATGCTAAAATAAACAAAGTAATGGCTTCCATAGATAGATTACGTGCTTTAGATCCGCATAGCGTGCCTCATGAATCAAAAAGTGATTAATTTCCCTTCCGTTAAATTATTAGACTTCTTTCAAAAGAAGTCTAATAACTCACCTTGCACATAATTAAAATTATTGACTACACTCCCATACTAAACAACTTGAAACAGTAAGTCGAAATTTTTCTAAGAGTTAGTAGCAATGATCTCGCATACGGAAATAATCTTTCAATTATTTTTAGCAGCCCTATTAGGGGGCTTAATTGGTTTAGAAAGAGAGCGCAAAAGCTGGTTTGCAGGATTAAGAACACATATGCTGGTGTGTATCGGATCGACTCTCATTATGATAGTCTCGCAATATGGTTTTAAGAATGCGCTAGTGGATCAATTAGTAATGCTCGATCCCTCTCGTGTGGCCGCACAAGTAGTTAGTGGCATAGGCTTCCTTGGAGCTGGCACTATTATATTTTGGAAAAATAAAATTAAAGGTCTTACTACTGCTGCTAGTTTATGGGCTATTGCCGCTGTTGGCCTTGCCATTGGAGGTGGACTTTATGTAGCAGCTATTATTACTACTTTATTGATTTTGATAACCCTAGCTGCCATTAAGCCGATTGAACATTCATTCTTTAGAGCAAGCAAAATTAAAGAGATTAAATTTCATGCTCAAGCCGGTTTTCCTTTATTGACACTTGATACTATCTTGAAAGATTTGAATTTGCGTTTAGCGATTATAGATTTACAAATTGAAAAAGAAGGACAAAATGAGATTGTTAAAATTGTTGTAGAGAGCGCCTCACAAATTGATTTTTTAAGATTATTAAATGAAATAAAACAATTTCCATTTGTAACTAAAGTAGAGAGTATGGAGTAGTCAAGACTTTGTTGCATAATAACCTAAGAGGCTAAGGTTATTATGCAACAAGGATATTAACCAGCCCTATTAAAATCTATTTCGACCAATTGCCCAAATTTTTGGACTATCTTACTTAAACTAGGACGCAAGCGAAAATCATCTGCCATCATTTCTTGAATAAGTTGTATCATCTCCAATATTTCTGGATGTGGATAATTTTTTGCTAATTTTGTAAAAAGTATTTCATTTTGAGCTTTATGTAATGGTTTCTTGGTATCATGTGGGTGACCGGCAACCTTTACATGTGGATAGGTGCAAAACAGAACTTTAAAAATTACTACCCCTAACGCAAAAGTTTCAACACCTTCCATTAATTTTTGGGCAAATTCTCGGAATTTATTAAGCATCTGCACTCGTAATTGAACATCAGTATCTAATGGATGAGTCATAAAAATATGATCTACCATTTCAAGTATAATAAAGCGCAGTGACTGTGCATCTCTGGCATGTATACTATCTACGCTAAAAGTCGCCCTTAGTGAATCTATGTAGCAAAAGTCATCCACTGTAAGGCCATCTTGAGAAAGCATGTTTTCAAATCGATTAAACATCTCATTAATTTTGATCGAGTCTGCATAATCAGAAATATGTGGTTCATAACCATTAGCACTTTTTTCTACTAAAATGTTTTCCACCTTAATATCGCGATTAAAATAGCCTTTCATAAATATTTTATTAAGACTATCAGCTATTTTAAAGCAGATTTTAATGCGTGCTGGTATAGTAACTTGATTAAATTCTGGATTTAGAATTATATCTAATAGATCGCCACCGTTATAAAAATGTTCTACACAAGCTTTAGTTACTTTGTTTTTCAAAATAGTATCAATTAGCGCAAGCGGTGGTTGCTGCATTTGTACCAAACCATTTCCTTGCACATCAGCATATAGAGCTTTAATCTTGTAAAATTGCAATCTGAATTTCTCATTAGCGATTCGCATCAATTTCATTGAAGTGCTTTCTAGCGGTGTTTTTAAAATAGCATAAGTAGCTTTGCTTATATCGATAATTTTATAAACTGAGCTTTCAGATCCCGAGACAAATGGGAGAGTATAAATATTAGGTAAATTTAAAATATAAAACTGACGTGTCACATAAAAGGATGAATGTGCCAGCAGATCAGCAATCTCATCACTCGGATAAGAGACTTCCGTATTACTTTCGTTGGAGACTGATGGTACGCCATGATGTGGGTAGTAAGCTTCAGTATTCATTAAAACAGAGACTGGTCGTGTTTTATCTCTATTTCCGTTATTGAAAAGTGGAAGAGTATCAATTTGACAAAAAGAATGATCGGCATTAGCACTATGTGCAAAAAAACGATATGCAGTGGCAATTAAAGCAACAAGACTGTCTTTTGCTATGACTGCGCGCCCTTTCAGCATCAAGCAATTACCGGCGATATCATAATTTCTACTAATACTCTCAGCTATTTGCCCTACGATATTATCGGCTAAACGCATTGCAAGATTATTAGCTACTTGAGCATTAACATAGCCTTGATGCGGTTGTTTATGATGTAAAGGTGGTTTATTAAATCCTACGGTCATTTTAATACCTTTTAATTACTAAATTTTAAATTTAAACATAACAATTTTTTGTTATTATGTAATGTAAATTTTATATTGTTGTTTTTTGTTTTTTTATATTTATACATATCTTTAAAAAAAGATAATGGAAAACATTAAGCGATTAACAACAAAATCACAACAAAAAAATGAAATTAAAATCAAACTAAGTAATAAAATTATTGTTTATTAAACTGTTAACATATTCTAACTATATCTTTAACATAATATTAACACTTAATAAACTAAAATTAACTTTTAATATAAATAAATAATTTTGAATTAAATGAATTGAAGAAAACACATTTTGCTATTTAAAAATATGAGTTTTGAATTGCAAAACGTGTTTTAGCATTGCGAGACTATAATAGACTTTTTTCGAAACTACATTTATTTGTTAAAATTGTCTTTTTTGGCATCTTTAATCCCCAATTTTTCGGGTCTTCTTGCAAATAGGCTCTTAAAATTTGGAATCAAATCTGCTCAAAAAATATCAATTTTCCCAAAAAAAGCCAGTTTACAAAGAAGTCTAATATTTTAGGAGTTTTTGTTACTAAAATCTGCGTTGATTAATTTTGCAAATTTTTGCGTCACTTTCGCTAAACTAGGACGTAAGCGATAATCACCTAGCATCATTTCTTTAATAAGATTCACCATTTCCACCATTCCATGGTAAGGATATTTTTTTATTAATTTGGAAAAAAGCATTTTATTTTGAGCCTTATGTAATGGTTTCTCGGTATCATGTGGGTGACCGACAATATTCACATGTGGACTAGTACAGAATAAAATATTGAAAAAAACTATACCCAGAGCAAAAACTTGGCTAGCCTCAAACAATTTACGACCTTCTATTTTAAATTCTTCTAGCACTTTCAAACGGAGCTCAAGATCACTTATGTGCGGATAAATTTTGAAAATATGCTTAACTAATGTAAACATGATAAAACTAAGCGGTTGTGTATCATTATAATGTATACATTCGGCTGTACAAGGAGCTTCTTTTAAAGATTTTAAATAAGCAGAGTCTTCCAGCGTGAGAGCTTCTTGTCTGAGCATTGTTTCAAATCTATCAAACATGGTCTTGATATGAATGCTATCAGCATAATCTGCAATCACCGGGTCATATCCAGTAGCATTTGGCTCCATTAAAATATTTTCTATTTTAACATCTCGGTGATAATAACCGCGCTCTGTTAATTTACAAAGGCTATCGCCAATTTTAAAACAAAAAGCAATGCGTTCGTCAATAACAATCTCAGAATATCTGGGGCTTATGATCACGTCGAAAAGATCACCACCCTTATAAAAGTGTTCCAGTGATCCTTTAATAGTTCTATTGCCAATACACAGATCAATAATTGCTTGCGAAGGTTTTTGTATGTTAATTTTTCCAATCCGCTGTACATCATAATACAAAGCAGACACTTTTTCCTGCTGTAGGCAAAACTTTTCATTAGCGCTTTGCATTAATCTAGGTCGCGTGCTCTGTAAAGGTGTTTTTAAAATTGTAAAACCCCCTTTGCTCAAATTGATAATTTTAAAAACAGAGCTCTCAGCCCCCGAAATCAATGGTGTTTTAGCATACAGATCAGGTAGTTTGAATATTTGGAATTGGCGATTGATACAGAAAGACGAATGTGCCAAAATATCGGCTAATTGTGGATTTGGATAAATGACTACATCGTCCATTTCATTGGTTGCTGATGCAATTGACCGATCTGGATGATAAGCTTCTGTGTTGATGACTACAGAGACAGTATCTGTTTTGTCACCCTTTTCATTAATTATAGGGGTAGTATCGACTTGGCAAAATGTCAGTTTTGCATTAGCCGGATCGATAAAAAAACGATGACCCACAGTTATTAGTGTGACAAGGCTGTCCTTTAGAATTACAACTCTTCCGTTAAGTTTTAAACAATTATCATCTATTTCAAAATTTGTGCAGATATCATCTATTATTTTTTTCAGTAGATGTTCACTAATTTCTACTGTCATACTATATTCACTTTCTTGATCATCATCAATAATGGAAAATTGTTGATGCATAGGTGTGTTTTTAATTGTAAATTCGATAGACATTTTATTCTCCATTAAATTTTAATTTACATTAGCGTTAACTATTATAAATTAATATAATTATATATAGCGTTGATAATGTTGTTTTTTATATTTGAGCATATCTTTAAAAAGATAAGCCGGGAGGGTAACACTTCAGCAACAAAATGGCAATATAAAATGTAAATTAAAAAGCATAAATATTACTTATTAAGTAAGCAACAACTTACAATTATTTGTTAAACAAAACATTAACACTAACTATATATTAAAGTTTATAGTATCAACAACAATAAAAAAAATATTATTTGCAAGAGTGCCGATTCATCCAAATATAGATATTCTATTAGTCTTCTTTAGAAACTGGCTTTTTTTTGGAAAAATTGATATTTTTTGAGTAGATTTAATTCCAATAAGAACCTGTTCGAAATCTTTTTAAAAGAGTATAAAGTTTATGTTCAACAATCCATTGGAGATAACCTTGACTCATTCCTATCCAAGCAATATCAATCCCGAACTATTTGAATGGGCTGTAGAACGTTCCTTTGCCTGGTTGGAGAAGTGCCTTAGGTTATGAAAAAATTATAAACTACCACAGAGCCCACAGAGGGGGGTATGAATTATTCAGCCAATCTTAATGTATCAGAAGAGATAGATGGACGTGAAACTGATCCTTTAACGGGTAATATTATAGGAGCTGCTATCGATGTACATCGTGCATTGGGGGCCTGGTTTACTTGAATCAGCCTACTTATTTAAAGCTCTATGGAACTTACGCTAGAGGATTATTTATCAATTTCAATGTAAAACGTTTGGTAGAAAGCATTCGTCAAATGAAGACATAACCCCTCTCTGTACGCTTTGTGGTAGTTTTTATTTTTGTAATTTATTTTTTATACAAGAAAAATTTCAAGAGAGATGATGCATCAAAAAAAGATTCTGAACAGGTTCTAAGAAAGTTAATCAAAAATAGATCAGGTAATGAACGTGGAAAACCTTATAAAAGCATGTCCTTGTGGTAGTAAACAAGAATATAACGATTGCTGCAAGCCCTTACACGATGGTGCCTTACCAAAAAACGCCCACGCTTTAATGCGTGCCCGTTATAGCGCCTATGTATTAGATCTTCCCGACTATGTCATTGCCACTACTCATCCAGCTAGTCCGCAATACTCCGAAAACAAATTTGGTTGGAAAAGGAGCATTTCGCAATTCTCACGTAATTCACAATTTGATCATCTGGAGATTTTGGATTTCAAGGAGCAACACAATCTAGCTATCGTTACTTTTACCGCTTATTTGGCCCAAAATGGGCACGATACTAGTTTTACTGAAAGAAGTTATTTTGAGAAAATCGGTGCACAGTGGCTCTATCGCGGTGGTCAATTAGCACAAGGTCATGCTCCTAATTTGATTACTACGGGTCAATTAATGCTTTTGCCACTGGCATATTATGGTGAGGCCATTTTGAACAAACCCTCTGAACCAGTATTTGAAATCACTCCAGCTATCGAAAAACTGGTACAAGAAATGATTCAGACCATGGATGTGTACGATGGTGTTGGTTTAGCAGCACCACAGGTGCATCATGCTATTCGTTTGTTTATCATGCGTACCCCTATTGAAAATAATCAAGGTGGCTATGGCACAGGTGAACTACAAGTTTACATTAATCCCACCATCTCATTCCCAAGCAAAGAAATGTGGCGCTCACCGGAAGGTTGTCTTTCTATTCCGACAGTGCGTGCTCAGGTAGAACGTCCGCACGCTATAACAATAGAATATACAACGCTTGAGGGAAAAACCCTCATGCGTCGCGTTAGCGGCTGGGAAGCGCGTATTATGCAACATGAATACGATCATATTGAGGGCATTCTTTTCATTGATCGCCTACCTCATGATGAGCGTGTGAAACTAAAACCCTTACTTAAAAATCTAAAAAAACGCATTCATGATGGGCAAGAGTTGTAACTTTTGATTTTCAGTAACTCACCTTAAGCATAATTTAGAGAGCGCCTTTAAAATCACTTGTTCAAATTATGCGTAAGGTGAGTTGCTTTCTAATTCTAACGGTTTATCAACACCTGTAAGTTCAATCGTAGTGGTCATTAAAACAAGTTTTTTTCCTTTCGCATCTTTAATGTCGTAATCGCTATCGGCATTAAAAACAACTAAATCACCCTCTTGCGGTTTTAATAATAATTTAGAGGCCAATTTTTTCTCTGGATTACCACCTTCATCTAGCTCCAATGTAGTGCCACCTTTATCCATATTTAAATAGAGAAAAGCATGCATTTGTATTTTAGTTGCCACTGTTTCATCTTTGCAGGTATTAATTCCCAAAGCACCTTTAAATGCTTGTTCTTCTGCGCTGAACATCTTGTAAGTGGCCACATTAGTACTCATCCTTACCCCTGCATGCCAACTTTCATCTAAAGCGCAAAATAATTCTTTAATGGGTAAGTAAAAATCATAGGCTTGCTGCCTTGTTTGCATACTGCTAGTTGACAATCTTGCCGACAGATTTTCTATGTAAGAACCTTTTACAGAATAGTGATTTAAGTCTAATCTGTATATTTTTTGACAAGTCTTTCTACAATTTTCTGCGGCAAAAAATTTAGAAACAATAAGCACTCTTAATTTTTTTTCACTCAACGCAAGTAAACTAGTGGTACGAATATCAGTGTCAAGTAAGACTCCCGATAGCTCGCCTTTAAGCAGCCTGCTTTCCAATTCACCGCACATCAACGGACGTTGCGGCGAAGAATAGCAAATGGTACGGACACTTAAATGACTTAAACTCTGTGGAAGCAGACGAAAAAGGGCTGACATTTGAAACATAATTGCCTTAAGTTATTTTTGATTATTGTTAAAACAGACTTATTTAACTAGCCTTGCACCTAATATGAAGGGTGCTCAAGGTGACTTATTTAACAAAACATTTTGATTAAAAAATTGACTTTATTTTGAACTTTACGAGAGTTATGCTTACTCAAAACTCAATTTTATAGATAAATATATAATTTATCAGCAAGACTATTTATGCATGTTGTCACCGAAATCGACATAATCTTAAACTTTTTAATAGTCTTGGTTGCTACTCTTCACTATATCAATCGCGGCGTGCAATTTTTTTATTTTATTAGGCAATTATAAAGAATCCCCCCTTTGTTATTACTAATACTTAAATTTTTTATGATAATTTGGTTAGTTTTCTTGCATTTTATTATTTGAAATGTTACACTGTATTTACTTTCTCTTATCTCATTGAGAAAAAGTTGAATGAGGAACTACAGAATAACTAATTGATAATTAGTAATATATGGCTAAGTAGCCTCGGCAACTAGCCTCACAAACAATAATTAAAAAAATGGAGTTTATTTATGGAGCCAGTAAAAGGCGGTGTTAAAACCGATCAAGCTAATGTTCAAGAGCCAAGCTTATTGCAAAGCGTACTAAATAGTGTACAACAAAAATGTTCGGATTTCGCCAACAATTTGATTGTTGCTATGAAAGCAGCTTCTTCAAACGCCCGCACCTATGGTGCATTTGATGAAGGTTCGGGTGGTTCAAGCTTTAGACCAATCTATTTTGACGACCAAAGCAACGTTACGATGGGTGATAAAATTGAACCTATTGATGGTGAATCAGACGATGCTTTCCACAGTAGAGTCTGTCTTCAAGTAAAATCTACCTTTTTTGGCCTTTTTGCAGTAACTATTGTCTTATTTTCAAGTGCTACTGCTTGGGCTCGTCGTCCAGGTGCAGCAGAAACAGCAGAAAGCAAAAAAATCGATGATTTGAAAGCCACTTGCCAAAAGAATGGCATTGCATTTAGCGTGAAACCACAATACTGGGAAGCAATGGATACGCAGATCGCCTTTAAGCTGATGCAAAAACAACTCGCTGGAATTTTTGCACGCATTGGCGCGCTTTTCGCAGGAATTAACAATGTTTTATTTGTGGCCTCAGATGGTGGTAATAAATCGGTACAATCTATTAGTGGAATGCAAAGTGAAACGGCGACAAATCTTGTTGATGGAGAAAGCGTTACTATCCATGGCGATAATGCAGGCGAGTTTGGTGGCAAAGATATTCAAGATAGGCTTCTTAAAAACACTGTAGAACAGACCAAGCAATATTGTAGTGATCGTTTTTATAACTCCATTGCACCCACTAGTAATATTGTTATGCCATTTTTCTGTGGCAGTCACATTTATCCACTTTGTGATGTGGATGTGATGAAACATATTGCTAATACTAAAGAGGGTGATAAACTCAAATACAACGCCGCTGATTTCTCAGTTGACAAGACTGATAAGAAAAAAAATCCTATCAACGCATTTACCGATGGTCTTGTTAGCGTCGAGGCAGTCGACATGCGTAATGCATTAGGTGATGTCATTGTTAAGAACGGTGCGATTTTTGAGGGCGATAAAGCAAACTTCTTATCTTTAAAACAAAGGGTTAAAGATACTGCTGATGCTGCCAAAGCGCAACCAAATGATAAGTCTTTAGCCACTGCTGCTAAAGCTGCCAAGGAGGCTTTTGATGATCTACCAGCTACCAAAGCTTTCAATAAATTGTATGGTATGATCATTACTCATAGTCTTATTCGCGCTCACATCCAAAATACAAAAACGACTCATATTAATTTGGGTGTGTTTAAAGTGGATGGCAAAGAGATTAAAGCCTCGCATTACTTAGGTGAAGCTGTAAGACTTCAGAAAACTTACGTTACTGGAAGAAATTTGGATGGCTATGGTACTAATGAAGGTACCGATATCACCACAAGAGTATTGCGTTTTGCCGCATGGGCCTTTGGTTATGACAAAGCACCATCACAAGCATAGCTGACACCTTAATAGTGTCTCAAAGATATTGCTAAAAATTAAGGAACCTTAGTTAAGGTTCCTTAATTTTTTTAAAATAGATTTTTAAAAAATTTTGTTTGATTTTTTCCACACATGACTTATTGTTCGATTTAGTGGAGCTATTACTTCATGTAAATTTAACTGGAGTTCACTAAACCAGATGTAAAATGTGCATTACCGTTAACATTTTGCACTCAAAATATGTTGACTTATGTGACATTAAATCGTTTTTAGTGAAGTTTGGTTAAGGTTTAAAAAAATCTTAAACAGGTTTGATAGAATGAAAAATCAACTTTTATTTTGTTCTGCCTTATGCCTAGTGGCATTAACCAGCTGTGAACAACCAAAGCACACAGATAATGTGATTCGCAATCAACAAAACATGCCTAACGGCATGCTCAATGATCAGGCCGAAAATGATGCCGATCGTGCAATCAATCAAAAAATTCGCCAAGCATTAGTGGAAGATGTGATGTTATCACCTCATGTCAAAACTATTCGCATTATCACCGCTAATGGCATAGTTACCTTACGAGGTACAGTTTTTGGTGAAAAAGAGAAAAATGAGATCGCCAAAAGAGTCAAAGGGGTTGCCGGCGTCAAAAATGTCGACAACCAAATTGAAATTGTACGCATGGACAAAATGACTGTCGCCCCTGAATAAATCATTGTCTAATTAGCTTGCTTGCTAATATAAATTAGCAAGCCAGTTAATTTAAATAACGAATTAACAAATGCTTTAGTCTTGCATAAATTTCGCAATAATTTAATAAAAAAATATACTGATTTAATCATAAAAACCACTCGTTAATTTATGATAAAATGAACGACATTTAACAAATTGTGATATAAATAATTAACACAAAAACAAACAAAACTCGAAATTAAATATTTAATATACCATCTTAATTAATAATATGTAACAACAAGCGAAAATAATTCTTCCTTTTGTATCTGCAACGATGTATGATACTTCATTAGATTTTCAGTATAATTGACTTTGTGTGAAAACTTATTTTATCACAAGTACTATACGTCAAGTCTATGATAATAATCTTAAAATTAAGTCAAATTATACTTAAATTTGGAGTACATATGTCTACTACTAGTTCAAGTTTCTCAACAGCTCCTCTTTCAGCTATTAACAGATCTTTTTCTAACGATTTTTTACAAACAGGTGAAGAAAAAACACCAAAAAAAATCGATTTAAGTTCACCATCGCCAATGCGCAGCCGTTCGGTAACCCTTGATCAAGAGCTTACCAATCCTAACTCCAAAATCTTAAGTGCGCTCAATCGTATCCATGCCTTTGTGACTGCAATTGATGAATATTTTCGCGTTTTTTTTCTATCAGATAATTATAGCAAAATAATGGGACGTACTCGCGAAAGTTCTCTAGGTGAAATTGGCTACTCAGATACACATCCAGAAGATGTTTATGCCTTTAAAACAATAATGGAAAACTCTTCAAGTCAAGAAAATTTTTCACAGACAATGCGTATACGCAAAAAACACAAGGATGGTCGCTACCTTTTATTTGAAGATAGAGTCTTTATCACCAATAGAAATGGAAGAGTGGATAATGTCATCATCTTTTCGGAAAGATTAAATGGCGTTGCACCAGAACAATATTTAGCAAACCCTCCAGCCTCATCACCCCCTTCTCCTCCTACACAAAAATTAAGAGCATTAGGAGTGCCACAAGAAAATAACACTGTTAAGTTTATGAAGTGTTTGCAAGCCACTCATGCATTGTTTTTTATTATCGATCACAAAGGCAGTATTAAAGAAATAACCAATGGAGTTGAGAGTGTTTTAGGTTATACCAGAGATGAAGTAATGGCACAGCAAAATCATTTTGAATTAATACATCCAGAAGATCGTTCTGAATTGCAACCCTTAGTATCTACATCGCCTTCTGTTAGGAGCTCGGTAGCTCGCCAGATTTATCTATTATCACGTCCGCTGCGCAAAGAACATAAAAATGGTGAATATGTTGAATTGCGCGCTAAATTTTTTCAGATATCACTTAATCGCGAAAAGGCACTTTTTGTAATTGAATCAAGTACACCTTCGACCACTCATATTGAAGAGTTATTATTAGCGCGTCGAGATCTACGTGCTGAGACTGAAAGACGGCAACAGCTGGAAGCACAAATAATAGCTGAAAGACGCATGTTTGCTTATATTATTCATGAAATACGCAATCCAATGAATGCCGCTATGAATTTAGCACGCCTCCTTGGAAAAAATATTTTAGATATTGGTAAGGCTGTTACCGATTCATTAGCAACCACTGCACCTCTATTTGGTCAGCTAGCTCCAAAGCTAAAACAAGCCAGTGAAGATTTAGAGACTATTGATATTGCACATCAATCGATGTTAAATGTCGCTAATGAAGCTTTATTGTTAAATAAAATAGGTGAGCATAAATTGCACTTAGATATTCAACCGTGCAATCTTCAACAAATGCTTCAATCTTCTATCAAATTAATCGCCACCAACAACAAGAAAAACATAGCAATAGAAATTACTGATTTGTCAGCTGTTAACGTCACTTGTGATATTGATGCCCATCATCTTGGCTTAGTTTTAAACAACTATTTAACCAATGCCATTAAATATACTAATGAAGGTGGTTCTATCAAAATTGAGGCTTCTTTGTCTCATGATAGAAGAATGTTTAAAGTTTCAGTCAAGGATAATGGCCGAGGCATTTCAGAAGCTGACTTGCCACGTGTTTTCCAACCATTTGAACAGGTCAAAGCAGCGGATGCCAAAATAGGAACAGGCATGGGTTTAGCGACCTGTAAAAAAATTATCGAGTACATGGGTGGTGAGGTGGCCGTTGTTAGTCTAGAAGGTGTTGGATCGACTTTTTCATTTGTTGTACCAGTTAAGTTGAGTACTAGCGTGGTAGCAAATAAAGGAGAAGTTAAAAAAATTACAAACCTTGCTCCAGAACATTACGCTAGATTGCGCGTATTGATTGCCGATGATAACAAAACCAACTTAAGAGTCATGAGCAGACTTTTAACTTCTTTAGGTTTAAATGCTAAAAATATTACCATGGTGCAAAATGGAGTAGCGGCAGTTGAGGCTGCAATTAAAAATAGCTTTGATTTTATATTTACGGACGTGCAGATGCCAATACCTGAGGGAGAATTAACACCTGTCGAAGTAATCGATGGTTACGAAGCTACTAGAAGAATGCGATCGCAAGGGGTACAAGTCCCGATAATTGGCGTATCAGGCGAGTGTGATGAGGAAGCACAAATGAATGGTGTACAAGCTGGCATGAACATGCTCCTCGCAAAACCATTTACGGGTGCGAAAATAAATGACATATTAATGCAAAGCCATGATAAAGGCGAAAAACAATCTGAAGCAAAAGAATAGTTATTAGACTTCTCTTGTGTTAACTTAGTTTTAAATTCTTGCCAAGCGCACTACCTGCGTTTGGCAATAATACTAAACAATTAAATAACTCGTAAGGCTAGTTAAATAATAATTGACAATTTTCCTCTCCGCTGCCTAACATAACCACAGACTCCCTTGGAGTTCCAATATTTTTTAATAGCGAGGGTTAATGGTTATGCCACATAAATTTTCAGACCTAGATCAACAATGTGTGAACGCCATCCGTTTTTTGTCTGTCGATGCCGTGGAGAAAGCCAATAGCGGTCATCCAGGCTTACCATTAGGAGCAGCCCCCATCGCTTATGTTCTTTGGAAACGGATTATGCGTTATAATCCAAAAAACCCGCACTGGCCCAATCGCGATCGTTTCATCCTCTCCGCTGGTCACGGTTCAGCTTTACTATATAGCATTTTACACTTAGCTGGCTATGAGATCAGCCTTGATCAAATTAAACAATTTCGTCAATGGGGCAGCATAACTCCCGGCCACCCTGAAAGAACCTTAACCCCTGGTGTAGAAGTCGCCACTGGTCCATTAGGGCAGGGCTTTGCTAACGGAGTGGGTTTGGCAATGGCTGAAATACACTTAGCCGCTTGCTTTAACAAGTCTGGCCATGAAATTGTCGATCATTACACTTATGCTCTTGTCAGCGATGGCGACTTAATGGAAGGGGTGGCCTCTGAAGCAGCATCACTAGCAGGTCATTTAAAGCTTGGTAAGTTGATTTATTTGTATGATGATAACGAGATAACACTCTCAGCTGGCACACAAATGGCTTTTACCGAAGATCGAGCAGCCCGTTTTAAATCTTATGGTTGGCACGTACTTAATGTGCAAGATGGCAACGATTTGGAAGCCATCGAAAAAGCCATCGATGCTGCTCAAAAAGAAACAGAAAAGCCTAGTTTGATTATTGTACGTACACATATTGGTTTTGGCTCTCCACACAAACAAGATTCTTACGAAGCTCATGGGTCGCCGCTTGGTAAAGAAGAAACCAGACTAACTAAAGAAAATTTAGGATGGCCAACCGAACCCCCTTTTTATGTGCCTGATGCAGTACGTGCCCATTTTAAAGAGTTAGTTGAAAAAGGGGCCAAAGCCGAACACAGCTGGCAGAGCCGTTGGAATAATTACCAAAAATCTTTTCCAACCGAAGCACAAGTTTTAAAACAATTTTTCGATCAACAACTACCTAATAACTGGCAAAAAGATATCCGCCCATTTCCAGAAGATGCCAAAGGTATGGCCACGCGGGTGGCATCAGGCAAAGTACTCAATATGATTGCTCCACACTTGCCACAATTAATTGGTGGCTCGGCAGACCTTAACCCCTCCACACATACTGCCATCATAGGGGCTGGCAATTTCCAAAGTCCTTTAACTGACTATGGAGATAAACAAGGAGCCTTAGAGGGTGGTTGGAATTATCAAGGTCGTAATATACAGTTTGGCGTACGCGAACATGCCATGGGCGCCATCGCCAACGGCTTTGCCTGTTACGGCGGCTTTATCCCCTACACAGCTACTTTTTTAACTTTTGCCGACTATATGCGACCAGCTATTAGATTAGCGGCACTAATGGAGATAAGGGTAATTTTTGTTTTCACACATGACAGCATAGCTTTAGGCGAAGATGGCCCTACTCATCAATCTGTAGAACACATCGCCAGTCTGCGTGCCATCCCACATCTAAATGTAATCAGACCCTGTGATGCCAACGAAACAGCCGTCGCTTGGCAAGTAGCCATTGAAACACAAAATCATCCAACTACATTAATTTTGAGTCGTCAAAATGTACCTACATTTAATCGCCAGCAATATGCTTCGGCAGATAATTTAAGAAAAGGAGCCTACGTCCTCAGCGACACTACAGGACATGAACCACAAGCCATTTTAATTGCCACTGGTTCGGAAGTTAGTTTAATTTTACAAGCTCAATCTCAACTACTAAAAGACAAAATTTACGTACGTGTGGTATCAATGCCTAGCTGGGAGCTCTTTGAAAATCAATCTAATGAATACCGAGAATCAGTCTTACCCGCACACATTAAAGAGCGCGTAGTTGTCGAAGCTGGCGTATCACTGGGATGGGAGCGCTATGCTGGCTGCCAGGGTGTTATTTTAGGTGTCAACCGCTTTGGAGCCTCGGCACCTGGAGATGTTATGATGCAAAAATATGGTTTTACAGTTGATCATGTGGTAGAGACAGTAAAAAAACTAATCAAATTCTAATACAAAAATTAGAAACCTGCATTTTGAGTTTTTTGTCTTTTCGACTGTTAAAAGGACGATAATCGTGATGTTGCCTACCGTCCTCAATCAACGTACTAATCAACTCACTCCATACCCATTAGGCTCTTTGCGCGAGTTGTGGTATATTTCTTTTCCATTGATTGTTTCTTTGATGTCCACAAGTTTGATGCTTTTTTTGGATCGCTTGTTTCTGGCACACTATTCTTTAGAATCATTACACGCTTCCGCCTACGCCGGAGCTATGGTGCAGTTTTTACAATTCTGGGCCATAGCGACAGCTTGTATTGCTGAAGTGTTTGTAGGACGTGCTAATGGAGCGGGGCGCTATGAAAAATTAGGACAACCAGTGTGGCAAATGATTTGGCTAGCCATCATTAGCATTGCCATTTATTGGCCTCTGGCTTTATTAGCCGGCCCTTATCTATTTTATGCGACTGCAAACCAAGCTTTAGAAATATCTTATTTTCAAATATTGACAATGTGCATTCCTTTGGCTACTGGTGCTGCAGCTTTAGCTGCTTTTTATATTGGGCGTGGTAAAGTAGTATTAGTCACTGCTATCATGTTGATATCAAATGTTCTTAATGCCCTGCTAGACTATATACTAATTTTTGGCTTTGAGCCGTGGATTTCTCCATTGGGGATCCAAGGGGCTGCCTTAGCGACTGCGCTGGCTCTGTCAGTACAAGTATTGGTTTTATTTTTATTTTTTTTTCGTAAGACCAATCGTCAGACTTATGGCACGGGGCGCTGGCAATTCAACAAAAGATTATTTACTAGTTGCTTGCGGATTGGATTGCCCAGTGCTGTAGCACATGGCTTGGAAATTTTAGTGTGGATTTTAATTTTTGATTTAATGCAAAGATTAGGATCTGATCATATGACTATTGTCACTGTTTCGCAAAGCATTTTATTTTTATTTACTTTCATCACCGAAGGTTTATCTAAAGGGGCGACTACTGTAGCTTCTAATTTAATGGGGGCAGGAAAGTATGATTTGGTATGGAAGCTGCTGCGCTCAGGTGTTAAGTTTTACCTATTTGCTTTTGCCCTACTCTATCTGATTTTAGTATGGCGTCCAGAAATTTTAACTACCTGGTTTGTTTCTGATTTAAGTCCCTCTATTAGGGATAAAATTTGTGTAGCTTGTTTTTGGATTTGGTTTTATTTTTTATTTGACGGCATAAACTGGTTACTAATAGGCCTATTAACAGCAGCTGGTGACACGCGCTTTATCATGAAAATAAGTGGATTAGGACCACTCTTATTTATATTATTACCAATATATGGATTAATCTTTATTGGTGGCGCACCAGCACAGCTTACCTGGATGATGGTAGCCTTGTATGCTTTATTTTCGGCAACTATCTATTTTTATCGCTTTAGGGGCGAGAAGTGGCATGAGCATCGTTTGACATTCAGCCGCATGGCCACGCAAAATAAAGCCTAATTTGAAGAGTGCTTTTAACCTAAACTTTAAATTTTTAACAAATGTAGGTTTAAAAACAGTATTTTAGTGAGTTAAGTATAAAAAAAGCTTCCAAAAAATTCGCTTTTCATTTAGCATCAAGGAGATGCTTTGAGCACAATTTTAACAGATAAATGTAGTTTAGAAAGAAGTCTAATGCCAAATTTAATTGTTCTGCATCAAATGCTGCCAATTGCCACACCGCTCTAATTTCAATGTATTTTTTCACCCTTCAACTTGAGGAAAAGCCATGTTGAGTTCTCTCAAAGAAATTCTCGAAATCCAAGAATTTGACATTAAAATGATTCAGTTGATTTTATTAAAACGAGAAAGGCGGAAAGAATTGAATTTAATTCATGCCAATCAAGAGAGTTTACGTCAAAAAATTGCCGATCAAAACGGTGTCATTTTAGAGATAAAGAAATTAATTCGCTTAATGGAAGGCGAGCATTCTGAAATACAAACTAAAATCAAAAAATTAGAAGCACAACAATATGCCATAAAAAAGGTCGATGAATACAACGCCATTATGCATGAAATTTCCGCAGCCGACCGTGAACGATTAAGTAAAGAATTACGTCTGAGCGATTTTTATGACCGATTAAATAACGAAGAGGAACTTCAGAAGAAACTACAAAGCACTTTAGATACAGCTATTGAAAGCTCGCTAGCTGTCGAAAATGAAATCAACGAAAGTATTTTGCAGATAAATGCTGAGGGACGTTCATTAAAAAGCGCCCGCGATGAATTGGTAAAAAATGTCGATAGCACTATTTTTGCTACCTACGAACGACTTTTAAATAACAAAAAAAATCGAGTGGTCGTTCCACTAGAAAATCGCTGTTGCAGCGGCTGTCATATCATGTTAACAGCGCAGCATGAAAATCTAGTGCGCAAGGGTGAACGTATTGTATTTTGCGAACATTGCTCGCGCATCCACTATTGGCAAGAAAGTAAAGGTTTGGAAGATAGTGTTATCGCTACTAAACAACGTCGCCGCCGTACCGTTAAGTAATAGACTTCTTTGAAAAATGACTTTTTGGGAAAGAAGTCCAATCGACAATTTACGCAAAAATGGCACCTCCAATGCTTTTTTTTGCGTAACGTGCGTTTATAATTCACTTTTAGCTGGAAAGATATGCCATCGCTGCCTCATAGAGGGAGAGGAAAGTCTGGACTTCACAGGAGAGGATACCAGTGAAAGACTGGGAGCTGTAAAGCTACGGAAAGTGTAACAGAAAATATTCCGCTAATATGTTAGCATGTTAGAGAGGGTGAAATGCCTGCTTAGAGAGCATGGCCTGCGGTTAGGTAACTGCCGCGGTGACAAACCCTATCCGAAGCAAGACCGAACTTGAAATAGACCGTTCTCCGCGGGTTTCAAAAAGAGTCGCTTGAGGATGTTGGTAACAGCATTCCTAGATGAATGATGGCTTTAGCTAATCTAAGATTAGCTAAAAACAGAATCCGGCTTACCATCTTTCCAGCTTTTTATTGCATTAGATGTAATACTGTTCATACTGCAAGTGATAAATGTCCAGATCTAAGACGGTAAATTATTTTTGTTATTTGATAGTATGCGCTTGCCTAATTTGTGCAAGCGCATTAACAACGCAGATTAACAAAATAGAAACTATTTCACTTTGCGAATTAAATGAGATAAAAGATTTATTTTGCGAATTCTTTGTTAATGACGTTTTTTCTTATTCTCTATTTGGCGATAAACCTTTAAGTATTTATAGAAGAGTGCTGAGTGCTGATCCCATCGAAAAGGATATGACCCCCACACAATTAGATAATTATTGCTTAAATATTTTTGAACCATGTTGTAAGCCATTTAGCATTTTAAGAAAACAGTGGCAAGTTTGGTGTCACAATAAAAAAAATTTTGTTTTCAAAAACTATTTAATTTTGCAAAACTTATTCTGTGGTAAATTATATATCTTATTTATCAATAAGAAAGCTTTTTTGAATGTTGTAAATGAAAATTTGGCTTTATTTCAAAAAATTATAGATCCACAATTATCAGCTGATAATTTATTATTTGCATTAAACGAAGAGAAAGATAATCTATTTGATCTTATTCATAGTAACCAAATATTATTTGGAATCTTATTAGGGTTTGGCAAACACAACCCCACGCTTTTTCAACAGAGAGAAAATCTTATTAATGCTTTAGGGAAAAATTTGCAGAAGTCAGATTTATTAAAAAAAAAGATAGAGATTTTGAATCGTAAACTACAACCATTCCATCCACATGATAGCTGCCTACTATCTAGCATAAATCGCGTTTGCTTTTCTGCTGACCCCACTAATTATGAAACCATTGAGTTGAGAAAGAAGTATGATGAATTGAATTTAAAAATTAATAAAATATATTCACAAGAAGATTGGTTTGAACAAATCATTCTCAAACTCACCACTGATTATACCGACAACTAGAAACGTTCAAAACCTTTAAGCTGCAGTACAATACAAACAACTCTCTGTTTGAATAAATTGAAATATTAGACTTCTTTTCCAATTATATTTATTTGTTAAAATTGCCTTTTTTGGCATCTTTAATCCTAAATTTTTCGGGCCTAGTTGCCAATATGCTCTTAAAATTTGGAATCAAATCTGCTCAAAAAACATCAATTTTTCCAAAAAAAGCCAGTTTCGAAAGAAGTCTATTTTATAATCGTCAACGTATTCATTCAACTCTTGAATATACTCCTCCAGAAGCTTTTGAAAATAATTATAGAGAAAAACAAATGCTGTGTTCTTAATGTCCAAAAAAAAGTTGAAAGATCATACGATAGGTTGGTTCGGTTTGCATGCATAGCCTCTGCGTTCTGTGGTAAGAAACAGCAGCCTACTTAATTCATTTTTTATTTACATTTTATTTAAAATTTGGCGTGCATCCTAATATTAAAACAATTGAAGTAAAATATCGTTTATATTATAATAATTCCATTATTTGTAATAATTTTATTAAATATAAATGGATAAGAAATGATTTTATTAAACACTGCCATAAATTATGGTGCCAATTTATTAATTACAAACAATAAACATATTAGTGCCACTTGCGTCGCCGCTTCAGCTGCTGCCAACCAGATCCATCAGATAGCCTTAGATGCCATTGAATTGCTGGTTTCAATAGTTGACTCGCATAAAACTTTTGAGAACAATCAAAAAGAAATTTCGGCTGCTTGCGCCTTTGCAGCCACCTCTGCCGCATTGTTTGCCGCCAAATACTTTAAAAATGATCACATATTTTGCCACTGTAGCACTGAATTGAGCTTGGGGGCCACAAGATATTTTATGATGGGTATGCGCTACTGTTGTCCCGGTGAGCTTATAGAAAAAATCAACAATAGCACGCAATTACAGTGGCTTAGAGATTTGGCACACGATGCAACGGCTGGATTTTTGGTCAGTATGACATTATCTTGTATGGCTGCCACAGAAGCGGAACAATTGCGTAAAGCAGCATATAGTGCATTAACTTCTGTTGTGGCCCGAGCATTGCATATAGGAATTATTGAACTTAATAAGCGAGTTGTAATCATCGTTAAAGAAAATACAGGAAATTCTGAAAATAAAATAGCGACAGCTTATTTGCGTATAGCTTATGTTTTAAGTGATTTAGTACCAATGATATTGGTGGGAAGATTATTTAATGTAAATACTAAATTTGAAGGCTTAGACACAAAAATATATGCCGCGATGACCAAAGATAACATATTCGATATTAAAGATTTACGCGAAGCACCTTTTGTTTTTTATAATTAACTTGCCCTTACGCATAATTTGAAGAGTAACAACAGAGAAATGGGCTTTAATTGCTATTGATGAGGGTTAAAAATTCTTGGCGTAAATTACTATTGTGATGAAAATCGCCACACAACACATTAGTAATAGTTTGATGTTGACCAGCATGCATATCCTGCACCATAACGCAACAATGATTAGCTTTCAATGACACAGCCACATGTTCTGTTTCTAATAATGAAGAAAAACAATTGGCTATCTCCCCAGTCAACCGCTCTTGCAGTTGAGGGCGGGCGGCAAAATAACGGACGATTTGCGGGATTTTGGACAAACCAATTAATTTTTTATGGGGCACATAAGCCACATAAGCACAGCCAATCATAGGGACAAAATGGTGTTCACAAAAGCTAATAAAATTAACTTTTGAAAAAAGTGTTTGTTGTTGGGACACTTTAAATGATTCAGCACTGGCATCATTAACAAACAACTCAATCTTTGGAAAATTGTCTTCATTTAAGCCAGCAAAAATATCTTTCACATACATTTTAGCTACTCGTTGTGGAGTAGCTTGTAAAGAATGCTCACTAGTATCCAACCCTAACAATTCCATTATAGCGCCAAAATGCAGCGCGATTTGCTCAATTTTGGCCTCATCAGAGAGATTTAATGCACTAAAATGCTCTGCTAAATGATAATGCTGATCACTTTTCCAATTATTTTTCCCATCATTTAGAATGGATAATTCCGGCAGAATGTTATTGTTATTTATTTTTGTCATGTTTTTTTGTTTCTAAATATTCATCTAGTTTTCCATCAAATAAATAAACACCATCGCTTTCAAAAGCAATAATTTTATTGGCCACCACCGATATTAAATCGCGGTCATGACTAACTACAATGACACTCCCTTTGTATTCTGCCAAGCCCCAGGAGAGGGCCGAAACAGCTTCTAAATCAAGGTGGTTATTTGGTTCATCTAAAAGCAACACATTATGCTCTGATAACATCATACCAGCAATAATTAATCGGGCTGTTTCACCACCTGATAAGGTAGCCACTGATTTAAAAGCATCGTCGCCACCAAACAACAATTTACCCATGACACTGCGAATTTCTTGATCATATATACCTTGACGACGCTCTTTGAGCCAATCAAAAGCATTTTGGGAGGTTTTTTTATCAATTAATTCACCATGATTTTGCGGAAAATATCCCAAAAGCACTTGATGACCTAATTCTATCGTACCATGATCAGGCTTAAGTACATTGGCTAATAACTTTAATAAAGTGGTTTTACCACGCCCATTATTTCCAATAACTCCAATCTTATCACCGCGCTCCATCTCCATTGAAAAATTTTTAATGACTTTCTGATCGTCATAACCTTTAGCAATGTTCTCAACAGTCAAAACAATTTTTCCGGGCGCTTTTTCTGAAGGGATAAAGCGAATATAAGGGCGCGAAATATTTGATTTTTTCAACTCTTGTGGTTGCAAACGTTCCATTTCGCGCAAACGCGATTGTACTTGACTAGCACGTGTTCCCGCTCCAAAACGAGCCACGAACTCTTGCAATTGGGCAATTTTTTTCTCTTTGGATTTAGCATCTGCTTCGGCACGATCGCGACCAGCTGTTTTAGTAACAACCATATCATCGTAATTGCCCGGATAGATAATGATGGTATCGTAATCGATATCAGCTATATGCGTTGTTACCGAATTAAGAAAATGTCGGTCATGGCTTGTTACAATTAAAGTACCTTTATAATTATGTAAAAATGATTCTAACCAGCCGATTGATTCCAAGTCCAAATGGTTGGTAGGCTCATCTAAAAGTAACGCTTCGGGCTCACCAAACAAAGCTTGACACAGTAAAATACGAAATTGCTGATCTGTTGGAATAGCATGCATTTTTTGATGTAAATACTCGGCTGGTATACCCATACCAGCTAAAATTAGCTCAGCGTCAGATTCCGCCACATAACCATTTTCTTCGGCAATAATCCCCTCAATTTCTCCTAGTCGCATACCCACATCATCATTCATCTCCACATGCTCAAGACTATCGCGCTCTTTTAATGCATTCCATAGGCGTGCATTACCCATAATAACAACATCAACCACCGGACAATCTTTAAAAGCGGCAATATCTTGTCGTAAAATACCTACTCGATCAGGCAGCGTAACCGTACCGGAAGTAGGTTCATGATTACCCATGATAATTTTAAGTAAAGTTGTTTTACCAGCACCATTAGGCCCAGTTAAGCCATAGCGATTACCTGCATTAAAAGTGACTGTAACATTTGAGAATAAAACGCGACTACCAAAGCTTTTGGAAATTTTAGAAAGTGTGATCATGTTAAAAGTTGCTGCCTTTTTTGAATTATTAACTTATTAACATTGTAGTCATTTAGCTCAATATAGAGCAACAAAATGTAACTTTCTCTTTTTGAATCCATCCATTAGAACAGCCCTTTTTATTTTAATTTATTTTACAACTAATCGATTAAGTACTTTTTTATATTAATTAAATAAATTAAACCAGTTATAATTAAATATTTATTTACATTAATTAAATATTAGTATTATAATAGTAGCATTAAATTAACACATTAATTAAAACAAAACAAATTTATGTTTAATTACTTTAGTCATATTATCTATGATAATAAATATTATCAAAATCGATTTGAAAACGAATATTTTGGGACAGAAAATGAGACCATCAAAAGAGTGGCAACAGTAGCTTTACCACTTATCAGTTTATATACCCCCATTGCTAAAGGCATTGCCCTTACAACAGGAACGATACGCACTCTTTGCCAACTATCCGAAAGCAACGCGGCCCTCTATCGCAAAGACTGGTGGGCTCTTAGTTATCATAGCACGCAGATAATTTTATCGATTGTCGCAGTAGCTGCCACGATATTTAATTTTCAATTAGGTTTGCTTTTCACAACCATTGTCGATATCGGCGTCTCCTTAAAAGTCGTCTTTGGCCATATAAAAAATGGTACGTTGGAAAAAAACATCGACGAACTATTACAAATAGCCTCTTCAATGTTCTATCTTGCCATAATGTTAACAGGTTCATTGGAATGCACTTTAGCATCTATCCTACTACAAGGAGCACTAACACTTTATCAGGCAAAAGCTGAATGGGATAAAGAGCATTGGCCTGAATGCACTGCAAAAGTTATCATGAGTATGCTTAGATTCAATCAAGCCTATCAATGTATTGAACAGATTAAACAACGCAATGCTTTGTTAACACTTGATAAATATATTGAGCTGATGAAGAAGATTACAAAAGGACGGGAAGCCTTCCATTTAGTCGATTCTCCTTTGCAAGATAAAGTGAACGATAACTTTCAACAGCCCTACACTGAATTAAGCAAGCATATTAATGGCTATGAAATGAATTTGCCACTTGACGATGATCAATTCTTCATGACCGATGCCAATGGCAATAAATTTAACTTTGGTGAACATGTAAGCACCTATGGCAAGGGGCTTGTTAAAGGAATGAATCTGCAATTTCGCACCACTGTCATTGATGGTCAAGAGCTTAAAGAAATTGATTTTAAAGTAAATCATGTTTTTAGAAGGCAACTGCAAGAAACTATTGATAGTTTAAAAGATTTTAACTCAAATGAATTGAAAAACTTTTTAGAACTCACGCAATCACATGCTAAAGGTCTCAAATTAGAACTAGTACCGTTTGAATTGAATGCCGAAACAAAACAACACATTGGGACAGCTTATCAACTGACTTTTGATGGTCTTGGGCGGGTTTTAATTGGCTCTTCTGCAGATATGCCTAATATGTATGATCGCATACGTTTTCTTATCGATCATGACAAATCTATTTATGATGTGCACGAAATGATGTCATTTTTAAATCTTGACGATGCCTTTAAGGTCTCATGTGAAGATGATATTGAACGTCTGAAGATCGGGCAATTATATCGAATTTTTTACCCTAAAAATGCCACACTTTTAGAGCGTGATAATCAATATTTTGAGCTTCCACTAGATCAGTTAAAGGAAAAAATCGTTTCAGAAAACCCTAGCATGCAAGCTATTTTGCAAGAAATGCTGCCGACTATGTCCACCGAAGAGATTTTTCCTGGTCGTTTAAGGTATACCGTTCCGCAAATTTCCAATATTGTAAAAGAACAGGGCGGTGGCGCTTTAATTTCAACAATTACCGGCGTATCCTCTAATCAAAGCTGTCAACGTTTAGCATCTATATTAAAGATGGGGTTGTTATCAACTGAGGCTCGCTTTCGTCATGGAATGCAGGTGGGTGGATTAAGTTCAAATTTTGATTTCTCAACTGGTGGGGCCGATAGTGTTTTTACCCAATTTCTTACGCAAACAAACTTTTCTGAAAAAATGAGCCTTAATAAACTTTATGGGGGAGATTTGCGTATATTGATTTCACTTGATGCCTTAAATACCGGAACCTATCAATATAATTTTGATGGTTTTGGAATACGCAATTCCGATGCCTATTTAAATCGCCCGAGCATTTTTGAGTTCGTTGCAAAAGAAAACAATTTTTTTCATCATGGCAATGAGGTAATGATTAAAGAACGTCTAAACCCATCATACATTACTGGCGTAATTGTCTCCTCCGAAAGCATGCGCCAGGAGCTGATCAATACATTAAGAAATCAAGGATTAGTCTCCAGCACAGCTGAGGTAGAAACTATCATGAATATTCCTCTTAATAAATTCATTAATGTCGCTTCTGAATTATCAGAATCTATGCTCAATTAATCTGAATTTATGAAAAACGCTTCACCGTGGCAATAATATCGGGGATTAAATATACAATACCTACCCCCAACCCTTCTAAAGTGCCACGCACAAAATGAGCCATTGTCACGTCAGTCGGTTCAAGCCACATAGAACTATTTTCATCGATTAGAGGCATTAAAACGCGTACTGCGAAAGGGATAAGACCTACAAAAGGAATATAGCCAGCTATATTTAATAAATTCACTACCAGTGCTTCTTCCGCAGACCACTTTAATTGCATCGCCAATCTAGAAGCTTTAAGTGATTTGATTCTTTCTCCATCCCACAGATGTCTCTCATCTGGAGCAATTTTCAGAACAATTTTTCTTGTTCTTATCGGGCAGGTATATTTTGTATGAAAACCAAAAGTCTCTTCCCACGTATTTGGTGCAAAAGAGGCTCGCCAGGTCATTACTATCCTATTATTTGTTTTGTCAACAAAACATGTATCAAACACACTTATTGGGTCAGAACTGGCGGAACCTAAAGTATAAATCGATGTCATTTTTATCCTTATTAATCTGAGTAATTACTAAATAGAACTATTTTAAAGATTTTTAATTATTTAATCTATTTTTTTGTGAAAATAGCTAAAAATATGAGACTTCTTTCGAAAGAAGTCTATTTAAAAATTTAATATTGCATAATTTTGGCTAAAGATGTAAATATATGCACTTTGGACACCCGTATCAAACATATTTAGAAACCTACTTAGCTTATTGGCAACATGTTCGAAAAACTTCTCAAAAAAGATTTCAAAAATAGTCATTTTAACAAAGCCATGAATTTTCAAAAAATGTATATTAATAGCAGCTTAGCGTTAGTCTTGCTTTTATGTTTAACCTGCGCTTGCCAAAATAAAATTGCACAAAATACACCTGCAATACGTTCAGTACCAGTTACAGTAGAAATTATCAAACACGCTGACATACCAGTTACCTTTGAATATATCGGTGTTGTGCAAAGTTCGCATGAAGTAGAAATTCGTGCTCGTGTCACAGGCTATCTTGACCAAATCGCTTATAAAGAAGGACTTTTTGTTAAAAAGTCTGAATTATTGTTTCAGCTAGATCCTCGTTCTTTTCAAGCAGCCTTAGAAAAAGCACAAGCACAGGTCGTCGGTGAGCAAGCCGTGCTATGGCAGGCTGAACGGGCGGTAAAGCGATTTTTACCCCTATACGAACAACATGCCGCCAGTCAGCGCGATTTAGACAATGCCCTAGCACAAGAAATGTCAGCTAACGCGCAAGTTTTGGCGGCACAAGCGCAGTTAACGGAGGCACAAGTAAATCTAAGTTACACCACCATACGCTCACCAGTTGATGGTTTGGCGGCGCAAGCCAATTATCGGGTGGGTGCTTTAATTTCTCCAGGACAAGACCTATTGACTACAGTTTCGGTAATGGACCCCATTTGGGTTAACTTTAGCATATCAGAGCAGGATGTCTTGCGCAGCCAACAAGATAGAGCCAGCGGTCGACTCCTTTTTCCTCCCAATGATAATTTTGCCGTACAACTAATTTTGGCCGATAAAAGTGTTTTTCCAGAAACCGGGCGTGTTAGCTTTGCCTCTCCTACTTACGACTCTAAAACTGGTACTATGATGATTAGAGTATCACTGCCAAATCCGGACAATACTTTACGCCCTGGTCAATTTGTGCGGGTAAAAATAACGGGGGCCCTTCGTCCAAACGCCATTGTTGTGCCACAGCGCTCAGTGGTACAAAGTAAAAATGGCACTTTTGTTTTCATTGTTGATCAAGAAAATAAAGCGCAAACGCGCCTGATTGACCCAGGTCCATGGAATGACAATGATTGGATAATCTATGGTGGGCTAAATAATGGCGATAAGGTAATCGTAGATGGGGTCAATAAAGTTCTACCCGGCACACCAGTCACCATTATAGAATCAGCACACAGCGAATCTAAAGTATGAATACGGCCACATAAATGTTTTCCAGTTTTTTTATTGAGCGTCCAGTTTTTGCTGTTGTGATATCTATCATGATTGTATTAGCGGGATTGTTTGCCCTCAAAAGTTTGTCAATTGAACAATATCCCAATATCACACCCCCACAAATTCAAATCTCAGCCACCTATCCGGGAGCTGATGCCATTACTATGGCAAACAGTGTCGCCGCACCACTAGAGCAGCAAATCAATGGTGTAGATCACATGATCTATATGTACTCGCAAAACTCATCCACAGGCATGATGAATATGAATGTCTTTTTTGAGATTGGCACCGATATTGACATGGCGCAGGTCAATGTACAAAATCGAGTCAGCTTAGCCATGCCTTTATTACCTGAGCAAGTACGCGCGCAAGGCATATTGCTAAAAAAACAAACACCTACCATTCTTTTGCTTGTGGCCATTCAATCGCCTGATAACCGTTATGACAATATTTTCATGAGCAACTATGCCCAAGTTAATGTGGTTAATGAGATTTTACGTTTACCAGGTGTAAGTAATGCTGCTATCATCAATGCTCGCAACTATGCCATGCGTATATGGATTCGTCCTGATCGTTTAGCACAACTGCAATTAACCGCTGATGATGTAGTAAAAGCAATTCAAGATCAAAACAGAGACTTTACGGCAGGCATGTTTGGTATGCCACCAATGACCTCTTCGGTAACCTTGACTTTCCCTATGACTGGTTTAGGGAGACTAAATGAAGCGCAACAATATGAAAATATCATTTTAAGAGCAAACGAAGATGGTTCTTTTATTCGTGTTAAAGACATTGGTTATGTCGAGCTTGGTGCACAGTCCTATGAGGTAGATGGGCAACTTGACGGTAAACCGGCCTTATTGATCGCTATCTATCAGCAATTTGGCGCTAATGCTCTTGATGTAGCTACAGAAGTAAAAAAGACCATGGAAAAAATACAAAAAACTTTTCCTCCCGGTATCGTTTATTCCATTCCCTATGACACCACTAATTACATCAAACAATCCATTCTAGAGGTGCTGAAAACAATTTTTGAGGCCGCCGTTTTAGTATCGCTTGTGGTATTGATTTTTTTACAAAGTTGGCGTGCTACCCTGATACCAGTCTTAGCTATGATTGTCTCCATCATTGGTACTTTTGCCGGCATGTATATTTTAGGTTTTTCTTTAAACACATTGACCCTTTTTGGCTTGGTGTTAGCCATTGGTATTGTGGTAGATGATGCCATTGTGGTAATTGAAAATGTCGAACGCAATATTCGTGAAATGGGGTTAACTGGGCGCCAAGCAGCACATCGCGCTATGGAAGAGGTATCTGGACCTGTGATTGCCATTGTATTTGTCTTGTGCGCTGTATTCATCCCTGTCGCTTTTATGGGAGGAATTGCCGGGCAGCTCTATAAACAATTTGCCATTACTATCTCTGTGGCCGTTGTAATTTCAGGCGTTGTAGCGCTAACACTTAGTCCGGCCCTTGCGGCCATTTTGTTACAAAAAACAGCCACACCATCACGTCCAGCACTGTGGTTTAATCGACAATTTGATCGCTTAACTAATTTTTATTTAAGGGGTACTAGTTGGCTATTAAAACACACTATTACAGGTCTTGCCATTTTTGTAACTTGCCTCATTACGCTAGCTTATTTTGCTATCACTATACCTACTAGTTTTGTTCCCAGCGAAGATCAAGGCTTTATAATTGCTCTAGCCAATTTACCAGATGCCTCTAGCCTAGAGCGTACCGAGGCTGTTGACCAACAAATAACAGCTTTGTCTCTAAAGCAACCTGGCGTTAATGAGGTTACCTCATTAACAGGCTTTGGACTACTTGAAAGCTTAAATCGCATTCAAGTAGGTACTAATTTTGTCACTTTAAAAGATTGGAGTTTGCGCCATAGTTTTGAGGAAAGTGCCCAAGGCATTCAAATGGCCTTACAAAAAAAAGCTAGCCTAATTCCAAAAGCACAAATATATTATTTTAACCCTCCAGCTATTCAGGGGTTAGGTACAGTAGGCGGATTTGAATTTTGGATTGAGAGTCGTGGCGATGCCACCATGCAAAATCTAGAAGCTATGACTAAAAATGTGATTGCCCATGCCCAACAAAGACCTGAATTAATAAATCTCTCTACCGCCATTGACACAAATAATCTACAATTTTTTGTTGATATCGATCGTTATAAAGCTGAGAGTTTACACGTACCTGTCGGCAATATCATGCGCGCTTTACAAATTTTCTTCGGCTCTTTATATGTAAATTTATTCAACAAATTTGGCCAAGTTTATCAAGTTACCGTCCAATCAGACCCAGCTTACCGCGCCACTATTAGCAATCTCGGTGACATGTACACACGTTCCACCACTAATGAAATGGTCCCTTTAAAAGCATTAATGGAAACTGAATATACGCGTGGTGCCAATTTAGTGAGCCGTTTTAATGGTTACAATGCCGCTAAAATCATCGGTTCAGCCGCCCCTGGATTTAGTTCAAACCAAGCGATGCAGGCCATGCAAGAAGCAGCCAATGAAGTGCTCCCCTATGATATGATATCAGCGTGGAGTGGTCAAGCCTATCAAGAACTCTCCGTAGGTGGCACCTCTTTTGTTGTACTATTAATTGCCATAGTGATGGTGTTTCTCATTCTAGCAGCCCTATATGAACGCTGGTCTTTGCCATTGGCAGTAATCTTGGCCGTTCCCTTTGGAATGCTGGGCGCATTTTTAGCAATATGGTTGCGTGGTCTTTCACATGATATTTATTTTGATGTAGGCTTGGTTACTCTAATTGCGTTGTCAGCGAAAAACGCCATTTTGATTGTGGAGTTTGCCATCATCAAACGTAACGAGGGTTTGTCTGCGCAAGAAGCGGCTTTGCAGGCAGCTAGACTACGTTTTCGCGCTATTCTAATGACATCACTCACCTTTATTTTGGGTGTTGTACCCTTATTAATCAGTAGCGGGGCTGGGGCAGCTAGCCGCCATTCTGTTGGCACTGGTGTCTTTGGTGGAATGATTGCCGCCACCATCTTGGCCGTCTTTCTCGTACCATTATTTTATAAATTGATTGATAGAAGTGCCAACAAAGAAATCTCTCCGGACAACTATAATCATGTACCACCGGTTTGAGCATGCTGCAATATAAACGCCAACGGTGTGCACAAATCATTATATTAGGTACTTTTTTATTTTCCTCTTGCATGTTGCAACCCCCTTATCAACGTGAAACTATTGATATGCCAGAGCAATGGCGCGATGAGGCTGACAATAATTCCACGGTAGCTAATATTGATTGGTGGCGCCAGTTTGGCGATCCTATTTTGAATGCATTGATTATCGAAGCTTTAAATGATAATCAAGATTTAGCAATCGCTACTGCACGTATTTCTGAGTATCGAGCACGCTTAGGAATTGTTAATTCAAATTTATACCCACAAATTGGCTTACAAGCTTTTCGCGCCCGCCAAAAAGTTTCACAAACTTTGCCTGAATCACTTATTTTTTCTGAATTTATTAATAATCCCGCCCTTGGACAGTTAGGGCGCTTTCCCATCTACACTAATGACTTTGAAGTGCTTTTAAATGCCAGCTATGAACTTGATTTGTGGGGCAAACTGCGCAGCGCCAGTGCCGCCGCCTTTGCCGATTTATTAGCACAGGTGGAAGCGCGCAGTACAGTGGTATTAAGTTTGGTAGCTGCAGTTGCCAATAGTTATGTGCAGTTACGCTCCTATGATCAGCAATTAATTATTTCGCAAAACACCTATAATTCACGCATGCAATCAGCCCAATTAGCACAAATTCGCTTCAAAGAAGGCTTAACTTCGGAATTAGAGGTCAAGCAAGCTGAGGCTGAAGCTGATGAGGCGGCCATTCAAGTGATTGAATTTGAAACCCTAATCGAGCAGCAAGAAAATTTACTGTGCGTACTACTCGGTCATGCACCCACTTGCATTACACGTGGCAAAACGCTTGATACTTGGCAAGAAGTACCATCAGTGCCTGCTGGATTGCCTTCTGATTTATTAGAGCAGCGCCCTGATATTCGCCAAGCCGAAGAACAACTCATCGCCGCTAACGCCCGTATTGGCGAAGCCAAAGCTTTATTTTTTCCTGATATTACTTTAACAGGATATTACGGGTTTGAAAGTGCGCATCTGCATAATCTGTTTACCAACCCCTCTTCCACGTGGCAATGGGTAATAAATCTTCTGCAGCCTATTTTTACCGGTGGAAGAATTGCCAATCAAGTTGATTTGAGCAATGCTGTAGCCCTTGAAGCCTACCATAATTATCAACAGGTCATTTTAAATGCCTTGCGCGAAGTCAACGATGCACTCATTGCCCATCGTCAAGCCAAAAGAGCTTATATTGTTCAAATTGAGCGCGTACACGATTTAGAGGAGTATTTAAAATTAGCTCGTATACAATATGATAATGGCCTGGTCGATTATTTAAACGTTTTGGATGCCGAAAGGTCGCTCTTTCGTGCACAGTTAGATTTAGCGCAAACGCAAGCAAGTATCTACAAAACGCTTATCGCTCTTTATAAGGCATTAGGGGGCGGCTGGGTGATTGAAGCAGAAAGCTTATTGCCTACTGATATTTCTTCCAAACATTTTTGGTTATAAACTCATCTCACGCAAAATTTTAAGAGCGCTTTTAACCTAAACTTTGAGTTTTTCGACCTTTAAACTGCGCCAAAATCCTGCTATAAAGGAGACACATTTTGCAAAGAGCTTAGGCTATTTGCTGCAATGTGTCTCCTTATATATGGCTCTGAGTATGTCAAAAACCGCTTGTTCAAATTATGCGTACGCTGAGTTATAAAAACACATTGACAAATAAGAATAAATTTATTTGTCAATGCATCTTACCAGTGTACTTTTTAATAAATATCTAATAATTATTTAGTTTGCACTACGAATGGTTGTCTTGTTTTATCATGACGATTCGCACCCACACCAGGCCTTGAAAGATTCGCATTCGGCGAACCTACAGCTGCTGAAGACGAATTTATCTGCGTTCCTTTCTGAACACCACTATTTGCTCCAGATCCTTGGCGATCATTTCTCGGCATTTGCGGATTTTTTTGTTTTGGGTGTTCTGTATTGTTTTGAACTGTGTTTGGTGGTGTTGATTTTGGTGGTGTTGGTGGTGTTGGTGGTATTGGTGATTGTTTTTTTGGTAGGGTTGCGGCTGGTTTTGCTGCTGCTGGTGCTGGTGCTGGTGTTGAGACTGGTGGTGTTGTGGTTGCGGCTGTTGTTGTGGTTGCTGCTGTTGTTGTTGCTGTAGTTGTGGTTGCTGTTGCTGTTGTTTGTGGTGTTGTGGTTGGTTTTGCTGCTGTTGTTGTTGCTGTAGTTGTGGTTGCTGTAGTTGTGGTTGCTGTAGTTGCGACTGGTTTTGCTGCTGGTGTTTGTGGTGTTGCGGCTGGTTTTGCTGTTGCTGCTGCTGGTGTTAGAGTTGCTGCTGGTGTTTGTGGTGTTGCGGCTGGTTTTGCTGTTGCTGCTGGTGGTGTTAGAGTTGCTGCTGGTGGTGTTAGAGTTGCTGCTGGTGTTGAGGCTGGTGGTTTTGCTGCTGGTGTTGAGGCTGCTGCTGGTGTTGAGGCTGCTGCTGGTGTTGAGGCTGGTGTTGTGGTTGCTGCTGTTGTGGTTGCTGGTGGTGTTGGAGTTACTGCTGGTGATATTTGTGTTAGTAGTGGTATTGCGACTGCTGCCGTTGTGGTTGTGGTTGCCGTTGTGGTTGTAGTTGCCGTTGTGGTTGTAGTTGCCGTTGTGGCTGATGCTGGTGTTGCGGCTGCTGCTGCTGCTGCTGCTGCTGCTGCTGCTGCTGTTGTAGTTGTAGTTGTAGTTGTAGTTGTAGTTGTAGTTGTAGTTGTTGACGTTGCTTGTTTTCCTTTATTCTGCTCACCTTCTTTTTCTTTATCCGTTTTATCACCTTCATTTGGTTTTTTAGTAAGATCTTGAGGATTGGAATTATCTCTACTTGGATACAGTATTATAGCCAGTATCACTATTATACCAGCAATGGCCGCCACTTGCGGTGCGGAAAGATCTTTTAGTGCGCTGATTTTCCTGCCACACCACTCTACAGTAGAGCGCACAAGAGGTTCATTGGGGATAGATTGTACATAATCTTTAACAGATTGTATGTAAGGCGACAGTTGATCGATCATTCTTTTAAACTCCTAACTTAATAAAAAAAATTATACAATTCGCTTAATAATCTTGGGTTTTGGTTTTTTTTGTCATTGGAATTCTTTCTAAATTACATTTATTTTTTAAAATTGTCTTTTTTAGCATCTTTAATCTCAAATTTTTCGGGCCTAGTTGCCAATATGGCCCTCTTAAAATTTGTAATCAAATCTACTCAAAAAACATCAATTTTTCCAAGAAAAGCCGTTTTCTAAAGAAGTCTGTTTTATTTCGCGAGGCTTTGACGCAGTCTAAAAGAAGGAAAAAAAAACCAAAATTTAGATTAATAATACCTTTTAAAGGAAATTTATTCAATCTGAATTGCTTTAAATTTATACTTCTTTCGAAATTACATCTATTTGTTGAAAGACCTTTTTAATAAGTTCTAGTTGTTTAGCGCTATTTTATGTGGTTGCCAAATAGTTTCAGCCACCTTTAAATGATGATTGACAAAACGCGACAATACAAATAGGTAATCGGAAAGACGATTCAGATAAATTAATACCGCTTGGGCTACATCGCCTTGTTCATATAAACTAATTACAAAGCGCTCAGCTGAGCGCACAGTAGTGCGTGCCATGTGCAACATAGCCCCAGCTAAATGACCGCCTGGTAAAATAAAATTGTGTAAAGTGGGCAGTGCACCTTCCATTTCATCAATCCACTGTTCAATGAATGCAATGGATTCCTCATCAAAACGAGTTTTCTTAATTTTTTGCTCCGATTGACAAGAACGAGGTGTCGCCAAGGCAGCACCCACATCAAAAAGGGCATGTTGGATAATCTCTAACTGTTCATTGACTTTATTTAATTGAGCATCGGCAGGTAAACAAGCACGCACCACACCAATGGTAGCATTAGCTTCATCAACATTACCTAAAGCTTCAATGAAAGAATTATTTTTGGCCACTCTTTGCCCAGTAAATAATGAAGTTTCACCCTTATCACCAGTTCTGGTATAAATACGACTAGACATAGTCACATCTCCGTTTTTATTCAATTAGCTATTGTGGATATTTTATTAAATTTTAACAAAGGACTTTCCGTGAAAAAAGCAAGCTTATTCATTAATTTATACGCCATCCTCTTAATCATTGGCGGCATAAGTGGGTATGTAGCGGCGCATAGTTTGGTTTCACTTTTTAGCTCTGCGGCCGCTGCCTTAATATTAGTTATCTGTACTTTTTGGATAAAGAGTGAATCAATACCTGCTTATTATACTGCTATGGGCGTAGTCACTTTTTTGTTTTTATTTTTCAGCTATCGCTATTTTTTGAGTTTTAAATTTGTCCCTGCCGGCAATATGGCTATAATTTCTGCACTTTTACTTGTTTACCTGATAATCATTAAATTATCCGCTGATAAAAAAGCAATAAATTGAAAACACAAACAATTATAAAAAACAATTACAGCTTTAATTTTTAAGTAATATTGACAGCAGTTAAAAAAGGAGTTATACTTAAGTATATATAAGGCCTAGGGTGCTTATTTAATTAAATTGCTTATTTAAGTTGCTGATTTTGTTTTACTAAAGATAAAAAATTATGGGCGAAAAAACCGAAAAAGCAACCCCTAAAAAATTGCAGGATGCCAAAAAAAAAGGGCAGGTTGCCAAATCTCAAGATTTGCCAGCTGCCTTTACTTTTATGGCCTCAGTCGCCATTGTGCTAGGCTTATCTAAAATGATGTACGGACAATTGTCTGATTTTTTTATATTAGTTTTTGGTTCGGTAACTAATGCTAATTTAGATGAATTAATCCGGCGCCTTTTTTATGAGGCCAATGAGGTTATTTTTATGGCCTCGATTCCCGTTTTAGGACTTGTCGCCGCCTTAGGTGTCATAGTCAATTTTCTTAGCGTTGGCCCCATGTTCTCAATGGAAGCTCTGAAATTTGATTTAAAAAAATTAAATCCAATCGACAATCTGAAAGGTAAATTTAAATTAAAAACCTTGGTTGAGCTTTTAAAATCGGTCATTAAAATTTCAGTAGCATCATACATTATTTATTTGGTAATGTATAAAAGTATTCCCATTTTAATTAAGACAGTTTCTTTGCCAATTAGCAGCGCCCTGCTTGTTTTTCATGCCTTTTTATTAGAAGTTATGATAAAAGTGGGTTTGTTTTTTATAGTAGTGGCGGTGATTGATTTTATTTATCAAAAGCAATCTTTTGCTAAAGAAATGATGATGGAGAAGTTTGAAGTCAAGCAAGAGTATAAAAATTCAGAGGGTGATCCACACATAAAAAGTAAACGTCGTCAAATAGCGCAAGAGATGGCCTACCAAGATGGTCCATCTGGCGGTATTAAAAGAGCTAAGGCGGTGGTCACCAACCCCACCCATATTGCCGTGGCCATAGCTTATGAAAGAGGTGTCGATGCAGCCCCTTACATTGTCGGCATGGGCAAAGATGCACTGGCTGGGCAAATGATTAAATTAGCGGAAAAATATGGTATTCCGGTTTTGCGCAACATTCCTTTAGCCCATGAGTTATGGGATGAGGGTGAAGTGATGGAGTATGTTCCCGAAACCACCTATAGAGCATTGGCTGAAATTTTGCGTTGGATAGCAGCATTAGAGCAAGGCGACGTAGTAGAACCACCAGCTGAAAGATTATAATTGAATAGTTTTATAGATTGGAGAGCAGCTTAATGAATTTCTTTCGCAGGATACTAGATGGAATTAGTGGTAGATTGGGAGGAGATGAGTCGATAGCGACCATGTCTCGTTCTAGCGATATTGCTTTAGCTTTGGTTATAGTGGCAATTTTGGCCATGATTATATTGCCAATCAGTCCGCATATAATTGACTACCTCATTGCCATTAACTTGACAATTTCCGTTTCCTTACTGATGGTAGCTCTCTATATTCCTAGCGCAACGCATCTCTCTATTTTTCCTTCGTTATTACTTATTACTACTCTTTATCGATTGGGATTAAATATCGCCGCCACTCGACAAATTTTGTTAGTAGCTAATGCCGGCGCCATTATCACGCAGTTTGGCAATTTTGTCGTCGGAGGCAATTTTGTCGTCGGCGGTGTAATCTTTTTAATCATCACAGTTGTGCAGTTCTTAGTTATTACCAAAGGTGCTGAAAGGGTGGCAGAAGTAGCGGCTCGCTTTACCTTAGATGCTATGCCTGGTAAGCAAATGAGTATTGATGCTGATATGCGGGCTGGCGTTTTAGATGCTAATCAAGCGCGCGAAAAACGTTTAGCATTACAAAAAGAGAGCCAACTTTATGGTGCCATGGATGGTGCGATGAAGTTTGTAAAAGGTGACGCCATTGCGACTATTATCATCACACTGATTAACATCGTAGGTGGTTTAATTATTGGCGTCTCCATGAATGGTATGGAACTATTAGAAGCTGCCAAGATTTACTCCTTACTGTCCATTGGTGAAGGTTTGATTTCGCAAATACCGGCCCTCCTTATTTCAGTTACTGCCGGTATCGTTACCACACGAGTTTCCAGCGAAAATGCGGATAACTTGGGTAGCGAAATCTCCACACAACTATTAAAACAGCCTAAAGCCCTAATGGTTTCCGCTGCTTTTTTAATGGGTATTAGTTTAATTCCAGGCTTCCCAAAACCTCCTTTTTTGATTCTCTCCTCACTTCTTGGAATAGTTGGTTATACCTTATGGAGTAAAGCACAAAGGGCTGAAATGCTTGGCACTGGGAACATGCAATCTCCCACTGAAACTGCCTCATTAGGTACCCCCTTTGCAGGTCATAAGGCCGTCACAGGTGGTGGTGTGGATAATTACTCCCTTACCTTACCAGTGGTTTTGGAAGTAGGTAAAGGTTTGACTGCCGAAATTCAAAAAGCTAGTAAGAGCACAAATTTTATTGATTTAATGGTGCCACGCATGCGTCAAGCGCTCTATGCTGATCTTGGAGTGCGTTTTCCTGGTGTACATGTGCGTACTGATTCGGCCGTTTTAGAAAAAGATGAATATTCCATTCACCTCAATGAAGTGCCTATTGCCAAAGGAAAGGTGATTGAAGGACATTTATTGACAAATGAAACGGAAGAAAATTTAAAACGTTACAATCTATCGTTTGTCTCTTATAAAAATTCACTTGGTTTACCTTCTTTATGGATCCCTGCCAAGAACAAAGAATTACTAGATCGGGCTGGCATAAAATATTGGAATTCTTTGGAGGTAATGATTTTGCATCTCTCCTATTTCTTCCGTCACTATGCCAATGAGTTTGTAGGGGTGCAAGAAGTCAAGTCTATGATTGAATTTGTCGAAAAATCTTTCCCTGATCTTGTTAAAGAAGTTACTCGTTTAATACCGCTGCAGAAAATGACTGAGATTTTTAAAAGGTTAATCCAAGAGCAAATTTCAATCAAAGATTTGCGCACTATTATGGAAGCATTGGGTGAATGGGCTCAAACAGAAAAAGACACCATTTTATTAACTGAGTATGTCCGCTCATCACTAAAACGTTATATTAGCTATAAGTATTCACAGGGTCAATCTGTGCTATCAGTCTATATTTTAGATCCGGAAATTGAAGAGATGGTGCGTGGAGCAATTAAGCAAACATCAGCAGGATCATACTTAGCGCTCGACCCAGATTCGGTGCAATTAATTTTACAGGCAGTTAGAAATACTGTTTCAACGCCTCCACCGGGTGGTCAACCACCAGTGGCATTAACCGCAATTGATGTGCGCCGTTTTGTACGCAAATTGATTGAAATGGAATTTCCAAATCTTTCAGTAGTATCGTATCAAGAAATCGTTCCGGAAATTCGCATACAGCCACTGGGAAGGATTCAAATCTCTTAGTTCATAGTCTATATTGGCTAATCTTAAAAGTGGGGAAAAATTATGCAAGATTCAACACCCTCTGATTTAGGTCAGCATATAAATCTAGCTTCTGCCATGGCGGCAGCCGCGGCAGAGCTTGATGAGCAATTGGCAATCGGCTTGCAAGAAGATAGCGAATCCGACATGCAAAGTGAACAGATTTCAGAAGCAGCCATTGACAGCAAAACTTTGCGTGGTGCCGCAAAACCTAAAACTGCTAAAATTGTCCGCAAAGAAGCTGCCCGTAAAGCACTTACCAGCAGTGAACTTACCGATCAATTTTCCCAATCATTTGCCTCGCAAACAGGTAATATTCAATATCGCCTGCCCGTCAATGTATTAAAATCATTAGCAAAGCAACTGGGGACAGAGATTCACGAAGAGATCGAGCCTGATGAACTCATTGCTTTAGTCACACAACAGCTCAGGCGTGAAATAAATCCCGATGCATGTCACATACATAAAGTACTACAGTTTTTAAAAGGAATAACGCAAGCAAGTCTTGCTGAAGCAACCCCCGAAGAGCGTATCCGTTTAGAGAAGATCCAGGAGGTGATAAATACTACTACTGATCAATATGCAGCTGTTCATGAAGATGAAATTAAATTGGCGGAAAAATTAATTGGGGCAGCCAATGCTGTGGTAGACTCTACTAAGTCGCAAATGGACGTTAAAGAAGTGTTGGATCGCTACCGCTCTTTTATCCATAGTTCCACCCCCCCCGACATCCAAGTTTTGCGTCGCTACTACGAAAAAAAGGGCTATGCGACCATGCAAAATGAATTTGAGGGGCTAGGAAAATTTATTGGAGCAAATTTGAAAAGAATGGTGATTGAAAACCCTGAATTAGTCCGTTTTGGAAAAGGTGTACGACTTATGCAAGCGGTGCAAGGTGTTTTTAGGCAAGCCAAAGCCACCAAAAATGCTTGCATGTCTTATTTGCGCTCACAAGGGTTTGAAAATGAAGCTAGGCAAAAAGAATTAAGTGAAGTTTTAAATTTTCAACAAGTAGCTAAACTATTTTTTGATATTATTGAGGATCGCAGTCCCACACCTGAAAAAATTAAACAGTTTGGTGCAAATCTCGTGAAACCATTAAGTAATGACCCCACTGAGAGCACCATCTTAAATATAGCTGTTTTAAATATGATCAGAGCAATGATATCGGAAGTATCACCTAATTATGTTTATCAAAGTATGCAACAGCGCGATGTAATTAAAACAGGAGTAATTACAGTTTTGGATCATCTTGAGGATAAATTAGAAGAGCTACAGGAATAATAGACTTTAGTTTGCTTTCAGGTTAACATAGGAGATAATATGATTGCCTCGCCTTTTGAGATTATTTTAGAAATGTTCTCTCCCTTTTTTCATATTCGTCTTAAACCAGATCACAACCAAACCTGCCTTATTAAGATGAAAAGTGGTTTGAGTGTACAAATAGAACTTGATCGTTATGGATCAGTATTAATTGGCTGCCGCTTAGGACCACTGCCCGTAGGCAGTTATCGCACCCTTCTCTTGCAACAAGCTTTAAAATCAAATGCCAGTACACCACTAGCCAGTGGAACATTTGGCTTTTGTTTAAAAAGTGGCTATCTTACTCTTTTTTTAGTCTTAAATCCCGATACCCTTAACACTGAATCTATCGCTGCATTTATGCCTCCCTTTCTTGAAAAAGGAGAGCTTTGGCACAATGCCTTGACTCAGCAGGTAGTACCACAAGTTATGCAAGAAAGCAAACCAACAAATCGTCAAAATAATATTTTTAATATGGTTAGATAATAAATTCATTACATCTAATTTAAGTCTTTAAAAATTGATTGATTTTTAATTTTATTAATATTATAATAATTTATAATTATTTATTTTTTTTAAAGGCGGTGTATAAATGAGTTCACTTTCAAATTATCTACCATCCATTTCTACACTTGATATTATAGAAGCCTTTAATAGCACCGTGCAAAATTCCACTCTTTACTCGCTTTCAAATACGCAACGAGCGCTGCAATTAGATGGACAACAAACTTTTGGTATTAGCAGCATCGCCACCATGCGTATCAATGTTTTATGCCATCAACTCGCCCCGATTATTCCGCAAAGGGTGATGCAGATTGCTGATATGTTTAGTTTAGTGGGGGCATTAGCCGGTCTTGGCTGTAATATGGCAGGGATATTAGAGGCGATGGCATCATTGACTGAAGGTGAACAAGGGCCACATATACTCATGTGTGGTGGATATGGGATTATACACACCACTACCCTAAAAAAAATCGCCGAGCACCTTAAAGTACCGGCTGCTTTATTGGCCCCTATTTTTCAACATTCTGATAAAGTCATAAACGCTGCTTCTTTAGTCTCTTACGTAGCATTATGTGCTTTAGGCTATCCAATTCAAGGAGCTATTGGCTTAACCGGTTTACTATTAGTGGCTTTAAAACGCCATGCCCTGTTACCAGTGCTCGTAGATCGCTACTTACAAAAAGCCATCGATGTAGCACAAATCATTAA
>Ga0206860_10002_pt1 | contig 140337 bp, 117 predicted proteins | sample Alteio_BWOrgCont_44_FD_152624 | JGI IMG/M metagenome (GOLD analysis project Ga0206860, IMG submission 152624) | Enriched cells from forest soil in Barre Woods Harvard Forest LTER site, Petersham, Massachusetts, United States -... | ecosystem: Environmental > Terrestrial > Soil > Temperate forest...
TATGGTTTTGATGCAATAAGCCATTATGGATAGAAATAAGTTCGCCACGTTTTAAAAAATCAAAAGCCCGCGCCGCTGTGGTTTGTTCTTTAAGGTGTGAGCCTAGATCTCTTTTGCCGTCAGTTCCACAAAGATGATAGCGTTTACCTGCAAAAGTCTCTACCGAGCGACTAATGACGCGATAAAGTGGAATATCTGGTAAGGTAGGCCATTTATTGTCTTGATGTTTCACTAGCAGATATGACATTTTTAAAGAGCTAAGATTAATTTTAGCCGACCGTTGAATTTCTTTAATGACAAATGTTTTTTCAAAATCGCGCTGCGCATAACATTGATTGTTAGCTAGTAGGGCTGGGCATTGGCCGCGCCATACACAAGGAGCTTGAACAGGAAAACCACTGTTAACAAGCGTATTGCGTAATTCAAGCATGCGGCGATTAGGAGCTGCTTGCGAAGATTCAACAAATAATAAATAACCTTGCGGCGATAGTAATGAATGGACCTGTTCAATCCAATGTCGTTGCTCATTTTGCCAACCGCTGCGATGGCTTGGAAATAGTTCTTCTAAACAGTGTCCGATAATAATCAGATCAAATTTTCCTTGGATGGGATAAGGAAATTTTAAAACATTGTGTTGACGTACAGTTAATGGATAGCCATGCCTTCCACAAATTTCGCCCGCCATTGTAAGTGCGCTGGCGTTATGGTCTATGGCAGTTACATCGCAAGCACCATGCTTAAGTGCGGCAAAGCTAAAGGCACCTGGTCCACTGGCTAAATCAAGTACGCGACTAATTCCATTGCCACTTGTCGTGGGAATTTCGTTTAACAATGATAGTGCTTGCTGATAATGAATAACCCAAAAATATAAAAGATAAGCCCCTAAAATTTCACGATCTGCCAAATAATCGGTGCCGACAAGAGAAGTGCCACTCTCTAAGCCATCTAAAAGATTTTGCACAGCCATCACTACACTGCGAAACTCACGCGTTTGTAAAATATCAGATGGTCCTGCCAACTTATGAAAACGACGCCATACACCAATTAATAGTGGCATAAGGGTATCCATATCGGCCTGTATTGTTTTTTTACTTTTCATTAGATTTCAGAGAAAATGAGTTTTTTGTCTTTTTCCGTGAGTGGGCGCCAACCACCAACTGGTAAAGAGCCAAGTAATAAATTTCCTAGACGAATGCGCGTTAATTCTTTGACCTTTAGGCCAGCCGCATTCAATAATACACGCACTTCATGTTTTTTACCCTCGCCAATCACAATTTTCATAGTGGCGCGGCGTACTTTTTGCACTTGTAAAGGTTTAACAAACGCCCCTTCAACAAGTGTGCCGTGCGAAATGGCAACAAGATGATCATGGGTCACTTCTTGATCAGTTTTTACCAAATATTCTTTTGAAATATTAGCAGAAGGGTGAATAACTTTTTGCGCAAAATAACCGTCATTAGTTACGATCAACAGTCCTTGCGTTTCTTTATCGAGACGACCGACAGTAAACAATCGTTTGTTTTCATCTTTAAGTAGTTCCAGTACCGGCTTACTACTACTATTTCCCCGGGTAGAACAAACATAACCTGTCGGCTTGTTCAGCAAATAATAAACCTTATCTTCAATATCACCGATGAGTTGATCGTGTACGCTGATCTGGTCGATTTTTAAATCCACTTGTGTTTGTGGAAGTGTGGTGATTTTTCCGTTGACCTTGACCAGCCCCTGAAAAATAAGCTCCTCACAGGCTCGTCGCGATGCGACACCACAATTAGCTAGTACTTTACTTAAACGTTGTTTGCTCACAAAAATTCCAAAATAATAACTACTTACATATAGGCGATATAAAAAATTGTACTTATTCAACTAAAGAAGGTTTAGAAAGAACTCTATTCTAGTGCTTTAAAAATATATTAAGCAACAAAATTCGAAAGACTAATATTGAGTGTGGCATAAAAAGAGAAGTTGTGTAAAATTCAATTGCACATAATTTTTTTAAATAGACTTCTTTCGAAACTGGCTTTTTTTGGAAAAATTGATGTTTTTTGAGCAGATTTGATTCCAAATTTTAAGAGAATATTGGCAATTAGGCCCGAAAAATTTGGGATTAAAGATGCCAAAAAAGACAATTTTAACAAATAAATGTAATTTCGAAAGAAGTCTAATCGCAAAACCTAAATTTTTTAATTACATAAGGTGTCACATGGTCAGTTTTCCTAACTTAAATGAGAGTCTAAATTGCTTTACAGAAGATTTGAATTATTTGTGTAACTATGCCTTTGGCATTAGTAAGGAAGATTTAAAGACAACTTTAACGAGAGGAATACGTGTTGTGGCCACTACAGGCGTGGTATTTACCGTATTGCAGCTTGCATCAGAAATATTTTCAAAACAATATGGTTTTTTTCAATTACTCTTTGCTGCTGCCAAAGGTTTATGTTTTCATGATTGGGTTGTTATTTCTAATAATATTTTGAATGCAAAGGGAGGAGAGTCGGGAGGAAATGCTACCGCTATAACTGCTAATACTGTCTTAGAGCCTATGTGGAGCAATTTTTTTTAAAAGCGCTCCTTCAAATTATGGGTAACATGAGTTAATAATTCCTATCATTTGGCCCTTCCAAGGAGTGTGTGGATAACAGTGTCACACTATTAACACATTCAGCAATGCAGTATTGTTGATGTTCAGTTTCTAATATGTAGATAGTGGTGCGTGGCGAAAGCTGCCTGCTCTCTACAATTTTTATAGTACTATTAGCATTTAATTGTGTAATGCGAGTTTTCATCATGCGCTTAAGTGCCCAAGCGGCGATAACCATAAATCCAATCAACAGTGTTAAAATAAATAACATATGGAAAAATTTGGTTTGAAAGTCTTCAGTATGTTCAAGGGGAATTTCTTGTAAATGTGTTAAAAAATGGTCGCTTTCATCATTTACCATTTCACTTTGAAGAGAGAATAGTGGGCACAGTAAGTATAGACAAAATACCAGAGCGCTAAACAATTTATTTTTAATAATCATAATTAAATCCTAATATTAGAACCTATTCAGAATCTTTTTTTGATGTATCATCTCTCTTGAAATTCTTCTTATATAAAAAATAAATTTCAAAAATAAAAACTACCACAGAGCCCCCATAGCGCACAGAGAGGGGTTATGTCTGCCTTCTACCAAACGTTTTACATTCAAATTGATAAGTAATCTTCTAGCGCAAGTTTAAATAAGAAGAATCAGTTTCACGTCCATCTATCTCTTCTGATACATTAAGATTGGCTGAATAATTCATACCCCCCTCTATGGGCTCTGGGGGCTCTGTGGTAGTTTATAATTTTCATAAGCAGAACAGCAAAAACAATGATAACCATGTGCAGGCTGGTATTAAGTTTTCTTTCGCAATTTTTCCATAACCTACGGCACTTCTCCAAAGGAACGTTCTACAACCCATCTTTTAGAACCTGTTCAGAATGTATAAAAAAATAAATTCCAAAAACAAAAACTACCACAGAGCCCCCAGAGCCCACAGAGAGGGGTTATGTCTTCATTAGACGAATGCCTTCTAACAAACGTTTTACATTCAAATTAATAAGCAATCTTCTAGCGCAAGTTTAAATAAGAAGAATCAGTTTCACGTCCATCTATCTCTTCTGATTCATTAAGATTGGCTGAATAATTCATACCCCCTCTATGGGCTCTGTGTTAATTTATAATTTTTTCATAACCAGAACAGCAAATTATTCGTAAGGTGAGTAACTCAAATTAATATCTTGCTTTTGACATTTTAAAGCAAAGTTTTTTAACCTACGATATTGTGTGCGTTATTTTTTTTCAACGTTAAAACAGCTGATAGAAGCACGCCCACAAGTATGGCTACTGTTAAATTGATTATGAGTGTTAAAATAAATGTGGCAACTAAAATAGTGGTATCGCCGCTATTGCTGCTAAGTATAGCTCTAAAATGAGACATCTCACTCATATTCCAAGCAACAAACACTAACACAGCCGATAAAGAGGCTAATGGCACTTTTGTAATAATATCGCCAAGAAACATTATGACAAATAAAACTGTTAAAGCATGTATTATCCCGGCTAGTGGCGTTTTGGCTCCCATTTTAATGTTAGCAACAGTGCGTGCTACTGCACCAGTGGCAGGAATGCCGCCAAATATGACGGCACCCATATTTGCAAATCCTTGTGCTACTAACTCTATGTTTGAATGATGGCGATAGCCTGTTATGCCATCAGCTACCGAAGCCGATAAAAGTGCTTCAAGGCCACCAAGCAAGGCAATGGTAATAGCAGTGGGTAATAATATTAATAATTTATCAAAAGTAAAATGTGGTAAGCTTGGTTGTGGTAATGTTCCTGCTATACTGCCAAACTTACTGCCAATTGTCTCTAAAGGCCAATCTAAAAAATGTACTAAAAATGCCGTTAGGCCTACAGCTATGATGCTGCTAGGAGAGCGTGGATGAAAATAATGTAAAATAACAATGATTATTAAAGTGCTGATAGCAACAATAATAGCGCAACTATTACAGCTATCGATATTATTAATATAAGTATGCCATTTTGCTATGAAATTGGCAGGCACTTGTGGTATTGACAAACCCAACAAATCTTTGATTTGTCCTGAGAAAATGAGTAGTGCAATAGCACTAGAAAAACCAATGATCACGGGGAACGGAATAAAGCGCAATATCAGCCCCCAGCGCATAAAACCCATTGCCATGATTAAAATACCAGCCATAAAAGTGGCACAGGCAAGGCCATCGTAACCATGATTTTGTACGGCTTGCTGTACAATTACCATAAAGGCGCCAGTTGGCCCGCCGATTTGTACCCGACTTCCACCACACAGTGAAATTAAAAAACCAGCAATAATAGCTGTGACTATCCCCCGTTCTGGCAAGACCCCTGCGCCAATAGCATAAGCGATGGCTAATGGTAAAGTAATCGCGCCAACAGACACGCCAGCTATTAAATCACCCCAAAGAGTAGCTTTATTGTAGCCTTCCTGCAAACAAATCCAGCTTTTGGGTTTGTATTCTTGCAAATATTTGTGCAGGTTGCTCCAAAAAACTATCATAGTATAGAAAGTAGTTTTATTTTATTTCATAAGTGATTGAAACATCGGCGGTCACCTCCACTTCTCCTGAAGCAATTGCTTGTGCACTATTACCGTTATCAGCCCCCTTAAATGAATATAGAGCCAAGCGTGGTTGATATGAAGGAGATGGTTTTTCTAACACTATATCAACGATTCTAAGCAAATCTACATGTGCCCCCTGTGCTAATTTTTGAGCATCTTCCAAGGCATATTGTGTGGCAAGGCCGATTGCCTCTGAATAATGCTCACGCTGATTTTTTAATTGAAATGATATATTTTGAATACTGTTTACACCAAATTGACTGACAGTGTCAATAATGGGGCCGGCTAGAGTTATTTGCTCTGTTTTAATCGCTACTTGATTTGAAACTTCGTAGCCATTGATAGTAGCTATCCAGTCTGGAGATGGATTTTTAGGTGGGGTGCTGTAGATTGGATTTATGGAAAAGCGACTAGTTTGATATTCCGCCGAAGTTAGACCTAATTCTTGTAATGCTTTCAATACATTTTCCATTTTTTGACTATTGTTTTTCAGAGCATCGTTGGCAGTTTTGGCCTGTGAAATAACTCCAACGGTCAGTTGTAACTCATCAGCAGGTTTACGTACTACAGCATGCCCTTGGATAGTCATGGTAGCAAAATCGTATTCTTTAGCTGCTAATGTTTTCTCATAAAAGAAACATAAACAAAACATTATCAATGTTATTTTGGAAAAACGTAGAAACATTATTATCTCCTTGATCATTGTTGTGGCAACTAGCACAAGTTATTAGACTTCTCTAGAAATTGCAGTTTCACATGTTGGCGCATTGCCTTTTTTTTTGCTACCCAAAAGCCTAATTAACAAGTAATATAGCAGCCTTGCAAAATATAGATAAAACAATCATAATCGCAATGTTTAAATTTAATTAATAGACTTCTTTGTAAACTAGCTTTTCTGAAAAAAAACAATAGGAAGATTAATAGTAAAATACATGTACGAACCTTCTAATAACGACAAACAATTACATGGCATCATAGGTATTAATCAATTACGTCTAAGCGGTATTATTGGTATATTGCCTTTTGAGAGGCATATAGAACAAGATGTGCTCATTGATATTAAATTAAAAAAAGATTTAAAATCTTGCTTGCATACAGGTAATTTAGATGAAAGTATTGATTATGTAATACTTGCAGAATTATGTAGATGCATAATGCAAGAACAGAAATGTCTTTTATTAGAAACTTTAGCTACGCAGATTCTTATGACCAGTATGGAGCGCTTTAATGCTTTATGGGGATGGATTCGGGTTAGTAAACCTGCTGCTCTACCTAATGCACAGGCCGCTTACGTAGAATTTGAACAGCAATGTTTGATATCATGTGGACATTAGTAACAGGTGCTTCCAAAGGGCTAGGAGCTGCTCTTTGTATAGCGTTAGCACAGAAAGGACATAATATTGTTGTCCATTATCACAGCCGCGCGCAATTGGCCCAAGAGGTGGTGGCTCAGTGCCGCTCTTATGGTGTGCAAGCAAATGCTCTTTGTGGTGATTTTAGTTCAGCACAAGGAGTAACTGATTTTGCGGCTCACTATTTAAATCAATTTCCACAGACTAATGTCTTGATTAATAATATAGGCGTTTATCTTACGCACCCTGCTACCAATACAACGATTGAACAGTGGCAAAGCTTAATGCAGCTAAATTTAACGACTCCGTTTATTTTGTCCACTTATTTTGCACAGTGTCTCAAAGAAAAAAACGGGCAGATTGTCAACATTGGGGTGTCTGGTTTACACCGGCAAGTTGCGCAAAGCTATGCCGCCATTTATTTTTTAACTAAGCAAAGTTTATGGCATTTGACTTTGAGCTTAGCACGTGAATGGGCTCATGAAGGCGTACGTGTTAATATGGTTTCACCAGGACAATTAGACATATCCACTGACCTACCCAATGATATTTCGGTCTTGCCTATGCAACGGGCAGCTACTTGTGCAGAAATTTGTAGAGCCGTTTTATTTTTAGTAGATCCGCATAGCGCCTATATTACTGGTCAAAATATTGAAGTGGCAGGAGGGCTAGGTTTGAAATGAAATCAGAAATGAAGACAGATGAATTGACAAAAACACTTAACGAGTGGGCGCTTGCAGCCGGACGCTCTATGCTAAGTACGCACACTGGTTTTATACACTACAACTATGAGAATGCATTTAATTTGCATTCAGCAAGTGCTCTCTGGCACACTATACCACTATATGAAAATATGTGCTTTGTTTTGGCCCTTTTTCGCTCGCGCCTCCTTGAAAACATGCAAAAAGCTAAAGATTTACTCATTCGTTTATTAGCATTTAGAAACTTAGAAACTGGAAATTTCCCCATATATTTGCATCATTACCCCCACTGCCATGATCAAGCAGTCGGTATACGACTGTTAGCACCTTTATTTTGGATTCAAAAATATTTTGGTCATATTCTGGGGGAAGAGTTAAAAGAAAAAATGGTGCAGGCCATTGAGCGGATATTGCATTATAGTTTGACACTTCAGGGGCAACGTCCTCTTTCTTACAGCTTATCTGTGCGCCTTGCTGCCGCTGTACAGGCTTTTGGAAAATTATGGAACAATTCAGAGTGGATTCTCTCTGGGCAACATGCTTTAGATTTATTTGCTCAATCACCTATCGATGGTTGGTATACTACTGAGCAGCTTAGTGAAATATTGATCGGACTACAAATGATTTATGAAAACTTAACTGATAGTCCATGGAATAATTTGTGGCAGTACATGCAACAATCTTGGCATTATCAAAGTTGTTGCTATGCCGGTCCACGCATTAAAGAGTGGCAAATTGATGGTGAAGCCAAGCCTAATTTATACGATTTGTATGCGGGCTATTTTGCTAAACAATTTTCAGCACGTGCTGCTTCTAGCGCTCCTTTTCATTTACAAGCAGCTCTAATTCAAAGTTCGAATGCAATTTGGCAAAATTTAGAGCAGCGATTTATCTTAGAAGGTAGGCATAATACTAATCGATGGAAAATTAACAATAAACCCTCTTACGCCTATACATGGCTTGAAAAAAAACTTGATAAAGCTTCTTTGCATGATCAAGTACGAACAAATTTTGCTTTGATTTGGGGAGCAGCTAGTCGCATGCATTCATTTATTTGCCAAGAGCGCCTAAGTCAAAAAGTAGCTGTTGTTGAGATAGAGGGGGGGGTGGAGCTTTTATTTCATTTCAATGCTTTGCAAGAGATAGCAGGACAGCGTGCGATTGAATGTTTTACCGATTTTGATCCTGCCATGGAATTAACGATAGATGATGCCAAAGGGATAGTGTTTGAACAAGGTCAAACAGTCAGGATTAAATCAGTTCAGCAACAAGTCTCATTTTCTTTTAGTGTAGTGCAAGGATCTGGTCATTTTATTGGTCATATTATGCGTAGTCATCGCCATGCCCAGTGTGGTGATAAGTTAGAAAAACAATTGCAATCATCGGATTGGACTCTATTTTTGCGCTCCATACGCCTATCTGAAGAGTGTGTTGTAAGTTTGCGGATCTATTTTTGACACAAATTGTATTTAGGAGAAAAAATGCCCGAATTACCCGAAGTTACGACAATCGTTAATGATTTATGTGCTAGCAACTTAATAGGTGCCTGCATAAAGCAAGTAGAAGTTTTTTGGCCTCGTAGCATTGCTACACATAATATAGAAGATTTTTCTACAATATTGTTGCGTCAACAAATAAAAGATATAACGCGTCGAGGTAAATTTATTGTTTTCTCTTTGGATAAAGATACTTTGCTTGTCCATTTACGTATGACCGGTAAGTTTGTATTGCCCAACTCTAAACTTGAACGCACCCCTTATGAGCGTGTACGTCTTTATTTAGATAACGGTCAAATTCTACATTACGATGATCAACGCAAATTTGGTAAATGGTATTTATTGGCAAAGCCAGAACAGCATTTAGATTTACTTGGCATAGAGCCTTTATCTAAAGATTTTACACTTCAGGTTTTAGAAACCCTTTTAAAAAAGAGCAAGCAACAGATCAAATCATTTTTGCTTAATCAAAAATATATTGCCGGTCTTGGTAATATCTATGTCGATGAAGCCTTATGGCTAGCACAAATCCATCCTAGTCAACCGGCATCTTCATGCAACAGCACACAAGTTTCAGCTTTACATGCCGCTATCATCAAAGTTTTAAAGCAAGGGATTGCCCGTATGGGGACTAGCTTAGGATCAAAACAAGCTAATTATGCCACTGTTAGTGGTCAGCGCGGTGATAACCAGGCGCATTTACAAGTGTTTCGTCGTCAAGGAGAGGCTTGCTATCGGTGTACTACGGCGATAATTAAAATTAAGATTAGTCAGCGTGGTACACATTTATGTCCACAATGTCAGCCATATTTTTCTCCATAGTTTCTATTGTTTATCGATTTTATCGATTTTATTGATTTTATCGATTTTATCGATGGCACTGATTTGGAATCCTTTTTCGACAGTAGAGATAGTTGCATTTCCTTGGCCATTTATTATATGTCTAATGCCACTCAAAGAACCATTTTTATTGCCATTTAACCAAACACTGATCATATGATGTAACTTAATTCCATCGCCAGTTGGGGCTTCTATAGCATTTTCTAAAAAAATATCGTTGGCATCGCGAAAATAACAATAAATGCCAAGGCCCCAGGCTTGGTGTTCTTTGACATTGTTTGAAATTTTATACCCGGCATAACCATCGACCTTGCCATCTTGCCAACTTTTTTGCGAGGGTGGATCATATGGTAATTCGCACTGGTAAAAGTAAACGCGACCTTGTTCACCATTCCAGATAGTTTGCGTTTTTTGAAAATGTTCTACTGCTAAACCATAGATGGTAACGTCTGCGCCATTTACTATTAAACCATGATCAGCAGTGTTAAGGCTCCAGCCTACAGCATTAGCATCAATGCCGTGATCGGCACGCCATAACCAAAAATTATCGCCCACAACATTATTGCAGTTAATAACAACGCAAGTAGTGGTATTTGCAGCAGCATTGGTTAATCCACCAACCCGGCAAAAGATATCATAAAGTATGGTGGGGTTACTAGAATGATCATTTGCAGAAATCGTTTCACCAATTTGTAACAGAGTGGGTGAGTTAATAGGACCAGCATCAAGCATGATACCGCCGATTCTAACTCCATCTACATCAGCTACTATAATGGCGGGTGTGCCGTTGATTGGTGATAAAGAGGGCAGTCCCACACCTAATAAAGTGGTGTTTGCATGCTGTACCTGTAATGCTTCTTCTAATAAGTAAACACCAGGAGTAAATAGTATATTTTTTCCTTGTTGTAACTGGCTATTGATTTTGTCAGCTTTATCGCAAGGCAGGGCTATATAAAATTCAGTTATTGGAAGACTTTTTCCTTTTCCCCAGTTGACTCCAGCGCTCTCTGTATTTAAATCAGGTATCAAAACTGACCATTGATTTTTTTCCAAAAATAAATGTGGTTTTTCGGCAATGATTGGCGTTATTGAGATAGAGGTAAAGGGGTAAGAAGGCCAGGCATTTGCGGGTTTATAATTTTTGGCGTTTATGAGCAAAGGTTTAGCAGATAGACATCCCAAATTTACCATATTCCAGACCCCATAACGCCATTGTTCCCATTGTGAATTTCTTGAAAACCATTGTTGTTGTGAACCTGTCTCCACATGACCATCGATTTTGCAGTTTGCCATAAAGCCACCGCTGGACCAACCCAAATCAAATAAACGTAGAGAACCACTGCTGTTTAGAGCTTCATTTTGTTTTATATGCACATTGCGTATGGGAGCGGCTTGTGAGACGGCCCACACATTTTCATCTTTTGGAATCTTATTGCCATATTTATTTAATGAACCCAGTGTAGGTACTATGGAAATATTCTCCACTGTACGCCAAAAATTATTCAATGCTCCCGGTCCTTGAAAAGGTGTAGTCGTTCGCGGATCATCTTGTGTGCGTACAGCTCCAATGATGGTAACATCATCTGGAGAGCGACCTAAGCCTAATACTTGCGTGTAATAACCGACCTTGACATCTAAATTATAAATACCAGGCTTAAACAAAAAAGCGTAATGTTGTTCGCCGAATTGATTGTTTAGTTGTTGATTGTAAATAGTATCGATTTTTTTTTGTATTTCCTTATGCTCTTGCGTAGGATCGAATATGTAGATATTTTTTCCAAATTTGTCATTTTTCAAATCAATTTCAATCATCCTCTCATAAGGACTGTCAATCAAAAGGTTGTTATCGATAGAATTATCGATTTGAAACTTGGCGCAGTTACTGGCTGCATAACATGTAGTCAGTAATAAACAACCAAGTATCACATTACACAGATGAAGTTGCATATTTTTTCCCCAACAATAATTTTGACTTTTTTTTGCATTGACAACAGATCAACAATTAAATTTAATTATTCACTTAATATAAGTAATAAGTTGTTTTGTAAATCTTTGTTTGATAAGATTACTATTAGTAGCGAGAATAATTTAAATTTCAGTTTATGTCAATAAAGCTATATTTTTATTAAATAATTAAAAATTAATATTATTAATAAAGGAGTAATTATGATAATCACTGATAGCAGTGGTATTGGACCATTAGGACCAGTACAAGAAGACGGAGGGCTGGGCGCTGAAAAAACAATTGCAAATACTACATTAGATGGAATCAAACAAAACTTAAGTTTTTTATTAGATGAGGTCCACAAATTCGGCATTACTATTACCAATTTGCTCCCTTTTTCCTCGCGTGGCATTTTGATAAATCTGCTTTTTGTTCCAATTCGCTTGATGCAAAGTATGGGGCCAGATTTTGATACTAAGTTTAAAGAGCATTTGCATAGGGACTGGGAGATGGGAATACCTGATACTTATATAGATCTTGAAAATCCCATGCAAGAGGGGGTATGCAAGCAAGTGATAGAAGATTATGGCCATTATTTTAAATTTAGTAAAAATGTGCAAAAAATTGATTTAACAAAACCACTTAATTACGATTACCCTCAAGCGATCAGAAACATTGCTACTAAACTAACTGACATGGGTTTTAAGCAGTATGAAGGTCTTTTTTACCACGTTGATAGTGGAAATGTTTTTAGCCTTTTCTATGACAAAGAAAACAACGAAGTTCTTTTTAGTTTTTCTTTTTTAGGTGTGGGAGGACAAATTCCTGAGGTTGGAATGAGATTAATGATTACAAGAGTATTGTCTGTAATAGGTGATTGGTTAGGCGGTATTCCAGCGGCGGCGACACAAGCAATGGAGATTGGAAAAATGGTTAAAGAGGCAGTACAAGATAGCGATATCACTCCAGTTATGCTTGGTCACTCGCATGGTGGTGGCATAGCGCAATGTGCGGCGCTTGCTAATAATCTGAAAGCAGTAGTCTTTAATTCAAGGCCTATTGGCGCGGGTGTACGCCGTTATATTGGACAAAATACGGTCGCTGAAAACTCAAAGCAAGTCACAGCCTTTAGTGTAAAAAGTGATTGCTTGACCGATAATAAAGCTATTAATCACTTGGGGATGGCCTTTGAGCGTATATTGGGTATTATTACACCACGCTCCGTTGGCACTGGCTATTACCTCCCTAAATTAGTGCCTGGTGATAGTTTTTATCGTTCTGATATTGAGATGAATCATATGGACTATTGGGCCGCATTTGGTAAGTTAGTTGAGCTCGAAGAGAGCCGTAGAGAATAGTTTGGATGAGTTATTTGCAAAAATTAGACCACAAGGTGCATTTGACTAATAGAAACTCAAATAGTTTTAGTTTTAGTTAATTGTTACAATTAGTAATATTTAATACAAATTACTTTAATGGTGAGCTAAAGAATTAGCTAAATTGCTGACAAAGGGCTTGCTTTAATTGACGTCATAAGTTAGAATATTTGGCATAACCATTAGCAAAATGGTATGCCGGAAGTTATGAGGGCTATAAATTTACCGATCTTTTAAAGGAAAGGTTTGCATGTCATCAGAGGCAGGCGTTAAGTCCCCTGAGTTTAGTAAGTGGCGACGTTATTTATGGCCCGTCCACTGCCATGAGCTCAAAAAGCTCATTCCTATGCTACTCATCTTCTTTTTTATCTCATTTGATTATAATGTATTGCGTACCCTCAAGGATTCGCTTTTGATTACGGCTAAGTCATCAGGGGCGGAGGTAATTCCTTTTGTTAAAGTTTGGGCCATGTTTCCTGGTGCAGTTTTAATGACTTTGTTTTTTACTTGGCTCTCAAATCGACTATCAGGCGAGCGTGTATTTTATATTATTCTCTCAATATTTTTAGGTTACTTTGCTTTATTTACTTTCGTCCTATATCCTATACGTGACTTAATTCATCCCCATCAATTTGCCGATTATTGCGAAGATATTCTACCTCTAGGTTGTCATGGATTGATCGCTATGTTTCGTTATTGGACCTTCACTCTTTTTTATGTTATGTCTGAACTATGGTCCAGCGCTATTTTGTCGGTATTATTTTGGGGCTTTGCCAACCAAGTAACTAAAGTTTGTGAAGCCAAGCGTTTTTATGGCTTATTTGGCGTAGGGGCTAATTTCTCGGGTATTGTGGCGGGCCAAATGTCAGTGCTGTGTTGTAATATAACGCGTTCAGGTAGTGTTCTTCCAATTGGAGAGGATGCTTGGCATCAATCACTTATCCTAATGGTCTCTTTAGTTTTAGCTTCTGGCGTGATGGCTTTGTTAATTTTTAGATGGTTTAATAAAAAAGTTTTAAGATCCGAAGGGACATTTGATGGTACTTGTGTGGCAAGTAAGCAAGAAAAGATGCAACAAATGTCACTAAAACAAAGCTTCTCTTATCTACTAAAATCTAAGTATTTGTTGTCGATCGCCGTTATAGTGATTGCTTATAATTGTGTGATTAATTTAACAGAGGTTATCTGGAAGCATCAAGTCAAAGAATTATATCCACATCCCAATGATTATACTTTGTATATGAATCACATTGTTTCAATTATCGGAGCAGTAGCTACTTTTACCTCCTTATTTGTCGCCGGTAACGCCATTCGCAAATTAGGGTGGACTTTTACTGCGTTAATTACTCCCTTTGTATTATTGATTACTAGCGTTGGTTTCTTTTTATTTTTCTTTTGCAAAACCTTAGCACCCGGGCTAGTTGTTTCATTGATGGGTTTCACACCCTTAACCTTAGTGGTATTCTTTGGTACTGCTCAAAATATTCTGAGTAGAGGGGCTAAGTATTCTGTTTTTGATGCCACTAAAGAAATGACTTTTATTCCGCTATCTACAGAAGAGAAGCGTACTGGTAAAGCTTCGATTGATGGTGTTTGTTCACGGCTAGGCAAATCGGCTGGTTCAGTAGTTCATCAAGGCTTATTAATACTTTTTTCTACCCTCAGTGCCAGCGCTCCTTATGTTGCCATCGTCATAATTAGCGTTATCGTTATTTGGGCTTTAGCTATTCGTGTGCTTGGTAGAAAATTCCAAGAGCTAACTGCACCACGCGTTGTCATCAAAGAGGTGATGCAACCAAATAATGATCTTATTATCGAACGTAGTCGATTGCACGAACCACAAACAGTTTAGTTAATATAATTATACGAAACACATTAAAGTGATGATGTTATTTTTAAAACTTTTTAAAAATATTGAAATTTATTTTTATATAATATATCATAGTGTTTTACAAAAGGATGTTTAATGGTTTCGGTTGCAAAATTTAGAAATCTTTTAGCTTTTTTATGGCCTATTGAACGTCATGAAATCAAAAAAATCGTCCCCATGATGATCATGATGTTCTTAATCTGTTTTAATCATAGCATATTGCGCAATGCCAAAGATGCTCTTGTGATTACGGCAAAATCTTCTGGCGTCGAAGTGATCCCATTCATTAAAGTATGGGTGTTATTACCCATGGCCATTTTAATTACTTTGATTTTTACGAAACTCTCTAATCGCTTCAGTCAAGAAAAAGTGTTCTATATCATCACCTCTAGTTTTTTATTGTTCTTTGGTCTGTTTATAATAGTTATTTACCCATTACAAGATTATGTGCACCCCCATAATCTTGCCAGTCAATTAGAAACAGTATTACCAGCTGGCTTCAAAGGTTGGATTGCGATGATGCGGAACTGGAGTTTTACACTTTTTTATGTAATTTCCGAATTGTGGGGTAGCATGGTGCTATCTGTTTTGTTTTGGGGGTTTGCTAATGAAATCACAACCATGACCGAAGCGCGCCGTTTTTATAGTATGCTTGGCGTAGTAGCAAGTTCCGCTAGCATTGTCTCCGGCCTTGCTGCCAATACATTAACAGAAGGAGTAGAGTGGGAAAGTACGCTCCAGATCCTCATAGGTGTGATTATAACCTGTGGTTGCTTGACAATGCTGGTTTTTCGTTATATGAATAAAACAGTATTACAAGGTGAAGAGTTTAAAGATTTACATAGCGTAAAAAATGATTCCTTACCTAAGAAAAAATTGTCATTACAAGAAAGCTTTGCCTATTTAGCAAATTCCAAACATTTAATTTGCATCGCTACGTTAGTGGTTTGTTATAATTTAGTGATTAACTTAGTTGAGTTGGTTTGGAAAGACCAGGTACATCAATTATATCAAGCTTCTGTGGATTACAATCGCTATATGAATTACAACACCTCCATCGTCGGTTTAATTGCTACGCTAACTTCTTTATGTATGGTACCTTTGATTGCCCGCTTTGGCTGGACCTACATAGCTTTGATCACACCGCTTATGATGTTATTGACTAGTGTTGGCTTCTTTGGTTTTATGTTGTTGCGCGCTGACTATGCGCAAGCCGTTGTTATGTTTACTGGTACAATGCCGCTGGCTATAGCAGTCTTTTTTGGTGCCGCACAGGTTTGCTTAAGTAAGGCCTGTAAATATTCTGTATTTGATGCTACCAAGGAAATGGCTTTTATTCCATTATCACATGAATTAAAATTAAAGGGTAAAGCCGCCATTGATGGAGTTGGCTCACGCTTAGGTAAATCGGGTGGTTCTCTGATTCATCAAGGTTTGTTGATGATCTTTGCTACCATGAGTGCAAGTGCTCCTTATGTGGCTGTAGTATTATCGCTTGTAATTTGTGGTTGGATGTATGCTGTGCGCATCTTAGGCAAACAAATTAAGGTTGCGGTAGCTCGTGAAAAAACTACAGAGGCCACCTCTTTCTCTTTAGTGGATAATCAAAGTGTATTGAAACTGGGCTAAATCATAAAAATCTGCGCCATCTGCTAACCTGAAGATAAGCTTCAGGTTATTAACCTCTTTATTTCGATTTTAATGTATGGGCAGTTATCGTTTTTTGGCACTGTTTAGTTGTTGTGCAAGTCTGTTATCTACGACTTTATTTCCTAATTGTTTAATAGCGGAAACATCTGATTGTGGCAGTGACTTAATGAACGATTTAACTATCGTTGGTTATTGGAACGCGCGCATTAACGAAAAATTTCCGGTCACTTTTAACCATCTGTTGCAAGGTGGTTATTTTAGTATGCCTTCCGCACGCATGGGCAAAGAAGGGGAGATAGGGGTTGGTTATGGCTATATTCCACCATATACTCATTACAATCTTCGTCTGCAACTAGTCGATTTTCTTGAGTTAAGTGGCTGTTATCGCATATTTAAAGGGGTAGATGATGAGGTATTAACCCGCTGGGGCTTTGGTGATTTTTCTGATAAAGGGGTAAACCTGAAATGTGCTTTATTTAGCCCCGAAGATAGCTATTACCAATTACCAGGTTTAGCGATTGGCCTTGAGGACTTTATTGGAACCAGCGCCTTTCAATCTCGTTATATTGTGCTGACGCAAGTATTTTTTAAGCAAAATTTAGAGGTTAGTGTTGGCTATGGGTCTTGCCGTATGCGCAAATGGTTTGGGGGCTTACTTTGGATGCCATTTCGCCAATCTAATTATAGCTATTTACAAAATTTAGCCTTGGTGGTCGAATACGACGCCATACCCTATCATCACTCTTGCATAGAGCCACATCCGCGTGGACGAATTAAACGTACACCATGGCATTTTGGTTTAAAGTACAGATTGTGGGGTAACGTTGATCTTTCAGTAGCCTATATTCGGGGAGATAAATTAGCTTTTACTGTTTCTACCTTTTATAATTTTGGCACAAGTAAAGGCATTATACCTAAATTTCAAGATATCTTACCCTATCGATCACCCATTAATATTGAACCGTTGGGCCTTATTAGGCCTGCAGATGCCATGGTACATGAACTGGGTTATGCCATGCGCGCTCAAGGTTTGGAATTATTAGCGGCCTGGTTAAGCGATGAAGAGGGGGAGCTAGTCTTAAGGTTATCGATTACCAACTATGTCTATCGTAATGAGTATGATGTGCGCACGCGCATGATACCTATTTTAGCGGCGCTGGTCCCCAGCAACATTGATAAAACGATTGTGATCATGGATGTCATTTCAATGCCCATCCAAGAAATACATTACAATATGCAATATGTGCACCTTTATACCAATCAAGAAATGGGACGTTACGAGTTAGACGTTCTAACCCCTTTGCGTGAAGTCAGTGCCATTAATTATTACAACACGCGACAAATTTTCAAACGAGATCTAGAATTATGGAATTTAGAGTTGATGCCCAAAACGCATACTTTGTTTGGCAGCGCGCGTGGTAAATTTAAGTATGCTTTGGGGTTAACTGCTTCTCTAAATGGTTTTATTCTTAATGATTGTTATTATTCGATTAATTTGGGTTGGTGTCCCATCTCAAACTTAAGTAGTATCGGTGATATTGATCTGCTCAATCCATCGCAAATCATCAATGTACGTACTGACGGTATTAATTATTATAAATCACGCTCAATTACCTTGGATGAAGCCTATGTGGAAAAAATTTTTAACTGGGGCAAGGGTGTATATACTCGTCTTTCAGTTGGTTTTTTTGAGCAAGCGTATGGTGGCGTAGGGTTTGAATGGCTTTATTATCCTGTGCAATCTAGCTGGGCCGTAGGGATGGAAGGAGCTCTTTTAAAAAGGCGTGGCTTACATGGTTTGGATTTTACCGACCGTATTCGCAAATTGCGCGGTTGTAAACCGCATTATGTCTATTTTTTAGGTAGTCAATATTTTTTTAATATTTATTATGATTGGCGCTGCACGGGTCTTTTATTTAAATTTAGTGTAGGTCAATTTTTGGCCAAAGACCTCGGCGTGCGTACGGAAGTGTCTCGCTATTTTTATAGTGGTTTGCAAGTAGGTTTTTGGTATACATACACAAATGGCCATGATGTCATCAATGGCAAAGATTATCGCGATACAGGCTTATTTTTTACTGTTCCCTTGGATATATTTTACACACAAACAAGCCGTACGCGCTGGGGTTATGGCATGTCATCTTGGCTGCGCGATGTCGGTGCCACAGCTTATACTGGTCGCTCTCTTTATGACTTAATCAGTCAAGAGAGATATTAATTGTTGCTAAATAAATTAATTTAAAGTGATAATTAAAAGTGCAGGTATTATTAATTAGCGTAGAGGAATTATATGCTAAAAACTACTAAAAAGAATCTAAGTAATTTATTGATTTTGATGGAAAAAGAGATCAATGCCATTATTGATAAAATGATGCTTGCCATCACTGTGCCAAACGACCCTTTGGGTTCAATCAAAAACAAAAAAAGAGAAGAGTTATTCAAAGTCTTGGGGGGTGGAGAGCATTGGCAAAGGATACCTAATGGCTTTAAATTAATTCGTGAAGACTTAGTTAAACACTTATTGCCAAATGAATTGAATGCGCAAGAGCGTGAATTAGAACATGCTATGGATAATGTAAAGCGTTTTAACCACATTTGCTCATCTGCTGGTGAGTTAGCAGAAGCACTTGCTGATACCCCCGAAACTTTTCAGACCCTTTTTGGCATAACTGATCAGACGATTGAACATTTCTATGAAGCAGGTTGTCGTTATTATAAGGGAGCTTATTATAAAGAGGCGGCCGATGTTTTTTTTCTCATTAGTTTTTTGAATCCACATATCTTTAATGTGTGGTTATCCTTAGGACTAACTGAGCAACAAGGTCATAATTATGAGAAAGCGCTAGAAGCTTTTGCCATGGCTACACTGATCGATATGAGATCGATTCAACCACACATACATTCGGCAGAATGCTATATCCATTTGCGCGATAATATTGTCGCTAAAGCAACCTTAGAACTCGCTTTTAAAACACTGCAAACTTACCACTCAGAACAAATGGCAGAAGATCAGCAAATCATTGAAAAACTAATGCAGCAGACAGCTTAACTTAACAATCTTTTTTGCTAGGAGGTCGTTATGGAAAGTGTAGTTGGTCCCCAAGGATCCTCTAATATATTTCTAACTTCTTTAGAAAGTCCTAGTTTAAAGGAGCCACCCGCCTTACCAGCAAAAATGGGAGCAGCTGTTTCAGTAAATCAGTTGATGGACAATCTGATAGGAAAAGTAGAAGCCTTTGATAGCGCAGGTGTTGTGCTTGAGAAATCAGTTTTAGGAAGAATGTTGCGCAATGCAGCAGCCACCTTGAAATTGACATATAATGCTTTACAGATAGCCGGTACTAAAGTTTATGAACATACCATGGAAGGGCCGCAATTATTGACTGCTTTTCGGGCCGGTATAGCAGTGTTAGGGTTTAGTTTATATGCTGGAAGTCTCCTTTTCTCTTTAGTCTTAAAGGCTGCCATTTGGATACCGGTAATGACCATTTCATTAGTGGGTGGGATTCTTGGTGCCACATTAGGTGGTCTGTTTGGGGGAGCACAAGCGCTAATGCACGAAGGTGAAAAAAGAACAGATTCCAAAACGGGAAAACAAGTAAGTGTTGCCGAAGAAAAATTCGATTTAGCCGTATCAAGGGGATTTCAATTAGGGGCCAACATTACAGGTAATATTGCCGGGGCCGCTGCATCATTAGTTGCAGGTATTACGGTAGTACCGCGAGGCCTCATGCATCTGTTTGGTTTAATAGGCTATGGCTTGTTGCAAGGTTCCTGGAATCATACTCCTGATAAGGAAGAAAGGTTGAGGGATGAAAGAAGTGTTCTTTTTGGCGCCATGTATCAAGCGATTGAAGATTCGTATGGAATTTGGACGCTTGGAAATGCCAGCATTGAGGAGTATCGTTATAATGCTAAAGATATAGAGAGCTACATTAAAGCAGGAGCCGATCCCTATGAAATGACATGGGAAGATAAATTTTTATATCCGCAAAGATTAAAAATAAACGGTTAATAGCTTCTTTGCCCTTTATGTAAAACGTTTAAGACAAAAAAGTGTTGTTTAAAATTTTAATGTTTTAAGATATTGAATATGAACAACAAATCCACTATGTCAACACTATGAGTTTTTACGCGGTTAATGCCGGTTTAATGGCTACTACAGCGGGAATGCCACAATTGCCTTATGTCATTAGCAATGCTGTAGAATGGCTTACGCGAACGTGGCTCTATTTTCGCATATTAAATTACACCTCATTTTTAACGCGCCATCAAACTAGCATCGCCAAACCAGAGGGTCTTGTTTATGGTACGGCCGCTGCTTGTGTTAGTGAATATATTCCTTATGGCCATGATATATTGAAAATAGCCTTAATCGTAAATTGCGCAGCCGAAGTTTTTGCTCACTATGTCAATTTGCAGCAAGCTTGCGATAATTGTTTTAATGCAATAACCTTTCATTATCCTTTGCAAGAAGAATTCAGATGGTCTGATGATATAGTGAATTCATTTTCACCCTCATTGTATCTTATTTCACAAGTACAATTGCAATTTTATAAACAGTGCATTAAAGTAATATGCGGAACTTTTGCAATTTTTACAGAAGTATTCAAATTGAGCATGGCGCTGGTGGAGATATGTTTACTGCTCAATGATAATCAAGAAGTTTATCTAATTGAATGTGCTAATCTGCTAGCTAAATGGAATGAAGATGGTACCAAATCCTTGCCAAAGCAAAATCAAGAAGAAGCTGACGATTACATACACAATGGCGTTAATATGGCCATGCATTTGGAAGGACTTGATAAAAGCAAAATAAAAAATGCCGTGCAGTATTTGCAGCAGCTATATGCCAAAAATACCGGTAATATTCAAGAAATTTATAAATTAGATAATTTGGTAACACCTGGCAAGATTACTCCTGTAATGATAAGTTTTGGCTCCCCGCACAAAACTTATTCGACAGATAGACATCCGCGTTGGGTGGGGCAAACAATAAATGTAAATCCTTCATCTTCTCAGGCCAGAAAATACATCAAAAGTGCAATGACCCTTTTCGGAATAGGATAGCAAAGTAAATGGTAAGTGAGTATAAAAAAAAATTTAGAATAGTTTCATTGGGTTGCCGCACTAATCAATACGAATCACAGGCCTTCCATGATCAGTTAATAAAGATGGGCTATAGTCCGGCTGAAGAAAATGAAGAAAGTCAAATCTGTATAGTCAACACTTGTACTGTAACAGAAGGGGCTGATAGCAATAGCCGTCACGCCATTCGTCAATTAGCACAAAATAATCCTAATGCACGCCTTTTAGTAACTGGTTGTTTTGCTGAAAATAAACCAGAGGTAGTGAGTAGAATCACTGGCGTAACTGATGTTATTTCCAATCGCGATAAAGAACAACTCCTTTCTAGAGTATTTCAAGAGCAAGAGTTGCCTGAATTTAAAATTGACCATTTTCATGCGCATACCCGTGCTTTTATTAAAATTCAAGATGGATGTAATTCTTTTTGTACCTACTGCATTCTTCCCTATGTACGAGGAAGGTCACGCTCACGGACTGTGCCAGAAATTATTGAAGAGATCAAAACTGTTATTAGCAATGGTTTTAAAGAAATTGTCTTAACGGGGATCAATGTGGGTGATTTTGATGGAGGCGTAGCTGAAGAATCTTCGCAGGTCAGGCTAGCGCAACTTGTTAAAATAGTAGATGTGCTCCCTGGTTTAAAAAGATTGCGTATTTCCTCAATCGATCCAGATGAAGTAGATGATGAATTAAGTGAGGCAGTACTAAAAGGCTGCAATACTTCTCCTTCTATGCACATTGTATTACAATCGGGCTCAAACGTTATTTTAAAAAGAATGAATCGCAAATACACGCGACAAGTTTTTCTGGAAACTATTGATCGCTTGCGTGCTGCCAATCCCGATTTTACTTTTACCACTGATATTATAGTCGGATTTCCAGGAGAGACTGAAATGGATTTTTTAGAAACCTTGGAAATAATGCGGCATGTCAAATTTGCAAAAGTACACATGTTTCCATATAGTGATCGCGATAGAACGCGTGCATCACGTATGCCTAATAAAGTAGCGCAAGCTGTAATGCGCGAACGCAAGCAGATAGTGCTACGTTTGGCCGAACAGTTAGCTTTTGAGCTGCGAGATTCTTATGTAGGTAGGCGTATGACTGTATTGACCGAAAGTTTAGACCCCAAATATCCAGGTATTATCTCTGGCCATACTGACAATTTTTTGCCAGTGTGGATTGAAGATGGTTCATTAGTTGCCAATCAACTTGTAGAAGTCGATTTAGTGAGCAACGATGCTATGGGGTTGTGTGGACGAGTCGTTAATCGGCACATCTAATGCATATTTTAATTTCAGAGCGCTTGCGTCCATTTTCTCTCCTTCCAACATCCAGTATGATTTTGCCGGGGATTGGCTATTGTGTCCAGATTTCTCCATGTTTGATTATTTTAAAAAATGTTGCTGATATCGTTGCGTGTGCCTTAAGCACTGTACATATTAGCTTAAATGGCCCACTATCTAATTGGATTGTCTTAAATGATCTTGAAAAAGGGTGTATTACTGTTTCTGGTTGTAGTGCAACAGGTTGGATAAGCTATCGTTTGATTGCTAATCAACAGTTAGACGCTGTCTTTTTAATAGCCCTTAGAGTGCCACAGGAAGGTCTGATAGTAGAGCATCGAAAAAATAAATGTATGTTACAGCGAGGGGAATATATTCAAATTAGTGGCAAGCTATCTCGATTCGAGCCTTATCAACCACCCCATTGTGCGCGTCTCTTCCTAGGCGTTACTAAACAACAAGATTGTACAAAAATACAAAAAAGAATGTCTTTGACGGAAATTTTTCCGCTTTGGCACCGTCTTGGTCAATTATTGACGCAAGCACAATCTGCAGATATTTCGACAGCTATGTTTGCTCTTTTAGATGCTTGTAGAGTAAATATATCTAGTATACCCCCTGAGCAACAAGCTAGCACATGGTTAAAATTATTGAAAGCGGGATTTGATCAATTTTTAGTTCCTAGATCTGTTGATAGCGATTATCAAGGGATCTTGCCTTCGCCGTTATTTTGCGAACTAGACGAAAAAAAATCTATGGATTCATTGTTGTCATTACTAGTAAAGGGTGGACAATACATTGAAAGTTTATTTATTGGACAAACTTTCCAAAAGCCTCAACAAATTGCTATTTTACCATATTTATGGCCAATGTTTGCCTCAGGTAGACTTTTAGGTGTGTTGCTGCCAGAAATAGGTCTTATTGACATAGAATGGACTAAAAAAACAATTCGTCGCCTGATTTTTACAGCCACTAATGATGGTCAAATTAAATTTGATTTTCGAGCAAACGTACGCAGTATGCGTATGCGAATAGACTCTAAAAATGATTTTAATCGTATTGGAAAACAAATAAGCACTCAAAGTACTTGCGATATACAAAAAGGAAATAAGTATTTTTTTGATAATTTTCAATAGACTTCTTTTAAAAAAGTCTTTTCCTAAACTTAGATTTGGTATGGCAAATTTTGATCGCATTGTGTAATCATAAATCATGAATCTTAAGTTAATTAAGAAGAGTAAATTTACAATGGAACTCCATAATGACCGTTACTATCATGAGCACTAGACACACCGGGTTAACAGATCAAATCCATCAGATCATGGATTGCAATAATTACAATCCACACGCCATACTAGGTCTACATCCGATTTCTGAAGATGAAAAAGTAATTCGCCTATGGCGCCCTGGCGCCGCAGATCTCTATTTAGAAGTCTATGGAAGTATAGTACAGGCTAATAAAATTCACCATAGCGGTTTATTTGAGTACACAGTTCCAAGTCAAACTACCCTGCATGACTATCGCATATTTTCTCAAAATGGAATGTTGACTAACGATCCCTACGCTTTTTGGCCAACTTTTGGCGATGTTGACCAGTATTTATTTGCTAAAGGGGTCCACTATCAACTATATAAAAAAATGGGTGGCCGCTTAACGACTCATCAGGGGGTAGATGGTGCCAAGTTCACTGTCTGGGCTCCAAATGCCACTAGTGTTTCGGTAGTAGGGGATATGAACAATTGGGATGGACGGTTACATCAAATGCGCTCTTTAGGTGCATCTGGGGTATGGGAGATTTTCATTCCTGGGTTAGAAGAGGGTGTTAAATATAAATTTGAAATACACTCAAACAATAAACGTTTATTAATCAAAGCTGATCCTTACGCATTGTATAGTGAATTGCGTCCAGCCACATCATCAATACTCATGTCTGTAGAGCGCTTTGAATGGCACGATCAGGCATGGATGGAAAAAAGGCAACAACGTTTGCAGCAATCATACCCGATGAGTATTTATGAAGTACATTTAGGTTCATGGAAAAAAAATGGTGAACATTTTTTTAATTACCGAGCACTAGCCACTGCTTTAGCCCAATATTGTAAAGAAATGGGTTTTAATTATATTGAATTGCTACCTGTTCAAGAGCATCCACTAGATGAATCTTGGGGATATCAGGTTTCTGGCTATTATGCTGTAACAAGTCGTTTTGGAACGCCCGAAGACTTTCAATATTTTGTCAATTATATGCATCAGCATGGCATTGGCGTTATTTTGGATTGGGTGCCAGGACATTTTCCACAAGATGATTTTTCATTGAGTCGTTACGATGGCTCAGCTCTTTACGAACACAGTGATCCGCGACAAGGCTGGCATCCACACTGGCATACCCATATTTTTAATTTTGGACGCCATGAGGTTTCTAATTTTTTGATTGCCAACGCCCTTTTTTGGTGCCAAGAAATGCATATCGATGGCCTACGTGTTGATGCTGTAGCTTCAATGCTCTACTTAGATTATGGTAGAAACCAAGGTGAGTGGATCCCAAATAAGTATGGAGGCAAAGAAAACTTAGAGGCTATTGAATTTATTAAGCATTTAAATTCAGTTGTACATGCTCATTGTCCCGGCGTATTGACAATTGCCGAAGAATCGACCTCATTTACTGGTGTCACACACTCCATCGATCATGGAGGATTAGGTTTTGATTTAAAATGGAATATGGGATGGATGAATGACACGCTTCGTTATTTTAATACTGACCCCCTTTATCGTCATTATCACCATAATCAATTGACTTTTGGTTTAATATACGCATTCTCCGAACGTTTTAGTCTAGTATTTTCACATGATGAGGTAGTGCACGGAAAACAAAGTTTATTAGGCAAAATGCCCGGAGATTATTGGCAAAAATTTGCCAATTTGCGTCTTTTATTTAGTTATATGATCTGCCAGCCTGGAAAAAAACTGCTCTTTATGGGTGGTGAAATCGGCGAATGGCATGAATGGAGTTGTAAGCAGCAAATAAACTGGGATCTGTTGCAATATCCTATCCACAAAGGGCTACAACAATTAGTCAAAGATCTTAATTTTTTTTATGCTTATCATGCGGCGCTATGGGAGGATGATTTTTCCTATGCCACTTTCCAATGGGTCGATTTTGCCGATTATAAAAACAGTGTAATTAGCTATCTGCGGTGTAGTAATAATGAAAAGTTATTATGTGTGCACAACTTTACCCCTACATATCACCCTCATTATTTTGTGGCTTTGCCTGATTGCACTTATGCCGAAGAGGTATTTAACACCGATGATATCGCCTATGGTGGTAGTGGTAAAGTTAATCGATCAATAGAGTGTGTGCGTAACTATGATGATCGTGCTATTGGTTTGAACATGGCGATTGCACCTTTAGCGACAATGATTTTTAAAATATGGCAATGAGCTTATGATTATTGATGGCAGAAAAATCGCAGAGCAGCTTCAACTGACAATCAAAGATGATATTAAAAAAAGTGTGCAAAATGGGCAACAGCGTGCACCTTGTTTAGCAGTTATTTTAGTGGGTGCACATTCTGCTTCTACCATTTATGTTGCTCGTAAAGCACAAGCTTGTGCGGTTGTGGGAATCACTCTTATTCGACGCGATTTATCTTCTGATATCTCACTAGAAAATTTGCTCTCTGAAATTAGCGCGCTTAATGAAAATGATGCGGTGGATGGTATTATTGTACAATTGCCTTTACCGCCACACATTAATCCTTTACATATTACACATGCCATTTCTCCAACAAAAGATGTGGATGGTTTTCATCCATATAATGTGGGCTGTATGTTGCTTGGAGAAACTGGTGGTTTTTTGCCATGTACTCCGATGGGGGTGATGCATTTGCTCAGAGAGATAAAGCTTGATTTAACTGGCAAACATGCTGTTGTATTGGGACGAAGCAATATTGTGGGGAAACCCATGGCAGCTTTATTGATGCAACCTGCCTGGGGTGGTAATGCTACTGTCACAATTGCCAACCGCCATACAATTAACTTGCGCGCTCTTTGCCAATCGGCTGATTTACTCGTGGTAGCGGTAGGACAACCTCATTTGATTACCGCGGATATGGTAAAAGAAGGGGCAGTAGTGATCGATGTAGGCGTTAATAAAATTGTCGACCATAGTAAAAAAGAGGGATATCGCATAGTAGGCGATGTCGAATTTAGTAGTGTGGCCTCTAAATGCGCGCATATTACCCCAGTGCCTGGTGGCGTGGGTCCTATGACCATTGCCATGTTGCTAAAAAATACGCTAACTAGCTATCAACAAAAATTTAGTCAAATTTAATACACTTTTATGAAATAGAATACATCCAAGATCGCAATTAAATGTCCCAAATTAACAAATTAGCAACACTGGTAAAATTTTTTGCGCTAGTTTTACTTGTATTGTATGCGAGCTGTGTCCTGCTGACTGATAAGCACATCACAGAGCTTTCCGGCCAAGTTATGACGATTAATTACCGCATTCTCATTGGACAAACTCTCAGTGATAGGCAAAGACAAGCTGTGCTTGCTATTATCAATGGCACTTTCGCCGAGATTAATGCCATTTTTAATAAATGGAACCCTACCTCTGAAATAAGCCTACTTAACGCTCTACCTGCGCATATTAAACAGCCACTCTCACCAGCTCTTTATCAATTTTTGCAAAGATTAGATAGCTATGTGACCTTATCAGGAGGGAAATTCGATCCTACGATGGAGCCATTACAACAATTATGGAAAAAATATTTAAGTAAAGGAGTTATTCCACCGGAAAATGAAATCGCACAGATACGACCTAGTATCGGTTGGCATAATATTCACTTTGAAAATGGCTGGTTTTATAAAGATGATGATCGTACGGCGCTGGATTTAGGAGGGGTAGCCAAAGGGTTGTGTGTGGATTTAATTTTGGAAAGATTACATATGGCTGGTTATCCAAGTTTGTTTGTGGAATGGGGGGGCGAAATTAGAACTTGCGGTTATCATCCTTCAAAACGACCATGGCAAGTCTATATCAGTCGTTTAGGAGAGCTTGACGAACAAAAAGCAATTGCGCAATTAAATTTGACCGATCAGGCTTTGGCGACTAGTGGCGATTATTTTCAGTATTGGCTAATCACTATGCCCGACAGTACTGAGCGCACTTTTTGCCATATTTTTAACCCAAAGACTCTTTGGCCTCTGGAAGTGCGGCCGGGCTCAGTGAATAGCTCAAGTATGCTTGCCCATGATTGTGTAACTGCCGATGCGTTAGCAAAAGTGCCAATGTTGTTTGATACTGTGGATGAGGCGACAGCATGGCTGCAAAAAGTACAGCAAATTTATCCAGAAGTAGCCTGTTGGATTGTGGCGCACCAAAACCAACAGGCACAATAAAATAATTCTAATTGATGTTGATAAATATAAAACGCAAAGCTCTTTCATTTAACCGACGTTTATCATCGCTTGAATTAATAATGCGCTGCATCAATGCATCTTTTTCAGTAAATTCTTGCAAAAATTGCATTGCAGCCATGCGTGCATGTGTAGACTCTCCTAATTTGACGTTTTTGTCAAAAATATTTATGCCTGTCACTTTTGTTTGTACACTATCACTTTGCTTGACTCGTAGTGTAGGACGATCTTTTGGTTGTACTTTATTTGGATCCAAAAGATTGAAAATTTTACTAGCTACATTATAATAGTCGATAATGTATCTTTTATACGGTTCTTTGTCCATTTTACTTGTGTCTTGCGCAAAAAAATTAATCACCCTTCCAACCCAATCAGCTAAAGTTTCGCCCTCTTTTTGCTCAAGATCTTGTAATAAACCACGCAATTGCTCTATCTGAGCACTACTTAAACTTTCAACAGCTTGACCAACTATCTGCATACCTTGATTAGGATTAACATCTGCTAATCCCTTTTCCACAAGTGGTGGTAGTGTGGGGGCAGTGCTCAGTTTTGTGTTTATGAGGTCAAGTTCTACATCTAATTTTAAGAGATCACATTTCTTAAAAGTTGTAAAAATTTCACTTAAATTGAGGAAATTAAATAAACGTACTAACCATTTTTCATTATGATGTTGTGCTTTTGTTATGATAAACTCTAAATTATATTTTAAAGCTTCTAAATCATCATTTTTTTTAGTATCTCTAAAGGTAGTCGAATTTTTAGCTACAAAATCGGTAATAGCAACTATCCCATCTTTTTTTTCTGATTCAATACCTAAGTGTTCACCTTGAATAACGAAAAATTGATGAGGTTGAATTTTGCAATTCATATTTATCTCCATATTAGTTATTAATAAATAGCTTGGAGTAATAATATAATAATCAAAATTTATAGTCTATTCTAAATATTTTTTATAGGTTTAGTTGTCTTTATAAGTTTAAAAATGGCATTTTTGGCCCTATGTTTTCGTTCAAATTAAAAAAACTTGTAAAATATGGATTTATAGGTAGAATAGACTGTTCAGGTGCTTAAGATTCATTTCATTATAATGTTTAGAAAGAAGTAAAGGTGAAAAATATGTATAAAGATGCCACTTACAAGCAAAAATTCTCAGATTTAGATCCGTTTCTACCATCGATTGTGGATTCGATAAAAAAAGATTTAAAAAATGAGCATCTTAAAAAAGATCCGCAATTTATTAAATTATTTTGCTCTAATCAAAACATTAATAAACTTAGCGCTGATGAATTATGTCTAGCTTATCGCCAAGCTTTAAAAGAAGCAGAACGAGCAGAAGATTTAGGCGAATTTATGGCGGCGCGTTGGCTTTTAAAGCATAGTGAAATGTATGAATTCTTTGAAAAGGAGCTCTCACAATTAGCCAACGATTTTACTACCTTAAATGAAATCGAGGCCAAAGATGCGCAGCAAATCATCGATAAATCGATTGCCGAATTTAATGCACTTGATACCTACTTATTTGCTGTTTTAAATTCTGTGGTGTTCCCAGCACAACATTTTGTAGCCTTAAAAGAAAAAGCAGTGCAATCGCTCAAAATGCAAAGCACTGAACATGAAAATCAACTAAAAGCTGCACAGGCCCACAAGATCAATCAAAACTGGGAGCTTGAAATGGCCCGTATGAAAGATAAGTATGAGAAAAAATTAGCTGGCTTACAAAAAAAATATACAATTGATATTGAAGCTTTAAAAAAACAAAACAGTGCTTTACAACGTAAATTACGGACCTCTGCCGACTAATGAAATTTCCTTTTCATGTTATTCCACAAAATAATGATGAAGTGTTCATGTTAGAGGCGTTAAAAGAAGCTTGGAAAGCTTTTCTAGCTAATGAAGTCCCCATCGGAGCAGTACTTGTAAAAAATGGGGGCATAGTAGCCAAAGGCTTTAATCAAGTAGAAATGTTACAAGACGCCACAGCCCATGCTGAAATGCTCTGTTTAACAGCTGGAGAGGCTAGCGTTGGCAATTGGCGCTTAACTGATATGATATTATATTGCACTATGGAGCCTTGTAGCATGTGTGCTGGTGCTATGTTTTTAACGCGTATTAAAAAACTTGTTTGGGGGGCGCCAGATTTGCGCCATGGTGCTAACGGTAGCTGGGTCGATTTATTTAAAAATCGGCACGCCATTCATCAAATCGAAGTACAACCATATGTTTTACAAGAACCATGCGCTTTGATTTTGCGAGACTTCTTCCAAATGCAAAGAAATAAGAAAGTTAACCAATAAAATCAAAATCCATATTTAATATAAATAATTATTATATTTATATCATAATAATTTCATCTTTGTAATAATTACTAATAGGAAGAGATTAGTATTTGTTACAAGGAGGTTTGTCATGGGAAGCCAAGCACAAGCGTTTTCCGTTGTTGAAGCCATCCAAGAAATGGAAACGATATCAAACCTAGCCACCGATAATTTAGCTAATAATGCAGTGCTAACGCCACCCATCAATACTCCTTCAGCAGCTGTTTCTACAAAAAGCAAATTTGATCCTACTCGGGATCAATCGACTGTTGTTAATATAGTAAAAAACACCTTTCAAAAGATTCATCATTACATAAAAAGTTTCTATCAAAACGCTAACTTAGTGATTGATGAAAGGCAGCTAAGTAAAATTAAAACGATTATGGGATTGACCGATCAAGCGGTTAAAAAACTAGATCGTTGTACAGGTTTATTCTATCAGCATCAAAATAATATTAATGAATTAGAAGAATATCGAGAATTACAACACTCTTATCAAAAAATGCTCGATCAGAGTGGCCATAAAGTAAGGATAAATAGCGATATAAAATTGTTAGAATCTAAGTTGGATTCTGGCGATGAGTCTGCTCGTAGCATCGATGATTTTTCTTTGGATATTAACGATATCAAAAAAGATAAAGATTACGAATTATTGTTGATTCGGCGTGAGAATGGAGCACACTTTTTTAATCCCCATTTATTGCATGACCTTAAAATGATTTGTAATTTCGAAATAGTGTGGAATGAACGTTCGCAAATTCAATCATTTGATACGGCATGGCAGGCTTGGCAAGATCGCGTTTTTCGTGCCTATGGTCGTACTATTTTAAAAGCACTTGGCCATCGCCTAAACCTTTTTTGGCATGAAGCGCACAAAGTACATGATCATATATTGGTGACATTGGTTAGTAAGGCTTTATTAGCCTTGATGATGAGTACCTATGAACATCAATACACAGAAAATGTAGTGCAAAATAAAAGCAGTGCCGACTACTTTAGAGATTTTCAATTCTTTTTGCGCAATGCTTTGCAAACAAATGTGTACCAGCAATATCTGACCTATGCGGCAAATACACGGCATGAATGGATTTTACAATTAATTGATTTATTGCATGTGATTTGCCGCACTATTTATCTTAATTTACAACTTTCTGCAGATAGTGTAAAAACCATTTCAGGATGGCTAAAAGAGGCTTATGAGGGCAGACACAGACACTTGCGTAAAACAAATACTGCCCTGGACTCTTTCAAATTAAGCAACAAATTAGCTGATGATTATCATTTATTTACAAATTTTTTGAATGGATGGTGTGATAATTCTTTTATGAAATTTTTAAAAACTTTTCAACAACCATTACCAAGTTTTGATTCGATCTTACAAGGCAATCTACCTCATCAGTTGTTTACCATTTGTTTGCCTAATAAACGTTATAATGTAATTAGGCAACCCAGCCCTATTAAACAACAATATATTCATAAAGCCACCATTAACGAAGAATTCCGCGACTTTATTTTATATTCAGCGCAAAAAAAAGATAAAAGTTCTCATTTGTTGATTAATTTACAAAACATTAATGATTGGCGGACACAGGCTAGATGCCAAGCTTTAAATGATTTGCAAAAGCGACCCGACTTAGAAGAAGCTCTCCAAGTAGTTAGTTTTGCCCTGGATAATGATTTTTATCAACAAAGTAACTTGCATGCACATAGTCATCATGCCTCAGCCTTTAAAAAGGAATTTAAACATAGATTACTTTCCTCAAAAGATGGTTATTTTTTCCCACAAACGATCGTACGCTCAGAATTAGAAGAGTTTATTGATAATACATTTGATGTATTGCATCGTTTGTTTTTTCATCATAAAAATGTTTTATCAAAAGATAACAGAATAGTTTTTATTGATTTGTTTCATTTGTTTTTAGAGCTTAAATGTATCGAATGGTTACAACCTGATTCCTTAAGTTTTAGCTGTAAAGATGGAATTGATGCTGGCGAGGTAAATAGCGTGGCTTTATTTGTGCTATTAAATTTACTTAACAATCAATCTATAAATTCTCATGAATTAGAATATATTACGGCCATGTTATATGGTCCGAGTTTATTGATTCGGGCCCGTTGTGTAGAGGAAGTTGTTTTTGGTCGCATGATTAATCTTATTAAGATGGTCGAAAATGTGTGTCTTGAATTTGGTGCAGAAAATTTTGCTAAGTTGTTGCATGGCTCTTGTATGTATATTTTTAAAACTCCAGTACTGCATGCTACTTTGCTCTATAAATAAAAAGCATTTAATGATATAATACTTAAATTAAATGCTATAAGTGGAGATATTCTATGCAGTTTAATAGTTTTCATACAATTCCAGCTGATGCCAAATTTTGCTTTGATTACTTAAGTTGTGTTTTCACTATCGCACCAGCGCCAGACAAACCAGAATATGAAGTATTAGAATCATATAGCTTTGGAGTCGGAGTTGATGATCGAAAAGGTGACCTGTTTGTAGGTCGACTCGTACGCTTAATTTCTGCATGCGGATTGACATTGATAATTAGCAAATTTGCTTTAGATATCTTTACTAATCAAATGAATTTCAGTAAATTTATAGCGTCGGCAGTCTACAGCCTTGTATTTAACGATGGTTATGTGGCCTCTAATAATTTTGCAAATTATTATCAACAATACTGTACTGAATGGACACAATATTTAGATACGCGAGGGGATCGCATAAAGCAAAGAGTGGATAGTGAATCAATATTTGATACTGAAACTGACAAAGACATCATTACCAAGAAAGTTAGCGAACGATTAGACCAAGAAGCTTATGAAAGGCTTCGGGACGGTGCGATCAATACGATATTCAAATCAACTTTTTCTAAAGCGTTTGTTGATTTTATGGATAATTGTCTTCCGATTAACTGATTTGTCTCTCCAGATCTGAAAAGCTAAAACTACCTTGATGTGTATTTATCTTCTTGCCTCCTTTGTGTTGAAATTTTGAGAATCGATTTGATTTTTTTTTTTTTCTAATCTAGACTGTACATATCCTCATGTTTTTGAAAACCCACTCACCGTTTAGTATTTATTGAACCTCCTCTCGCCATTCCGTACTAATAAATTCTGTCGTAAAATCTAAAGTCATTAATTGTCCTTTGTTTCACTTCAAATTTCGAGTTTTATATGTCATTTCGCTCTCTTAAATACACTGTAGTTATCGGATTGTTGAGCATTATTTTGTTAATCGCTCTATTGCCTTCCATAATAAGTTCTGAGTGGGGGAGTCGGCAGCTATTGAATTTGATCAACCGCAATATTAGTGGAAAATTACAAATTCAAGACATTGATATACGCTGGGGCCATGGACAAAAAATGGAAGGCCTTTTGTTGAAAGATCCAGATGGAAGATCTGTAATTGGTATTGATAAACTTTTGATAGATGCTACCCTTTGGCAGTTATTAAATAAACATTACACTGATATCGTTTCAAGCCAAATTGAGGGGTTAAACGCTGCTATAATTATTAATCAAGATGGAGAAAATAATTTACAGCAAGCCCTTGGTATAAAAGCAGTAAAACAGAAAGCTTACATGCCCCCATCTACCATTATTTTATCAGAAGTTAATGCCCAGATGGGAGCAACTGAGGGGCAAAGTAAACTATTTAAAATTCACCTGCAAGGAAAAACTCGTCAAGAAGATCTGGCCGGCTCATTTGAGCTAGATGCACAAATGCCTGCTCCTCTAACATTGGATGTGTCTAGTCTGAGTGAAGATTATTTAAGTGCAGCCACTATCCATGGCAATTTTGTCAATTTTCCTTTGGAATTAGTGGATAGTTATTTAGCTTTGCGCGATCCCAGTTTATCTGGAGTGGTACGCGCTTTTCTGGGGGAGCGTTTGAATCTAATAATCGATAGCGTTCCTCTAGCAGAGAGTGTTTTATTAGATAGTAAGTCAAAAGATAGTAATTCAAAATTGCAGGGTTTGACGGTAAATTTTCAGGCTAGCTCGCCACAGCTTGATGGTGTTGGAAAAGCTATTATTTCGCAAAATACTCTTTTTATAAAAGAACCGGCAATATTCCATCTTAAACTCGATGCAAATCCCCTGAACACATTTTTGCCTAGCCCCGTCGTATTACATAACAGTGCACCACTGACAATGACACTTAGCAATTTTGCCGCGCCATTGACATTTTTTATGGAAAATGGTGAAAGTGATCCGCAACAGTTTTTAATGGATGTGCAATTACAGTTACCAATCGCTAAATTAGATTTTTATGCGACTGATAATCTTATAATAGAGCCGTTTAACTTTGCCTTGCGTACCGCAGCATCAGATGCTGCCATAAATTGGCAGGCCAATGCACAGCTAAAGCAAAAAAATTATAGTGAACCTATTGAAGTAAAATTACAAGGCTCCATAGATAAAGCAAAAAATATTTTTGAATTTTTTAAAGCGCAACTACCCAGTTTACAATCTTCTTTACAACTCTCGCACCTTCCGCTAACCCTTTTTATTCCACAATCAAATAATGGCGTAATACTTGAGAGTATCAGTGCCCCTTTAAATATTTTAGCGCAAATCAAACCCATAAGAGACGCCTGGCAATTGACAGTAGCTGCTCATAGTTTGCAACTATCCTTGCCACCGACTATTTTGCGCTTTGAAAAAGGAGTGTTGAGTGCCGAAAAACCTTTTATTATTAGTTGGGAAGGCCATAAAAATGTGTTGCAACAAATAACGCAAGATGAAAAATTAGAGCTATCTTCTCCATTAGCAATTGCTTTAGAAATTAAAAAACTATTTTTACAAGTATCTCCTGCATTAGCCTACTCGCTTGAAAGTGAAGCGACAATCAAAGTGTTAGAATTCCCATCGTTGCTCTCTTTTGGGAAATTGCAGCTAAAAAATTTAAATTTGTATCTGGATGGGCCAAATGCTACAACGGCTGTTTCTAAAATCAAAGCTCAAGTAACATTACTGACAAATATGGGGGCGCCACATCCTTTATTGAATGTTCCACTTGAGTTAGCGCAAACTTCGCATTGGAAGTATGATTTGGCAAACCAAGTTGTGGAGATGCCAGACGGTGCGCTAAGTTTATTTAATAGCAGTGGTGACAGCTTGGAGATGGCGATTGAATATAGGCAGGACGGACTTATCACCCTTATTCGCCCTGCTCGCCTTAGTTACAACCTTACTCCTCATACTTTAAAACTACTAAGCATATTTTTTGATCGACCGTTGCCAAAAATACATTCCAATAGTCGTTGTAATTTGACTGTCGAGGAGCTTTCTTCATTTCAATGGAACAATACTACTATCGAATCTCTGCACGCAAAGGGTAATTTAAATATTGATCGAGTCGAATTGATTAGTGATTCTAGTACTGGCAAACTCTTGCCTATATTAGAAAATATTAGCTTACCTTGGGTATTTGATGCGCCGGCCAATACTTTTTCTATTAATATAGTCGGTTATGGGCATTCTAATATCACAATCAAACCAAGTAAGATATCTGCACGCTTTATGGTTAAAGATTGGTTAGAAGAAGGTAAGTATGATTTTTCAAAAGCGATTATTGATGTGCACGCCAATTTATTTCGCTTGCCCACATCTGTGATTAGTACCCTTATAGCTCAGCCAGATTTGAGTGCTATTTTTGGCCCCTATATGGATGGAGAATTAATATCTTTAATTCATTTAGGCTCACAGAAGCCTAGTTTTTGTGATTTAGGAATCGATAGTGCTAATCTACATATTCGCACACGTATGCAGTATGCAAATAATACTATTGGACTATTCAATCCGCCAAAGCCTGTGGAAGTGCGCTTTACAATGACTCAAGAAGGATACAAACAATGCAAAGAGTTGTTGCAAATCAATGATGAGCGAGTTCTGGCTAATGCCCTTACTATGAATGGCCGTATTAATGAATTATACTTACCCCTCAATGATTTAGCTAATGGTAAAATTGATGCTCAGTTGACGATTGAAGAATTAAACTGGGCTGGTAGGGCTAAGTTTAATGGAGTGTTGAATGCTACTATAAAAAATCCTACTAACTTAGTAGATGGTTTGAATGTCGATCTTAAATTTTCCTCCTCGCACCATGATGCATTGGAAAGTCCAATAGAAATTATTGCTAAAATGGATATTTTGCCCTCTTTCAGTGATAAAAAAATTGACTTAAGCAAAATGGGGCTAAAAGCCTCACTGCAAGGGAAGTTAAACAGTGCCTTTGTGCAAAATTTATTGCCTCTCTCAAGTATTACAGCTAAGACGGTGGAGCAAATATTAGGGCAACCAATCGAAATTAAGGCTGCCTGTCAGCTAAAAGAATGGAATGGAACCGTAAATGCACAATTAAATAGTACAGAGGCACAATGTCAATTGGATGGAGCCTTAAATAGTGGTATATTAACACTAAAATCTCCATTTAAGGTCGAAATAAATATGACACCATTACTTAGTCAATGGCTATTTGCTAATAGTTTTCCTTTATTAAATTCAGCCATTGCCGCGCAACAGCCACTGCAATTACAAATCGATAGCCAAGATTTTGCACTGCCGGTTGTACCGTGGAACATCGGCAATGTACAAATACCGCAAGGTACGCTGAACTTAGGTAAGGTACAGTTTGCTAATCGCGGCGAATTGCGAACCTTTTTAGAGTTACTACACTATGATAAAGAGCAAGTTATCATATGGTTCACGCCTCTATATTTTAAATTGATCAAAGGTAATTTAGAATTGCAAAGAATGGATATGCTCCTGGCCAATACATATCATATGGCTTGCTGGGGTAACATTGACATAAAGACAAAAAGATCCAATATTACTTTAGCACTAGATACGCAAGACTTGCCCAACATTTTGGGCATAAAGCCTGCGGAAGGGGGAGAAGGGCAATTTCTACAAATTCCATTACAGATGAATGCGCAGGGTAAAATGGAGGTACAGATATCAAAATTAGCGCAACATATGGCTACTTTTATGGCTGCTAATCAATTAAAATCTAAAAGTAAAATTTTAGATTATTTTATTGAAGCTGGTTCGTCTTTAGCTGGTACGACATCAGGGGGTACGGGAACAGGTATTTTGTCACCTCCGGCACCGACTACTAATCCACTACCTTGGCCTCAAAGCAGCGCTGCCAAAGTAGAAAACAATACTAATAAAACTGAAACAACTAAAACGGAATCAACACTTGAAACTTTAAAACAGCCCCTTGAAGCACTATTAAAAAAAGAGCATAGCAAAAAAAAGAAAAAGAGTGCTGCACATGCTGAGAGATCTCCATTATTGTGATTTATCAATCAATTTGTTAATATAAGAGTAGTGTATGTGTGACTTAAGTTATTGGGGGTAAATGTTTTTATTTTTCTCTAACTTAGTTTAACTGGTTGTTATTAAGAAAGGAGGTTATTATGCCTATATTGTTTGACTCAAATTTTTCAGACAACGCTGTTAATCCCTTTACTAATGAAGTAAATAAACCCACGGGTGTTCCTGCCAAAGATTTTTCCACTGAAATGGAAGGAGAAGGTGGTGGCGATAAAAAAAAACCGGAAAAAGTGATGGGTGAACAGATTATAATGACTAGTTTTGAGGATGCCAAAAAAATAGATGAAGAATGTGAAAAGAATAGAAAAAAAATGGAAGAATTTACCAGTTGACTACTGTTAATACTGAACACAGTTTATTTTTGGGTTTGGCCATCACACCTACTTTGCAAAATTTATTAGATGAGGCTCCCGCACCTTGGCGTTCACTTTTAGTGGATAGGCAAGATCCGTTATATTTGCAAAAAATGCAATCTGATGGCTGTTTTTATTTAGGTAAGTTATTGAGTTTGCCAGCTTCAGGGGAGAGTGTGGAAAAAGTAAGCCGGCATATCTGCAGTTTACTGCATCGCTTAATACCGGCTCAAGAGTGTCAGATTGGACATTTAACCTTGCTATCCTTACCCATCTTAAAATCTCAGCAAGATTCTGTGGAGAATATTGATGGTAATAGTGGAGAGGGGGATTAACGTGTCTTTTTTTGAAGAAGAGACATTAATTGTGGCCAACCACGAAGTGGGCGAAAGGTTAGATAAGCTTTTAGCAAATCGTTTTGCACCACGCTATTCACGGGCCTACTTTCAATATCTTATTGACACTCAATTGATATTATTAAATGGACAACCCGTTAAAAAGCGTATTAAACCCAATTTGCACGATGAAATTGAGATTCAATTTGCAGCTCTGCCCCAAATTGAATTAATTCCACAAGATATACCACTATCCATTCTTTACGAAGATGATGATTTATTGGTGGTTGATAAGCAGGCAGGATTAGTAGTGCATCCAGCCCCCGGACATTGGTCTGGGACTTTTGTAAATGCCTTAATACATCATTGTAGCGGCTTAAAAAACAATACTAATGACATACGCCCCGGTATTGTGCATAGACTAGATAAAGATACTTCTGGCGTGTTAATAGCAGCTAAAACTGCTCTTATGCAACAAAAATTGGTAAATTTATTTGCTACACGTCAAGTTTATAAAGAATATTTAGCTGTCTGTGTTGGACGTCCACTTGATGGTCAAATATGTGCTCCGATTGGAAGGCATCCGGTTCACCGTACACAAATGGCGGTAGTCGAAAATGGTAGAGAAGCCATTAGCGATTGTAAAGTACTCCATTACGATAATCAATTAAGTCTAGTAAAAATAGTCATTTTAACGGGGAGAACACATCAAATTCGTGTGCATTTGAAGCATAAAGGTGCGCCAGTTTTAGGTGATCAACTATATGGCTACCAGCAAGCTAACAATAATTTTAAAGCGCAGAGACCTCTTTTATTGTCAGCTTCCATCCGTTTACATCATCCTTTTACTAATCAGTTACTAGAGTTTAAAGCTCAACCACCTGCTGATATGCTTCCCTACATTAAACAACTTACTAAATAATTCAGGTTATTCAGGAAAATGTGGTATATAAAACAGGGTTACTCCAGAGCGTACCAGATGATTATCGCCGATTTCAAAAATAGCATCATTAAGTAACACTTTAAATTCACACAAATTAAATGGCTCATTAGTTTCCCATAACCATTCATCTGCCTTGATATTTTTGAGCGGTTGCCCTTTCTGCCAGCTTAAATTGGCGCTATTGCCTCGAATATGTAGTTGATTTCCAAAGCCAGCATCGTAACGAATAATAACACGTGTAGTTGGATTAGCTTTTTTATCACTTGCAGAGGTTGACTCAGTCGTTGAGGCAATTTTAGGATTTAAATTTTTGTTTGCTTGTGCTCCTGGGGTTGACGCTGGTGTCTGCATCGCAGTTTTATTGTTGTTTTCAACGCTATGTGTTTCTATATTTTTAATTAAAGACACAGCATCAGCGCTAACTTTAGTTTTAGGGGTAGCTTTTTTAGTTAACATGTCCTCTCTCCAAGGTAAAATAGATCTACTTCTTCTAAAAAATTGCATTTTTATTAATCAATGTCAAATAATTTTTAAAAAATTTTTTAAATTTTTTTTCTAGCAAAAGTTGATTGCAGTGAATAGCCCTTATGCGCTACTTTCAGAAGAACAAAAGTGTTTAATTAAAAAATTAGGATAAAGCTATGTTGTTTTTTCAAAATAATCGTATCAGTCATTATTTTGCGCTGGTTGTTTTAACAGTTACTTGCAATAGCTGTAACTGTACTGATAAAAATATTCCAGCTAATAAGCAAGGACAAAATTCTGGGCAAAATCTTGCTATTGTGGATAGTGCTCAAGTGAATCAGCAAGTGCATAAAGAACCCTCAGAGCAGAGTGTGCAAAGTGCGCGCGCACAGATTAAATCATTTAAAGATGAGTCTATTAAAGGTACAGTAGTATTTACACGTGTGCCTGAGGGAATTAAAGTTGTCGCTGATGTCGATGGACTTAGCCCAGGCAAGCATGGCTTTCATGTACACGAAACAGGGGATTGTAGTGGACAAGGTGAATGTTCGGGTCAACATTTTAATCCCGATAAACAAGCTCATGGTGGTCCTGATGATAAAGTTCGTCATGTCGGCGATTTAGGAAATTTAGAGGCTGATGAGAACAAACATGCCCATTATGAGCGCATTGATAAAATGATTAGTTTAGAAGGAAAATATTCCATTTTAAATCGTTCAGTCATCATTCATGCCGACCCTGATGATTTCCATACCCAACCGACAGGTAACGCTGGACCAAAAATTGCTTGTGGGGTTATTAAAGCAGATTCTTAATCTGGATTTTGAGTTTTCTCGTCCAAAGGACGAGGAAACAAAACTCAGATTAGTAGACTTATCTAAAATTTAGCAATCCAGTGATGACAATAAGGTTGTTTCATTGTTTTGCGATAATATTCTTGATGATAATTCTCAGCCGGATAAAAAGTGCTTGCAGTGGTTATTTCTGTTTGTACAGGAATGTGCTTGCCTTCTAAGATCTGTTTTAAGTGTAGTGCGATTTGACGTTGTTGCTCTGTAAGATAGAAAATTGCTGAGCGATACTGTGGGCCAATATCTGGTCCCTGACGATTGCTTTGAGCAGGATCATGAATCTCAAAAAAATACATAGCTAATTTTTCGTAAGAAATTATTTTTGGATCAAATATAACTTCAATCGCTTCAGCATGTCCCGTGCGACCAGTACAAACCTCTTCATAAGTAGGATTTACTACGGAACCTCCAATATAGCCAACTGTTGTAGTAATCACACCCTTTAATGTTTGCATAAAGTGCTGTATTCCCCAAAAACAACCGCCAGCAAATATGCCGCGCTCATTTCCAGCGGCATCAAGGGCAGGTACAAATGAGAGCGACAAAGAATTAACGCAATGACGCACATTCTTAGCACTCATATGCTCTCCCCAAAATATATGCCCCAAATGTCCCTGACAGCGTTGGCAAATAATTTCAGTCCTTTGTAAATCGCGATCAGGACGTTTTAAAACCGCATTTGGAATTTCATCATCAAAACTAGGCCAACCGCAATGTGCTGCCATTTTGTGGCTCGAAAGATAAAGCGGCGCATCGCATTGGCGACATACATAAATACCGGCGCCAACATCTTGGTTATATAAGCCGCTTCCGGGAGTTTCCGTTCCTTGATTAATAATAACATGCGCTTCTTTTGGAGATAGCTTATTATATCTTTTCATTATCTGCCTTTTGCGATTTATGATTTAGGTATTAATTTTCCATCGAGATTTATTAGAATTCTTTCGAAATAAGTCTAAGAATCTGTTCAGAATCTTTTTGATGTATCATCTCTCTTGAAATTCTTCCTGTATAAAAAATAAATTACAAAAATAAAAACTACCACAGAGCCACCCAGAGCGCACAGAAAGGGGTTATGTCTTCATTCGACGAATGCCTTCTAACAAACGTTTTACATTGAAATTGATAAGTAATCCTCTAGTGCAAGTTACATAGAGCTTTAAATAAGAAGGATCAGTTTCACGTCCTTCTATCTCTTCTGATACATTAAGATTGGCTGAATAATTCATACCCCATCTGTGGGCTCTGTGGTAGTTTTTTTTTCATAAGCAGAACAGCAAAAGCAATGATAATCATGTGGAGGCTGGTATTAAGTTTTCTTTCCAAAGAACCACCTCGATCCGTGATATTCGCAGTTTAATTTTTTTTAAAACTCTTTTGGGTTGTTGAACATAAACTTTATACTCTTTTAAAAAGATTTTGAACAGGTTCTAATACTACTCATAGGCCTAGACTAATGTTTCAAGAAAATGAGCAATTTGCTCAAGAGGTAAAATTTTTACCACGGCCTCTGCTTGAATAGCCTTTTGTTGTTTGTCAAAAAGAACGCTGGTTTCCTCATTTTGCACTATGGTCATGCCACCATTCTTTTTAATAGCAGCTAGGCCGTCGATGCCATCGTTACCGCGCCCTGAAAGTAAGATACCTACGCCACGAGACGGCAGCTGCAAAGCCATCGATAGAAAGAGGCGATCAATGGAAGGTCTACAGCCGTTCTCAGGTGGTGAGCTAGATAATTTTATCACATTGCCAGTTGTAATCTCTAAATGATAATTATCCGGTGCTATGTAAATAGTCCCAGCATGTATTACTTCACCCAGGCTAGCTAATTTTACTTTTAAAGCACAAGCTTGTGCCAACCAGCTTACCAATCCTTGTGTAAATCCTACTGAAATTTGTTGAATCACTATAATGGGGACTGGAAAAGTAGCAGGCAGTGCTGACAAAATAGTCTTAATAGCTTTGGGGCCACCTAAAGAAGCACCTATGCCAATCATGTCTATTTTGACATTTTTAGGTTTAGCAGGTGGAATAGTCAAAAAGGGCTTTTTGCTAGATAAATCTACTGTTCTCTCTGAGGCGGTTATGGCTTTAGGCTTAAAGCGTGCTAAACTTTTAATGGCTTGGATAATGGCATGTCCCATTTCAGCATAGCGCGGATCTTGTATACCGACTGGTTTTTCCAATACTGCAATGGCTCCGGCGCTTAGTGCTTGATAGCACAATTCTACTTCTTGTGAACTATATACACTGCTAACAATAATGATAGGTAGTGGGGTAGTTGACATAATTTTGCGCGTGGTTTCAAAGCCATTCATTTTGGGCATGACAATGTCCATAATGATCACATCAGGCTTTTGAATGGACTCTTCTAAAAATTTAAGCCCCTTTTCGCCATCTTCGGCCATTCCAATCACTTGCAGTGCTGGATCAGATTCAATAAGATAGGCCATAAATTGACGAGAGACAGCTGAATCGTCGACTACTAAAACGGAAATTTTTTCATTCATAAGTATTTAATAATTCGTTGATAGTGTTTAGTAGCTCTTGAGCTACAAAATAATTTTTATCAATATAAGCATTAGCACCCAATTGAAGACCATAGGAGCGGTCTCTATCTGAACCTCTGGCGGTACAAAATATAATGGGCAATTTATCAAATTTAGGCTGCGATCGAACAATTTTAACCAATTCAAAGCCATTTAAATTGGGCATTTCCACATCCGATAGTAATAAATCAATAGGCTCTTTTTCAATTATTGTTAATGCTTGCGCGCCATCATCGGCCACTATAATATTATAGCCTGCAGATTTTAAAATATTTTGCAACACTGTCTGCATAGTTGGTGAATCCTCAGCCATTAAAATGGTCTTTGCTGGAATTATTTGTTGTTGATCATCTTTTGTGCTCATTTCATGCTGCTCCGCTAATTTCTGTAATGTTTCTTGAAATGTCTGCAATAGTGCCACAGCATCCAAAATAGGGACGATGCGCCCGGATTCAAAAATAGTCATAGCCAACACATTTGGTATATTCATGACCTGTGGACCTATATTTTTTACTAAGACCTCTTGTTCACCAATGATTTCATCGACCCCGATTGCGGCAACTATATTTTGCGCTTTAATTAAAAGTATTTGTTGCATCGCTTGCAAAGTAGCGGTAGGATCTGTAGCAATATTAATCAGTTTACTTAAATGCATATACGGAATAATGCGTCCTTCAAAAGTGATTGCCTGATGCCCCTGTAGTGATTGAATGTCACTAGTTGGTAAGCGCAATACTTTCTTTACGGCTAAAATGGGTATAATAAAATCTTCTCGGTTGGCATTAAGATAAATACCGCGAAAAGTAGCTAATGTTAGCGGTAAAACAATGCGAAAAGTTACCCCCAAACCTGGTTGATTTTCTATGGCAATTTTACCACCCAATTTTTCAACTTTATCGACCACTACCCCCATGCCAATACCACGCCCAGAAACACTAGTGATGGTTTTGCTAGTGGTAACACCGGATTGAAATATTAATTCTAATATTTGTTCAGAACTTAGAGTTTGCAATTTTGCTGGATTGATTTTTCCTTCTTTTAAGGCTACTTCTTTGATTTTATTTACATCAATGCCGGCACCATCGTCTGAAATGGCAATTTCTACACTATTGCCACTAGTTTGTGCAGCGGAAATAGTGATCGTTCCTTGGGGTGTTTTATTTTTTTGTGTACGGATATCAGATGATTCAATGCCATGATCCATGCTGTTGCGAATCAGGTGCGTTAAAGGATCTTTTAATTCTTCTAGTATGCGTCGGTCAATTTCTATCTCACCACCTACCACATGCCATTGTACCTGTTTGTTGACAACTTGTCCTAAGTCTCGGATCATGCGCGGGAAAATAGTTAGAATGGTTGATAAAGGCTGCATCATCAATTGTTTTGTATCACTTAATAAAGTGTCCACTAGATGAGTAATAAAGTTATCATTGTGAATAGCAGAGCTAATGTTTTGATTGAGTTGCTTTTTGAAAATCGCTAAAAAATTATTTTGCCACTGATCTTCGTTGTTCCACTGCGTTGAAGCCTTCAAATCATTTGATTGGTGAGTGGGTGTATTTTTCCATTTTTGTTCATACTCAACCAATAAATCTGAAAGAGTTTTAAAATTTTGCAGATTTTGTGCTGCCATAAACTTTACTAATAACAATTCTTCAGCCGTTTGCAATAAATTATCTAACTTATCCACTGAAACGCGCATTGTGGTGGTGGCAGCGCCACTTGCCATAGTAGTGCTATGTTCTCTGATTTGGGGCGTTTGTATAACCATGCCACCGTTTTGTTCATTGGCGGCTTTGCAAATTTTGGCAAAATTTTGTATCAAAGGTATGAGTGTCGTGGAAGGGGGGTCAGCTAATCGTTCTTGTCTGATAAAAGCCTGCAGCCAATCAATCGCTGCATAAAAAGCATCAAATATTCCTTTGGCAGCTGTTATTTCTCCCTTTTTCCACACCGACAGAGCACCTTCCATACTATGGCATAGTTTTTCGACCTCTGTGAAATTTAATGAACGGCTGGCCGCCTTTAAACTATGAGCAAGGCGAAATATTGTTTCTAAAAGTTCTTGTTGGTGTAAGGCTGGGGGGTTAGCTTCAAGCTCAATTAAACTTTGCGAAAGGGAACTTAAATGTTCTTCACATTCTATTTTATAAGTCGCTAAAAGACTAGTTAAGAACTGTGTTTCTCTGTCGTCCAAATTGATTCCTACGAAATTTGCATTGTTAGTAGCGATATTCTTTTATAATATCCCTTAGGGTCTGCCCAACTTCATTGAGATTTGCAATGCGACCTTCAATTTGATGCATATTATTTACTTGTTGATCAGTAGCTTTTTGAATGCTTTCCATGGCTCGCGTAACTTGCTGTGTTCCCAGTAACTGTTTTTGACTAGAGGTGACTATTTGTTCGGCTGCTTTTACGACGCTGGCTATTTTTTGTGCTAATGCCCGTATTGATTGGTTAGTTTGAGCAGAGTGATGTGCCCCTTGTATCACTGTTTGAGCACCTTGTCCGGTAGCTTGCACAGCGGCTGTCATGCTATTTTGGATATCGTGCAATATTTTTCTAATCTGTATAGTGGCTTGTTTGGATTGTTCGGCTAAGCTATGCATTTCTTGCGCAACGACGACGAATCCTTTGCCTTGAGCCTCGGCGCGCGTGGCTTCTATGGCAGCATTTACTGCAAGTAAGTGTGATTGTTCAGCTAAATCATTAACGGTATTGATGATATCACCGATTAATTGGTTGTGTTCATTGAGTTTTATAATAGCTAGATGAATTGTTTGCATATCGTCTTGAATGCGATTCATCCCTTGAATCGTTTCATCAATGGCATGTTCACTTTGTTGTAGGACATCCATAGTATTCGCTAAGATTTCACTAGCATTTTTAGCTTTATTAGATACATCTTGACCGGTATTTTTTAATTCTTCAATCGTATTGGTAGTTTGATTAATGGCGTTAGCTGTTTGGGCAGTAGTGTTTGAAATATCATGTACGGTAACCAAAATTTCTTGAACTGACTCTGTTAAAATTTTTGTCTCGTGTTGCAGTTGATTGCTTAACCATCTAAAGCTGCGTAAAATCTGATAAATGGCAAAGCCCAGAGCCAATCCAATGATAATTATTGTCCATAAAATGTTACTTTTTATCGATGCTATGAGATCGTGGCTCTCTTCAATACTTTTATAATACAATTGTTTTTCAACAGCGCGCAAAGAGTCAATATAAGCGCTCATGTTTCGCCACCACATTAATGGATCAATGGCAATATTGACATTTGGTCCGCTCTTATAAATTAAACTCTCCATGCTGACAATCATACTTGCTGGTGCACGGGTTGTAGCATTAAAAAGTTCGTCTTCACGATCGGGTGCGAATTCAAAGTAAATTTGCTTATAAGCTTGCTGACGGCCACGCAATTCAATGAATTGATTATATTCGCTGGTTGAGATTTGACCATTTTCCGATAGCGTGACATATACAAGGGTTCTTGCAAAATTAGTATCCACGCGCAAATGAATCATTATAAATCGCAAAAAAATGCTTTGGGAAAGTGGTGTGGTTTCCAATAGTTGAGTAAGTGCAATATTTTGAATATCGTTGACGATATAAGAAAAACTAGCAATCAGCTGATCGTTAATGCTCTCATAGTATTGTGATATTTGAGCTAAGTCTATTTGTTTATTTTCTATTAATTTGTGTTTTTCTACAATATGATTAAGTTCAGTTAGTGTGTGGTTCAGACTACTTATAATTAGCGTGTCGGAGGGATAATTCTTAATTCTATTGATAATATTGCCAATTGCTTCCTGCAATTCTTCATCTAATTTTTCAAAATCACTAAATACTGTCGGATTAACAATCTCTTTTATTAATAATGTAGCGCGGGCTTTGTCTAATTGGACAAACTTAATTAATCGACTAATATCATCGCTGATTTGATAGAGCTCTACGATATGTTCAATGCTTTTAAGACTATGATATTTATTTAACAGTAGATTAGCAACAAATCCTAGCGTAGCAAGAAAGGGGAGCATAATTAATAAAAACAAGCGATGCTTCATTTTTATGCGCATATAAAATAATTTCCAAGTTGTTCTATTAAGTGCTTTCCATCTAAAACTATTATTGAATCACTACCTGTCCCTTTTATAAACTGTTTATCAATCTTATTAGGCAGGGGTTGCGTATCTATTTTGTGGTATGAAATTTCAATAACTCCTTTGATTTCATCGCTGGAAATAGCCATCCCCACGTTTGGATGATTAAGAATAATTACATGAGGTGAAGGCTCGTTTAACTCAGATATACCAAAAAAACATTTTAAATCAATCAACAATATAATCTTACGATGTACGTGCATAATTCCCTGACAAAAAATGGGTAATTTATGCAATGTGGTGCGATTAGTAAAAATTGAAACTGATTTAATATATTTTGTTTCAATGGCATAAGCAACTTGATCTAAAAAAAATACAAGTACAGATATTTTTGGCAATTCAATTTTATCAATATTGGTGAGCTGATCTTGCTTATCCTCAGTATTAGTGTGATTAGGAGTATTAAAGTGGTCAGATTGAGAAATATTCATAAGGCTAGCCTAATTATTTTTTTAGTCTGAGTTAGGTTTTTTAAGCTATGGGCCAAAAAAGACAATTTTAACAAATAAACGTAGTTTCGAAAGAAGTCTAATATATAATTTATTTTGATAAAAATAAATTGATAAATTATAGTCCGTTCTTGCAGAGCATGTCACTATTCTTTATATCTTTTTGAGGAGTGTTATTATGAGTACAAACAAAAACAAACCAGATCATGATCATAAAAATAATGCCACTCATACAGCTAAGGAAGGGTTAAATCCCCATAATCATACATCAGAACCACATGCGAATTCTAAGCAACAAATGGCCTTAAATAAACTAGCCTCTTCTTTAAGTGCTACTGACGTACATGAACTGTGGCATTCATTAGACCAATCCTCAATGACTTTAAAGCAGGCAATCGAAGATATTAGCACATTTTGTAATACACTTGGACTTGATCAGCCACTTGTAGTGTCTGATAATCAAAAATTACAAAAATGGCCATTTATTCATACTATTGAAACGGCTCACCATGTTTTAGATCAATTGCAAAGCCTTTCAGCAAAAGATTTGGATAAAATTATTTATGCTAAAGATCAAAAAACAAAAGGCCCCTTTTTAAATGCTATGAAAACCATGTGTGCCCAATTAGCCTTGTGTACAGAGAAGATGCATCAATATGAAAAAAAATTCGCTATTTGTGAAAAAACATTTTCATCGCTGTTAAATTCCACTAAATGAGGCAGCTATTCATTTTAATCTTTGCATTTAATTTGTAAAAAGCTGAATTTTGAGTTTTTTAATGAGGTTGGCAACATTGTTCTTTCTTTATTATTGGCAAGTCCAGCCCTAACATTTGCCGATTTCATGTTATTAGAGTAATCTCTCTTTTGCGCTGTGCAAGCCATAGCTTAATTAATGCTGTAATTGAGATGTAGTTTTATGAAAAATCTTCAGAGCGATGTAGTAATTATAGGTTCGGGTCCAGCTGGTCAAAAAGCGGCTATTCAGGCTGCTAAATTTGGCAAGCAAGTTATTGTTGTTGAGCGAGATCCTAGCCCAGGGGGAGCTTGTCTTTATTCAGGGACGATTCCATCAAAAACTTTTCGTGAATCCGTTGTCGATCTTACCCGTTTTTATGATCGTCATTTTGAAGGGCAAGATTACATTTTGCCTGAAGTAACCATCTCAGATCTTAATAAACGTTTGCACACAGTCATTGTTGAAGAACAAGAGATGATTGCTCGTCAATTTAAAAGCAATGGCATTCAATGCATTAAGGGTTCGGCCCGTTTTGAAAATCAAAATACTTTGTTAGTAGTCGATGATAACTACCGTTTGATTTATCAAATTAAAGCAAATGTTTTTATTATTGCTACCGGATCTAGTCCACGTAACCCAACAGACGTTCCTTTTGATAAAGAGGTGATTTTAGATTCATCGACATTATTACAGATAGGGCGCGTGCCAAAAAGTATGATTGTACTTGGTGGTGGTATCATCGGTTCTGAATATGCCAGCTTTTTTGCTGCATTAGGTACAGAAGTTTTTGTCATTGATCGGCGAGATCGCATGCTACCTATGTTAGACGCTGAAATCGGTATTCATTTACAAACAGCATTAACTGATATTGGACTTAAATTTAGTGGTCAAAAAGAGCCCATTGAAATAGCGCGACGCGACGATCATGCTTTTGTAAAGTTTAAAGATGGATCAATCCTTGAAGCAGAAGTTTTATTGTATGCATTAGGTCGTACGGCTAATGTAGAAGCATTGCATCTTGATAATACAGGTATACAGGTCGACCCTAAAGGATATATTCCAGTTAATGCCTTGTTTCAAACGATTATACCACATATATATGCAGTAGGTGATGTCATTGGGGGTCCTTGTCTAGCTTCTACTAGTATGGAGCAGGGGCGGTTAGCCGCATTACACGCTTGTGGAGCGCAAACGCATCACTTTCCAACATTTTATCCTGTTGGTATCTATACTATTCCCGAAATTTCTTGCTGTGGATATACAGAAGAAGAGCTTAAATATTGGGGATTTCATTATGAAGTGGGCCGCGCTCATTTTTATGAAATAGCCAGAAGTCATATAGTTAGTGATAATTCTGGATTATTTAAAATTATTTTCCATGCTGAAACTTTAGAAATCTTAGGAGTGCATGTTATTGGACGTAACGCTACTGAAGTCATTCATATTGGTCAAGTGGCTATTAGTTTAAGGGCGCATTTGGATTATTTTATTGATCACATATTTAACTATCCTACCTATGCAGAAGGTTATCGTATTGCCGCACTAAATGGAATTAACAAAATTAAATTTAAAAAATAGACTTCTTTGGAAGTTGGCTTTTTTTGAAAAAGTTGATATTTTTTGAAATAGCATATGGGCGATATGATCGAAAAATTTGGGATTAAAGATGCCAAAAAAGACGATTTTAACAAACAAATGTAATTTAGAAAGAAGTCTAATAAATTGCACTAGTCTAAAACTGGTGTATGGTTGTGGCTAGGAACAATTCTTGTCATTTGTTAATGTTTGTGTTAGTATATTCAAGTAAGCTGACTTATACCTAGAACAGATTTGAATCTAGTATTAACAACTGACGACACGCCCCAAATAAATCTCATTTTTTCGCCTCTGTGGAGAATTCTAATGGCTAAAATTGTCAATTTAATTAATCCTGACGAAATCACGCCAGCAGCACCAGATTTCGCCAAAAAAAATAAAGAAAATGTACTGAATAATAATTGTTTTTCAGAAAGCATTTTTGCTGCCCATAAAATATTAAAACGACTGCACACGACTGAAGGCGATAATATAAACGGCCAGAGGGCTAATTACGAAAATAGAGAGCTTGGCTCTAATATTTTGCGCATTGCATTTTTGCTTGGATGTGTTTGTGCGGCTTTGTTTTGTATCGGTTTGCTTATGTGGCGTTTTGCTACTAGCGTCTCATCGGTCTTTTCATCATTTCGCTCTCATTCAGACATCAATATTAAGTTCAGTTTAATGGTAAGTTGTATTTTGATGTTAATGTGCATATGCGGTCTTTTTATGCCAAAGAAAATGTATTCAATCATTACCCGTTAAAAATTATTCGTCTACCTTGTTAGCTATTGTGGGCTAGGTTTGTTTGAAAATTACATTGCCTTGTTTATCAAGGTCAAGTTCTACAATGCTTTCTGGGTTTATCCGATTTTCAAGAATTGCCGTTGCCAAAAGGTTGCTAATGTGTTGTTGGATGTAGCGCTTAAGGGGTCGCGCCCCAAAAATAGAGTCATATCCCTCTTTGGCAATGTGAGCAAGCAGTTTTTTACTCCATAATAGTTGAACATGACGATGGTGCAAGCGTTGCGCTAATAAATGCAATTGCAGGAGCGCAATTTTTTCAATATCAACCTCTTGTAACGGTAAAAATGGTAAGATATCATCTAGTCGATTAATAAATTCAGGCCTGAAATGATTGTGAATGACTGGCTGCAACAGCTGTAAAATGGCTTCTTTAGATAGAGTTTTATCGTTTTTTTGCAATTTTTGTGCTAATAATTCCGAGCCTAGATTTGAGGTCATAATAAATAAAGCATTTTTGCAATTGACTACCCGACCTTTACTATCTGTCAAGCGACCGTCATCAAATATTTGCAAAAGAATATTAAAAACATCGTGGTGGGCTTTTTCAATCTCATCAAATAATACCACAGCATATGGGCGACGGCGTAAAGCCTCTGTTAATTGTCCACCTTCGTCGTAACCAATATAACCAGGGGGTGAGCCAATCAATTTAGAGACCGTGTGCTTTTCCATATATTCAGACATATCTAAACGGATCAAAGCTTCTTCTTGATTAAATAATTGATAAGCTAGGGCTTTGGCCAATTCAGTTTTACCTACACCGGTTGGACCTAAAAATAAAAAGACACCCATAGGCCGATTAGGATCGCTCAATCCAGTGCGCGCACGCCTTATCGCCTCACTAACGGCCTGAACAGCCATGGGCTGACCTATGACTCTTTTTTCAAGTTCTTCTTCTAAGTGCAGTAGACGTTCGGCATCACGCTCTAACATTTTTTGAACAGGTATTCCAGTCCATTTAGCTACGATTTGTGCTATTAAGTGCTCGTCGACTTCTTCTTTCAATAAACGATTTCCTTTAGCATCGAGCTGTTTTTGCGATTCTTCAATCTCTTGATGCAGATGTGGAATAATATGATAACGCAGTTCAGCAACACGATTATAATCAGCTTTGCGTTCGGCCTCTTCTTCTTGAAAGCGTAACTGTTCGAGTTTATTTTTCTTTTGTTTAACCGATTCGATAAGCCCTTTTTCTGCTTCCCACTGTTGGCGTAATAAGCTCAATTCTTCTTTAATATGGGCAATGCGCCCTTCCAATTTGTCTATTTCATGTTTACTTAAGTGCGTACTTTCGCGTTTGACTGCCTCTTGCTCTACAATCAAAGTGGCTAGTTCTCGCTCTTTGTTATCAATGGGCAATGGGCGGCTACCTAATTGCATGCGAATTAGACTGGCCGCTTCATCAATCAAATCAATAGCCTTATCAGGTAGGTGTCTATCAGCAATGTAACGATAAGACAATAACACAGCAGCGTGAATAGCTGATTCTGTAATATGTACTCCATGGAAAATTTCATAACGTTCGCGCAATCCACGCAAAATTGCAATGGCATCTTCTACACTTGGTTCATCGATGAGTACTAGTTGAAAACGTCTTTCTAAGGCCGGATCTTTTTCGATATGTTTTTGATATTCATTGAGGGTAGTCGCGCCAATGCAATGTAGCGTACCGCGCGCTAATGCAGGCTTTAATAAATTAGCGGCATCCATGGCTCCTTCTGTAGCCCCTGCCCCAATTAAGGTATGGACTTCATCAATAAATAAAATAATAGTACCTTCGCTTTTTTCAATATCTTGCAAAATACTTTTCAAGCGCTCTTCAAATTCACCTCGATATTTGGTACCAGCAATTAAGCTGCCCATGTCAAGGGCTAATAGCTGACATTTTTTTAAGACATCCGAAACATCTTGCTGTGCAATTCGTTGAGCTAAACCTTCTGCAATAGCGGTTTTACCTACTCCTGGATCGCCAATGAGGAGGGGATTATTTTTAGTGCGTCGACTAAGCACTTGCATAGTCCGTTGAATTTCTTCATCCCTGCCTATCACTGGATCGAGTTTGCCTTGACGAGCTAATTCAGTAAGATTTTTGCAATATTTTTCCAATGCTTGCAAATTTGATTCGCCAGATGGACTATCCATTTGTCGATCTCCGCGTATTTTTTTGATATACTCTTCTAGTTGTTTAAAGTTCAGTCTAACAGATTTTTTCCAAGAAGCAAAGGGTTCGTTGCTATGTTGCCAATAAGAAAGCAAAAAATGATCGCTACTGGTATAGGTATCATTCCATTCTGCGGCAATATTTTGAGCATCACTGATGCGCCCTTGTAAATTGCGCGATGGGATAGGGGGTTGGATAGTACTACCTGAAAAAGTAGGAAGATGTTGCAAATCGCGCTCAACTTCATTTAATAAGATTTGTGGTTGGGTATTTAAATTAGTGAGAATAGAGTAGAAGTATTTTTGGTTGTTTTGCAAAAAAGCCCACAGTAAATGATTTTCAGTGATTTCGGTATGTTTTCTTCTCTGCGCTTCATTAAAAGCATCTTGCAATGCCTCAGTTACATTTTCAGTAAATTTATTCACGTCTGACCCCTCTAGACTAATTATATCACTAGATATTTACTCAATCACCTAGTGTCTCCTTATATATAGCTCTAGGCTATGTCAAAAATCACTTGTTCAAATTATGCGTAAGGTGAGTAATTTATCAACTAAAAATTTTGAAAAAAAGACGAAAGATCAGATTGTTTTTTGCATTTTAAAGATATGCCAATAAAAAACTTTTCGCCATTATGTTTTATGATTTTATTGGTTTTCAATGTTATAAATTAACAGTTTAGTTTGGTTTCTATTTTCCTTAAAAATATAAATGGCTTATCATGTTGAACTTTCAAAGTCTCTGGATGAGCTGGAAAATACTGATCATGAATAGAGCTCTTTTCTTAGAAATTTTTCAACAATGTTGACAAACGTGCTCCCAAAATTTATCAAAATAATTATTCAAAAATTGCCTATTTTTTTAATTAAAGCAAATTTCGTAAGATATCTATTGATACTGTTAATTTTTAACACTCTGCATTCACAAAATATCGATAAATTATTAGATAAAGTTGCCAATCAAACTATCCAAGTGGATTTGCGACAGCCCATATATAGTGCTGGTGTGTTATCGACCCAAAATGGAGGGGTAGTTTCTGGTCCGGACCTACGCATCCAGGCTTTAAAAATATCATATATATCACAGCAAAATTCTCAAGTGCCAGTGTGGTCGATTGAAGCACAAGAAGATCTAATTGTAGAATTTGGAGACTATGTATTTGTTGGGGAGAAACTAGTTTATGACTTTATAAAAAAAGAAGGTGTGATTTATCAGGGTAAAAGCATGATAGCTCCCTGGCATTTTGGTGGAAAAGAAATAATGCTCTGTGCTGATGGAAGCTATCTTGTGCGCGAGGGTTATGTCACCACATCTGAAAAACAACCGCCCCAATGGGGCATTTATTCTCAGCAATTACAATTAAATGATGATGATCATCTTAGTGCCAAACGGGTAACTATAAAAATTGGGCAATGTCCGGTTTTATGGATCCCCTGTTGTAATTTAAATTTAAATTATATCTTTGATTGCCCAATTCGCTATCGGTTTCGCTGGGGCGGACGTCAAGGTCCACGCGTAGGATTAACTTATGAGATATTTTCGTGGCAAGGGTGGAAAACATTTTTAAATTTAGATTATAAATTTACATATGGTCCAGGTGGCGGTTTAGATATATATTATGATGCACCAGACCATCTAACTACTTTTGAAAGTATAAACTATTTGGCTAACGATTCTTCAGTCTTTAATTCGGAACAAAAAGTAAGATATCGTTTTGAAGGTGCCTTTAACAAGCAAATGTCAGATGATAAAACAAGTATTTTATTATCTTATGATAAAATTAGTGAGCGTGACTACTATGAGCGCGATTTTGATTTGGGTGCACCTAAACGTACGCAACTCCTAATAAGGAGGCAAACGGCGGCTTTTATCACTAATTTTTATACGCATGTACGTATTAATAGTTTTCAAACTGTTAAACAAGAATTACCTTCTTTTGAAGTTAATTTTAAACCCTTTGCCATTGGAAAAACAGGTATCATTTGCGAAAATTTTTTCAATGCTTCATATTTAAATTTTGTCTATTCTAAGAAGCTATGCTATGTGCATGATTATTCTTCGACCCGTTTTGAATATCGTTCCAATTTTTATCGTCCCTTTTCATTTGATGGCATGGCCACTTTAACTCCAGAAATAGGGATTATTTCAATCATCTATGGCAATTGTCCAGAAGGGGGAAGCCGTTGGTTGACATTGTGTAAGATGAAATGTTTGCTCAATACCCATCTATATTCTTACTATACTAATTTAAAACATGTGGTCGAGCCTTATGGTGTTTTCAATTTTTATTCTGCCCCAACTGTATCGGTAGATAAACATTATGTCTTTGATTTAGATGATGGACTGGCACGTCTATACTACTTTTCTTTTGGTTTAAAAAACTTTTTTTACATCAGAAACGGCCCAACCAACCAACAGCGTTTTTGCGCGCACTTGTATACTGATGCTTTTTTAGATTCGCATACGATTAAACAGACTATACCACGCTTATATACCCAATTTTCATTTATGCCTAATGCGCGTACTGAACACAGCATTAATTTTGGATGGAATCTGCAACATCAGCAATGTGACTATTTTAATTTGCGTTCAGCTTTGACGTTGAGTGATGATTTAGCTATTACAATGGAATATCGCCATCGTGGCCCCTACGCTTGGCGTAAAGTTGATTACGATAATTTTTTTCTGGATGCTTACCGCTCGCAAAAACGACTGCTGCACTCCTCGTTATCTGATCCACGCGATACAATTTTAACCCATATATTTTATCGTTTTAATCCCAATTGGGCGTGTGATTTTGTGTTACGTCAAGGATGGCGTGATAGGCGAGATCAAAAGAATTATCTAGAGTATGAAGTTAATTTATTGACCACTATTCAAACGGCATGGAATCTCCGTTTTTCATTTCAACGGCAAGTTTATGATACACGTGTAGCGATCTATATGAGCGTAGGTTTAAAAAAGCCTGAAATTACGCTGCCTGACTAACTCACCTTACGCTATTAGACTTCTTTAAAAAGAATCTAATAGCCATTTTTGTCAATTTGAAAAAATGGCTATTTGTAGAAAATTTCAAAACTTAGAAAAAAATTTAGCGATTAGTGCGTGAAATTGGTTCGATACTAATAACAGTAATGATATTAGAACCAGGGATGGTGTTAGCTGCTACATCTAAAACAGCTAAGTATTGGTGGGTTCTATCACGACGATGGTGATGTTCGCAACCACATTCCGCAGCATTTAAATCGGCAATATCACGTGTTACTATCCTATAACGAACTGTACCTAAAATGTTTACTTCTTCAGTAACTCTTTTAATATCTACTACAAATTCAGTAGAACTAAATTCTGAACTTGTTCCAATTGCGCTAACTACTGCATCATATTCGTTAAGACTTTCTGATAACGCTGTTACAGCCGCAAATCCAGATTGAAAAATTGCTAAAGAAGCGATTAGAGAAAAAGCTAATTTTTTCATATATTTCCTTTTATGTATCTTAAGTGGGTTATACGTCAAAAGTTTAATAAACGGATTTGCTTTCCGTTTATTAACTGAACTTTGGATTTTTTTTTGCTTTTTTTAAGCTGCTAAACTATCCAGGTTTCACATAAATAGCTAAAGCATAGAAGATAAAAAGTCAAATTTATTTTTTACTAACTCAACTTTAATCTGAGTTTTGATTACCCATTTTAGCTATAAGCTGCAGTATTACCCAGGGCCAAATCTATGGCTAATAAGCGATTGTATTTAGCTACGCGATCAGAGCGTGAGAGTGACCCAGTCTTAATCTGACGAGCATTAGTGGCAACACTTAAATCGGCGATAAAAGTATCTTCGGTTTCCCCTGAACGATGAGAAATTATAGTGGCGTAACCATGGGTATGCGCTAAATTAATGGTCTCTAAAGTTTCAGAAAGCGTGCCGATTTGATTTGGTTTTATCAAAATGGCATTGCCTATTTTTTCATTTATGCCACGGCGTAAAAATTTGGAATTGCTGACAAATATATCGTCGCCGACAATTTGTATTTTTCCCCCTAGATCCTCTGTCAATTGCTGCCAACCAGACCAGTCATCTTCCGCTAAACCATCTTCGATGGAATCAATGGGATAATTTTGACACAGCTGTGTTAAATAGGCTATCTGCGCGGCAGTGCTGCGTTGCTCAAATGGTTTGTTTTGCAATTTCTTTTTCTTCTCAATGTAAAAACCACTCCAGGCATCATAAAACTCGGAAGCGGCACAATCCAAAGCTAAAGTGACATCGATTTTAGGGCGCAAGCCCGCTTTTTTAATGGCCTGCACGATCAACTCTAAAGCTTCTTCATTAGATTGCAATGATGGAGCAAATCCACCTTCATCACCTACCGCCGTAGCATGACCACCGGCTTTTAAAATAGCTTTTAACTGGTGAAAAATCTCTACTCCCCATCTCAGAGCTTCGGGGAAATTTGGCGCACCAATCGGCCTGATCATGAATTCTTGAAAATCTAGTGAATTATCAGCATGAGCACCACCGTTGATAATATTCATCATAGGACAAGGCAATCTATGGGCATAGATTCCGCCAATATAGCGATATAATGGTAAGCCGGCGGCTAAAGCTCCCGCACGCGCTACAGCTAAAGAAACCCCTAAAATGGCATTGGCTCCCAATTTACTTTTATTATCCGTGCCATCAGCCTCAATCATCAGTCTATCTAGGTGCAATTGGTTGCTTACATCTTCGCCGATTAAAATATCAGCTAATATGGTATTGATATATTCGACAGCTTTTAAAACCCCTTTACCTTGAAAACGATCTAAATTGCCATCGCGCAGTTCAATAGCCTCATTTTGCCCAAGTGAGGCACCAGATGGAACAGAAGCGTACACAATACCTTCATCAACCGTTAGTTCAACTTCAATAGTGGGATTGCCTCGTGAATCTAAAATTTGACGTCCTCGAAGCGCTCTTATGTATGACATGATGGAGGTCTCCCTTTGCTTAATTAGCATTAGACTTCTTTAGAAAATGTAAAATGAGTCTTGTAGTATTTTTCGCTAAATTTTTCAATCATTTATGTATATAGGATTAATCGCTATGTCGACCTATATTGATACACTATTTTCTAAAACAATGGGATATTTTTGTGATGATCTTTTTGCATTTTGATATATCTTCATAGGCTGATTGGCCTATAGAAAATGCTTCATAGCCATTTTGAAAGGCAAAATTAATATACCTCTTGTTCATCCATAGAGGCTGCATTTTACTCTTAGAACCTGTTCAAAATCTTTTTAAAAGAGTATAAAGTTTATGTTCAACAATAGACTTCTTTCGAAATTACATTTAGATGATACATCAAAAATATTCTGAACAGGTTCTAAAAGATGGGTTTTAGAACGTTCCTTTGACTGGTTGGAGAAGTGCCGTAGGTTATGGAAAAATTGCGAAAGAAAACTTAATACCAGCCTCCACATGGTTATCATTGCTTTTGCTGTTCTGCTTATGAAAAAAAAACTACCACAGAGCCCACAGAGCCCACAGAGGGGGGGGGATGAATTATTCAGCCAATCTTAATGCATCAGAAGAGATAGAAGGACGTGAAACTGATCCTTCTTATTTAAAGCTCTATGGAACTTGCGCTAGAAGATTGCTTATCAATTTCAATTTAAAACGTTTGGTAGAAGGCATTCGTCGAATGAAGATATAACCCCTCTCTGTGGGCTCTGGGGGCTCTGTGGTAGTTTTTGTTTTTGGAATTTATTTTTTTATACAAGAAGAATTTCAAGAGAGATGATACATCAAAAATATTCTGAACAGGTTCTTATATTAGCACCCCAGAGCGTTGCCCTGGGGTGCTGCAATTATAGCCCTTCAGGCTAATTTTTTTGGCTTAAAGAATTTTAACTAAATCTTAAAGATTTTCGCTTTCTAAAGGTCTATTTAGAATGCCACCACCACTAATCATAATTTTTTCTGCAAAACTAGGATCTTTAGTCATTAGACTAACTTTACTTTCTTGTTTTTTCAATGGAGATGGTGTAGTTGTTGCTGGTGCGGTGACAACTTTTGCTGGCGTTGCAGGTGCTTTAGCTTGTATTGTAACTGCGTCCTCTTTTGTTGATGCTTTACTGGATTCAGGTTTTGGAGGCGGTGTTGTTGCAGCGACAGCTTCGGCTGGTGCTACAAATACAGACTGATTTGGTGCTTGTTTTTGAACCATTACATTGTCAGTAGTCGATTTTTTGCCTGTAAGTAGTCCTTTTATTGGATTATCTTCTTCAGGCCAATCATCTTCAATATCAGTATTTTTAGCAGGTGCATTTAAAAGACCTGTCGATATTTTTTTATATCTATTAAAAACTTCTAATACTTCTTCATCAGAGGCACCGCCAAACCAAGTGAACCATAAACCCAGGAACCACGTTCCTTTTTCTAATTTTTTTTCTAATTTTGCAACAGTATTTAGAAAATCTATTAGTGATCCTTTGTTTAGAGATACATTACCAATGGTAATCGATTTGCCTAACCAAAACCAACTAGCCACGCGGATCTGACCGGTGCGACCATTTCCATTTGGTTTAGCAGGCATAAAACCGCTCTCAGTTACTTTCACTCTTTCTACTTCAAACATATATGCTCCATTATTAAATATTTTAAAATAAATTGTCGATTAATTATATAGTTAATAACAAATTATATACAAAAACATATTTTTTTACAAGGGTAAAACACTTAAAAATATTAACTATAAATATTTTTTATTTTTAAAAAGTGGTTTCTCTGGGTTTGACTTTGCCAAATAACTCGGCTAAATGTGCGCGGTGCGCAAGAATATAATCTAAGCCTGAGAAAACTGTATAAATAGCTGTGGTGAGGGCGATAAAATAACTGATATTTTGTAAATGTTTGAGTGCTAAAATATTTAGAGAATAGGGGATTAAAAGAAAGCTAATGGCATTGATGGCAATGCCTTGCATAATAGCTTTTACTTTGCCACTTGGGCGAGCGGCTAAGGCCATCCCTTTTAAAGCGCACATGATGCGTAAAATGCTAATGACAGAATCGCGATAAAAAAAGACAAATACGACCCACATCGGTAAATTAATAGGTGGTATGGTAAAAGTTAAAAAAATGGAAATGCGATAGATACTATCAACCATGGGATCGAGAATTTTACCAATATCAGTCACCTCATTATATTTTCTGGCAAAATAGCCATCGCAAATATCGGATAATTCAGCTAAACCAAGCAATATCAATAAAACATAGGGAAGTGCAATCAAATCTATGCCAAAAAAGGTATGCTCTTTATAGATTATTAAAAATATTGGGCCTAGAAGAATGCGCAACAAGGTGAGATAATTAGCGGTATTCACAAAATATTCCTCAAACAAATGATATTTAATGTTTTTAAATTATAGTAGTGCTTGGCTCTGATTAATAGTATTGTTTGGAAAGGCAATATTAAAAACCTCATCATAATGCTCTACAAAATGGATATCGATCCCTTTGCGAATATAAGCGGGCAGTTCATCGTAATCGCGACGGTTAGCATCAGGGAAGATTAAAACTGTCAAACCAGAGCGACGCGCCGCTACCATTTTTTCTTTGACCCCACCAATTGGTAAAATGCGACCGGTAAGTGTTAATTCGCCTGTCATACCCAGATTTTTGAGTACCGGTATATTTAATAATAAAGAAAGTAGGGCGGTGACCATGGTGATACCAGCTGATGGACCATCTTTTGGCGTGGCCCCTTCTGGTATATGTATATGTACTTGCGCTTTTTCAAAGAAAGTGAGGCTATGTGCATATTTGGGCATGGCACTTTGTAAATAGCTCCAGGCAATTTCAGCTGATTCTTTCATCACATCGCCAGCCTGTCCAGTTAACTTCATGATCGTTTTTTCAGCCACTACTTTGATAGCTTCTACATATAAGGTTGCACCACCCATAGCAGTCCAAGCTAGCCCCATGCAAACACCAATGGGAGGGTGTTCATAAAAGCGATCACTTGTAAAGACAGGCTTACCAAGAAAGTCTTTTAAGTTATCTTGCGTAATGGAAAATTTTTCGCCATTACTATTTTCAAGAGCTTTAACACCCTTTTTTTTGTTAATCTTTTTTTCTTCCACTAGCTTTTGCGTTTGCAGCTCGCGCACAAATTTTAGCGCTAATTTGCGCAATATTTTTTTTATTAAATTTTCAAGATTTCTTACACCGGCTTCGCGCGCATATCCATTAATCATAAGACGTAAGCTTTCTTGATTAAAGGCAATTTGTGAAGCTTTGATCCCCATTTCTTTGCGATTGCGCGGTATAAGAAATTTTTTGGCAATTTCTATTTTTTCCTGCATAATATAGCCTGACAAACGCAAAATATCCATCCGATCTTTAAGTGGTTCAGGTATGGTGTCAAGAACATTGGCTGTAACAATAAACAATATTTTTGATAGGTCGATGCGTACATCCAGATAATGATCTAGAAAATCTACATTTTGCTCTGGATCCAATACCTCTAGCAATGCTGAAGCAGGATCACCATGATAACTTTTGCCCATTTTATCAATCTCATCAAGCATTATGACTGGATTCATTGTTTGACAGTATTTGAGTGCTTGAATAATTTTACCTGGCATCGCTCCAACATAGGTGCGGCGATGACCTTTGATTTCGGCTTCATCGCGCATACCGCCCACAGAAAAGCGGTAGAATTTGCGATTAAGAGCGCGTGCTACGCTTTTTCCAATACTAGTTTTACCTACTCCTGGTGGACCTACTAAACACAAAATGCTCCCTTTCACCCCGCCAGTTAGGTGGCCAATGCTTATAAACTCTAAGATGCGTTGCTTAATATCTTCAAGTCCATAGTGATCTTTGGCCAAAATTTTTTCAGCTTCATCTAACTTGCTAAGCTCTTGACTGTAAAGGCCCCAAGGAACTATTGTCAGCCAATCAAGATATGAGCGACATACCCCGTATTCACTTGATTGAACTTCCAGCATGCTAAATTTTTCAAGTTCGTCGTTAATTACTTTTAAAGTGTCTGGAGCTACAATGCGCTCTTTCAAGCGTGCTTGAAATTTTTCGCGATCAATCGACTTATCATCGCGCTCAATGCCCAATTCTTTTTTTATAGTTTTAAGTTGTTCGCGTAAGAAAAAATCTTTTTGATTTTTATTAATCGTCGCTTCTATTTTTTTATTGATGTTATGTTGTAGTAAACTGATATCTAATTCTTTTTTCAATAAAATTAGTGTTTTTTCAATGCGTTGTGGAACATCAAATGTTTCTAAAACACTTTGCAATTCTTCGCGAGTAGAGGTGGTTAGGGCAACTGCAAAATCAGCTAGCTTACCAGGTTCAGTAAAATCAGAATGGCCTAGAAAAATTTGCAATTCTTCTTTGAAGAGCGGATTAAGTTTTAATAATTCTTTAATGGTGGCAATTACACTAATGGCATAAGCTTTTAGCTCAGTTGTCAAAGTGGTGTGATCATCTTCGTAAATAATTACATGTGCTTTTAATTCGCTTATGCTTGCAACTGGCTTTAATACTGTAAATCTTTGTTCCATGCTCATAATTACTTGAGCACCACCCTGCTCCATTGGAATAATGCGCAAAATACGAGCTAATGTACCTACTTTGTGCAAATCATCAAATGTGGCTTTATATATATCTGTATTTTCATCTTTAGTGAGAATGAGACCAACATATTTATGGTCCGTTTTGGCCACCACTTTTAGTATTTCATAAAAAGGACCAGGCTCAATGACAATTGGTGCAGCCATTCCGGGGAAAAATGGCCTTTTAATTAAAGGAAAAATAAAAAGTTCATCGGGAGGAAGCAATTCTTGCTTTGAGGGAGTTTGATTAGCTTCCATGGAATCGAGGATGGCATCTTCAAGTTCAGCTTCTAATGATTGACTTTCGAGGTTTTGATCAAACATTAAATTTCCTACATTTATTAGGGTGATGTCGATTTATGATTGTTAGTCGATTATTTTATCTGTTTGTGCAAAATTATTCAATGAAGTATCACAACTTAGATCATAATTGCTATTTGTCAGATTTTTAACGGCAATGTTTCTCTAAAATATAACGAAAAATTGTTTGATAAATTTTATGAGCATCCTGAAATAGTTTAGCAAAAATAGATCTGTTTTGGCTACTTATAGAGCGTAAATGGGCCATTTCTAGTGCTTTGGCCTGTTGTAGATATTCAGTTTGTGTATTATCCATAACTAGACTTGCCATATCGCCTTTTAATGAAAGTGACCAGCTTTGCAGACGCTCTTTATTGCTAATAAGGGGCCATAAAATGTTTTTTGGCAAATATCTTGGATTCAAATTGTCAAATTGCAACTCAAGCTGCGGCAATTTGTGCTTGCGAATTCCATTTTCGCATAGATCGAATTGATCGTAAATGATACCTCCTTTCTGCGGCTCCATATTGCTAAAATAATGTGGTGAATTGCGTACCGCCATTTCAGCGGCTGTTAAACGTCGTTGATTATAACGAAAATCATGAAAAATCCAAATGACTTGCCAGCCTAACCTTGCATAATCAGAATTGCGCGCTAGCAATTCTTGCGCATTGATATGTGAATATTGAATTTCAAATACAATTTTTTTTGATAACCAGGCTACATCAGCAATGCGACCAATTTGAGGAAAGGGCCACTCTAGCCGTGCATCGCTTAATGTGAGCTTTTGTTGCAAATAATGTTGCAAGTAAATATGTGTGGCCCCCTTTTGATGTTGCCGACATTGCGGAGTAGGCGCTGTATGATAAAAATGTCGTTGTCGATGGGGGCCACTGCGCAAACGGACTATACTTTTACATTCCAAACAAAAATAATCAGTATGTTTATGCGCTTGTTGTGCAGAGATTAATTGTTCCTCTTTGTCGTAAGCATAAAGCTGCATAAAAACCACATTTCTTATAAAAGTCGATTGAATTCAAGCAAACTAAATCCATTAATTATTAATTATTAAAGATTTTTTAATTTCTTCGACACTTTTATTTTTCCACAACTCTACATATTTTTCTTCAGTCATTAAGGTGGGTAATAAAGCACGGTCTATATAAAGAATTCCATTTAAATGATCGATTTCATGTTGCAAGATACGGGCGTACCAACCTTTGGCACGAATGGTTACTGCTTCTGCATACTCATTGAGGCATTCAATGCGCACCGAATCTGCTCTTGGTACAATGCCAATCAATCCATCCACACTTAAACAGCCTTCAAAAAAATCGATCATGCAGGCATCTTCTTCGATAAAAACATGTGGATTTATTATAACGTGAAATGGAACTTTATAGCGATTGCGCTCAAGTAATTGTTGTGTCGTTAAATGAGAATGTTCCATATCCTCTATTACGGCAAGCGCAATGGGTTGTCCAATTTGAGGAGCGGCTAACCCCACCCCGGGTGCTGCTTGCATAGTGACTTTCATAGAGGCAATCAAATTTTGAATTTGCGGACTTAGAATTTCCTCAGCTGTGAGTGGGCGACTTTTTTGACGTAAAACAGCATCACCTATCTTGACAACATCCAAACTGGCCACATTATCAATAACATCTGTATCTCTGTAGATGATTTTAGATTCTACAATAGCGCTAAAAGGGATGAGGCCATCGTAAAGATGATAATATTTGTTCTCCCCACCAGAGTTTATCTCATGTACCAATCTACCTTTAATTTTAGATCGATCGATTTTCAAGATCGCAAATTCGCTAGCATCTGACCAATACTTGGTGATGATTTTTTCTAACTGCTCCTCTGTAGCAAGATGAATAAAAAGATCATCAACAGCAGATAGAGTTACCATTTTTTTATTGGCAGTAGCTTGCCAGTGACGCATTGATAATATTTTATAAAGATATGGTTGATCTTGCTGTTCTGTTTCCATAATTTGATTACCCAAAACTTTTCCATTTTCTAAAAAAAAACCACATAGTATTAAAATACTATATAAACAAATTTTAAACCGCCACATTTGATTTTTCATTTAATTTACTCGTTTTGCATAACGATTTGCATTTTTTCTACTTGTGATTGCATTTGTGCACTCTCCATAGGACTTTTAAAATTGGCAATATACATCCTTATAAAAAAAGCAATGGTTGAATCATCGCCAGCGTTGCGAGGAATATAATGAAAGTGTACATGCGGTACAGTTTGACCAACTTCTCTACCATTTTTTTGTAAAATTAAGTAAGCGCTATTGCCAAAAACTTCCATAGCAGCCTTATTGACTTTTTTTATGACCCGACCAATGTGCATGATTTCTTCATCGGAAAGCATGTCAAAATATTCAACATGTCTTTTAGGTATGATGAGAGAATGTCCAGCAAAAACAGGTTTATGTGTAAAAAGGGCAACAACTAGCTCATCTTCATAAAATTTTTGATAATCGAGGATATTTTGATTGCAAAAAGGACAAACAGCATCTTTTTCGCCGTTACTTAGTCCCGCTGTTGGTAAGCTATATAATAGCAATCCTACAGCTAATAAAGTAATTATAGAATATTTAAACATATAAAATGGTTTAATCGGAGTTAGATTGGCAAAACTATCACACTATCAGTGAATATTTTGCTGATTTTTTTTTATCGTAATTATGTTATTACTTAAAATAAACAGGACTGGATGCAAAGCTTATTTAAGTTTTTTAACTTAAATTTTGCCCTTTTTTTGGATTGTGCAAAAGTAAAAAAATTCAAAATTTTAGGTTGTTCAGCTTATGGGTTATTTAGGGGGTGAAGCTTGAAGACATGTGAAGTAATAGTAGTTGGAGCGGGTATTGCCGGTTATGCTGTCGCTTTGGCATTAGCCAAAAAAGGTATACCTGTTACTATGATGGCTTTGAGTTTTGATCAAAGAATTTATCACTCCCATTTTATAAAAAATGATCAATTAGAAAATAAGATTCAAAGCTTGCAAGCTGGTAATCAAGAACAATTAGTTTGTCCACGTGCTTATGAACAATTAGCGCAATTCGCCCGCAGTAGTTTTGATGAACTTGTAGACATGAATCATTTGATCGATCGCAATGGAAATATCGATATTTATCGTGCTTTGCAACAACAACTGCAACAACAACCTTGTGTGGAATGGATTACTAATCATAGTCTTATTGATTTATTGACAGTAGAACGCCATTCACGCAAGAAAGTGGATTGTTATAAAAAACCGATGTGCATCGGTATAGCGACTTATAATCATGATAGTCAACAAACAGAATATTTTTTAGCTAAAGAAACCATTTTAGCCACAGGCGGGGCCTCCTCCATTTTTACCTATTCAACTGATTTACCCACAGCTTATGGAGGTGGACTAGCTATTGCAAACCTAGCGGGGGCCCGCGTTTTGAACATGGAACATATCCATTTTCACCCTTTGGGTTTACTTGAAAAAGATCGTCCTTGTTTTCCCCTTCCACTTGAATTATTAGCGGCCGGTGGTAAATTATATGGGGCAAAAAATGAATTTTTGCTAGCTGAGCTTTTACCAAAAGATTTAACGAAAACAATCTATAGTCAATTATTAAAAACTGATGATGCCCATTTATGGTTAGATTTAACAGCGTTAGATTCATTGGCATTGAAAGAGCAATTCCCCGCAGTTGATGCTTATTGCTTAAATCGTGGTATTAATATTGCTAAAGATCTTTTGCCCATTGTCCCCACAGCCTGTTATAGTTGTGGCGGAATAGCTGTTGATAAAGTGGGCCAAACAAATATTCAACGATTGCGCGCTATTGGAAGTGTGAGTGCAACAGGCGTTTTTTTTAATTATAAGGAAGAAGCTCTGGGGGTGCTAGAAAGTTTGACATGGGCCAAATCATGCGCTGATGATATTAACAAACAGATCTCAAAATTGGTTTATTATTTTCCAGACTTAACCCTAACTGATTTTTCTTTTGAGCCAGAGCAAGCAGAATTAATTGAAGAAGATTGGCAAATGTTACGACATATCATGTGGGCATATGCGGGCATTTATCGTGATAGTGCTAGATTAAGGCGAGGAAAGTGCTTACTTGAGCAATTGCGCAATGCCAATAACCACGCCACATCATTAAAGCAACGCCAATTATTATTAGCACTGCATACAGCTCAGTTGGTTATTGATGCCGCTCTTAAAAAACCTGAATTTTGAGTTTTTAGATGGATCATGTAGAATTTACACCTACAGTTATTGAGAAAGAAGATGAGCTTAAATTGGCTTTAAAACAATTTTTTTTAGAAACGCAAAGATTAGAAAATAGCTATCAAGGTTTGCAGGAACGTTTTAAAAGCATTCAAAGCAATTTACAAGAATCGCATACACGATTTGATGGTAAATTAATAGAGTTGAGTTTTACCTCTAATTACTTACAAACTATCCTGCAGCAGATCTCTCAAGGTATTATCTTTATTGATTTGCAGGGTATGATAACTACCTATAATGCAGCGGCGCAAAATATTTTACAATTACCGGAGCAATCTTTATTATTTCATCATTTTTCACAATGTTTAAGAGATGATTTTTTTGGCTTTTCCCTGCAACAAGTTTTCGCCGCGCAAAAAAATGTAGCTACTTCCTGGATCACTTTAAAAGCAGATGGCAAGGAAACTGAACTAGAGGTAGAAGCGATTTTCATTGCAATGTCACAACAAAATTATTCGCAAAGCTTTCGGCAGCAGCAAGCCCTGCCTATACAAGGATTGTTGCTGCTGATGCACGATGTTACCAAAATGCGACACTTACAATTTGTTGCAAACCGCAATGATCGTTTAAAAGAATTAGGGGCTATGTCAGCTAAATTAGCACACGAGATTCGCAATCCATTAGGAGGAATTAAAGGTTTTGCTACGATATTAAAAGATGAATTGCATGATCGGAAAGATTTGCAACAAATGGCCATTCATATTGCTCAAGGTGCCGATGATCTTAACCAATTCGTTAATCACATTTTAACCTATTCACGACCTTGTCACTTGCAACTAGAAATTGTTGATGTAGTGTATTTGATGTCAGAAATTGAATTGTTATTACGGGCAGATAGTTTGTGGAATGCAAAAATTAATTTTAGCATAGAAAGCTCTTGTGCGCAGCTATTACTAAGAATTGATCCTTTACTGTTTAAATCGGCCATTTTAAATTTATTGGTAAATGCTATTCAAGCGATGCCAGAAGGTGGTCAATTGAATATTCGTTTATGGCAACATGAAACTTGGGCCATTATTGAGATTGAGGATACCGGTATTGGTATTGAAAGCGAACATTTATCAAATGTTTTTTCACCTTTTTTTACTACCAAACCTTCGGGAAATGGCTTAGGCTTGGCTGAAGTTTATAAAACTATTCAAGCACATGATGGTTTTATCGATGTACAATCAGCTCAAAATCAAGGAACTAAGTTTACGATTAAAATTCCAATGAACCCTTAGCGCCAAAAAAGGCAATTTTAACAAATAAATGTAATTTCCAAAGAAGTCTATTAGGCTTCTAATAGTCATACTGACGTGTGGGAGGGATTAGTTATGCCAATAGAAAAAATATGTATTGTTGATGACGAAGTCATCATGCGTAATTTTCTAGCTGAAGCATTAAAACGAAAAGGGTTTGAAATACAAACTGCCGAGAGTGGTGAAAAAGCACTTAGTCTTTTGCAACAGCAAACATTTGATCTCGTTATTACCGATATGAAAATGGGTACTGTATCAGGGATGGATGTAATTAAGTATCTCAAGGAAAACAATCCTAATACTCTTACTATTGTCATTACTGCCTTTGGTACAATTGAAAATGCGGTTGAAGCGATGAAAAATGGGGCCTTTCACTACTTAATCAAACCATTTGCCTTAGAAAGTTTAATAGCTATTATCGAAAAAGCTAATCAGCATCTAGCATTATTAGAAGAAAATCGTTATTTGCGTCAGCAGGTGGCTGCCAATCCCGGAAATAAACCTATTATTGCTGTCAGTAGCACTATGCAAAAAGTATTACAAGAAGTGCAGCAGATCGCTAAAAGCAATGCCAATGTATTTATTAGCGGAGAAACTGGCACAGGCAAAGAGGTTATTGCCCATCTCATTCATTACAGCTCGCTATGTGCAAATCACCCTTTTATTAAAGTTAATTGTGCCGCCATTCCTGATAATTTGATAGAGTCTGAATTTTTTGGCCATGAGAAGGGTGCTTTTACAGGCGCTGCCACTAAACGTATTGGCCGTTTTGAATTAGCCAATGGAGGCTCTTTGCTTTTGGATGAAGTGACTGAAATTCCGCTACTTCTGCAACCTAAGCTGTTGCGTGTCATACAGGAGCAAGAATTTGAACGTGTGGGTGGCACAAAGTCAGTTAAAGTAAACGTTAGATTAATATCTACTACCAATCGCGATGTGCGTGCTGCAATCGCTGAAAAATTTTTGCGCGAAGATTTATATTATCGGCTAAACGTTGTTCCTATCCACTTACCACCATTACGCGAAAGAAAAGAGGATATTATACCGCTAGCTGAACATTTTATCATCAAAGCTTGTCAAGAAAATCATTTAAGTAAGAAAAAACTATCTGCGGAAGCATCAAAAAAGCTGTTAGATTATAATTGGCCAGGTAATGTACGTGAATTAGCTAATGTTATTGAGCGTGCTATTGTAATGGATAATAATGCACAGATTTCCGGAGAGGCTTTACGCTTAGAAGAAAACGCAATATCATGCAAAACATTGCCAGAATTAGAAAAACAATTAATAGTAGCAACAATGCAGCTACAGCCAAATACTACGAAAGCGGCTCAAACACTAGGTATTAGTATTAAAATGTTGCGCGATAAACTACAAGAATATCAATTGTCTGAATAATAGATATGTACTAAAGGCACTCTTCAAATTATGCGGTAAGGTGAGTTATTAATGTTTGTCAAGTTGCTAATTATATTGATTCGTCTTTATCAATGGACTATTAGTCCCATGTTAGGGCCTATTTGTCGCTTTCATCCTACCTGCTCAAACTATTGTATGCAGGCCTTAAGTAAATATGGATTTCTTAAAGGGTTGTATTTGGGCTTTAAGCGTTTGTTACGCTGTCATCCCTATTGTGATGGCGGGGACGATCCAGTTATATAAGTAATGTGTCTCCTTTATAGATGGCTGTGGATAGGCACTAAAGGCACTCTTCAAATTATGCGCAAGGTGAGTGTATTAGACTTAATTCTAAATTCTCTGTATCGGGACAAGGTAATATGACCACGATACAGATCGTCGATTCGCAAGGCTTTGAAGCAATCTAAAGAGCAAAAAACTAAGAGTTCAGATTATTAGCCTATAATTCTTGCTCTTCACTTATATATTGCGATGGGCTATCTGGCTTAGGTGGGCCGGTTTCATAACGCCTAAATGCATGGCCAAAAGATCGTTCCATGAGACTGTCATAATCTTGCAATGCTTTATTCTGCACTGTTGTAGCTTGTGCTGCTGTTTGATTAGCAGCTGCGGCAGCTTCCCCAACCGCACCACCGGCTGAAATAACGCGGGCAGTGAATTTTTTCTTCAGACTAGAGCCGTTTTCAGTCACATTTTCTTGTAGACAGCAATTTTTGTATTTCTTACCAGATCCGCATGGACACAGATCATTGCGACCAGCTTTTGGTTTCATGTGCGCTCCTTTATTAGCTAAACTCAGGTTAGTATACCTAGATTTAAACATTTCTCATGTGATTAATTCAATCATTAAATGCCTTAAAGAATCATTTTGCGCGATCTCTTCAAATGGGAGAGGTAATCGATATGACCAGTTGGTATCAGTAACAACGCCTGGTACATTGATACGTTGTTCATCAATATTGTTGTCACAATATTCTGGTAGAAGTGTTAAGTATTCTGGAAGCAAATTAACGTGAAATAAACTACCGCAATGATGGCTATCCCATAATATTTTGCGATGTTGACTGGCTGAGAGCATATTTTGATATGTCCATCCTTCCATCTCCGCCCATAATTTAGCTTCCTCTGGACAATCGCGCCACCACTGCTGCAGAGTTTGCGAGTCATGGGTGGAAACTGTGGCTAAGCTATCGAAGTTATAATTTTGTGGCATAATATATTTTTTATCTTGATTCCATCTTCTTTCCCAGCGCATGACTCGTGTTCCGCAAATCCCTAATCGTTTTAGACAAGCTCTTACTTCATCAGGAACGACTCCCAAATCTTCACCAATCGGTAACATTTCACAGTTACTTAACATCATTTTAAGAATTTTCTCTCCTAGAGCAATCCATTCATTTTTATCGTGTGGAATGAAGTGTCCGTCTTGACTACTATTGCCTTTAGGAATGGCCCAAATGCGAAAAAAACCAACAATATGATCGATGCGATACATATGGTAATAGCGGGTAGCCCATTGTAAGCGTTCAATCCACCAGCGATACTCTTGTTTTTCTAATATTGACCAGTTGTAAATCGGAAATCCCCAATTTTGGCCATCTTTTGCATAGACATCCGGGGGGGCACCGGCTGAGTAATTTAAATCAAATATTTGGCGGTGTTCCCAAACGTCGGCGCTATCGCGGGCAATCAAAATTGGCACATCGCCCATTATGAAAACATTCTTCAGTGTGGAATATTTTTTTACCTCTTGCAATTGCATATCGCATAAAAATTGAGTAATGCACAGCTCTTGGTAAAGTTCTTTTTCGCTTTCGATGATTTGATCAAATAATTCATCGTTAATAGGATTTTGTGATTCAGGCCACCGTTCCCAACTGGCTCCAAGATACAGTTTTTTTAAAATTTTAAAAACGGCATAACCTTTTAGCCAAGGTGTGGAATTTAAAAAAAATTGATATTTTTCATTTTGCTGCAATTTCTGTCCCATCAGAGTGTAATAAGTGGTTAAAAACTCTTGTTTTTGACTACGGACTGCAGCGTATTGAACATTTTTAGTTTTATTTAAGAGTGCTAGTTTTTTTAAAAGATCTTGCAAAATGCTAAATTTATCAATACCTGGCAATGCCGATAGTTGTAGGTAAAGAGGATTGAGGGCAAAAGCGGATAGTGCGCTGTAGGGACTTGTTTCCTCACCAGTGTCATTGAGTGGAAGGAGTTGGATGACATCAAGTCCAATTACATGTGCCCAATCTATGAGTGGAAGAAGATCGTAAAATTCACCTATTCCCGATGAGTTAGCTGTACACAAACTAAATAAAGGAATGGCAATACCGTGATGATGATGTGGGCCAATTTTTTGCCAATGTGGTGTGGCTTGACAGTGTCTTAAATGCGAAATATCCATAATTTTAATCTGCCAAAACTGTTATATCGATTCCAAAAAGCTTAAATTTTTCATCAAGAATGGTTTTAAATTCATTTTTTTCAAGATCGCTTTGAAACTGCATACAGATTTTTGCCATTTCTAATGCTTTTTTATATTTACCCTTCTCAATAAGAGCAATGGCTATTTCTTCATGGACCACTATCCATATGGGACTTTTAGGCACAAATTTTGCTAGCAACTGCTGATTTATAAAACCATTTTCTAGTATTTGTGCAACAATTATTTTAACATAACAATTTTCTGAACTGCTGATCAATCCTGTTACTTTTTTTGCACAACTTTCAGCTACATCGTAGTGTTTTAAGTGGAGAAAATGTGTGCACATTTCATCGTATAAATCGATAGGGACATCATCCTTATATGACATTTTGCCCTTTAGAATATTTCCTAATTGCGTATATTTCATGGCCTCATCTATTTTATGAACAACAGCGAGTTTTTTGATAATTTCTAGCAATGCTTCTAGACCACTTTTAAGGTCATCAAAAATTAAAGCCAAAGCCAAGTGGATTAATTCCTTATATTTTTCCAAAAAATTGGCATTGCTAGTCTGATGTATAATTAAATAACACATGACCCTATTTCCTATATAAGAGGAGTAGTGTTTGGAGAGTTTCTGACAGTGCATAGCAAGTGCATAATCATTATTATCACAAGCTTTTTCACAAAGGTTTTTGAAACTAAAAGCTCCGTTAATAGCATTAAATTTTGCACTTACGTGTGACGCTGCTAAAGCTGGGCCAAAGCGGTTAGAATTAAATAAATGCATAGCAATGTCATGGTATTTCAATGAACTGCACTTATTTATGCTTGAATGTATAGGGATTGAATGTATCGTTTGAGTACGAGCTAGACTGCTTTTGTCAAAGATGCGATACCATATTTTGGTGTGTGCACTAAGTTCTTTTTTATTGTCTTTGAAAAGCTGTTTCCAAAGGCGATTAATTAGCGGATAACTAATGATGTTATCAAGATTAAAAAAAGCGAAAATGTTTGTTAAAAGACCTTGAGATAGTTTATCAAAGTTATTTTTGTTATTAATAGGATTGACTCTATTTGCTGCTTTAAGTTGTGGAGTAGTGTCACGCAGAGCAGCTGCGGTATACATGAAAGAAACCTCGATTGCAATAACTTCTGAGTCAACTAAAACTTAATACAAGCCATTTTAAGTGTAGGGTATTAAAAAAAAATTTAAAAATCTACTTTTAATAACCAAAATGGTTTAATTGCTAGAGTTAAATTTATATATACCGTATTGATATGTGATGCAGTCCGCAATTAAAAAGCAAAAAAGATAGTAGTGAGCTATGATTTCTATTCCTGGAAGCATACCAATTAAGATTTATCCATTTTTTTGGTTATTAATTTTAATGTTAGGGTGGCTTAGCACCTCTTCGGTTATCGGTACGATTATTTGGGCTTTAGTGGCACTTTTTTCAGTTTTATTGCATGAATATGGTCATGCCATTAGCGCACGCATGTTTGGCCAGCGTTCTGAGATTCACCTGGTGGCTTTAGGCGGTGTTACCCAACGCTATGGTAAAAATTTATCCCCTTGGAAAGAATTTATTATTGTCTTAAACGGACCGTTAGTTGGTTTTATTGTTTTTTTCATTGCACAATATCTACAGAGTGCCATTGGCTCAACTAAACATCCACTTTTATGGTATGCATTATTGATTGCCAGCAATGTGAATCTGTTTTGGTCTATTATCAATCTTTTTCCAGTGCTGCCATTAGATGGTGGTCATTTATTGAAAATCATGCTCACCGGTTTATTTGGACAGAAGGGGATAAAGATTGCTTTGATTGTGGGCGTTTTAATAGCCGCAGCAATTGGTGTATTGAGCTTGGTGATTCAACAACTATGGATGGGAGTCTTGTTTTTAATGATGGCCTTTGAAAATTATCGAACTTTTAGTGAAATTAAAAACAATGATGTAGAAATAGATGATAATCAAAACTATCAAAAGCTTCATGAATTGATGTTGCAAGCCGTAAAAGAAGCACAAGATGGTTTACTAGATGATGCATTGCAAAAGCTCAATTATATTCGAGAACAGACTTTGAAGGGTAATTTGTATGTTAGTGCTACACAATATGGAGCCCATATTTTGACGCAACAGGGACGTTATCAAAAAGCTTATGAATGGCTAATTCCTATAAGAAAACGACTCGGTGATGAATACTTGTATTTATTACAACAATTGGCTTATCGCGTGCAACAATGGGAAGAGTCGGTAGAAATAGGGCAAGAAGTTTATCAAAAGCAACCTTCCTGCGATAGCGCCCTGCTTAATGCTTTTTCATATGCTATTATGGGAAAAAAAACGCCCGCCTTAGGATGGTTGCAATGTGCAGTCCAACATGGGCTGCCTGACGTAATACAAGTTATCCAAAAACGGGAGTTTGATATTGTTAGAGATTCAACTGAATTTCAAACATGGTTAAAAAAGTTGCAAAACTCAGGTTAATAGGCTTCACTTCAAAGAAGTCTATTGCTCATGATTACTTTTGCAACAACTTCTCAAAGCACTGCAGGCAAATAATTGAAAAATAGCTGATAGCCCTACTGCAATATAAATGCTTTTGATAAGTGTTGGCATTTGCCCAAAAATTGTTTCTACTAAATTAACATTAAATAAGCCAATTGATCCCCAATTGAGACCGCCAACAATTAATATAATGGCAGTAAGAATATTTAAAAATTTCATATACACATCCTCATGTTTTTTACGATATTCACTAGCTTAAAAAAAAATTCTCACAGATAATAACCCTAAGCTTAATAGCAAACATTCAGGTTAATATCTTAATTTAATGTTTTTTGATTTTATTGCAATGGTGAAATTTATGACAAATTGTTCCCTAAACAAAGCATATTATAAACTACATAGTTTATCTAAAGCAGCTAGCATATTAGGTTCCGTTCAAGCGCTGCTAGATTGGGATCAAGAAACTTATATGCCTAAAGAAAGTATCGATATTCGCTCACAGCAAATTGAAATGATAGCTAGTTTAGTACATCGGGATAAGACCAGTAAAACTTTTGCTAAAGCTTTGGCTAAATTAATTGATTTGCCCAGTGGCACGATACTAGATCCACTTTTAAGTGATAGTCAAGTTTCAGCGGTGCAAAACTGGCGACGCGATTATTTACAATCCATTAAATTGAGTAATTCTTTTGTTAAGAAATTTGCTCAGACAACTGCTAGGGCTGTGCATGCTTGGCAAGCGGCCAAAGAATGTAATGATTTTGCCTTATTTTCCCCACACCTGGAAAAAGTAATTTTATTGAGTCGCAAAAAAGCCGATGCTTTAGGTTTTAAAGATCATCCCTATGATGCGCTAATGGATATTTATGAACCTGAAATGAGCTCTGCTATTCTCATTCCTATTTTCGCACAATTGAAAACGGCATTAACGGCCCTTTTAAAGAAAATCACACTAAAAAAACCATTTAACGATGAATTTCTTTACCAAAATTGCACCAAAGATAAGCAACTAAATTTTGCAAATAAAATATTGCATAGTATGGGATTTGAGCCTCATGTTTGGCGACTAGACATCTCCAATCATCCCTTTTGTGCTACAGTGCATCCTAGAGATACCCGTATGACTACATTGGTACATCCAGAAAATATCATGTTCAGTATTGGATCGGTCATGCATGAGGGTGGGCATGGGTTATATAACATGAATTTGCCTGGTGCACATTACGGATCACCTCTGTGCGAACAAATCTCATTGGGTATTGATGAAAGTCAATCACGCTGGTGGGAGACTCTAATTGGTCAAAGTTTTCCATTTTGGCAACATTTTTATCCTCTTTTGCAAGTAGAATTTCCCCATCAATTTGGTAATATATCGCTTGCAGTTTTTTATCAGGCTGTCAATGCCGTTAAACCTGGTTTTATCCGTATAGAGGCTGATGAAGTTTCTTACAATCTACACGTTATTATTCGCTTTGAGCTTGAAAAAGCTTTGATTGATGGTACTTTGAAAGTAAAAGAATTGCCAGAGGCTTGGAATAGTAAAATGCACTCTTATCTAGGTATAACACCCCCTTCAAACCAGCAAGGATGCTTGCAAGATATACACTGGGCATGTGGTTATATTGGATATTTTCCTACCTATACCCTTGGTAATCTATATTCAGTACAATTTTTTAAAGCTTTTGAAAAAGCACATCCACGTTGGCAGGAACAAGTAGCACAAGGGTCGTTAGATTTTATCAGTCAGTGGTTAAAAGAAAATATACATCAGTATGGCCGTCAGTACAACTCTTTGCAATTATGCCAAAAGGTGACAGGTGAGGGATTGAAGCAAGATTCATATATGAATTATCTAACCACAAAATATAGTAAACTTTACGACTGTTAATTAAATCAAAGGTAATATTATGTTAATTCAATCAGTTTTTAAAGAGCAGCAGCCTATCCCTATTGTTTATACTTGCAAGGGAAAGAACATAGCCCCTCCATTGCAATTCTATGATATTCCGCCCCATACCCAAAGTTTAGTTCTAATCATGGATGATCCTGATGCTCCCAAAGGGACTTTTGATCACTGGATTGTATGGAATATTCCACCGCAATTAACTAATCTTTCCGAAGGAGCTATGGAGCTGCAAAAGATATCTCCAGCACCTAAATTTGGGGCAAATAGTTATGGTAAGCTGAATTATCAAGGTCCTTGCCCACCACCAGGCAAAGTGCATCACTATCACTTTAAACTCTATGCTCTTGATAGCCTACTTGATTTACAAGAAGGTGCTAAAAAAAGTGATGTCGAGCAGATGATGCGCTCGCACATAATTGAGCAGGCAGAATTGATTGGCATATTTAGCTCAGAAATGGTATAGTTTTCAAGAGTGATAAATCATCATATACTTTTGAAAACAAGAGCAGTTTAATGGCTTCAGCGCAACGAGTAATCTTGAAAAAAGGCAAAGAAAAGCCTATTTTACAACGCCACCCATGGATTTTTTCCGGCGCTATTCACCACTTTCCCGCCTGTTCTAATGGCGAGCTTTTGCCTGTATACTCAGCTAATGATCAATTGCTAGGAACAGGCTATTTTAATCATGGCATGAGTTTGGCAGGGAGAATGATTGCTTTTGGCGATGCTGATCCTCTGCAACGCTTAAATGAGCTTTTAAGTTTTGCTTTACAGATGCGTCAATATTTATTTTCTTTTAAAGAGACTAATGCTTATCGCCTTGTCAATGGTGAGGGTGATGGAATACCAGGTTTAATCATTGACGTTTATGATCAAGTGGTAGTATTGCAATCGTGTACGCATGGGGTCGATCGTCTTAAATCACAGATTGTGGAATGGTTAAAAACTAACCTTCAACCCCGTACAATTTACGAAAAATCATGCTCTAGTGCTCGGCGAGCTGAAAAATTAGCTGACCAGCAGGGCTTACTTTATGGCGATATGCAAGATGAGGTAACGTTTAAGGAAAATGGCTTGCGTTTTACTATTTCATTGAGCAATTCACAAAAAACTGGATTTTTTTTAGATCAGCGTGAAATGCGTTTGTGGGTGCAACATTTAGCACGTGGTAAAAAAATACTCAATGCTTTTTCCTATACCGGTGCTTTTTCAATATATGCCTTAGCCGGTAAGGCTGCATCGGTTGATTCAGTCGATATTTCGCAAGAAGCGTTAACGCAGGCCCAACAACATGTACAACAAAATGAATTAAGCTCTACAAATTGCAATTTTTTTTGTGAAGATGTTTTTACATTTTTGCGTACACGTCCTTTGGAGTATGATATAGTGATTTTAGATCCACCTGCATTTGCTAAAAAAGCCAAAGATGTAATTGCTGCTTGTCGTGGCTATAAGGAAATCAACCGCCTGGCCATGCAAAAAATGCCCTCAAAATCATTGCTTTTGACAACATCATGTTCATATTATGTTGACGAGGCATTATTTCAAAAAGTGCTTTTTCAGTCAGCCCTTGAGGCAAATAGACAAGTGCGTATTATAGGAAAACATCGTTATGCTCCGGATCACCCCATAAACCTATTTCATCCGGAAAGTCAATATATCAAAAGTTTTTTATTATTCATTGAATAACTGCGCTAGCTGTTAATGTGAGTGCAAAATTAGGAAATAAACAGATGAAATACGACCATCGTAAGATAGAAGCCAAATGGCAAAAATATTGGGAAAACAAGCAAACGTTTAAGACATCAAATACTTCTGATAAGCCAAAATATTATGTTTTGGATATGTTTCCTTATCCATCCGGTTCAGGCTTGCATGTTGGTCATGTGGAAGGTTACACGGCTACTGATATTCTAGCACGCTACAAAAGAGCTAAAGGCTTTAATGTTCTCCATCCGATGGGGTGGGATAGTTTTGGTCTGCCAGCTGAACAGTATGCCATTCGCACAGGTACTCATCCGGCTATTGCTACCTATAAAAATATCGAAACTTTTCGCAAGCAACTACGTTCATTAGGATTTAGTTATGATTGGGATCGTGAAATAGCTACTAGTGATCCCACTTATTATAAGTGGACGCAATGGATTTTTACTAAATTATATGAAAAGGGATTGGCATACGAAGCTGAAATCGCAGTTAATTTTTGCCCAGCTCTAGGCACTGTACTTGCAAATGAAGAGGTTGAAAATGGACGTTCCAAAGAGGGTGGACACCCAATCGAGCGACGACCTTTGCGGCAATGGATACTAAAAATTACAGCATATGCTGAACGGTTGATTGAAGATTTAGATTTATTAGACTGGCCCGATAGTTTAAAAAAATTGCAAACGAACTGGATTGGCAAAAGTGAAGGGGCTTATGTTGATTTTGTAGAAGCGAGCACACAAAAAACAATAACAGTTTTTACAACTCGCCCAGACACTCTTTTTGGGGCCACCTATATGGTATTAGCACCCGAACACCCCCTTATCGCAAGTATTGTGACACAGCCACAGAAAGAATCTGTCTCTGCTTATCAGAAAAATACACTCAGTAAGAGTGATTTTGATCGTACTGAATTAAATTTAGCAAAAAGTGGTGTTTTTACAGGTGCTTATGCCATAAATCCAGTGAATGGTGAACGGATACCAATCTGGATTGCCGATTATGTGCTTATGCATTATGGTAGTGGAGCTATTATGGCAGTACCAGCGCATGATGAGCGCGATTTTGCCTTTGCTAAAACTTACGGTATTCCAATTAAAGCTGTCTATGATCCCATCGAAGAGAGCACAGAGGTGCGAGCACAAGTTATAAATGGTACTCAATGTTGGACTGGTGATGGTTTGCTCATCAATAGTGTGCATAAAGATTTATCTTGGGATAATTTGTCATGTAGCGCTGCTAAGAAAAGTAGTGTTGCCTGGTTAGAAAAAAGTGGCAAGGGTAAAGGGGCCGTGACTTACAAGTTGCGCGATTGGTTGTTCTCAAGACAACGTTATTGGGGCGAACCATTTCCTTTGCTGAAGTTTGCTGACAATACCATTCGCTGTTTAGATGAATCAGAGCTACCTTTATGCCCGCCGCAATTGGAAAATTATAAACCGACAGTAGATGGACAGAGTCCCTTAGCACAAGCGCACGATTGGGTAAATATTATTGATGAAAAAACGGGTCAAGCCGCTCAACGCGAAACTCATATTATGCCACAATGGGCAGGTTCATGTTGGTATTATTTACGCTTTTGCGACCCACACAATGAAGATAAGGCCTGGGGTGCTGATGCAGAACGCTATTGGCTACCTGTCGATATGTACATTGGCGGCGTAGAACATGCAGTCCTTCATTTACTCTATGCGCGCTTCTGGCATAAAGTCTTGTATGATTGTGGTGAGGTGCATACTCTTGAACCTTTTAAAACATTGCGCAATCAAGGAATTATTGTAGCACGTTCATATCAGAAAGCTAATCGCGCTTACGTTGCCCCTGAGTATGTGATTGAAAAAGAGGGGAAATACTACGAAGTTCATACCGGCGAAGAGTTGACAAGTCAGATCGAAAAAATGTCCAAATCAAAACTGAACGGCGTTACCCCTGATGAGATCATTGCTGAATATGGCGCGGACTCATTACGCCTTTATGAGATGTTTATGGGGCCTCTTGAAAAAGAGAAAATTTGGAATACCGATGCTGTTTCTGGCTGTAGACGCTTTTTAAATCGCTTTTATGAGCTTGTCTTCTCAGAGCGTGTAAATGATACACTTTCTGAAGAAGCACTCAAATTAGGTCATCGCCTTGTATACGGGGTGGCTAAGGACATTGAAGCAATGCAATTTAATACGGCTATTGCAAAAATGATGGAGTTTATTAATGCATTTGTACAGCTACCAACTTACCCACGTTCTGTCCTTAAAATGGCAGTACAAGCCCTAGCCCCTTTTGCTCCCCATTTAGCTGAGGAATTATGGGAGCAGTTGGGTGCGACAGAAATACTAAGCTTTACTCCGTTCCCTGAAGCGGAAAAAAAATATTTACATGATGATATGTTGACTTATGTCATACAGATTAATGGAAAATTACGTGCTCGCATAGAATTGCCGCAAAATCAATCACAAGAGATTACTTTGCGCCACGCTCTTGAAAATGAGCGTATCGCCATTTTGATTGGTGATAAAAAGATTGCTAAGGTAATTTTTGTTCCTAATAAATTACTTAATATCGTAATCACCTGAAATTTGATTTTTTTGACCTTTGGGACAGCTTTTAAATAGACTTCTTTCCGAAAGAAGTCTTTAATTTTTATCGCTTACAAGCAGCAATGGCCATAAACATCGGAATTTCCTCGCGACTGCGATTTTCCATTTTGGCAGCCCCACCTTCGCTAGTTTTATCAGAGCACCACTCTTCAATCAGATTAATAACAAAGCCAGCTTCGTGCAACCAACGGCTATAATCCATCAGAGGATGATGGAACGACCAGGTTTGAGGTGAATTTTGACCTTGACTAGGATGAGTCTGAATGGGAATTTTCATATTAGACATATAGCGATTAATGCGTCTAAATTGCATTTTATTGGCCTGATCTACTTGCCAAGAGGATTGTCGCGGTATTCGGAAGCAGGGGTGATTAATGACAACTACAAAAGTTCCTTTGGATTGCAAATATTTAAAAGCGTTTTCAAATACTTTTAAAGGAAATTCAATGTTTTGAGCGGCTAAAATTAAAGTGGCGTGTGAGAATGATTCTGGCGGTAAGGCTAGTGGCTTAATAACGTCGGCATGTACAAATTTACAAGGACGCTTGTGTTGATAACTTTGTGCTGCTTTGATTAATTGTGCGGCAGCATCAACACCTACATAAGAGGCGGCGGCTGGCAAATGACGACTAAGAACGCCTTGACCACAGGCTAAATCCAATAAATTTACTGTTTTACCTTCAACTAAGTTAAGTAATTTCAGGACACCAGGTATGACAATGCTCTGGTGGTAATGGTGCCCATGTGTGCCCACAATTTGATTATACCATTTACCTACGTTTTCCCAGTCTGTCGAATTTTTATGCATTACTAATTCCTAATCAGTGCTTATAATAAATTATTAACAAATGTTTGCGCATCAAAGGCTTCTAGATCTTGCAACCCTTCGCCTGTACCAATAAACTTAATAGGAATTTTCAATTCTTTTTGAATCGCTATGGCGATGCCCCCTTTCGCTGTACCATCCAATTTGGTAAGAATAATGCCTGAAAGCGGTGTGAATTTATGAAATTGGCGTGCTTGTTCGATAGCGTTTTGACCAGTGGTTGCATCTAGTACTAAAAATGTTTCATCTGGCATATGCCCTGCGGCTTTTTGAGAGGAGCGTTTTATCTTTTCAAGTTCTTGCATTAGTGGAATTTTAGTATGTAATCTACCAGCGGTATCTATTAGAACATAATCGATTTGCCTAGCTTTGGCCGCGCAAATGGCATCAAAGGCCACTGCCGCAGGGTCACTTTTTAGATTACCTCTTACAATATCGACATTAATTTTTTGGGCCCATATTTCTAACTGTTCACAAGCAGCAGCACGAAAAGTATCGGCGGCAGCTAATAGTACTTTTTTACCACTCATTTGCAATAAATTAGCTAGTTTTGCCACTGAGGTTGTTTTACCATTACCGTTAACACCCACCATCATAATGATAGTAGGGACGTTTGGCGCAGCTACGGCGCTTTTATTTATCACAGATGCTTCTGCTGAGGTAGTCAATATTTCCAATAACTCTGCACGTATCGCCTTAAGATAATCATTTGTGTTCCAAGATGGATTTAGACGATGTAGATGGCGCATTTTATCGGCTAAGTCCGCGGCTGTACGTGCTCCAAAATCGGCTTCATAAAACAATTGTTCTAATTTATCTAATGTCTGTGCGTTTATGCCACCATGTAATAGGGTGTGAATTTGATCGCCTAAGTAAGTGCGCGCCTTGGTTAAGGCACTCTTTACTTTCGCAAAACTAGATTTAATTAACTGTAATACCATAATTAACTCATTTTAAAATAATTGTGCCGTTATGGAACAAAAATGAATAAACATATTTGCGAACCGGACTTTGATTAGCAAAATAGACAATTTTTAAATAGACAAATGAAATTGTCCAAAGATGGATAACGCTAAATATGCAATATTTTTTGTTTTAATTCCATCATTTTTTTTTGTTAAATTTTAACACTCTTTAATAAATACTTCTTTTAATTTAAATTTAAAGACATTATAAAAATAATTTGACTTTATAATAAAAATGAAATAAATTTAATTTAAGAGTATGTATTATTATTGTAGATAGGTGAATTAGATCTATTAATTACATTAATGTGAGGTTTGTATGTCATTACAAATTTTTACTCGCGATCCAGGTTTTATCGGCGATTTGCCTAAAGATACAGCCGAAGAAGAAGTATTAATGAGTGAAGAAGGACTCACTGTAGCGCAAGAAGCCATCAAAGGTGGACTAAAAAACCACGAAGTAGGGGAAAAGGTATTAGGATTGCAAGAGCTTAATCAAGATGTGCTTTCTAAACTTTACAGGCAAGCGCAAGCTTTAAAGTCTTCTGTTTCAGAACAATTTGAAAGATTGTCAAATGGGGCACTAAAATTAGCTCGGGAATTGCAATTAGCTACTACTAAACCTGAGTTAGATAAATTTAAGGAAGAGTTTGAAGATGACATGGAAACAGTATTCAATGAGTTGAGTTGGCGTTTAGATGAAGTATCGGATGATTTAATTTATTTTGCCAATCGGCCTGAGATAAAAAAATTAAAAATTTTGGTTAGTAGAATCCTTTCAAAATTATTAGATGGTTTAAATGAAATTGGCAATGATTTGAGAAAAAGTGAAGGAGTGCAAAAATTAGAAGAATTGCACGGACAAATCAATAATATGGTTGAGACATGTCTTGAGCCATTAAGTGAAATTATGGAAGAAATCTCTGCTGATCTGGAAGAGATTGCAGATAGCCCTGAGGCTAAATTTTTGGTAAACACTATTGACCAAATGTTTGAGTTAATCTCAAACCGCATGGTCAAAATAGAAGCTCATTTGCGTCAGATCGATGTATTGGAAAAAATGTCTCAACTACGAATCGGCATTGAAAAGATGTTGACACCACTTTCTAAAGGTTTAGAAAAATTAGCTAATGAATTGCATAAAGCTAGTTCTGGAGCAGAAATAGCAAAATTACAAGCCCTTGGTGCACAAATAATTGAAAATCTTAATGGTGGGATTCATAAACTGGAAGATAATTTGCGAGAAAGCGGTATATTGCATAAAATTGAATCTCTTAAAACCAGTATTGAAGAATTGATTGCCCCCATTTTAAAAGATCTGCATAAAATGGCTGCAAAGATGCATCAAGCCTTGCCAGATACTGAAAAATTGCAGGCTGCGGCAGATAAAATGCTCAAAAAATTATCAAAAGAAATGAATAAACTGGAAAGCTCTCTAAGAGAAGGTGGGGCAGAAGTCAAAATAAAAGAATTGCAAACTGGCATTGGAAAAATGCTAGAGCCATTGACTAATAGTTTGCAAAAATTAGGACAAGAATTACAGCACGCCGCGGCCAGGCCAGAGGTGCAAAAATTGCAAACCGATGCCCATAAAATGATGCAAGTTCTTTCTAAAGGTTTGCGCAAATTTGAAAATGATTTGCGACAAACTGAAGTAATACAAAAAATGGAAATTGGCTTTGCCGCTATTGAAATAATTTTTGAAGATATTTCTGTAGCTTTGCAGAAACTAATTAGAGATTTAGAGTCGGCTTTACATCGACCTGACGTACAACGATTAAAGACAGTAGTTAGCAAACTTCCTGCGATGATGGTAAAAAAATTTAACAAGCTTGAGGATGATCTTCGTAGCATTGATATAGGGGAAAAAATTGAAGCTGTAATGACTAGAGTTCAAGAAATTCTCGATCCACTAGTTGAGAATCTGAAAAAGTTAGCCGATGATATACAAACTGTAGCGGAACCAGAAATTGCCAAATTAAAAACACACATTGCCAAAATGGCTAGAACGGCTATTAAAGAGTTTGGTAAATTAAAAAATGAGATGCTTGAAATTGATGTTATGGAAAAATTACACGATGGTATTCAACAAATGCTTTCACCCCTTGCCAGTGGATTGGAAAATTTAATAGATAAATTGCTCGAGCTCACTGCGGAAAATGAATAGATTTGTTTGTAAAGAAATCTAATCACAAAATTATAGCTTTAAGCATTGAGGTAAGTATGAGTTATGATGCAGGGAATACTAGTGCAAGTAGACCTATCTGGGGTAGCTTCGATAGCCCAATTGAGGTTGATTCGCCAGAAGGGGGAGGAGAGGTTAGTGAAGTTGCACGAGAAAATTTAGCAAAAACTAATACTGGAGCGCAAAGAGAATTAGGGGAAGCTCGAGCATCGTTAATAATTCCCGAAGAAGGTCTTGAAGAGGTTCATCTAGAACCCGAAGAAGGTCTTAAAGAGGTTCAAAGTGTAGCTGCTACAGCTGATGCTGTAGCGGCACAAGCCAATATAAGGGTTGAATCTCCTGAATACATTCAATTCAAAAATAGCATGCAAGAACAATTAAATTCTTTAAAATCTCTAGCTGAAGAAGCGCATGTTAAATTGACAAATGCCTTAAAAAGTTTAGCAAACGTCGGAGATAATATACAAAAAATGGCTGATGATTTTTTTACAAAATTTTTACAAAACTTAGACGAATTAGCTACTAAACTTGCCACTAAATCTCCTAAGATAGTGCAATTTTCAACTGCTATAGTTAAAATGATTAATAGTGTTGATGATTTTATGAAAGATATGTCTTATGATATAGAAGAATGGGTGGATGATATCAAAAACAAAGTTATATCTGATGATATAGAAGATTGGGTGGATGATATCAAAAACGCAGAGACTCTTTATCAAAAATTTCAAGCAATATTTGGACCTCTATTAGGTAAATTGGAGAGTATAGTAGAGAAATTCCAACCAGTAACTGGGTAAAGATGAATTATTTAATGTTAGGAGTGCCAATGTCTTCTTCACCACTTTTACTTTTTTCTTTGACTTCATTAGCTAATTGCTCGTAAGACTGGTGTATTTCTTCTAATTCTTCATCGGATAATTCTTCTACTTTTAAAAGTCGATTGTGAGCGCCATAAATAGAGCGTATAATCTCATCTAATTTTAAGTGGATGGCAATGGTATCTCTGTTTTGAGTATTTTGTAATAGAAAGACCATTAAAAAGATGATTATGGTGCTGGCGGTGTTTATAAAAAGTTGCCAAGATTCGCTAAAATCAAAAACAGGTCCTAATAAACCCCATATTATTACTATTAAAAAGGCTATTAAAAAGGCGCGTGGATTGCCTAATCTAGCCGAGATCCATTTAGCGAATTTGGAGAAAATCACATTTATTCCTTAACTTGCCTTCCTATTCAATAAATATCAATTTTTCCAAAAAAGCCAGTTTCCAAATGAGTGTAATCGACAAAGGTAAAAAAACTCAAACTTTAGTTAATACTACTATGTTTTCTACATGCAGGGTATGGGGAAATTGATCGACTGGTTGCACTGTTTTTAGTTTGTAACCGTTCTCGATTATAGGTATTAAATTGGCGGCCTGTGTATTTGGATTGCAGGAAACATAGACTAGCGTTTTAGCTTTTAATGCCAGAATGTTGCTAATCGCTTTTAGATCTAATCCCGCGCGTGGGGGATCTACCAGAACAATGTCAGGTGGCGATTCTTGTAGTGTATTTAAAACCGCCCCCACATCTCCTTGATAAATAACTATATTCTCTCTTTGATTGTGTTTAATATTTTCTTTGGCATCAAGTACTGATTCAGGGACCAATTCAATGCCAATTACTTTTTTCACCCGATGTGCTAAACACAAGCCGAGAGTCCCTGTGCCACAATAAAGATCAAAAAGAACTTTATTTTCAATATCATCACAGCTGAGTGCTTGTAAAATGTGACTGTATAATTTTTCGGCTTGGCGCGTATTTGGTTGTAAAAATGCAGTTGGACTGACTTGTAAATATATTTTTTGCTGATCTATATTCAATTCTTCTAGAATATGATCTTTACCATATAAAATCATCTCATAAAACTGTGTGGGTTGCTTTTTAGCAACTTGTTGTATGCGCAAGACAATAGATAGTTGATAAAGACCTCCTTCTTCAAGATTTTGGCGCATCATGGCCACAAAAGTTTGCAATTGCTGCTTTGTCAAAGCATAGTCGGCATTGCCTGAGACGGTTAGGATAACCATACGATCACCTGTCCGCTCACCACAACGCACTGTTAGTGTACGCAATGCACCAGTATCATGCATAGGATGATAGGCCTCCAAATCCATATCGACCCACCATTTGGTGGTGGCATTGAGCGCTTCTACCATCCAGGGATGTCCTAAATGACATTCTGTGAGCTGAAATACATGACCGCGCGTATTAAAGAGTATTAATCCTAAATAACGCTTACCGGCTTTATCACTGGAGAAGGAGAATTCTAGTTTATTGCGATAATGCCAAGGTGGATCGCAGGCAATGATAGGGTGAAATACTGTTTCTTTGTTAAAATGTGCTTGTAAAAGAGCTTTTACTAAACGCTCTTTTTGTTGCAATTGCTCTTGGTAGGGGATATGTTGCCAACGGCAACCACCACACTTTCCAAAGTGCACGCAACGTGGAGTGCTACGTGCCTTTGAAAGACTCAGCCAGGTAATTTCATTGCTACGATATTTGTTGATTTTGCGCTTGCGTAACTGTACCAATACTCGATCACCAGGGCAAGCAAAGGGGATTTGGACGGCAATCGATTGGCCTTGTCCATTTTGTGCAATACCTAATCCATCGCCATCTGTCGCAAAATCAGTGATTTCTATTTCAGTGTCAGGAGTGTTGCTATTAGTCATAAATAAATGTCTGCAGTTGTCAGATTTGTAACCTTTAAATGATAATCAGGGCAAATACAAAAGCAAACAATGCAAACGACTCGATAATACCAATGGCGGCAAAGCACTTTCCATATACACTGGGTTGTTTTAAGCTTGCCTGAATACCTGTAGCGCACACTTTGCCCTGATAAATAGAAGAAAATAACAATGCTGTGCCTGAAAACAGGCCAATTGCAATGGCAGAAACAGGCGATAAAGTGCCGCCTAAAATAGCTTTTTGCATTTGCAACATTAATAAAAATCCATAAATAACTTGCGATGAAGGGGCTGCAGCCATACCGATAAACTTACCATGTCCTTCTTCGGTGCGGCTCATGGCAGCATGAGAAGCAGATCCTGCAATCCAACAGCCAATACTACATCCAATACAACTCAATCCTAAGGCAATGGCCGGACCCACCATGTTAAAATCCATACAACTTCTCCTGTTGTGTTATCATTAGACTTCTTTGTAAAATTCTATCAGATGCTCAAATACTAATTTCATCAATCAAGCTTCCCTCAAACTACATAAAACTAACTAAATGAAGAAATAACAGCTATTGCATAATCAATTTATCGAAAATCTGTTTCTTTATTTGCTCTTTGGGGTAGGGTGAGCTTTTAATAACTTAAGGGGGCGGAATGGTTTACCACCGCCTTCAAATGAATAATGGTACCACTCTAAAAAATTAAGACGCAAACCGTGTATTACAGCACTCATGGTACACAAAACCATATTTACAAAATGAGCAATTACTACTAGTAATATTCCTAAAAGTAGCGGCATAGCACTTGCAAATTCATTGATAGTCGCTCCAACCAACGCTCCTGATAAGCCCAGCGCATAGAGGCGTAGATATGACAATGTATCTGCAAAAACTTGAATCACTACTGTAATCTCAAAAATACCAGTCCAGCCATGTTGAATTATTCCCATTATCCACGCAATTGCTAAGCCACTTAAGAGTAGTTGTAGGCCTACTTGGCCACCTTTAGCTAAATTAATATCAAAAACATAATTCAGTAAGCTTGGTACTTCTAAATAATAAGGAAAATAAAGGTAAGCACCGATCAAAAACAACATCCACCCCACTGAAGACCAAATGCGCAGAGCATAACGACTCATGGAAAGCAATAAATGGACCACTCCCACAAACAAAGCTAATTCAAACATAATGTTGTCAGTTAGGGCATTAAGTATTTCATAATTTCCAGTGGCGTCCCCAGAAGGTGTAAAGCTAACCAAGGCGTATGGATTAGTGGCGTTTTCTAATTCGGGATAATCTTTGAGCCACGACTGATAGGTGCTATCTTTAGTGTGCATATGATAGGCTGCTTTTTTTTCAGCTAACCAATGCAACAAAGAAACTTTACGAAGTGGGTTGTTAGGAGCAATTTGCATGCCAAAAAATGAGGTCATCAACGTACCCCAAATCACACAACCTGTAAACAAAATAGTGCATAAATTTAAAATGCGTTTTTTCAAACCAGCCATTTTAGGATATTTATAGCGCAAAAATAGGGCTATTACTAAATAAATTAGCCCATAGCCGGCATCGCCAATAATAAAAGAAAAAAACAATGTAAAACCAAACAACACCCACACTGATGGATCGTTATCAGTTGCCGAAGGGGTATCATAAATATGTACTAAGTCTTCTCCTAAGCGTGCAACGCCATGATTTTGTAAACAAGTTACCGGTACATCAGACTTGTCAAGAGCGATTTCTTCATGGTAAACATCTAAATTTTCAAGCATATCATCGATGGCATGTATTTTATTGGCTGGGACCCAACCTTCTACGGCAAAAAGGGCACCATCCATTGTTTGCGTAACGTAGTTGTGTACGGTATTTAAATTAGCTTTATTCATTTTATCGATTAAAACGCGATGCAACATGTCGTTGTATTTTGCATATTCTTTCAATACTGCGCCAAATTGCCGTAATTGGGTATGCACCTGCATTTCTTGCTTTGCAAGCGTGTTTAGAGAGCTCTCAAAATGCATTTCTGTAAGTTGTGGATGGCTAAAAGGTGCATGATTTATGCCAATATAATAATCTAGGCCATGTGCTGTGCTAACAAAAAGTATTTCATTTGGTACAGGTGTGTCATGGAAAGCAGTTTGACGGGCTGAAAAAAATTGAAAATAACATTGTCCTTGTTGCTCAATATTGGAAATATCTTCTAAAGAAAAATCGCCAAAAGGGGCGATGCGAGAAATCTCGATATTTAATATGCGCTGTTCTTCTTGTAGATTTTGGATTTTGAGCTGGTCCTCTAAAATATTAGTAATGATCTTATCAAGTGAGTATTCACTTTCATCACCTTCTAATTGCTCCTGTACAGGTAAAGAGCGTAGGATTTTAATCGCCTTTAAAACTCGCTCTATCTCTTCAGGTATGATTTGTGGGGAATTTGCTTGCGGATCAATAAAATGAATCAAGCCATGGCTTTGCGATTTTTTAAAAAAGGCATTTTTATCTTCTGCTACGCCGATAAATAGAATTTTTTTTACATCCTCACGCATCCTCAAGCCCTTTTGTACTTTACTGATTTATGAAGATCAATTTTCTTTTTAGCCACTTTAGCTCGTGCTACAGCGGCTAATTGTTGATCGGCTAAAGAAACTTTAATAACGCGAATGTACTCAGTAGCTCTTGGTATTAATATTTTTTCAAACAAATTTACCCGAATTGAAACTTCACGCAATTCTTTTTCAAGCGCCTGTAGTTGTTCTTGTCCAATCATTACCCGTTGATGCATAGTGACAAGCTCTCGTAAACCAACAATCGCTCCATCCACCCATGCAGGAGTTTCAAAGAGGTTATATTTGAAATCGGCAAAAGTAATACCTTCAAAGAATGGAATCTCCGTCCCTGCGATGTTATCATAGCGCTTGCTCACTTTTTCGATCACCACCGCCTTTAGCGGATCTATACTAGTCTGTGTGGCTAGTAGACCACTAAAACCTTGCACATATTGATGTTGTTTATTTTCTTGTTCTTGCAATTGGGCTATTTCGGTGCGTACATCATGCACTTGTAATTGCAGCATAGCTTTTTTTAATTGCAGGGTTGGCAAATATTTTTCTAATTGCATCAATTGATTTTGCTGATTGCGCAATTCGTTTTTTGTCAGTTTAACTTCAGCCATATTTAAGCCGCCACTTGTCCATTTTTTGGCCAAAATTTGGTTACAATGTTTTGTTTGATGCCAACTTCTGTTGCTAAAAAACAATTAGCTAAAATTTCCCAGCCTAAATCAAGTGCTTCTTCTAAAGAATAGTTAACCTCAAGACTCATCATCCGCTTTTCAAAGAGCTGGGCATAAGCGATCAACTTTTCATCCCATTTTGATAGTTTAAAGCCCATTGCTTGTCTTTCGTTTGCTTTTTTAGACTCGGCATAGAGGCGAATCATAGCATTGGCTAAGTCTCCATGATCCTCACGTGTTACCTTGCCGATTACCAATTGCTTTAAACGAGATAATGATCCAAATGGATCAATTTGTCTGCCATGTAAATAAAATTGACCTTCGGTAATGTAACCAGTGTTATCAGGCACCGGATGGGTTACATCATCACCAGGCATAGTTGTAACACCAATAATAGTAATCGAGCCGCTACCTTCAATCATCACGGCTTTTTCATAGCGTGCAGCTAAATCAGAATACAATGAACCTGGGTAACCTCGATTAGAGGGGACTTGATCCATTGTGATGGCAATTTCTTTAATAGCATCGGCAAAAGCTGTCATATCGGTTAATAAAACCAATACATTTTTGCCATCCGTTGCAAAGCGCTCAGCACAAGCTAAGGCCATATCTGGAACTAGCAAACACTCTACAGCTGGATCGGTAGCGCGATGCACAAACATTACCGTTTTGCTCATCGAGCCGGCTGTTTCTGTATTATCGATAAAAGCTTGATACTCTTTGAAGGTCAAACCCATACCTCCAATAATAACTACGTCAGCATTCGTCTGATTAGCTATTCGCATGAGCAGGGCATTGTAAGGTTCACCAGCTACAGAAAATATTGGTATTTTTTGCGATTTCACTAAGCAATTAAATACATCAATCATCGGAATATTTGTCCGTACCATTTCGCGCGGGATTATTCGTTTTACGGGATTAAAAGAGGTGCTGCCAATAGCTACATTTTCGCCGATTACTTGCGGGCCGTTATCGATTGGTACACCAGCACCATTTAAACGTCTGCCTAGCAACGTTTCTCCGTAAACAGCTTGCATAGGGCGTTTTAAAAAAGTTACTTGGTCATCAGTTGAAATGCCACGCGTATTTTGGAATACTTGCAGTGTGACCTGATCGCCTTCAATACGCAATACCGAAGCAAATACTTTTCGACCGTTTTTGAGGGTAATGATGGCTAATTCGCCCAATCCAACATCTTGTGCTGTGACGGTAATAAGATTACCACGCATGCTATTGATTTTACTATAAACAATCTTCATTGCCCCTCGCCGAGTCTTTAAGTTAATTTTTTCTTCTCAAGTATCTATACAGCAGATCTAATAAGAGGTTTGAGTGCCACTACTAACGTTTGGCCTCTTTAATTAAATTTTCAATATGGTGAAAGATTTCTTTGTAACTTTTAGATTCAAATGTCATGCAATTCATATTCTTGATTTGATTCTGTAAATTCAAAAAAAACTCTCTGGCATCATCGATTTTATGAAAGCGAAAAGAGGTGTCAAAAATATGATTAATTAACTTAAATAACGGAATTTGCCGTTGTAATGGACAATAAGTATCTTCTGGATCAAAGGCATTTTGCTGGAGATAACTGGCATCGTAGAGTTGTGCTTTTAAATAAATAAGCATGTCTTCTAAGGCGATTCCTTCTTCTCCCACAACTTCCATCCGTTTGCCAATTTCATTACCTTGAAATAAGTATAACGAAGCTTTGTGTACCATACTTTGCCAATCATCATCATGAGCGCTGAATTCTTTTGAAACAGCGTCAATATATTTAGACCAAGATAACAATGGGTCGATAGCAGGATAACGGCGCGAATCAGAGCGGGCGCGCGATAAACCTAAAAAGGCTCCCACTACTGATAAAGTCGCTTGTGTAACTGGTTCTTCAAAATTACCACCCGCAGGCGAAACGGCTCCACCAATAGTAATTGAGCCGCTCTTGCCTCCTGGCAAAGAAATCACCCCGGAGCGTTCATAAAATTCAGCAATGCGCGAAGATAAATAAGCCGGAAAAGCTTCTTCGCCCGGTATTTCTTCTAAGCGGCCTGACATTTCACGCAAAGCCTGAGCCCAGCGGGAGGTGGAGTCAGCCAACACTAACACGTCCAGCCCCATTTGACGATAATATTCGGCAATGGTAATGCCCATATAAATTGATGATTCGCGTGCAGCCACAGGCATTGAAGAGGTATTGCAAATAATAACGGTGCGCTTCATCAAGGTTTCAGAAGTATGGGGGTCGATCAAATGAGGGAATTCACGCAACACTTCCACTACTTCGCCAGCGCGCTCTCCGCAGGCAATAAATACTACGATGTCTACTGATGCGTATTTTGAGAGATGATGTTGCAATACAGTTTTGCCAGCCCCAAATGGACCAGGTGTACAAAAACTTCCGCCTTTCATTAACGGGAATTGTGTATCGATAATGCGCTCGCCAGTATCCATCATTTTGGTAGGCTTAATTTTATCGCCTTGTATTAAAGAGTTTTTAACTGGCCATTTTTGTACCATGGTCAGGGAATGTTCTACTCCGCTTTCATCGCGTACTCTGGCTACTACCGTATCGATGGTGTAAGAGCCAGGTGTAATCATCCAACTAATGGTATAATCGCCATAAAATGAAAAAGGGAGCATGATATAGTGGTGAAAACGACCTTCTAATGTTTTCCCTAGATGGTCACCACGCTGTACCACCTCACCAACTTTAGCTAGTGGTTCAAAATCCCAATGACGTATATGATCAAGTGGCGCTAAATAAAGTCCACGCGGTAAGAAATATCCAGCTACATCAGCGATATTAACAAGTGGATTTTGTAGCCCATCAAAAATCGAAGAAAGTAAACCAGGGCCTAGTTCTGCTTCCAGCAAATCTCCTAAAAAGGTGACCGTACTATCTAATTTAATGCCGCGTGTATCTTCAAATACCTGTATTTTTGCTTCTTCTCCATTGATTTCTATTACTTCGGCTTTTAATTGTGTATCATCGACTTGGACTAATGCTAGTTCACCTTGCCGAATCATCCCATCAAAGCGAACATGTAAAAGATTACCAAAAGCTTTTACCACTTTACCATGTGCATATTTGTCTTTTTGCGTTGCATTTGTCTCTTTCATGATCCTTCCTTCACGATGGTTTCAATGATCTGTAATCCCTTTTGACGATTTAATGTCACCCACTTCTCAATTACAATTAACTTTATGAGATAAGCTAAAATGCGTTCAATGGAAAAGGTGTCGGATATACTTGCAAAACTGTCAATTTTTTCTAATCGATACTCATCGATTGCTCTTTGCAAATGCAATGGATCACCGTTATACTTACTAAAAATAATTTTTAATTCTCGATATTCTTCTGGAGGCTCATACTCAGGAGCATCTTTTTGTGCTAGCAATTGCGCGATAAATTCTTCTTCTGGATTTTCGTATTGCAATTCTAAAATTAAATCAGCTTGTAATTTTTGGGCCCGAAAAGCGGTTAATATTAAACGCACTTCGCGCTCAAACTTCAAATAGGCTTTTAGAAAGGGATCGCTTAAGTTATTGCTACGAAAAAAATGGGCTAATAAAGATGGGAAATGGCGCAGTCGATCGGCATTTTTATCATATTGTTCAAGAAAATCGTGTACATAGCGTGGTAAGCCATGTCCAATAAAGGCTGCTTCTTCAATTTCATCAGCGCTTAAAGTTCCAAATAGATCAAAAGAATCACTTAACCACAATGCACGTAAATTAATAAGATCATAATAACGACGGATTATAGCGGTTTTAGCGTAATCGTGCTTTGATAAGTTTTCATGCAGCAGCTCATCTAATTCAGCAAAGGTAATTTCGGGTGTTTCATCAAAGGAAAGTGGAGGCAGCAAAGTAACTAAAAAATAATATTTAGACATTAAACCCCTAACCGAAGATCAATGTACGAAAATCTTTGCGCAGATAACGAGCTAACAATTCTTTGATGGCCTGGTCACTTAGATCTAAAACCATTTTTTTACCATGTAGTTTTAATTGCGCACCTCCCTGAAAATTACCTATTTCTAAAGGATGGTCTTGTAATTTTTTACGTATATTTTCAAGTAGTAAAGCATTTACCTGCTCAGAGGAAATTAGGTTTGGAATTACAGCGCTAAAATCTGTGCCAATACCATCTTTTTCAATGGCTGCAATTAATCCCGCAATTAAATCGGCAATAACTTTAGGATTTACTAGAATGCTTTCCAGTGAGTGTTGAAGTTCTTTAGAGAATAATTGCTGTTCGATTTGTTGCCGTAAGCCCTCTAAAGCTTGTTTTGCAGCTTGTTGTAAAGATATATGAAATACATTGCGTTCTTGTTCAATCTCTGAGCGGACCTGCTGCAATAATTTTTCTCTATCTTGCTGGGCACTATTTTGTATCTCATCAGCAAGTTTATGGGCTTTTTCAATGATTTCGGCAGCTTCTTTTTGGGCTGGCTCTAATGTCTTGTGGCGCAGTTGATCGCAAATCGTTTTTATTTTATCTTGACCCCTTTCTAATGATCGCATGTTTGACACCCAAAAGAATTGTAAAAAATGTTTTGTTTGGCACTCCATTTGGCAAATAACTCTATTGCGGAACATAACATGGTATTAGCTTAGATTCAAGTATTTTTCTTATTTCAAGTACTTTTTTTATTGCAAATACTTAATTGTTGAAATTCTTTTTATCTAGAGTGATAAAAAAGAAGTCTAATTACGTATGTCCCAAAAACAGTCTATTCAAGGAGTATTTATCTTGTTTTTGATAGGAATAAATCTTTTTTTTTGTTAATAAAGATTGTCTTTACTAGTGCCGCTATACAATTCCTACTTTGGATGAGTTTGATATTTATATGATAAAACAACTTTTACCACTAGCCTTGAGTCCGTTTTTATTATGTCACGCTCCTATTTTTTCGCAAAACACAAAGGCCGCAGAAACCAAAGCACCTTGTCAGAATAGTACTTCGCTTAAAGAAGAAATCTCTTTTGTAATGTTTACTCCTCCTAGTGGTTGGAGTATGGTGGATTTAAAATCATTACCGCTAAAATTAGAGCGTGTAAAGGTGATGGTAGTGGGCTCTGGATCAGTCAATTATGCGCCCAGATTAACTTTAAGTGTTGAGCCATATGCAAAATCACTTAAAGATTATCTGAAAATGATTAAGAAAAAAAATGCCCACTTAGGTGCTGATTGGAAAGATTTAGGGGTTCTCAAAACAGCTCTTGGAAATGCAAGTTTGTCTCAGCTAGATAGCAAAGCGCAGTGGGGTGAATTGCGTCGTATGGATGTAATTTTATTACATAATGAACAGATTTACGTTTTGACAGCAACAGCATTAAAAGATGAGTTTCATCAATTTTATCAAGAGTTTTTTAGTGCTATGCGTTCTTTAAGATTGGCAAATAATGTTTATGATGCAATTTTAGATAATCAGCTGCGTCAGCAACTTGAACTACAAGTTAAAGAATTAAAACAACAGTGGGCAGCCATAATTGCACAACAAAATAAGCCTGCAAATTTAGAGCATAAAAAGGTCCTTTTTGAAAACACTGCTTTTCAAAATCAATCGTGGAAGCCTTTTGTTGATATGCTCAACCAAAAATTCAGCCAATTTGGTTTAGAATGGCAAATGTTTTTTTTAGAAGAATTAAAAAATCAACTTATTGACGAATCTAGTGATTGTCAAACACATACAACTTTGGAGAATACAAAATGATGTTTAAAAGAATGTTGGTTATGGCAACAATAGCTGCAATGGCCTCATTATCTACTCAAAGCCTTGAAGCTGTTACGTATGTCACCGATACTGGCGGCTATGCTTATGACGAATCGCGTGCTGCTACCAATTTGGCACCTGCCATTGGTTTGGCTACTGTGGCAATTGTTGGTATTATTGCTATTGCCGTACAAAATTCACATGGCAGCAGTAGTTCTTCATCGCACTATGGTTACTGTCCACGCTCAAGTTATTCATGTTATGATTATTCAGATTGTTGCAGCTCTTATAGCAGTAGCCGTGGTTGTTATTCCTATAGTAATAGATTTAGCTCATATAGTCGTAGCTGTGATAGACATAATTCTGGACATCGCAGTTCAAGACATTGCGATTGTCGCTAAAGTGATTAGACTTCTTTTGAAAAAAGGTAAAAATGTAGTTTCGAAAGAAGTCTATTGAATAGCTCAGGTCTTACATTAGCCTTTTTTGTTTTTTCTTCCAGGTTATTATGAAAAAGCCTCTAGTGTTGCATTTGCAATTTTTATTTTCATTAGTGGCTATAGGAGTAGCTATCTGCAGCTGCTCTAAGACAACTGTTTCGCAATGGCAGTTAGAATCCATCATTACACGCAGACCATGTTTTAACAGTGGGCGCATATTATTTGCTCCGCAGACTGATGTTCCTCATATTGAGCTTGAGATTGTGCGTAGTCAGTCTGGGATGCGCTTTTATATTAATTTGATTTTACTCTCTGCCAAGCCCTGTGATAATCACCCTGCCGTAGATTACAATGTAAATTATAAGACAGATGATTGCAAATATGCCCACGTTAATATTGTTTTTGCAAATGAGGAAAAATGGGACGTTTATCCGCGATTATTAGCTGGTTGGCAGCGTTTGTTATTAGCAGATGAGGTATCGGAAGCATTGATTAGCCGTTTATGTGCGGGGGATTCTTTTAACATATATGTCAATGATTATCAAATAGCGATTGTGGCAGAAGATTTTGTGCAAAGCTATGAGGCCCTCTTGGCCATTCCTATTTAAATTACTCACCTTTCAAATTCTGCGTAAGGTGAGTATTTAATTAAGTCAAGAAAATGGTTGAATTATTTTTAGTGAATACCACATAAGGAAGTCTAATCATTAAGATACACCAAAGGGGAGCTAAATGCGTGTGATGTTAACAAGACCAGTACATTTCTTTTTAATTATGACTATGACATGTACATTAGTAAATGGTAAAATTCAAGCTCAAGAAGGAGTGTCATGCTGTAGCGAAATGGCATGTGCAAATCAAGAAGAATGTGGCGATGCATATGCTGAGAATGGTCGCACTGCTCATTGGTCAGCTTACATTCCAATTACATTGATGATCGCGGCAGCCATTTTCTTTGGCTTTGCCGATAAGAAGCACGATAAATGTAGTAGTAGTGGTGATGGAAGTAAAGTTCCTTCGCGCATTTCAAATGGTTCAAGCCGATCTTGTAGCAAAGAGCGCTCTAGTGGCCATCGTTCAAGTCGTAGCTTCTGCGGTAATCAGCGTACTCATCATCAACGTGCTCATTCTCGCTAAAAATAGATAGGCAAGTCTTATAAAAAACTTGCCTGTCTAGCACGTTTTATATGTTGTAGAATGTGAAAGCAGCTTCGCGTTGCGCAAATATATTCAATGAGTCTTTTGTAGCAGCCTTATACATGCCTGCAGCTAGTCCATCCAATTTGCTGTTAACGTTAAAGAAGCGTTCCACGAGCAGCATTGGTAGTAAGTTTTTCAATACATAGGAAATGCGCAACATGCGCTTTTCATTATTGCTATAGTCTTCTATCTTTACTTCCTTGCCTTCAAATTCGTTGTTTTTTAATATGTTAGTATGTTCTGCAAAGCACTTTGCAGATTCTATCAGGCCAATATGGATGATACGCGCGGTTAGCGAACTTAAAGCGCTTCTGGCAGCTACATGCAATATTTCTTTGTTGTTGGTGATGATGGCTATAGCTGCACCCACCAACCAACCTGAAGCTGCATCAGTCAAAAGATTTTGCAATGATTGTAATAGCACATTTTGTGAAATAGAGTCTTTAATATTTTCAGGTAAGTTAGCGCGCAATATTTGCATTACTTGGTGAACAGCTAGGTCAACGAATTGGGCACAGTGACTATAAAATATATAATTATTACCATAATTACTGGCTGCTTTAAGTATAATTACATGCGATAAAATTTCACTAGCACCTGATATATAATTTTTATTCTCTTCAAAAACTTGGCGCGAATAGGGTGATATTAATAACTCAAAAGCATCCATAGCAAGCTGTTGAACAACTTTTTGTAAGTGCGGTATCGCTGTCGCCAATAAGCTTAGATCTTGATTGTGATTCATGCGAACATGTGATTGATAAGTTATAATTGTATCTAATAATAGCATTATTGACTCCTTTTATTAAATAATAAGTAGATTATAATTCTATAGTTTTATTTATGTTTTTGTCAATCTATATTATTATTCACTTATTTTAAAATTTTTGAGTGGTGTCCTTTTCTATATCTGTGCTATATTAGACCGTACTTCTGAGCAGGTCTTTTATGTCATATTTTACTTTATCGTCAATCTTTTTTTTATATGCATGGTTCTTCCTTATGCCAATTACAATCACCGCCTTTAATGAGCCGTTAATTGACAAAAAAACAATTCCTTACCGCACTATTATTAAGGCTTGGCGTCACGGAGAATCAGGGGCTAACAAGGCAAAAAAACTATCTGGTGGTGGCTATGATTGCCCCTTAACGGAGTTAAATGAAAATGGCCAAAAACAAGCCCAAGCTTTAGGAGAGCGACTAGTCAGTCAGGGGAAGCTTGATATTATCTATTCATCTGATTTAAGTCGCGCTGCTCATACAGCTTTAGCCGTAGTAAATGCTTATGCTAATAAAGGTGAAATAGTTAAAATAAATTATTCCAAACAATTGCGCGAAATTTTGCACGGTGAATTTGACTTTACTGATGTGAGAGCACGCACTGAATCAGGCATAGCTCGTTTTTATGCGGCCTTAGCTAATGATGAAAAACAACTAACTGCAAATGATGAATTGTACGACAAATATCGCTTTTGGAAAATACATCCACAAGCGCTCAATGATAGTATAGTTCCTGAGCTAATTGTAGATGTGGAAGATTATATTAAAAGAGGTGAAAAACGTCCGGAAACTTCATATCAGTTATGGCATAGAATATATAAGGAGTTTATCGGCATTGCGCAAGAAAATCTAGGAAAAAACGTTGGCATATCGATGCATGGCGCTGGATTAACAACCCTTATAGAAGGATTGAAGAAAAATTCAGAGGGTCTATATTTGCCACCTCATTTTATTACGCAAGAGATTAAAATAAACGATCAGTTAATTATGCCCGCCGCCTTTAGAGTGAATAATTGCGATGTTGTTTATTTTATTTATGACTCAAGAGGAGATGGCACTCTGGAACTATATAATCAGCAAACCATCGATTAAAAAATGACTATTCAAGCTATCTTTTGGGATTACGACAATACAATTTTGGCTACTGCTGAGGCGCACTGGCAAAAACATCAAAGTGTTTTAGCTCGTCAAGGTATTAAATTGCATGATAACTATCGCCACAGAGTTTACGAAAATAATGGTCAGCAAAATTGGCAATGGCTCAAAGAAGAATTGGGTTTAGTTTTTACAGAAAAAGAGTATCTGCAAGCTATTGATTTAGAATTTGGGCAATTTTTGCAAAATTTGCAAATGCGCCCCGGCGTGGAGAAGCTTTTAAATCTTGCTGATCAGAAGAGTATACCTCAGGCTATTGTCACAAATGCGCGCAAAGCATCAGCAAAACCGGTGCTTGATGCCAAAAACATTACAACACGCATGCAATTTATCCTTTATAAGGAAGATTATCAAGGACGCAAGCCCAATCCTTTGCCCTATCTAAGTGCTCTTGCCAAAATGGCTACCTTTTTAAAACAGCCGCTTGATCCTAAGAGATGCTTAATTATTGAAGATGATCCTAAAGGAGTTGAGTCTGCTCATAAAGCAGGTGCTATTGTAATTCAGCGCAAAATAAGTGAAAGTGCGCAGGAGAGCCCTTATGCAAACTATTGCTGCTATCATGAAGCAGATTTTATAAAAACAGTTGAGAATTTATTGAATTGTTAGAAAAACTTAAAGTTCAGATTAATAATAGGAATAGTAAATGCTGCCATATTTAGCGATGCGCACTTGTATGGAGAGTGGCGCTCAACTTTTTATCACAGGCGATTTGGCAGTGAGTATGAGCTGTGCCATGCTAAGCAATTTAAATATAGCTATTCATAATTTAGCGTTGCATCTCTTAAAAGAATATTTAAGCGATACTAATTTTAATAATAATATCGTTTATATTAATTACAGCTGTGTACTGGCCACAAACTCTATCGTTCTACTCAGCGCAGATTATTTTTGTGGCAAACATGCAGTTTTTCAAGCACGTGCCCGATTATTTGTGACAATTAGTCATCTAGCTTTTGAAACTCTGAAATATATTTTTGATAAATTAAATTTATGTGAAAATCCCATTACCAACCCATTCTTACTGTCTTTAGCTAAGGATGCTGCTGTGGGTTGGCTAGCTGGCGCCACTATTGCCCTTATGATTGATAATGGTAATGTGATACTGCAAAAAGCTAATTACAGTGCCTTAACAGCGCTATTTGCGCGTCTATGTTTTCGTGGGGCCGTGGAGGGTGGGAAATATTTAAATGAATATGTAATTTTGAAAATAGATCAGTCTAACATACGATTGTATGCCCGCCGTTTGCTATGTTTGCTGTGTGAATTCTTGCCAGTGATGGTAGTGGGCAAAATAAGTGATTATCAAACTGGTACGTTGTCAGGAGGATTATCTAAACCGATAGGAACTTGTACATCGTGCTGTTCGCAAGCGGCCAATGGCCCTCTTAATGTTAATTCCTTTCAATGTGAAGATAATTGGCCTGATTATTTTTGACTCACCTTACCGCAGAGTTTGAAGAATGCTTTTAGTATCTATTTAAAACCTATTAACCTGAGCCTACTAATCTGAACTTTGCATGCAATGCATCTTTTTAGCAAAGCCTATTTCTTTTTTTTAATAGAAAAAAAGTTTTTATAATTGGTTGTTGTTTTTTTTATTTATTATAAGTTATAACGTAGTAATAATTGTAAATTTTGGTTTAAATAAGCAATTCTATGCACAATTTCAATAAGTGATTTTTGTAACATAGTCTAATAGATAAGATGGGTGCTAAAAGCATTAGACTTCTTTCGAAATTACATTTATTTGTTAAAAGGAGCTTAATAGATGTCATCCTATTTTGGTGTTTCTTCTGAAAATTTAGCCACCAGCTTTAATAGCGCCGTTCAAAATTGTTCTCTTTATAATCTTTCTAATATGCACTATGCGCTGCAATTAGATGGACAACAATCCTATGGTATTAGCTTTATTGCGTCTGAACGCATTGCTATATTATGTAATCAAGTAGCTTCTATTAGCCCAGCATGGATTTCTACTGTTGCCAAAATCGTCAGCTTAGGGGGTGTTTTTTGTGCCATTGGTAGGTTTGTGTTATTTGAGCTGAAGGGTGGAGTTAATGAGGCTGACTCGAAACTAAGGGATGTGGCATGGAATGACGTATCAGATGATTTTAATGAAGTAACTAGTGGTTTATGGTGGGCAGAAAAAGTTGAAAATGCCTTAATCATAGTGGAGCAAGGTTTTCAAAACTCTGACAAACTAATAAATGTAGCTTCTTTAGTTTCTTATGTAGCCTTATGTGTCCTTGGGCATCCGATTGAGGGTGTGTCAGGTTTAATAGGTTTGGGACTTGTCACTTTAAAAAGACATGCACAATTACCTGCTACTATAGATCGCTATTTACAACCGATAGTTAATTTGGCTAAAGTAATCTACGGCTTTACTCAATCTACCTTCATCTTATTTAGAATTGTTGCCGTATTTAATGGTTTAGAGCGTGTTTATAGCTTATTGCCCTCATCGGAATTGGGTAGGAGCATTTTGCCTGCAAAAATTATCAATCCATTGCATGGTTTACATTGCTACGAACGTCTCACGCAATCTTACCAAGAGCTAATCGTTGCGCAACGTCGTAAATGGATTGCTGATAGTGGACTTGGTGCTGAACGTTTTTCTATTATACCAACTTATGTACATGCTGATCGTGTTAATGAGGTTTTACCACCTGATTATCTTTCACAAATGGATGATGTTGATATCAATCAAATATTTAATGATTTAGATGCTGCCATTGAACGGCTTAAAACCGATACTCAGGAATGGCGAAAAGATACAGAGACATGCCAGTGGCAAACATGGGCGCAAGTTTGGGAAACGGCACAAACGTCACCTAGTGAAGGTGGAGGTGTTGTCTATAAGAGTGGTTATGAAATGCTCAAAATTGCCGCCACCTCTGGTAAGGTGGCTGATGTATTACCACCTGATGTAGGTCTTTTTCAAAAAGTGATCAAGGCATTGGCACACTCAATACTGCATGATGAAGAAAATTTAAAAGCTAAGCTAATAGATTTTGAGCGCATTGGTAAACAATGTGCCGAGCGTTGGACTAGCGAGGTGCAATTCTTATTGAGTCCCAATACCAAAGATTTGGGCTGGGCTGTGCATAATGAATTGGCCAAGTTACGTGGTTCTATCTTGCAAGGAGTCATACATGATTTTGGTCAAGGAAAGATAACTACGGGCGATTATTACATAGATGCACAGCTTAGTAATCCAGATGATAAAACATTGAAATTTCTAGGTGCGCTAAAGCCCTTGATGGCCTTAACAGGTGGTGTTAATGGAACACATGTTTTAAATTCTTTCCACGATGCTTTTAGACCAATTTTTCGCACCTATGAAGGTGAGGTCAATGCACAATTACACCCTTACAATTTATTGGGTTCATTGTTTCAAAGATTTTTTGCGCTTAATGAGTATATTCCAAAGGCTATTGATTTTCTTAAGGATCCAGAAAAAGATCCAGGTGGATATATACTATCGTATTTTTATGCCACTATTATTGGAATGCAGGCAGCCTCATCACACCCCGCTTCTGCGCAATTATCTATATTGCCTTTTGCTATTTATCCAGCTTTACAAGCTCACTTTGATGAACCTGAAAGATTGGTAGAGCATATTTACGATGCTATTTATCCGCAGTTAGTATTCGATGAGAAGAGTGGCAAATTTGAAGAACGGCGAAAAATTCAGTGGGAAAGTGTGCAAACATGGATGAACAACTTTGTCACTAATTTGTCCGCTTCTGAAGATGAGAATTTAGATCCTGCCGTTGATTTTCATGATCACTATTTTGAAGACATAGAACTAGGTGGAAATGTTGAGATTAAGGGTAGCGGCAAAATTGTTCCTACTTTAACTCTCGAAGGTGTCCGTTTGATGCTCTGGGATATGGGTATTTTAAAGCGCCACCCCAAAGATCAATCGTTAGAGTACTTATATATTACAAATGGTCGCCCGCAAGCACGTTAATAAAATCACTGAATTAATCAGTCTAATAAACAAGCCTATGATTTTTAAAATCATTGGCTTGTTTTTTCGTTAGACTTTTTTCAAAACTGTAATAGCTGCCCCTGTTAGCCCTTTCACGATTAATTTTTTCGCTGAGAAATTTACTACTCGTACTATTAGTTCTCAACCATTAACATTTTTGCTTATCCTCTAAATAAATATATTGCATTTTATGTGTTCTTAAATTATAATTCTGGTATTTACTTATAATATTATCTAATAATAGGTTTAATTTATGTCATCGTATGTTGGTATATCTTCTGAAAATTTAATTGTCAGCTTCAATAGCATTGTTCAAAATTGCTCTCTTTACAGCCTTTCTAATACGCAGTATGCGCTGCAATTAGATGGACAGCAGACCTATGGCATTAGCTTTATTGCAGCCGAACGTATTGTTATACTCTGTCAGCAACTCTCACCCATTGCACCAGCGTGGATTTCTACCGCCGGAGCAATCGTCGCTTTAGCGGGAACTTTTTCGCTTGTTAGTCAAATCATAGTATCCCAAATGGAAGGTCTTTGTAATGAAATAAAAAGATCTCCTGAAGGAATTAGCTTTCGAGGTTGGACTAAGCATGATTTAGCTGATTATATATGGTGGTTTGATAAAGTTAAGGATCTTAGTCGTCTAATAGTGCAAGGTTTTCAAAATTCAGATAGACTCATTAATGTCGCTTCTTTAGTTTCTTACGCTGCTCTTTGTGCTCTAGGTCATCCCATTGAGGGTGTGTCAGGTTTTGTTGGCATGGGGCTTGTGACTTTAAAGAGAAATGCACAATTACCTGCACTTGTAGATCACTATTTACAGCCGGTGGTTAATATGGCACGCATCATTTATGGTTTTACACAATCGACGTTCTTTGTGTTTAGAATCGGTAGTATCCTCTCTGGATTGTCACAAGTGTACAGTATATTATCTACATCATGGCTTGCTAAAAGTATTTTACCTGCAAAGATTCTCAATCCGTTGCTTGGTTTGCATTGCTACGAACGTCTCACGCAATCTTACCAAGAGCTAATCGTTAAGCAACGTAAATGGCTTACTGATAGTGGACTTGGTGCTGAACGTTTTTCTATTATACCAACTTATGTACATGCTGATCGTGTTAACGAGGTTTTACCACCTGATTATCTTTCACAAATTAATGATATTGATGTCAACCAAATATTTAATGATTTAGATGCTGCCATTGAGAAGCTTAAAACCGATAGTCGGGAATGGCGAAAAGATACAGTGACAGACAAGTGGCAAACATGGGCGCAAGCTTGGGAAGAGGCACAATCCGCTCCAAGTGAAGGGGGCGATGTAGCCTATATGAGTGGATATGAGATGATCAAAATCGCTGCCACCACTGGTAGAGTGGCTGATGTATTGCCACCAGATGTTGGTCTTTTTCAGTTAGTTATCAAAGCATTAGCCCACTCTATGTTGCACGATAAGGATGAAGATAATCTAAAAACGAAGTTAATAGATTTTCAGCGCATTGGTAAACAATGTGCAGAACGATGGACTAGCGAGGTGCAATTCCTTTTAAACCCCAATACCAAAGATTTAGGTTGGGCCGTGCATAATGAATTAGCCAAGATGCGAGGGGCTCTTCTGCAAGGAATAATGACTAGTATCATAGCAGGAATTAAAAACGCAAATGATATTAATAACCCTGAACTTTCTGCTAATATAAAAACGTTGTTGGATATTACGGGTGGAGCTAATGGAACACACGTATTAAACTCCTTTCACGATGCTTTTAGATCAATTGTGCGTACTTATGAGGGAGAGGTGCGTGCTCAATTACATCCTTATAGTTTATGGGGTTCATTGTTTCAAATGTATTTTGGTTTAAATGAATATGTCTCTGGGGGAATTAGTTTTCCTGACCAGAGTACACCGACAAGTGAATTATTAAATATTTTTGGGCGCGGATGGTTAATTGGAACATCGGCAGCTATCTCTCATCCGGCTTCAGGTCAGCTTACACTTTTGCCCTATATTATTTATCCAGCTTTCCAGCAACATTTTGATAAACCTGAAAGCTTAGTTTCGTGCATTTACGACGCTATTTATCCGCAGTTAGTATTCGATGAGAAGAGTCGCAAATTTGAAGAACGGCGAAAAATTCAGTGGGAAAGTGTGCAAACATGGATGAACAACTTTGTCACTAATTTGCCCGATTCTGAAGATGAGAATTTAGATCCCGCCGTTGATTTTCAGGCTCACTATTTTGAAAACATAGAACTAGGTGGAAATGTTGATATTAAGGGTAGCGGCAAAACTGTTCCTACTTTAACTCGCGAAGGTGTCCGTTTGATGCTCTGGGATATGGGTATTTTAAAGCGCCATCCTAAAGAAAATTACGATTATATTTATAAAGAAAGTGGTCGTCCGCTAGAGCGTCTAGTAAAATGAGCCAATGATGAGTAGACTTCTTTTGAAATGGGCTTTTTTCGAAAGAAGTCTACTAGTTTTGTGCTATACGACGTGCCTGGTTTAATTCCCAAAAAGTTTGGTCGCTACCAGACCATATTTTTAGAGCTGTTAAAGCATATTCTTTAGCGGCTACTGCGTTTGACAATCCTTCCATGGCTAACGCCAATCCAAGGTATGCTTTGGCTTGATTAGGTAAGCGCTCTAACTGTTTTTTAAAACTACGGACCGCTTGTTCCCATTGTTTATCTTGCAATAAAAGAAAGCCATATAACTCAAATGCGGATTGCACTGGTACGGGAATACCATTGTGTGGCAAGAAAGTCTTTGACTCTATTTCAGCAGCTAATTGGGCATGCGCCAGGGCTGCGGTCGCATTACCATGACTTTGTTCTTCAATGGCTAGTAGCTCTTGAATGGAGATGCTGAGGATATTAATGCGAAATTCATTGTCTTTATCTACTAAGTTATCAACATAGGGCAACTCTCTTTTTAAATTAGTCCTTAACATTTCTAAAAAGTCTATTACGGCAGAACCGTTGACATAGTCTTTATTGCGCATGGCGCAATAGCCTTGGGCATAAATAAAACTATAGGTTTGCGGCTCATCGCTAACGGGACAGCGCAATATATTTTGCAAGAGTGGCATGGAAAATGGGACTATACAATCACCAGTAGCTACCATGTATCTTGCCACCATCAAAGCCCAATAACCACCTAGCTGACAAATGGGGTGATTTTTATAAAGCTCGGCTATATGGGCAACATTTTGGCGTGCTTCTGTGTACCGGCCTAGTTGTAAATTGGCGTAGAGCAGCCAATATAAGGCATGAAAGCCACGGTCATTGATATCGTTACTTCTTTGGTCTACCCAGCGCACTGAAGCATCGTAGGAGAGTTGATTGGAGGTTCTTACATCATCCCATAAGCCTAATTGTAAGTAGATATGCGAGGGCATGTGTAAAGCGTGCTCTGAATCTGGGGCCACATTTGCATATAAACGGGCACTTTTAAGTGCTAAAATGGCATGTAAAGGATTATCTAACGCATGAATATAATAATGTAATATGCCAGGGTGCTTCAACATCTCTTGCGAAGGATTAAACCCCAGTGCTGTGTCTAATACTCCTGCAGCCATGATATTTTTGTGTAAATTTTGTTCATAAGGGAGCACTGTCCCTAGTATTGAGAGAGCGTACAGACTTATTATTTCAAGATTATTTGGGTATTTAGTATAAAGTTTAGCCATATAATTAGAATAGGCATCATCGCGCTCTATTTTGCCACCTTGTCCATACAAAAAATCTAAGCTATGGAGTAAATCTTTTTCCAAAGGATATTTTGCTTTGTTTATGCGTTCTTTGGCAATTGGATCAAGCTTATTTAAGGCAGCTCGGGCCGCTTCCAAATCTTGCTGCCGCCAAAAAGCTTGGTTATAGGCCATAGCCTCTCCCCAATATGCCAAAGCAAAAGTAGGATCAATTTCTTGGGCTTTTTTAAAATCAATGATGGCTTCTTTATATTCAAAAGAATGCAAAGCGGCTAAGCCTTGCAAAAAAGAGGGTTGTGCTGATGGTGCGCCACTATTTTCAAGCTTAACTTTTCCAAAATTAAAATGAGTTTCAACACTTGTGCAAGGTGCGCAAAAATGGCAAAAAATGAGCACTAATAAAAATAAACACTTCATGACGTACTTGCTTGCGCTCCTAAAACACGATACACTGCTTTTTATCAACAGTGTATCGCTTGTCAAAACGAGTATTTGAATGAACTGGTTTATTTAGTAAAATACCAAACGTTGTTAGTTAGTTGTAGATTTAAATCAAGATCTTGTGCTGCTTTAGTCACACCCATTTCAACACTACTATCATTCCAATTGTTTCCAGCAATCGTACCTGCATTATTTAAGTGTGGGTACCACGCTAAAATATCTTTATAAACATCTTGAGAGCTATTTACATAGATAAAATCTGCTTTGATATTTAATGCTGAGGCTGCCTCAAGTGGACTCATGCGAATTGGAACAATTAGACTACTAGTGTTTTCTTGGACAACATTGGATAAAAAATTTTGAAATGGATGTTTATTTGATTGGTCTGCACTCCAGTCGCTGATAGAATAAATTTTGTTCAAAGAAGGTAAGCTTGAGGCTTGTTGGGCAATATATCGTGCAAATCCACCATCAGCCGATCCGACATCAACTACTGTAGCAGCATCTTGAGTAGTGATGAGGTTTAATAAAGCATAGCCATCTTCTACATAGTAGGGTGTAGGAAGGAGATTGCGTACCGATAGATATGGTTCAGGATTATCGGCAAAAATTGTTATGTTTGTTAAGAGCATTCCGGCAGTAAGCAAATTTTTTAAATATTTCATGAAACAGGCTCCCTTGGTTTGGGGATTATGATACAAATTGAATGTAAATATTTAATTTAATTCAGTCAAGCTCACACTGTCTAATGTGGTATATCACTAATAATCGCTGGTTGCCATATGGTTCGCAAAGCATTCAAAATAGCTAATACATCAATTATTTCTTGGCAAATAGCGCCAGCAACAGGTGGTAAATACCCAAAGGCTGCGATTAGCATTCCAATCAATGAAAGAGTCATGCCACCAATAGCACTTTGCAGTGCAATGCGCCGCATTCGTTGACTAATATGCAAAAATTCATCTACTTTTTGTAATGAGCTTTCCATGATCACAGCACCAGCAGCTTCAGCTGTAATATCGCTATGTCTACCAAAAGCAATACCAACAGTGGCACAAAGCAAAGCTGGCGCATCGTTAATTCCATCACCTAAATAAGCTGTTTTAGCTTTTTGTGTTTCCTCAGAGACAATCTCTACTTTTTCTTCCGGACTCTTGCTAGCATAAACTTCTTTTATACCGACAAAATTGGCTAGATAGTAAACTTCTTCTGGGCGATCGCCAGAAACGATCATAATTTTTTTTATTCCATGTTGTGGAAGTAAATGGTGTATGAACTGTTCACTATCGCGACGAGGTTCATCGCGAAAGCGATAATGTGCGGCTAATTGCTGGTCAATGACGATAAAACATTCTAAGCCGGTCCCTTGCGATAAATCTTGCTTTGTCCATTTTAAATCAAATTTAGCTAAATGTTTGCGACTGGTGATAAGGATTTCATATCCACTAACTGTCCCTTGTAAGCCTATCCCTTTTGTTTCATGTATTTTTTTAGCTTGCAGCAAATCGATTTTTTCAGCCATCGCCTTTTCTAGAATAGCACTAGCCAAGGGGTGTTTTGAATATCTTTCTATACTTGCCACCAGCCTTAGAATTTCTTGCGCGGAATGTTGATGATAAACAGTTTGTTCAGTGAGTATTGGTTTGCCATAAGTGAGGGTGCCCGTTTTATCAAAAATCATGGTTTGGCATTGGTCAATTTGTTCAAGGACGATGGGGTCTTTAATCAAAATGCCGCGCCGTGCACATAGTGAAATGGAGCCAATGATAGCTACAGGTATGGCTATTAAAAGAGGACAGGGGGTAGCAATTACAAGGACAGCTAAAAAACGGATGGCCTGAGCACTGCAGAGCCAGGCCAACAGCGCAATCATAATAGCAAAGGGGGTGTACCACATCCCTAACTGATCAGCTAAACGGCGCATAGAAGGGCGTTTTTGAGCGGATTCAGAAACAACTTGCATAATTTTGGCATAACGTGAGTGTTGTGCCAATTTAGTTGCTTTAATCGTCAATAAGGCATCGCCATTAATTGCACCTGAAAGTACATTTGAGCCAGGGGCTTTGGAGATTAGAAATGGTTCGCCAGTCAAATATGACTCATCCATTACACCATGCCCTTCAATTACCTCACCATCAATTGGGCAGATTTCGTGTGGGAAAACTAAAATTATATCACCAATAGCAATTGTCTCCACTGCGATATCCAAAATATTTTCGTTCTGAATTTGGCTATTTTTGCGATGCGCAATAGTGGGCGCCCGTTTGGCAAGGGCTGCCAGCATCCGCGAAGCACTACCAATAGCATAACTTTCTAAACTGGCTCCACTTGAAAGCATTAAAATAACCAGACAGCCGGCTAAATATTCTCCCAGAATGATTGCAGTGATAATGGACAATCCTGCCAGCAAATCGGCCCCAAATTCCCTGACTAATAATTTGCGTGATAGATCAAAAATAATAATCGTTCCACCGATAAGCAAAGTTACATAGAGTGGTAAGGTGGCAAAATTTTGAAAATTAGTGATTAAATAGTTAAATATTAAATATATAACAATGCAAATAGCCGCTAAAATAGCTATATAAACTTCTGTCCCGAAGGCCGTTGCTGATTTTTTGTTATCGTTTAATAGCATAAGTTCTAAATTAAAACATTTTTTTAATAAATGGCATGATATTTGCATCAAGTGCACTGATTAAATGGGAGGTCATTTATGGAACACTCTACCAACATGAACCAGACTGAGATAAACTTTGATCATTTTCAATTACATGCTTGTTTGCCTTTTGTAGAATTAGCGGATCAAGCACGTGTTCAGTTAGGGCCAGTTTTATTTTGGCCCGCTTCTAAATCACATGAATTTTTAAATGAGCGCGAAAATGCCACTTTTAAAGAATACATGGAGGCGATTAGAGAAATCCGCGCTAATGGCACTGATTCTAGTATTGCAACTGGTACTCTTAATTTGCAACAAACCACCTGTATTTCTATTGACAAGAGTATCCCAGTGCAATCGCGTGAATTCGTCCTGATTGATGCCCTTTATCTTCTCTATTTTGCATGTAGTTTTCGCAATCTTTATTATGGAAATGAAGTACCTTCTTTTCACTCTTTTCGCAAGTTAATTCCAGCTTCTGTAGATTTTATTGAAGATAAAACGCAATGGCATAGCTTACACATTAATGAGGTCGATCGGGAACAAACCATATGCATTCATTTAATTGATCAGGAGCTATGCAATGCATTAGGAGAGGCACTACATTCTTCTTATCTATTAGTCGAACAAACAGCACAAGTACAATATTATAAACGGCTTGTTAGGGCCATTCGCTATGTAGTTGATCGTTTTTTCCAACGTTTCACGAATCTTTTTGTCCAAGGCTTGCATTTTTCTGATCAAATTTTTAAACCAGAAGATTTTATATTTTTAGCCTCAGCCTTTGAAACCTTGTTTAATATTAATGAAAAGCAGGCAGCATCTGACTTTAAATATAAATTGCGCCAACTACTGCAATTAAAATATGATAAACAGTTAGAACTTTTTTGGAAATGGGTCGATGATTTCTATGCGGTCAAGCAAAAATTAACTTGTGGCGATACCTTTATTGATCCCATATTTAGATTTAATCCTAATTTTGAAATTTCGCACATTTTGTTAGGAATTAAAGTTTTCATTTATTCTGTTTGCACCAGCTTAGCCAAACATCATTTAATTGTACCGATTCATGAAGATGCCTACACACCGCCAGATTTCCGTTGGATTCACCCTGATGAATTATTACTATTCTTTTGGTCAGAAACAAATATTCTGCACAAACTCAATCTTTTTATTAAGCAATTGATTAACGAGGATTATCAAGAGGAACTTGATGCGGATGTACATTTTTTAACTCATTTATTTGTCTACATTTATGATAATTACTATCCTAATTACGAGGTACGTGGCATTCGCTTTATTCCAGCATCGCAAGCTGATTTTGCTGCTGATGGTCGGCATATCATTGAAAGATGTCGCCAACAGCAACAGCTTGATCCAGACTGTAAATTACTTAAAATCATACACCCCTCATTTCTTGAGGTATTGGAAAAACGTTTGAATACCACCCATTGACTTGAAATAATTGGTCCATATTATAAATACCAGTATCTATTTTTATGAATGGATGCTGGTATTTATTTAAACAAAAAATAGGTAAGCATATGAAAAAGCAGATCACACATATTTCTATTCATCAAACTAGTAAAATCATCGCCGCCGCGCATGCCATTTTAACGGTGTTGTTTTTCGTTTTACCAGCGGCATTAGGATTTTTATTCCAGGGTCATATTATTAGCGCGCTGAGCATGCTAGTGCTCTCTCCTTTCATAATCTGGCTGCTTTTTTATGTTGGTTATGTGGTGGTGTTTTGGTTATACAATTTACTAATACCATACACGGGCGGAATTGAATTGACACTAGAGTCCACGCAGATAGAGCATGAATAGTCGTTGACTTGGCAAAGAGCTCTATGAGAGAATGTATGTATCGACCCAAAATTCAGGTTAGTAAATCCAGATTTTAAAACTCTTAGGAATGAAAAGTTATGTCAGTTCGCGTTCGCATTGCACCATCTCCAACTGGTGATCCACATGTTGGTACGGCTTATATGGCACTGTTTAATTTAGTATTTGCACGCCACTATCAGGGTAAGTTTATTTTACGCATTGAGGACACCGATCAAACTCGTAGCCGCAGCGAATATGAAAACAATATTTATGAGGCTTTGCATTGGTGCAATATTCAGTGGGATGAGGGTCCTGATATTGGCGGACCCTACGGGCCGTATCGCCAATCAGAGCGCTTTCACATTTATAAAGAATATGCCGATATGTTGGTGCATAAGGAAAAAGCATATGAGTGCTTTTGTACTGCCCACGAACTTGACCAGATGCGCGAAAGCGCATCTAAAACTGGTAAGCAAGGTTATGATGGGAGATGTCGTCATTTAACTGCGCATGCTGTAGAGGAGCGCAAAAAACTTGGCATGCCATATGTTGTGCGTCTTAAAGTCCCCACAGAAGGTGAATGTGTTTACGATGATGCTATTAAAGGTAGAATAACCTTCCCCTGGGCCGATATTGATGATCAGGTATTATTGAAATCAGATGGCTTTCCCACCTATCACTTAGCAAATGTCGTCGATGATCATTTGATGAAAATTACCCATGTTATTCGTGGCGATGAGTGGATGAGCTCGACCCCTAAACATGTTTTACTCTACGAATCTTTTGGTTGGGAGCAACCTATTTTTATGCATATGCCATTGTTATTAGGGCGTGATGGTAAAAAACTCTCTAAACGGAGAAACCCGACTTCGATCTTTTTTTATCGCGACAGCGGTTACTTACCACAAGCTTTTTTAAATTTTTTAAGTTTAATGGGCTACAGTATGCCGCAAGATAGAGAGATTTATAGCATAGATGAGCTAATCAAAGAGTTTGATTATAAACGCATTGGTGTTTCAGGAGCGGTGTTTGATGTACAAAAATTGGATTGGATTAATCAACAATATTTAATTAAAAACATTCCGGCCAATATGCTTTGGACGCGCATTAAAGAATGGAGCTTTAATGATGCTTTCATGGAAAAGCTAATGCCTTTATGCCACCCGCGCATTAAAACTTTTGGCGATTTTATGGATTTGTTTGATTTTCTTTTTATCAACCATATTCGTTACAGTTCGTCCCTTTTTGAGATCAAAGAACTTAACAATGAAAGTGCCAGTTGTTTGTTGCAAGCCATTATTTGGCGTTTAGATGAGTTGGAGAATTGGGGTGGTACAGCGCTCTATGAAGCTTCGCTCAATGTTGCGCAAAAATGTGGCATGCATCATAAAAAACAACTAATGCCGCTACTTTTTGCAAGTATTATGGGAAAAACACAAGGGCCTCCTTTATTTGATTCTGTCGATCTGCTTGGCAAAGATCGCCTAAGGGCACGCTTTTTAAAGACTATCGAATTTTTAGGTGGTATTAGCAACAAGCGCATGCGTGAGCTGAAAAAAGGGTGGGACGAGGGCAAAGATATACCATTGCTGCATGGTTAATGTGGAAGAGCTGCTAACCTATATTTGCCAACATGCTGAGTATGCCCATTATTTTATTTTTGGGCTGCTCATATTATCTGGTTTAAATATACCGATTAGTGAAGATATTCTTATAATCGGTGGTGGGCTTATTGCCAGTACCTGCATTCCTGACCATGCCATCCGTTTATATTTGTGGTTATTTGCAGCTGTATTTATTGCCGATTCTGAAAGTTATTGGATAGGTCGCATACTTGGCCCAAAATTATTTAATTTTAAATTCTTTCGAGATGTCTTAACACCAAAAAGGATGCAACTATTGCGCCGTTATTATGCTAAATATGGCGTTTTTACTTTTATAGTTGGTCGCTTTTTCCCTGGCGGTGTCCGCTTTGCTTTATTCACTTCAGCGGGACTCTCTAAAATGGCCTACCCTCTTTTTTTGTTGCGTGATTTTTGTGCTGCTCTTATTTCTACTTTTTCTTTTTTTATGCTGGGTTATCATTTTGGCAAAAATTTTGATAATATTGCACACTATGTGCATCTATATAAAGAATGGTTGTTGGTGATTATTAGTATAGTTTCGACTATCATTTTATATTATTTTTGGTCTGGACGCTGTGCTAAAAATAAACACTAAGATAAATATGTGGTGATTAAAATGCGTGCGCGTTAAAATAATTGATGAAAATTTAAAATACAATTAGCGACTCAGTTGAGTCCTAAATTAGTTTTTCAATCTCTTTTTTTGTTATTTCCATGTTTTTCACTTTTTCCAATCTACTTTCGTTTATTCGTGGACCGCTGGCATTGCTTTTCCTAATTGATAATATATATTATCGCTTATTGGCTATAGTGCTTGCCATGGCGACAGATTGTTTGGATGGTTATTTGGCTCGGCGCTATCATAAAACCAGCTCATTAGGGGTTGTTTTAGATCCACTAATGGATAAATTTTTTGTTTGTTTTGCTGTTACTATTTTAGTTTATGAACATAAAATGGTGCTTTGGGAGATGTTAGCGTTGCTTTCGCGTGATTTTGCTATATTATTATTTGGTTTTTATTTATTAGTGCGCGGGGCCTGGTCTAGCTTTAAGTTTCGTTCTATTTGGTGTGGTAAAGTAACTACAACTTTGCAATTTTGTGTGTTAATTGCGGCTATTTTTCATTTGCACATACCAGCATCAATCTACGGGTGCTTTGTGGTTTTAGGGATCTTAGCGTTGGGAGAGCTCTGTTTGATTGAGCGGCAATTGGTGCGCTGAGATTATGTCTCTTATGTGTCACAATTTTAATCAAAAATTAATTAAATATTAATTACACTCTAATATTATTTATAATACATCAATTGTTTTGACAAACAAATAAATTGTTTGCTACTATTTCAAATCATATCGTGTTTATAAAAATAATAATAAATAAATTTTAGAAAATTTTGAGGTAATTTTTATGTCGTTAACACCATTGTCCTCTGCCAGCGAATGTGCAAAATACATTCACGATAATTATAATGCCGGCAATTGTATCACTGCCCGTATTGCCACGTTAGTCATTCCATATTTTGAGTTAAAATCAGCTGTTAGTGATACTTCAGAGGTGATTTTTAAAGGTTCATTATCTCTTTTAAATCTCTCTTTTTCACTGTTTGCGGAAGCTTCTTATCCACCCGTTTCAGACGATTTTAAAGAATTGGCCGATCTTTTTCCGAGTTTTGGCAGAACTGTTTATCTTATTTGTGAGATTGCCGTTAACATTTTATTTACATTCTCCGGAGTGCTATTAGCCAATATTGATCCTTCTATTTTGTATAACGTTCACACTTATTTAGATGAAATAAAAACTAGTTTTTATAAAAACGAAGAGGATGCTAGTGTAGTATCGAAAACAAGCGAGCTATTGCGCGGTAATTTAGATGATGTGATCGGCTTAGACGATATTAAAGAATCTTTTAAGTTGATTGTAGAGCAATATATGCCTGAGAATCAAGAACTTGTAAAAAAACTTGGTGTTTGCTTGCCCAATGGTATTTTGTTACATGGAAGTCCTGGTTGCGGAAAAACATTTATAATAGAAAAATTTGTCGCTGAGATTCAGGGTAGAATAGGAAAGCCAGTTTTTTTTAAAAGGTATGTTGCCGAAGATGGTAGTGCTTATCTACATCAAACGGCACAAGGGGTGGCTAAATTATTTAAGGATGCTGCAGAGGCTGCTTTACAAAACAACGCACCTTCCATTATTTTTATCGACGAGATTGATACTATTTTGCCAAAAAGAGATGGATTGGGTAATCAAGCCCAGGATAGCGCTCGGAAAGAGGATTTAGGTACCTTTTTGCGGCTACTAAATAACGCCGGGCAAAAAAATATCTTAGTTGTTGCGGCTACTAACGATTTTGAAAGTTTAGATGAGGCATTAGTGCGTCCAGGTCGTATGGATAGAGTTTTCCATATTAGAACGCCTTCTAAGCAAACATTGATGAATCAATTTGAAGCTCAATTTAAAAAACTAACACAAAATATTGCAAAAGCACAAAATTTGTCATTTAATAAACTTTGCGTAGCATTGAATGAAAAAAATGCCACCATGAGCGCTGTTCCAGCGTTAGTGTCTATAATAGCGGATAAAATGTTTGCCCTACAATTGAAAAATCGTGAGCAAACGATTATTTTGACGCAAAGTATATTAGATAATATTCAATTCTAAAAACTAAAAACGGATCTTTTTAAAGACAATTGAATGTGTTGGTTAAAATAAATTCTGTTTGTAAGTAGGAAAAAGCCGCCGCCAAATGCTGGATAACATCACTGGCCATTAAACCATATGATGTTCCGCGCTCAAGGGCGGCATATTCACCAGCTAAGCCATGCAAATACACTCCCGTAGTAGCAGCCTTATGCGCATTTAATTTCTGTGCCAATAAAGCTGCTAATACGCCCGTTAATACGTCTCCACAACCAGCTGTGGCCATGCCTGGATCACCACGGGAGCTTACCAAAATAGGTTTATCGGCTGCAAAAATAAAAGTGGGGGCACCTTTTAATATAAGCACAATTTTTTGCGCTTGTGCATATTCTTGGCAGGTTTGCAACATATATGCATCTAAAGAAAATGTATTTGTTTGCAACAAGTTTTGCATCTCACCATGGTGTGGGGTGAAAATGGTTTGCGCTGGCAAATGGAAGGGCTGCTTGGAAAAAATGGCCAGGGCATCGGCATCGATCACACACGGTTTTTCCAATTGTGGCATTATTTGTTGCAGCATATTAGACAACTCATTTGTTTTGCTCAAGCCTGGCCCAATAAAAGTAGCGGCCGCTTTATTTAGACAAGTAGTGAGTGTTTCTAGCGCATCACTTTGATATGATACTTTTATTAATTCGTAGGGGCTAGCTGCTAATTGCGCTTCCATCCCTTGTGGGTGAAGCAATTTAACAAGGCCACTGCCAGAGCGAAAAGCAGCAAGTGCAGCTAAAAGGGCCGCGCCAGGCATTTGTGGTGAGCCGGCCCAACCTGTTACCATGCCGGCTTGATATTTATGACGATTGCGTACCATGGGAGGTAAATATGAGGCTGCCAGGTGAGTGTCAATAAGTTCGATCTGCATCTTGCTATGCGTTATCAATGTTTCTGGCAAGCCAAATTTTACTTGGCGTAGTTGTCCGGTAACGTTCCAGCCATTTTGCAAAAAGCAACCTAATTTGGGAAGCTCCAAAAATAAAGTTTCCGTGGCTTGAATACATACTGAGGATTGCTCGCCACTTGTCCCATTTAAACCTGATGCAATATCGATAGCTAAAATGGGCAAACCACTCTTGTTGGCCATTGAAACTAATTGTGCATAGGATGGATTTAACTCCCCATGAAAACCGGTACCAAATAGACCATCGATGATTATCCCTTCACTATTTTCAAAATCAGCGACAGATTGTATTTTGCCACCATTCTCTAAAAATAGCTGTGCATTGCGCTGACAAAGAGGCGAACAAAGCTTGATTTCTTCAATTAGGATGGCGCGTACCTGACAATCTTTTGCCAATAAATGCCGACCAGCCACAAAAGCATCGCCTCCATTATTTCCTTTGCCACATAAAAGCCATACTGTGCGTGCTAAATTATGGCTTGTGATAAAATTAACTGCAGCCACTGCAATGCCATGACCAGCATTTTCCATAAAATTTACTTCGCAACAGCCAAGCTTATAAGCTTCTTTTTCAATAGCGGCCATCTCTGTAGCTGAGACAATTTTTGTCATAAATGTTCTTCCTTAATGGTGCGACGCATTAAAGTTTGGACAGCATCGATAGGGCGCATATTGTGATATATAATCTGGTATACTGCATCGGCAATGGGCATATCAACACTATATTTCTTGCTCAATTCTACTGCCGAAACGCATGAATAGACCCCTTCTACCACCATACCGATCAATTTCTGGGCCTCCTGCGCGGCTAAACCTTGCGCAAGCAGAGTGCCAAAACGAAAATTACGACTCAATGGTGAACTGCAGGTAACACATAAATCACCCATACCTGATAAGCCATTGATGGTAGCGGCTTGTGCTCCACAAGCTACTGCTAATTTGCGTATTTCATGCAATCCACGCGTCATCAATGCTGCTTTTGAACTACTGCCCAGTGCTAATCCATCTGATATAGCGCAGGCGATGGCCACTATGTTTTTTAGGGCGCCACCAAATGCCACTCCTAAAACGTCCATATTTGGATAAATGCGAAAATTTGGTGTTAAAAAAACCGAACGGATCTTTTGAATAATATCAGAGTTATAACCAGACACTACCACAGATGTGGGTAAGTTTCCAATCACATCAGCGGCAAAGCTGGGGCCGCTCAGGCAGCCAATTAGTGGCCCGAACTCTGCTCCTAATACATCTAAAATTACTGTTGGAATAATTTCACCAGAGCCCTGTTCAATTCCTTTTGATGTTATGACAATCGGAATTTTAGGAATACGCAAAGCTTGTAATTGTTCAAAAACCGGCCGTATACCCATACACGTGACAGACTCAACTATTAGATCGGCACCTCTTAGCGCCTCTTCTAGGTTAGTAGTAAAATGCATGTGCGGGTGAGCGCGATGGCCAGGAAAGAGGGGGTGAGTGCCCGTATTATTTAATTGCTCTGCCAAATCAGCTTTGGTAGTCCAGCATGTCACCTGATAGTTCTTTGCGGCAAGTAGCATAGCAAGGCAATAACCCCAGGCTCCCATACCCAAATAAGCAATTTTCTTCATATCATCATCATCCCCACCATTTTAGAATTAACCTTAGCAGATGGGAATGATTATTAAAAGATAATTTACTCACCTTAAGCATAATTTGAAGAGTGCTTTTAAAGCTTGAGTTTTGGGTTTTTGATAAATTTGCAAAAACTTATAGTTTGTTTAGTCGCATTAATTAGCGCCCTTCTCTTAACTTTGCAGGTCTACCAGGTCTAATAGCTCACCTTTAGGTCTTCTTGAATTTTTTGGAAATGTGCAGCTGGCTTTGGCCTTAAAATTTCCAAAAATGCTCGATTATTTTTGTCAAAATAGCGATTTTCAATATTTAGACTAAATAATATAATTCATTTATGTCTTAATTTCTTAAAATAAATTATTTTATAATCTATTGTAAAACTGGGAGAATTTTATGATTGATAATTTAACAAAGGTACCTGTTGGTTATTGTTACCATACGTGGAGTTATGGAGATAGAAAAGTGAGTTTAATTAGAGAGGATGCTGTATTGGCATGGAGTATTGACGATGGAAAAAGTACTCCAATAATTATATCTTTTGTCAAATCGATTGTTCCGGCAGCAACTTGTGATAGACATGTGATTGCTTTAATTAAACAAATAAGAGAAAATGCTTTTAATAATAGCACTGAAATTAAATTTTTAATTAATAACTTTAAAATAAGCGGTATTTTTGATAATGCTACATATATTAAAGAATTGACAAGCGATCTTGGAGTTCAACAAACGCTAAATGAAAGTGACAATAAAAATTACACAGCGGCGCGCTTAAAAAGCAATCTTTTTTCTTGTGGGGCCATCTTAGGGAGCTTTGGTATGGTTGCCGTAGGAGTAATAAGTATGAATTTTAATACATCGTTGACTGGCTGTGCGCTAATGTTGCTGTTCAATCGTATCATTGACCCTTGTGCAATTAATCCATGGCTTCAAAAAAAGTGCAAAATCTTTAAAACTAGTTCGGAAGTTACCAGAAAAGCACAACTAACGCTTACAGAAATTAAGAGAAATAGTGTTCCTTTTTTTATAGAGGTAGAGCCGCTTAGTGTACCAAGCAAATTAGATGAAAATGTAGTGGTTAGCAAATTTAATTGGGCAGTAACCTGTCAAGTGAAAATGAATAAATGTGGTCAAACTTGCGATCAAGCGATCTTTTTCATTGAAGGGCTTAATAATGGTGCAATTGATTATCAAACGTCTGGCGCAGCGGAACAGAAAAATATAAAAGAGAATGAGAGTTTTATATTCACAGTGCACTTCCCCTCGCTGGAAGGTGGCCTTTGCCAAAGCCCAGATCCAGCTCCTGAATTCAAAAAACTATCACTCTGGTTGATTACAGCTGAAAAGGCTACCAATTTGCTCAAAGATTTTATCTGTGAGATAGACAACAAAAATAGTTATTGGACAAAGTGCGATAGTTGGCTTAAAAGCAAATTTGATATAGCTGGCATCGATCCAGAAATTACTTAAGTTTAAGTAATTTCTGGTTACTCAGGCTATAAGTATCAGCAAAAATCAAAAATATATTTGCTCTAAGCTTCTTTAATAGTGAATTTAGATAATAACTCATTAACATAATTAGGGTTTATGCTTTGTAAAAAATTAGCGAAATTTTCAAATTCGTTAATCATTATTATGGATTTTTTTTGATCTGCATTTCCAAATAATCCTTTAAAATCAACCAAAGCTGCTTCTAAAGTATCAAAAGTTGATTTTTGATAAAGCAAAAATGTTGAAAAGCACATGACAATTTCCATAAAGCCTTGTTCCCATTTATTTTGAAAAAGATCTTCAAACATAACATATGTGACAAGCAAAGCTAAGAGATTGGTTGCGGTAGCGGCTATTTTAGAAGCGACCAATATTTTTCTATCATATAATTGCATGGTTATATTTTTAGCTTTGTCATTTTCATAGTGCAATAGATGTTCAGTTGACTCTACCATCGATTTTAACATGATATGTGAGGTTGAAGCAACCGACAATAAAGCAAGAATTCCTGCAAGTAAATCATTGGGCACGATCTCTTCTTGAGTTTGTCTCCAGGTAGATAATCCAAACCCGACTTCATAAAAGAAAGTAAGAATGATGCTCAGCATTATAGTATTAGACATTGATGTTGAGCTATCTTTTGAATTTATATCGATTGGTTGAGAACTTATTTTTGAAATGTATTTCTTAATTTTTGCTTCGCCGTCTACCTCAGCACGTATATCTTCTAAATCTTTTATAAAAGTTGTTTTATCTGTTGTGGGCATTCTTATAAATTCATCTCTTTTAGACAAAATCAAATTTACACAGTTTTGTTGTTTTTGAAAAAGTGTCGGATCGATTTTATCGGCTGCCTTCTGATGTAGCAATTCTTCAACAGATAGCTGAAGAGATCTCATTGGAAAAATGGCTCCGCCGATACCAACAGAGGCAGCCAAAGGGATAACAAACGAGCCAGAATTGTATTTAATTGCTGAATAAACATATGGAAGCTGAGATATAAGGCCTAGAGCAAAAAGAGTTGTATTGATAGCCTTTTTTTGCCAGCTTTTAAGTTGCTTAGTTGTGACTATTACTTCTTCAGGTGATTGGTAAGTTAAAATCTCATCTAAAATAGAATTTCCTGACCATAGCATTAATACTGTCATGATAGTTAAATTAGAGGCAGCGCAGACATTTGCCAAATATTCATTAATCGATAACGTATAATTGAGTGGGATAAACGATGAATTTCCAACGATTGATATTCCTAAGATTCCAATCTTTAATAAATTTCGAGCATATTCATAAATTTTGCTATCGGTGCTTGTATTGTTAGCTCTATTTACGCGAGCAAGTAAGCAGCAATATAAATGATTGCTATTTACTGACAATAGGGGTGTTGTTTCTTGAAGCATTTGTCCATTCCTTTTCAAAAAATTGTTTATTTTCAAAATAAAGAAGTGATTTTAAAAAAGCATTTAATAAATTTCAATATTTATTTGAATGCAGATAATTTTACACATAAAATTTTTATAAAACCTTAAAAATAAATTTTTAAATTTAATTAAAAAACATCTATCAGACTCGCAGACTATTTGAGCAACAATTTATAGATGTCTATAAGTAAATATTAATATTTTTAGCATTCAGTAAGAAACCTTTTTATGGTAAAAAAAATCCTTGGTATTAAATTTATTTAATAAACTTTGTAATCAAAAAAAATCTTGTGAAAATTTTTATTTTTATATTATAGTGCATAATTAACTTTAAAAATGAACTTTTTTCAATAGTCCAATGGCTATAAAAATTCATTTTAATAGACAAATAAGATTTTGAATGAAGTCGAATATAGGAAAAAAAATGGTAAAAATTACTTGTACTAGAAAAATTCATTTTTGTGCGGGCCATAGAGTATTTAATCATGAAGGAAAATGTGCGAATGCTCATGGACATAATTATTATGCACACATTACAGCAGAATCTGAAAACTTAGACACTATAGGCCGAGTAATCGATTTTTCTGTGTTAAAAGAAAAGATCGGTTCTTGGATTGATTTACATTGGGATCATGCATTTTTAGTTTTTGAACAAGATTTAGAAATGATTCGTGCCCTCAATTCTGTGCCAACTCCAAAACCATTATTTATCTGTCCCTTTAATCCCACTGCAGAAAATATGGCTAATTATCTATTAAAAGTTGTAGGACCTACTGAATTAAAAAAAACCAATGTAGAAATTACAAAAGTTGTCATTTACGAAACAGACAATTGCTATGCAGAAGCAAAATTAGATTAAAATAAGGTGTTTTATGATTCATACAGACAAAACTAATATTGAGAGAGAATTAGGAGAATTAAAAATTAATTTAAAAGATGGAGCCGATATAGCAATTATTGATTCAATCACAGATTATCCCTATATTGAAAACGACTTTTCTGATGAAAAAAAAATTGAAATGATTACCTTTCATTTTGAAAATATATTAAAAATTTTGGGTTTAAACTTAAAAGATGATTCTATCAATAAAACCCCCTATCGTTATGCTAAGATGTTTGTTAAAGAATTGTTTAGCGGTCTAAAGCACGAAAATTTTCCTAAAATTACCACCCAGAAGAATAAGTTCAAATATGATCAAATGCTAGTGGAAGCTAATATAAAAATTCAAAGTGTGTGTGAACATCATTTTGTTCCGATTTTAGGATATTGTCATATTGCTTATTTTCCTGGAGATAAAGTTATAGGTTTGTCAAAACTCAATAGAATTGGACAATATTTTGCAAGGCGCCCCCAAGTGCAAGAAAGAATGACCAGACAAATTAAGGAATGTCTGGTGGAAATTCTTGATTGCGAAGACGTTGCTGTAGTAATCGACGCTTTGCACTTATGTGTGCGAATGAGGGGGATTCAGGATTCAAACGCTCTCACTAGAACTTCAGATTTTGGTGGCAGATTCTTACAAAATGATATTCGAAACGAATTTTTATCAACAATTCCCAATTTAAAAGATCTTAAAATATAGTCATTACTTATGGCAAAAGAAATAAGATATAGGCCAGGCGAATTAAATATCATTTGGGATATTTTTCCACATGAATTTGATTCAAATGGCCATTTGGAACAATTTATTCAAATAGTTAAACAAGAAAATTTTGATTGGCTTTTAAATGAAGAATTGAAAAGAGTGGCTCCATTTTTAGAAAAATGGGGAGAATTATTACAAGAAATTAGCCCTATTAATTCAGAAACATTAAAGGAATGGTTTTTAAAGACACCAAAACTTAGTGGAGTAATTTATTTTTCTCATAGCACTGTGATATCGGAATTGTTTTTTTCTAAAAATAATATACATCTAATTAGTCATCCTACAGATCGCATCATTTGCCAGGAAGCTATCAATTCTCTTCCATCTGCAAAAGATTTAACTTTTTCTTTTCCAAGAAAATACAGTTTTGATGGTTTTTATAATAGTTGGGGGTTTATTCGTATCGAACGTCAAGATGAAAATCTCAATGGGGCTGGAATTGTCCTTAGCGTAGTCACGTTAGATAGTGAAATTATGGATTTAATGCGTAAACATGATTTTAAGCATCTGGCCTATCTTTACAATAAATCTTGGGATTATTCTGTTCATGACTATATTCATCATTTAGCTTTGTATACCAATCCTTCATTTGGCATTGGGAAACTTTCCCCAATGTCAATCTACGGTCAGCATCATGCAATTGATCAGTGGGGAGAAGACATGGTGAACACCTTTAATTATGAATATTGGGCTCATAGAACTCATAGGTTGATCACTGAAAAATTAACGTACCCACATGATAGTCAAATTTTATTGAATGCACAGGATTATTTTTTAGAAATTAAGCATTTTCAAGAATGTTTAATAAGTCATGGATATCAGATTGAATATATTCAAAAAGTCGGACAGTACCTGGGATGCATTTTTTTATGGCCTTTGCATATTTTAAAACATCCACATGCTTCTTTAATGCATTCAGTGAGAGATTTTGCTGAAGGACTTTATCTTCCAGAAAAGCAAGATCGAATCAAAGATACTATTAGTTTACTACAAGAGATAAATTATCCTTCTGAAATCTATGAAAGGGCTTATTACTTTCTTAAACTCTTAGATCATTTGAATTGGGAGCAAGAAAATCCTCTTTTAAAAAAATTTAATTTGCTGTTTGAAAAATATGTGCAAAAATCTATTTCAAATGATTTCCTTTTTGATTTTTTGCAAAAAACGGCATTGAAAGAGAATCCTTTGGATCTTACTCAAGATGAGCTATCAAAACTTCTAGATATTAATCAAATCATATTGAGCGATTTTGATGGAGATGAAAAATGGTTGCGCAATTTGCAAATTGCTTACCTTGACATTCTTTCTAAACAGGTAGAAACTCCTTTACAAAAAGGAATATCAATAGCCCTTAAGGCTTTGAAAATTGATTTAAAAATGGATCAGCAAAGCCGATCTCTTAGTAAATATGAATGGCTTTGTCTTAAGACAGAGATTACTGTTCAAAGAGGTATGTATAATTGTTGGGAACATGAGCATGCTGTAATTTATCAACAAAAACCGACATCAGTTTTAAAAATTTTTCAACATTTTTTTGAGCTATTAGAGCAAACATATAATATTTCTGAGCACCATTTATCTAAAAAAAATAATTACAAACTATCAGGGATTATTCCTCATGCTTTCAACAACAATACCTAATATAATTGGCCTTTTTGGAGTTTTTTGTGTTTTAAGTGCTTATATTTTTTTGCAAATTTGCTATTGGTCATCAAAAGATTTAATTTTTTCATTTACTAATCTTTTAGGATCTATTTGCATTTTATTTTCTTTATTGTTCAATTGGAATCTTTCTTCAGTTGTTATAGAATTGGCTTGGTTGTTAATTAGCATTTATGGAGTTATTAGTGGATTAAAATCAACATTTCTAATTAAAAGGAAAAAATCATCTCATCCATTTAGTCAGAAAAGTTTAAAACAAGACCGAGAACAGAATTTTATTCCTTTGAGTTTGGAAGAAATTCAAATTCATTTGCACGAGCTTGGCTTTGAGTGGAAAGTTATCAATGGAAAATATCTTCAGAAAGATTGGATTTTTGACTCTTATCAAAAAAGCATTGACTTTGTCAATGAAGTTTCAAAAATAGCTGAGTATGAAAATCATCATCCTGATTTTGTCTTAGGATATAAAAAAGCAACACTTACGATTACAACGCACAATATTAATGCACTTACAAAAGCTGACTATATTTTGGCTGCAAAAATTTCTGAAATCCTCGTTTAGTTATGCATAGAAAGACAGCGGCAGTGATTGTTCATGTTTTGGGTGATCGGCTTGGAAAACTGAGTATGGTTTTAAATGATTTAGGATTTGTAGTTTGTTACTATACTGCTGGTATTGATCCACTTCATACCGTTTTTTATGCAGATCTATTGATTCTTATGGGTGGTCCCATAAGTGCTAATGATGAATTATTGCACCCTTTTCTGCGAGAAGAATTGAGGTTGATTGAACAGAGATTAAAAGCCAGTCGCCCTGTTTTTGGAATTTGTTTGGGTGCTCAGCTGATAGCTAAAGCTGCAGGTGCTAAAATCTATAATAATTCTGTGAAAGAACAGGGGTGGGCTCCTTTACATATGACATTTAAAGGTTTAGATTCATGTTTAACGTTTTTAAATGATGTTAATGTTTTTCACTGGCATAGCGAAACTTTTACACTACCTCATAAAGCCGAATTATTAGCTTTTACAGATGATTGTGCTATTCAAGCATTTCAAATTGATTCTTTTGGTCTGGCTGTACAATTTCATATTGAAATCGAATCAAAATCTTTACGAAGTATAGTTGGTTTAGGCCCTGATCAATTGTTATCGGATCATCTAAGGCAAGGAATGATAAATTGGGAACAACAATTTAAAAATCATGCTCTTTTTTGTTTTAAAAATTGGATCGAATCAATTCTTTTAAATTAATATACTTTTTTCGAAATTGGCTTTTTTTGGAAAAATTGATGTTTTTTGAGCAGATTTGATTCCAAATTTTAAGAGCATATTGGCAACTATGCCCGAAAAATTTAGGATTAAAGATGCCAAAAAAGGCAATTTTAACAAATAAATGTAATTTCGAAAGAAGTCTAATTTAAGACAAGTGGTGTAAAACAAAAGGTATTGCCATCAAATAAACCACGATCACCTAATTTTAGAGAAGGAATAACTAGCAGGGCCATAAACGATAAAGTCATAAATGGGGCTTCCAGTGTACTTCCTAACTGCTTTGCTTTTTGATCAAGAACCAAGTATTTATTAGCTACGCTGTAGCCATCTTGATTGCTCATTATGCCTGCTATTGGTAGTGGCAAGATTTGAGTGTTACCAGCGTTAGTCACCGCAATGCCTCCTTTATTTTGGATAATGGCATTTGCAGCATGACACATATCTTCATCATTAGTCCCAACGACAATAATATTATGTGAATCATGTGCCACACTTGAGGCCAAAGCCCCTTTCTTTAAGCCAAAGCCATTAATAAAGGCGATTGCGATAGGTGTATTAGTATAACGATTAATTACCGCTAATTTCAGAATATCGTGCTCAATGTCACTTATGATTTGACCTGCCATAATTTTGGCTTTGACCACAATTTTTTTAGTAATTAGTTCACCCTCAATAGCTTGAAGTACTTGTATGTGCGAGTTAATATTCTTATGTGGTAAAGCAAAATCAGTTACATTTTTTATTGAGACATTAAAATTGTTTATAATGTCAGATTTGGTTGAACTAATTAACGTTTTCCCATTTTTGGCAACTAATTTTCCTTTGATATAGGTTTGTAGAACTGTGAAATCGTGCAAATTATCGACAACAATAAAATCAGCACTTTGTCCTTTCTGTAAATAGCCTACCTCAAGATTATAATGTTTTATAGGATTGTAGCAGGCACAACGGAGCACATCCATGCTATCATAGCCATGTTTTACAATAGAACGCTTCACTATTTCATTAATATGTCCTGCCACTAGATCGTGAGGATGTTTATCATCGCTGCAAAACATTACATAATCAGGATGCGAGTCTATTAAGGGGTGAAGAGCATCATAGTTTTTGGCTGCTGAGCCTTGGCGTATAATAATTTTCATCCCATAGTGGATTTTATCTAAAGCTTCTTTAAGTTTATAACACTCATGGTCACTTGTGATACCTGCAGCGATATATTGCGCCACTTCGGCCCCTTCTAATCCGGGGGCGTGTCCATCAATAGGTAAACCAAAATTTTTAGCCATTTGTATTTTTTGCATTACCCCTGGATCCCTTGCCAAAACATCTGGATAGTTCATAACTTCGCTAAGATATTTCAATTTATCCACCTCAAATAAAGAAGCAATATCAGCACTTGTAATTATGGAACCACTAGTTTCAAAAGCGGTGGCCGGGACACATGAAGGAGCGCCAAAGTAATAATGAAAAGGGATTTGCTTACTGTTCTGTAGCATATAGCGCACACCTTCCACTCCTAAGACATTGCCTATTTCGTGCGGATCAGAGACGGTGGCCACTGTACCATGGACAACAGCGAGTCGTGCAAATTCAGAAGGGGTAAGCATAGAACTTTCCACGTGAACGTGAGCATCGATAAATCCAGGCAAAATAAACTTTTGTGAGAAATGATCTACAGAATCTCTTATTGACGCTATGATACCATTGCGTATTAAAACAGTTCCCGGAAAAATTTTCCGCTCTACCAAATCGACGATATTTCCAGAGATTGTGAATTCTTCCATATCAACCTGAATTCTGAGTTTTTTCTCTTTTAGACTGCATTTAAGCTCTTCAAACAACATGTCCTTAATAATTGAATTATTTGCAATATTTATTTAAATTTTTAATCGATCGCCTCTATTTATTTGCACTTGCATTTGTTTCCACAAACATGTTAATTAAAAATTAATATATGATACGTTTTGTTCTTAGTGCGAGGTTGAGAGTTATAGTGATTTCTTATGCCCTGAAAATGTTAATTGGCAATCGTGCCTCTTGTATTGGTGTTATTTTTGGCATTTTCTTAGCTACCTTACTGATTTCACAACAATCAGCCATTTTTTTAGGTCTATTGTCGCGCTCTTATCGTATTGTAACAGATATTTCTGAGCCGACCATTTGGGTAATGGATCCAGCGACTGAAAGTGAAGATAAACTCAGAAGTTTGCCTTTAGGCTATTTAGATGTTGTGAGAGGAAGCAAGGGGGTGCAATGGGCAGTTCCTTTGAATTCGGCTTTGTTGCCCATCATTACCCCGGCGGGAAAGTTTGATATCTGCCAGCTTTATGGTATTGATGATGCTACTTTAATTGGTGCTCCCAGTAAAATGATTGAGGGTTCGGTACATGATTTGCGTAGAGAGGGAGGGGTAATTGTTGATCAATATTCAGCCAAGGGGATTTTAGCAGTAATTGGTAAAAATGACACTGTGCGACCACTTAAGGTGGGTGATAGCCTTGAAATAAATGGAAAGAGAAGCGTTGTAGTGGGTATTTGTGAAGCCACGCAAGGTTTTTACCCACAACCAATTATTTACAGCTCTTTTTCGCAGTTTCAAACTTTTGTCCCAGGCATGTTCAATAAAATGAATTTTGTGCTGGCCAAAGAAAATCAATGGGCAAATGTCAATGAGGTTTGCGATAATATAAATTTATATCAAGGTTTGCATGCATTAACTAAAGAACAATTTCAAGATCGCATTATGCAATTCTTCCTTGGAACGGGTATATTAATAAATTTTGGTCTCTCAGTAGCGTTGGGAATAGTAATAGGTTTTTCCATAGCTGGTCAGATATTTTATATAATGACTTTAGAAAACATCGCCTATTACGCCTTAATAAAAGCGATTGGGGGGACTGAGAAGATGATTTTCAAAATGATTGTTTGTCAAGCGATCTTGGTAGGAGTAGTGGGCTATATAATTGGAACTGGCATAACTGTGCTGTGGGGAATGGCTATAAAGAATACCACTTTGGCTTTTGTTTTTCCATGGCAACTTTTATTGTTTACTTTTTCAATAGTTTTTGTAATTTGTGTTTTTACTGCCGCCTTAAGTATTCAAAAAGTGTTTCGTACTGATCCTAAAATGTTGATGGGGAGCTGATTGTGAGTAAAATCTCAGTGAGCTGTAAAGATATAAAAAAAAGCTATGGAACTGGTGAAAATAAAGTAGAAGCGTTAAAAAAAACGAACTTAGAGATAAATTCAGGGGAGTTGACCTTGCTCGTGGGACCATCAGGTTCTGGTAAAACAACCCTAGTATCTATCATTGCTACCATTTTGATGCCTGATGATGGTGAACTTGTATTGCTAGATCGTTCCATGAACACTCTTTCAAGTGATGATAAAGCGATTTTTCGCTGTAAATATATCGGTTTTGTTTTTCAATCTCTTTTTTTAATACCTACTTTGACTATTGCCGAAAATGTAGCGCTCCCTTTGGTAATTGGGGGGATGGAAGAAAAAACAGCCCAAATTAAAGCACTTGATATGCTGGAAAAAGTACATCTAGCCCATCGCGCAAACGAAACGACAAGCAATCTTTCAAAAGGTCAGCAACAGAGGGTAGCCATTATTAGAGCTATGATTAATGATGCACAAATTATTATTTGTGATGAGCCAACTAGTTCGTTAGATCATGCCTCGGGATTTGAGATTATGGAATTTTTGCGTGCCATTGCTGCAAATTCAACAAGAACGGTGCTGGTAGTAACGCATGATCAACGCATTTTCTCATACGCTGATCGTATTATTTCGATAAGCGATGGAGAGATTACAACGCAAGGGGTAAATGATGAAAAGAAATTACTTTAGATGGATTGTTCTGCTAGTCGGTCTATCTATTTTGCTTGTAGCAAGCTTTATGTGGAGTGAGAAAGTTAATCGCGATTTGCCAACCCCAAAACCAATTACTAACCGACCTATATCGCCTTATAAATCATATATTTCAGCAGTGGGTATTGTCGAGGCTAAAAGCGATAATATCTTTGTAGGAGCGCCGGTCAATCGAGTGGTTGATAAAGTAGCAGTGCAGGTGGGTGATAAGGTGAAAGTGGGAGAGATCCTTTTTAAACTAGAATCAGATGATTTGATTGCCGATTTGACTGCACGCTCTATTGCCTATGACAATGCAGTTGCCAATCTTGCAAAACTAGAAGCTTTGCCCAGAGTTGAAGATTTAAACGCTTCGGCGGCCTCTTTGAAAAGCACACAAATCGATTTGGCATATGCTCAAAAACTGTACGAAGGTGTGGAGGGGCTGCAAAGTAGTGGTGCCATGAGTATGGAAGAGATTAATCGTCGTCGTAATGTCTTTGAGCAAGCTCGAGCGAAAATGGAGCAAGCGCGCGCCGAATTTGATAAGATCAAAGCGGGCGCTTGGCCTCCTGATATTGAAATAGCTCGCTTGCAAGTCGATCAAGCCAAAGCTAATTTGCAGTTAGCTAAAATAAACATTGAGCGTACCATCATTAAATCGCCAATTGATGCCACAGTGCTGCAAATTAAGATTCACGAAGGTGAATATCCCTCTTTGGATTCGCTGCGCTCCCCAGCCATGATTATAGGAAATATAAATGAAATGCATTTAAGGGTAAGTATAAATCAATTCGATGCTTCTTACTATCTTCCAGATGCTTCAGCTGTAGCTTTTTTGCAGGGCAATGCTAAAGTTGAATTTCCTCTAAATTTTGTAGAAATCGAACCTTATTTTGTAGCAAAACAAAATCTAACCAATGAAATCACCGAAAAAGTTGATACACGAGTATTGCAAGTAATTTATTCTTTTAAAGGTGCCAAAGAAGGCATTTATGTGGGTCAGCAAATGGACGTTTTCATTCAAACACCGCAAACAGAATAGTAATGAAAAATCAGCTAGCAGTTGCTACTATTTTAGTATCTATACTTTCAGGGTGCGCTTTGGGTCCTATTTACAATCCGCCTCAAGATCAGACTCCACCGCATTGGCATAGTGCTATTTCAACTACTATGAATAGTTGTGAAGTAGATAACTTTATATGGTGGGAGAGGTTGCAAGATCCATATCTTAATCAGCTCATAGAAATAGCTAGTTTGCAAAATCTAGATCTGCAAATTGCGGCTACGCGTGTTTTTCAAGCACGCATAGAAGCTAACGGTAAAAAAGCCGATTTATATCCACGCATTGATGGAACAGTTAATGCCGGAGATGTTTTTTTTAGTAAAGAAGCGTTAACGCATGGCTTATGGGGAGCACCTAAGGCATCTAATTGCCAACATTTCAGGCGCAATGTTAATTATTTTGAATTTGGTTTTGATGCGCAGTGGGAGATCGATTTTTTTGGGATGACTAAACATAATGTAGCGGCATTAAAGGCAACGGAAGAAGCTGCCCAAGAAAGTCTTTGCGCTGTTTGGGTGACGCTGAGCGCTGAAATTGCTAAAAATTATATTGAGTTGCGTAGCTTGCAAGCACGCTTAGGACTAATAGCACGTCAAATAGAACTTAAAGATGCGATTATTACTTTGACGCAAGAGCTCCTAGCTAGAGGTGTTATCAATGAAATGGAGCTTTATAACGCTCAAGCACAACGTAGCACTTTGCAGGCTGAATCGCCCATCTTGGAATTAGAGATCAAACGGGCTATCCATCGCCTGTCCGTATTGCTTGGACTAGCTCCTGGCGAATTGTTTGAGTGTCTGGAAATAGCTTTAGCATTGCCTAAATTGCCTGAGCAGATGCCTATTGGAATACCTTCAGATTTGTTGCGCCGACGCCCCGATATTCGCAAAGCCGAAAGAGAGTTAGCTGCTGCTACTGCACGTGTGGGTAGTGCTATTGCCGCGTTGTTTCCTCGCTTTTCCCTAAATGGATTTTTAGGGCAGATTAGTACTAATGTGGGTTCGTTGTTTAAACCTAGTAGTACTGCTTTTTTAGCCGGTCCACAATTAAGCATTCCGATATTTAATAGCAGCTTGCTTTTACAAAGTGTCGATTATAATAAAATGGCGACGCGAGAATCACTATTTAATTATCAAAAAGTAGTTTTAGAAGCCTTGGAAGAATCAGAAAATGCTATTTGCACATATTGGCATGATTGTGAGCGTTTTAAAAATCTTAGTGTGGCTTATGATAAATATCAACAAACCAATCTTTTAGCGCATCAACTCTATCAAAAAGGGGTGCTTGATAATTTCAAAGTCATCGAGGCCACTGCCAATCTACTAAAATCAGAGGATACTTTATTACAGAGTCAAACCAATCTTCTTATAGATTATATTACCCTCTATAAAGTATTGGGTGGAACATGGCAATAGTGACTACTATTAGACTTCTTTCGAAACTACATTTATTTGTTAAAATTGCCTTTTTTGGCATCTTTAATCCTAAATTTTTCGACCATATTGCCAAAATATGTTCTTAAAATTTGGAATCAAATCTGCTCAAAAAACATCAATTTTTCCAAAAAAAGCCAGTTCCGAAAGAAGTCTATTAGACTTCTTTCAAAAGAACTCTATTATATATAAATTGAGCAAGTAGTACTTTAAATGGAGGAGTTATGTCGATATATCAACAACCTGGTACTTTTTATTTAGGAAAGCTATACGACTCTGCGACTGCTAAAACGACTGATAAACCACTTTTATATCGCTCTAAGGACCTGACTACGCATGCTGTCTGTGTGGGTATGACAGGAAGTGGTAAAACTGGTTTTGGCATTACTCTTTTAGAAGAGGCGGCATTAAACTCTATTCCTTCTATTATCATCGACCCCAAAGGCGATATGGGAAACATCTTGTTGGCTTTTCCCAATCTAACTGCCGAAGAATTTAAGCCATGGATTGATCAAGGTGAGGCTGAGCGAAAAGGAGAGTCATTGGCCAATTACGCTTCTGAAGTTGCCAAAACTTGGAAAGAAGGATTAGCGGCCTGGGGTGAAACCGCAAAGCAAGTGCAAAATTTTAAAGATGCCGTTAGCATGGCAATCTACACACCTGCAAGTCAAGCCGGCATTCCACTTTCAATTTTAAATTCTTTTGAAGCACCACCTAAAGAATTTGCTTTGGATATTGATGCCATGCGCAATAGGGTGTTATCCACTACTTCAAGTATTCTTGGGTTGCTTGGTATTGCCGCTGACCCTATTAAAAGCCGCGAACATATTCTCATCTCCACTATTATTGATCGCACTTGGAAAGATGGGAAAAACATTGATTTAGCCATATTAATTCAACAAATTCAAAAGCCCCAATTTGATAAAATCGGCGTGCTTGACATTGACACTTTCTTCCCTCCAAAAGAGCGTACGGCTCTTTCTATTAATTTAAATAATTTACTGGCAGCGCCAGGCTTTCAGACTTGGATGGAAGGGGCGCCCTTGGATATACAAAAATTGTTATATACATCAGATAACAAGCCTAAGATCTCAGTATTATCAATCGCTCATCTAAACGATTCTGAGCGGATGTTTTTTGTAACATTGTTTTTAAATCAACTGATTGCCTGGACTCGCAAGCAGGCTGGTACTTCGAGCTTACGTGCTATATTTTATATGGATGAGATCTTTGGCTACTTCCCTCCGACAGCCACGCCACCTTCCAAAGAGCCTATGCTCACTCTTTTAAAACAAGCACGTGCTTTTGGTTTGGGGATAGTTTTATGTACTCAAAATCCAGTAGATCTTGATTATAAAGGGCTATCTAACTGTGGAACGTGGTTTATCGGACGCTTGCAAACAGCACGCGATAAGATGCGCATTACCGAAGGCTTAGCCGTTGCCTCTAATGGTGATATCGATGCCAAAGCTATTGATAAATTAATGAGTGCTATGAGTAATCGCGTGTTTATCATGCGCAGTATTTATGAAAAAGAGCCCATTTTATTTCAAACGCGTTGGTCGCTTTCTTATTTACGAGGTCCCTTAACTTTAGCGCAAATCCAAATTCTCACTCTAAATGAACAGAAAAAATTCAACAACGTTCATTTAGCCATTAATAGTGCTAATAATAGCAATATTGGTGCAAAACCAGTTGTTCCTGGCAACTTGCCTGAATATTTTGTACCACCCGCTGCACAAATTTCAAATGTGGTCAACTATCGTCCATATATTGCTGGCTTTTCAAAATTGCATTTTGTCGATAAAAAATACAATTTGGATGAGTGGTTGAATTCTTGTTTGACTTTAGAGTTGCAAGAGGAAAAAATATTACCCTGGGAAAATGGGCAAAATCAGCCCGATTTAAAGCAGCGGCTGACCAACAGCCCCGTTCCAAACGCTACATATCAAGAATTGCCTGCAACAATCCTGAGCGAAAAAAAGATCAATGGTATCAAACAAGATTTAGCCACTTATTTATACCAAAACAACACTCTTAAGATACTTGAATTTAAAGATTTGAAAATGATTTCAAAGCCAGCTGAAACAGAAGAAGATTTTAGGTCCAGAGTGGCTATTGCAATTAAGGAGCGCAATGCTGTGCAAATAGGTACCTTGCGCGAGGAGTATGGGAAAAAAATAGAACTTCTTAAAGATAAAATCCGCAAATGTGAGGAAAAGAAAAGTGCCCAACAAAAACAATCATTTTATCAAAAGTTTGAGGCTTTTTTAGCTTTTATTACCACTGTTATTGGTGGCATTTTAGGTAAGAAGTTGAACAAAACTACCATCAATCAAGCCGGCACTACATTTAGAAAAATGGGTAGGATTGAAAAAGAAAGTCAAGATGTCAATGATGTACAAGATAATCTACAAGCTTTGCAAAGGCAACTACAAGAAACAAGTGATCAGCAAGAAATACAAATAGCTAAACTTGCAGCAGTAGATGTAAGTAGTTTAAAATTTGATCAAGTAGAGATTAGACCACGTAAGTCAGACATTAATGTTGATGAAGTAGCTTTATTATGGTGGCCATCCGCAGCAAGTTAGTTGACTACGGTATCCAATAGACTTCTTCCGAAACTACATTTATTTGTTAAAATCGTCTTTTTTGGCATCTTTAATTTCAAATTTACTAAAAAATATCAGTTTTTCCAAAAAAAGCCAGTTTCAAAAGAGGTCTAATGTTTGGAGAAAGGATTTAATGGCCTTTTGAGCTAACCCATCGGCTTGTTCATTTTCTATGTGTCCATCATGACCCTTAATCCATTCCCAGGTTACATTGTGTTTGCAAACCAATGTATCAAGCTGTTTCCATAGATCAATGTTTTTTACAAGTGATTTTTCTTTGGTGCGCCAGCCGTTTTTTTTCCAACCTTCTATCCATTGAGTTATGCCATCTTTAAGATAGGTGGAATCGGTAGTAATAACTACTGTACATTGCTGTTTAAGCTGAGCTAAACCCTGAATAGCAGCAGTCATTTCCATTCGATTATTGGTTGTATAGGCTTCACTGCCAAAAAAAGATTTCTCAAGATTGTTATAGCGCAACACCACGCCCCAGCCACCAGGTCCCGGATTACCCCAGCAACCACCATCGGTAAATATTTGAACTATTTTCTCAGACATAAGTAAAATTTTATACCAAAAATATCAATTTTTCCAAAAAAAGCCACCTTTCAAAGAAGTCTAATATTTATTTAAAAAAAGAGGTTAGGCATCCTATAAAAATAATTCAATGGACAATAATAAAAAAGGTGTTTATGCAAGTATCTGATATTGTTTGCGTTAGGAAGTGGGGTGGTTCGACAGCCGATGCTATTTTAGATCCTGCCAGCCAAACTTTTCGCACTCCTGAAGTGGATGGTTTGGTTGGCTTTAGAGTGGAAAATAGCTGTGCAATTGTATTTGGTGACCCAGTTTGTCCGCTTGAACACATTAAAGAGCTTATTGTGGCTTTTCATAAATATTGTCTGCAAAAAAATCTAAGAGTAATTTATCTGATCGTCTCTGAAAATTTTGCCCGTTGGTTAATTGAAAATAAATATTGTCAAAGCATGATTGAGTATGGGAAAGAATTAGTTTTAGATCCGCACGATGATCCTCGAAAAAAAGAGGGAATTTATGCCAGCTTAGTTAGACGCAAGGCGCGCCAAGCTTCGCGTAATGGGGTAGTTGTACATGAGTATATACCTCATAATGATCAAGTTGAAGAAGGCATTAAGCAAGTTGGCGAAAAATGGCTGGGAGCGCGCAAAGGTCCGCAAATTCATATCTCACATATACATACCTTTGCCAACCGTCATGGCAAACGCTGGCTTTACGCCAAACAAAATGAACATATTGTAGGTGTGGTAACCTTGAATCAACTTGAAAATCAAAAAGGGTGGCTAATGAATCATTTAATGTACACACCAGAGGCTTCAAATGGAGTGGCTGAATTATTAGTAGTCTCAACACTTGAACTACTAGCAGCAGAAGATTGTAAGTTTGTTACTTTTGGAGCCGTGCCAGCTAGTCAACTTGGTGAAATGGTGGGTTTTGGAAAATTGACCAGTCAAGTTATGAAAGGTCTTTATAGTGTAGCTAATAAAATTTATCATTTAGATGGAAAAAAGAAGTTTTGGGAAAAATTCCTACCTGGCACTAAAAGAGCTTTTATCGTCTTTAAATCGGCCCGTCTTGGTTACAAAGAATTATTAGCATTAAAGCGGGCTTTGAATGCTACATTTAGATAGGCTCCTCAAAACAGCGAGTTGCTTTGAGGAGTTTATCAAGTTAATAGATTAGGGAATGGAGACAGGTGTTATTCCAGTGAAAGATGTTCCATATGGAGGGGGTACGTTAAAAGCTCTCGCTTCATTAGTAAATGTTGTAAATACAAAGGCTGCCCAAGTAATTACGATTCTGCCGTCGTTAGCAATTTTAACTTGATGATTTCCCAAGACATATTCATTAGCACCATCTGATACTTGTGTTGTCACCCAACTAGTTCCATTAAATATACTACCATAAACAGCTTGATTAGAAGAAATAGGATCGGTAGCTAGCCAGATTACTACGCTTTGGCCAGAGGTGTTGATTCCAGTTTGCGCAAGCATTGGAAAAGTAGCGGGATTGGCTACGCCGACAGATGGTACCCATACCCCTCCGGATTGGGTGGCAACAAAAATATTATTACCTGGACCCACATAATTTTCCCAAGCCGTTACACTATCCCCTGATGTGGTATTCATAGAGGTATTAACGTTCAAATCACCAAATACAGCTTGAGCATATAAGAATGCGCAAAACAAAGATGCAAATTTTAGTTTTTTCATAAAACATCCTTTAGTTAATTTTTAAGATACTCAAATAGGCCAATTGAAACGGTATTGTTAAAGCAGGATCTGTCAGCGTAGATCCAAGGGAAACAGGATTTAGATAGTAACTACATAGGTAAATAGTTGATGTAGCTGCTGTTACACTGTAAACAAATGTAATGGGCGAGAAAGAACGATTCACCTGCCCGTTTAGTCGCGATCCACTAATAGCATTTAATTCGGCAAGCGCTAGAGAGGAGATGTTAGTTGTAAAAGCAAAATCGGTTTGGTTGGTGTTAGATAAACCATAGGTGATCAAATAATTTCCAGTAGGTAGGGTAATGGTATTATTCTTCGCTGGACTGTAAATTGCGCCTGAACTTGTCGTGGCCCCAATTGTTATCCCAGAACCAGCTGAAATATAAGTTCCTGTAAACTGCACAGTACAGTCGGAGGGTGCAGGTGGTGTTCCTGTCTGATTTATCCCCATGATTGTGTAACTTTGGCCTAATGGACTTTGTGTAGCACTGCTGATTTGAAAGAGAGCTCCAAGACTGCCGCCACTTCCAGCAGCTCCAGTAGCTCCTGTTGTACCAGTAGCTCCTGTTGTACCTGTAAATCCAGTCGCACCAGTAAAGCCGGTAGGTCCAGTGAAACCACTAGGGCCTGTTGCTCCTGTAAAGCCTGTAGCTCCAGTGAAGCCAGTTGCACCTGTGAATCCTGTTGGTCCTGTATGACCTGTAGCTCCGGTGAAGCCAGTTGCGCCAGTGAAACCTGTAGGTCCGGTAAAGCCGGTCGCTCCTGTAAATCCTGTTGCACCAGTAAATCCTGTAGGTCCTGTAAATCCAGTCGCACCAGTAAAGCCAGTTGCACCAGTGAAGCCTGTAGCTCCGGTAAAGCCTGTAGCTCCGGTAAAGCCGGTTGCACCAGTGAAGCCAGTAGGTCCTGTAAATCCTGTTGCACCAGTGAAGCCTGTAGCTCCGGTGAATCCTGTAGCTCCAGTAAATCCAGTCGCACCAGTGAAGCCAGTTGGTCCTGTAAATCCTGTAGCTCCGGTGAATCCTGTAGCTCCAGTAAATCCAGTCGCACCTGTAAATCCTGTTGCTCCGGTAAAGCCAGTAGGTCCGGTGAAGCCGGTTGCACCAGTGAATCCTGTAGCGCCAGTGAAGCCTGTAGGTCCTGTAAATCCAGTCGCACCAGTGAAGCCAGTTGCCCCAGTGAAGCCTGTAGCTCCGGTAAAGCCTGTTGCTCCAGTAAAGCCAGTTGCTCCAGTAAAGCCAGTTGCTCCAGTAAATCCTGTAGGTCCTGTAAATCCAGTCGCACCAGTAAAGCCTGTAGCTCCGGTAAAGCCGGTTGCACCAGTGAAGCCAGTAGGTCCTGTAAATCCTGTTGCACCAGTGAAGCCTGTAGCTCCGGTGAATCCTGTAGCTCCAGTAAATCCAGTCGCACCAGTGAAGCCAGTTGGTCCTGTAAATCCTGTAGCTCCGGTGAATCCTGTAGCTCCAGTAAATCCAGTCGCACCTGTAAATCCTGTTGCTCCGGTAAAGCCAGTAGGTCCGGTGAAGCCGGTTGCACCAGTGAATCCTGTAGCGCCAGTGAAGCCTGTAGGTCCTGTAAATCCAGTCGCACCAGTGAAGCCAGTTGCCCCAGTGAAGCCTGTAGCTCCGGTAAAGCCTGTTGCTCCAGTAAAGCCAGTTGCTCCAGTAAA